>Ga0207831_100095_pt1 | contig 104788 bp, 90 predicted proteins | sample TtanPargueraPR_7_FD_187741 | JGI IMG/M metagenome (GOLD analysis project Ga0207831, IMG submission 187741) | Aerobic enrichment media microbial communities from Bioluminiscent Bay, La Parguera, Puerto Rico - Tt and M1 (2) (SPAdes) | ecosystem: Environmental > Aquatic > Marine > Unclassified ...
TCTTACGATGCTCAAATCATTGTTAGCCCAGGCGCCAGGTCGCCAGATCCGAAGATCATTAAATGGTGGAATCGTTTGCCTGGAGCAGGTTTAATTCTAATTAGCCTTTATCTTGGTTATAGGTCCGAAAATTAATTGGACACAGATGGACACGGATCAGGCTGTAGGGGGTTAGCCCGAATATTTCATGAAATTTTTTCGCACAATAAAATTTATGTAAATATATCGATGTTATATGCGCTATTCGAGGTTTGATTTTTCGGTAACAGTTTGTAACCTGCGTTGCTTCCCAAAAAGGCAGAAAAAATTTCACCCTACGGGCGCGCCCGAGATGCCCATCGGTTGCGTTATCAGGGGCTTGCGGTACAGGCGTACAGCGGCGCCCCTGATGCCTTGCCGATGAACATCTCGAACGCGTGAAATATCCGGGTTAGGCTATAGGCTGTAGGAAAAGCAGAAAACAAACAGGGCTGTGGGGTCTCCTTTCAGCTTGACGCTTTGAGCTTGGGGCTGCCATTTTCCTTCGTGCTTCTTCGTGTCCTTCGTGGTGCAATGTTTTTTCGGTTTTGATTCTACCTCTTCAGGAGCTTCATGCCCTTCATGGTCAAATGCTTTTTATAGGGGCAGACCAGGCTGTAGGCGTTTAGGCTATAGGCTGTAGGGAAACCGGCAACCAACAGGGCTGTGGGGTTTCCTTTCAGCTTGACGCTTTGAGCTTGGCGCTTCTTTCAAACAAGCTTGGCGCTTTTTTCATTGATCCGAATAGCCGCTTCCTGGTGTCCCGGGGACTTCCTCGACCGGTTCGATCCTTTCCGCGATGACGGTCAGCAACCGGATCATTTCCCGGTTTTGGTCGATAATCTGATCGTATTTGTCCGCCAGTTCGCTCTGTCGGGACAGCATCTCCTGATTTTGCTGATAGATCAGCCCCATTGACCGGGCCGTATACAACGCCCCTATCGCGGCCTGCCGGGTCGGATAGTCGGTGTCCACCGAGCTGTTGGGGGCGGGTTTCAGGGTTTCGTATTCATCCCCGAGGGATTGGATGAGATCTTCCATGGGGTCTGCATAAGCGCATACTGCTATTGCCAGGACAGCTGCCGCCAGACAAATGATTGTGCGATGTTTCATCGTGGCTCCTATTTCTTGGGTATAAAAACAAAGGCCCAGTCCTGGTAGGTTTGGGCGTTTTCAAAATCACGGTATTCTCTCGGGAAATTGCCTTTCTTGAGCGGCGTTCCCTGATGGGCGCTGTGGACGCCTTTGAGCCGTTTGGCGGCATCCATGACATATACCCAGCTTTCGCGTGTCATGGGATCGGTGTACCATTTGCGCAGGTGGCGCTTGAGGTTGGGGTAGCGCGGATCTTTCAAGAGGTCGCTGAACTGGCGGGGGTATGCTTTTTCCTGACCTTCGGGAGGATTGTTGTAATAGGCGGCGATGGCTTTGCGGATCTGGTCGCCCCGGTACAATAACTCGGCCTCGCGTTCCCTTTTGACGATGGTACTCCAATAGCGGCCGGCGCCGGTGAGGGCGATGCTCATGACGGCGACAAGGATCAGCACTCCCAAATACGAAAACCCTGAGCGATTGCGCGAGATGGCCAATCTCGGCGTTGCTCGGCGCCTTTCGTCGTAGCGGCGTACGAATTTGTACGCCTCACTCCTCAAGGCTTGAGCGCCTTGACCTTGGCGATCTCGCGCAATCGCTCTTTGGTGTTTGAAGAACGGTGCTGTGCGGCCCGTGTCGTTGCTGCGGCTATTACAGGCTGTAGGTGGATAGGCTGCAGGCTGTAGGTAACTGCTGAAAAAAGAATGGATGGCAGGCCATAGGCAGATAGGCCGTAAGCTTCGGGAGAAGTTGCGAGAGACGATGCTTGATGGCACAAATCTACAGCCTAAAAGCCTACAGTCTAACAGCCTAAAAGGTTTATGTGGATAGGCTTTAGGCTGTAGGGAAGTGCGAAAAACAAGCTGGAAAGCAGACCGCAGGCAGGTTGGCTGTCGTTTATAAAAATGGATGGTATGGAAACTTGATATCATCCCGAAAACCTGAAATGACCGCTAACCGCCGATCGGCGGTAAAATATCAAAATATGCCGTCCTTCCAACAAGCAGCCTACAGCCTATAAGCCTACCGCCGAATCCCCTCTTATTTTACCATTCATTGTAGGGCGTACCATCGAGCCCCACCAGATTGCTGCCGCTGTGGACATCGTAAACATTGCCTTCGGCAAAGCCCTCCGGGGGGATGGTAACCCAGGAATCGGAATTGCCGGTGAATGGATCCATGGGGATCTGGCGGATGTATTTTTCAGTTTCCAGGTCCTGCAGACTGCCCGGATAGCTCCCATGATCGGCATAGTACTGGTCGATGGTGTCCCGCATGATGAACAGGGTGCGGCGCAGATTGGTTTCCTTGGCGCGCACCAGGGATTTCTGGAAGCTGGGCAGGGCCATGGTAGCCAAAATGCTTATGATGGACACCACGATCATCATCTCGATCAGGGTGTAGCCCTGGCGATTCCCGAGGATTGTGCTGCTGCTATGCTGAATAGTTGCAGAGTTGGGCATGGTCACGGTTCTTTTATTAGGGACGCAGATTCACACAGATGAACACAGGTAAAACTAAAAAATACCACAGAAAAATATTACCATGTAGCGCATGAAGTCCCTGAAGGAATCAATTTGTCGGTGACAAATTGATTCCAAAACAACATTGTTTATTTTTGGGCTTTATCTGTGTGTGTCAGTGTTCATCTGTGTCCCACAAGTATGACTTCGTGTCCTTCACGGATAAATACGGATCAGGCTGTAGGTGATTAGGCTATAGGCTGTAGGAAAAACCGGCAACCAATAGGGGTAGGTTTTCCTTTCAGCTTGACGCTTTGAGCTTGAGACTTTTTTAACCCCTTCATGTTCTTCATGAACTTCATGGTTAAAAGCTTATTTTTAGCCAGAGATTCACACAGATGAAAACAGATATAGTCGTTTTGGGCCAAATTTTTTCACCAATCCCGGTAATCGGTTCCATCCAGGGCCTGTTCATCGCTTTGGGAATAGACGTCGTAAACGTCCTGCCCCCCCCAGATGTCGCTGTCCGGGTCGTCGGCATAGGATCGCAGGCCCCATTCCCCGTCTTCGGTCATGGGGTCCCTGGGAATGCGGCGCAGGAATTTCAACTTGATGGGATCAGGGTCGTTGCTGTCGACGCCTTCCACCAGCACTTCCAGGCTTTCGGGATAGCCGCTGCTGTCCAGTTTAAGGGCGATACGTCCGTCATCCACCATTTTTTTATAGTCGTCAATGGCCGTGCGGATCAGGCGGAGGTTCTGGCGCAGCTCGATTTCTTTAGAACGTTTGTAGGTCATGTAGGACAGGGGCAGAATACCGCTCACGAGAATGGTCAGAATTCCCATGGCCACGATGAGCTCGATCAATGTAACGCCCGAAGAGCCCTTTCTATAATGCATCTGATGCACCATGGCGGTGTTGTATCCTTTCTCAAAATGCTCACATACTGTCGTGTATGCTCCGCTTTTTCGGCAGGATACGCCTTGCCCTGAATCATCATCTACAATTATATAAAGGTCCCTTTGATGCATCTTGTTATTATATCAGATACTTTCAAGGTGTAGAAGTATTGCCATACTATGAAATGATATACCCTGATCAGGCGTATCGGTGTATCTATCGATTGCAGACAAGTTGACGATAAATCAGCTGCCGACAGCCCATTGGCGGTCCACCACGTGGATATCACGCGAAAACTCACGCTTCCCGCGCAACTGGTTGCAGATGCTGCCGGCCTGCGTTTTGGTGGTGTAGCTGCCGACAAAAATCCGGTGGAAAAAACCTTTCTGGGGAATACGGGCGGGGATCATGAAGCACTCGTAATTCATGGCGGTCAGCTGCCGGGCCCTCTTTTCCGCTTCCACGCGATCGATGTAGGATCCCACATGAATGCTGTAGCGTGCCGTCTCGGGCCAGGTGGTTCCGAAGGCTGATTCCGGGGTGGTTGGGACTGGCGCTTCCGCCGGTGCTGAGGTCGGTGGCGGTGCCTCGACCGGTGCCGCCATCCCTGCATCTGTCAGGGGGGGCGGCGGTGCGCTTTCAACGGCCGGTGCCGGTTCGGCTTCGTCGTCGGGCATCAGTTCCAGTATGCCTTCTTCGGGCGTCACACGCAGGCGGGATTCTTCGCGACTATTATAGGGGGCTTCGAGCGACCAGCGGTCCTCGCTGCCGGACCAGACTTCGGTGGCCTCCGTACCGGGTATTTCCTGGCTGCGAATCACCACCGGCGTAATGACCATCAGGACATCCCGTTTGGTTTCTTCGTCATCGCGATTGGAAAACAGACTGCCAATGGCAGGGAAATCGCCGACGCCGGGAAGCTTGCGCAAGGAGCGTTGCTCCGTATCGTTGATCAGTCCGCCGATAATAACGGTTTCGCTGTCCCGCAGGGTCAAAACACTTTGAGCGTTCCGGGTCAGGATGGGAATCTGGGGGTCGTTGGGGTCGGCGCTGAGATTTTCACCCAGTGCGCTGACTTCCAGCGTCAATTTGAGGGTCACCTCGTCGTGCATATTGATGACCGGCAGGGCCTCCAGTTTGACGCCCACATCCGTATACTGGAAGTCAGAGGTCACGTCACCGGTGTTGGAATCCACCCGGCGGTTGACACGCAGCGGCACCCGCTCTCCTAAAAGTATGGAGGCTTTTTCCCCGTTTTTGACCCGAATTTTCGGCTTGGCCAAAAGACGGGTGTCGCCATCATTTTTAAGCAGGTTCAGGGTGGCCGACGGCGTTGAAAGGATGATGTTTTTATCCGAAATACGTTTGAGGGCATAAAGGGAGATATTGCTTACAAAATCAGTGTCATCACTGACGTCATCACTGGATTCCCCGATGCCGAAGGTCAGGCTTTCCGAAAAGGTCAGGCCTATGTTCTCCTGCAATGTCCGCGTAACCTCCAGGAATTCCACATCCAGCAGCACCTCGGCCGGGGTGCCGTCGTTGGCTTCCAGCACCTTGCCGGCGATTTGGATCACCTCGCGGCTACCCCGAATCACCACGGCATTGGCGTTTTCATTGGCAATGATGTCCTTGCTTTTGAGAATTTTGGAAAGCAGCCCCACCGCCTGTTTGGCTTCCAGGTTGGACAGGTAGAAGGTTTTGATCTGCAGGTCCTGGTATTCCTTGGCCTTCTGGGGGGTATCCGGGTAGATGATCATGGTTTTGTCGTTGACGATCACCGAGTTCAGATCGTTGGCCCGCAGCAGGACATCGACGAAGCGGTCGAAGGAGACGTCCGTCATGAACATGGTCACTTTGTTATTCTGGACATCGCGGTCGAAAATAAAATTGATCCCCGACAATTTGGTCAGAACCTCAAAAACATTGATGATGGGAGTGTTTTTGAATTTAAACGATACCGGTGCGTCGGATTGCCCATTGATTTTGTAGGTGCCGTTATCAACGGATTTATCGCGGTAGTAGTTTAGGGCCCTTTGGGCGGGTTCGTATTCCGGATCGAGTTCGACGGCTTTGGCGAAGGCCTGTCGGGCCGGGATGAACTTCCGGGTTTTGAGGAAATTCTGGCCCTGTTTGAAGTAATGGCGGGCATCCATGCGTCGCCGGGCGGTTTCTTCCTTCTCGGCGGCTTTGGTGTTGGCCGGATTCATGGCCATGCTGATACGAAATTCATTGATGGCCTCGTTGAAGAGTTCCTGGGCCAGGTAGGATTCGCCTTTGGCCATATGCATCTGGGACGCCTCGAATTTCGAGCGCTTCAGCATGAGCTTGATTTCGGTATGGTCGGGGTCTTCTTCGTAGGCTTTCTGAAAAAACCGAACGCTGTTGTCCCAGTCCCCGGCAGCGGCGTACTGGTGACCCTGCTGGAGGTATTTATACGTATCCGTGGCGCAGCTGCCGCACACCAGGAGGGTGGCGATCAGGCCGACAAGCCCGAACATCCGGTGTGTTTTTTTGGTGGCCGTCAATTTGAGCATGGCGGGTAATCCATAAAGGAATTTTATTTGAAAATATTGTAATAATTTCCTTAGCATGAATTCACTTGGAACTCCAGACGGCGGTTACAGTTCGTCGAAATTGATTTTTAGAGGGTCCGTCAGGTTTGCCGCTGTTATGGTGGCCGCTTTTTCCGAAACCTCTTGGACGAAATATTTACCGTCGATACGATCCCCCCGGGTGATCACCAGAACCTGTTTGCCCCGTTGGAGAAAAAGATAGACGTTGGGGCCATGCCGGTAGGAACCGAAGGTCTTGAAGCGGCGGAAATGCTCTTCGGTTTTCTGCCGGTCGCTTTTGGGCGGTGGCGTTGGTTTTTTTGTTTTGGGTTTTGGTTTATCCCCGCTGACGGGTTCGGGGAGAGTGGGTTTTTGAAACAAGTCGCGTTGAATGGTGACAGGGCTTAGCGGTGGCGAGCGGAAAAGGTCCAGCCTCAATTCCGCCTGGGATTGCATCGAACCGCCGGTCTGTGGGGGGGGCACCTTGGTTGCGCGGGCAAAGGTCAACCGTTCAATGGTTTCCTGTTCAAAAGGATTCATCAAACGGTAAGTCAAGGCAATGGCGAGGATCACACAAAGGCCTATCAGTATTTTATGCTTCTGGCTCATCACTTACGGTTTCGGCGTTGGATTGTCATTACGGAAATACGCGGAAAGCTCAAGGCCCATTTCCAGGGTTCGGCCGTCGTCTCCCTGCCGGAATTCGAGGCTGTGGATGCATAGCAGGCCCGGCATGGCCTGGAGTTCGCCAATGAAGCGTTTGCAATCGTCGTACTGGCCCGATGTCTGAAAAGTGGTTGCAAAGCGAACCAGGGAACCGTCTTTCATGGGTTCGGATCGAAATGCCAGATCTTCGGCGACTAAATTGTAGCGGTTGAGTATTTTTTTCAACTGCTGGATACGCTCCGGAAACTGGATTTTGCCCGGCTGGCTTTCTTCAAAGCCCTGCCAGGTTTGCTGCAAGGTTTGATATTGGTCGATTTCCGCCTGCCGTTTGCGCTGTTCGGACACTTTTTTGCGCTCCGCCTGAAAACGGCTTTGCAATCGGCCGATCTCACGTGATTCGGTACTGATGAAAAATAGATAGAACAGTACGTTGGCCAGAAACAAGAGTCCACAGACGACCCAAAAAGGGCGATGTTTTTTGACAATCTCAATCAACTGCCCGTGTGATTTCATGGCCACCTTATCGGGTATTTCCGTGGGGGTGCGAGGCCAGGGTCATCCACAGCCCGCCAAAGGTCTCTTCCGGAAAAACCGCTTTGAGATTCAACCCGCAGATCATTTCAAATTGCACGGCACCCTTGCCGGCGGATGTATTCCCTGCCGATTCATCGGAGCCAAAATCCATATTTTCGAGTACTACCGACTGGAACAGGTCCGACTTGCCCAAAGCGTCCTGAAATCGCGTGATCGGGTCCACTGTCGGAGTGTGGCCGGTAATGCGGATGGTTTTTAGATCCTTTGATGGAAGAAAACGGTCCAGCACCACCTGGGGCGGAATCGCTTTTTCCAGCTCATCCAGAATACCGGTCCAGGGAAAAATATCCAGTGCAATGAGATAATTGGCGTACCGTGTGCTTTTCTGCAGGTCGGCCGCCGCCTTGGCATCAAACGCGGTATTGCTTTGCTGCTGCGTGGTCAGGGCTTGCGCCTGCTGCTGCAAGTCCCTGATCTTGGACCGGTAGGAGGCCCTTTCCCGGAAGGCCTGAACGCCGCCGACCAGGTTGATAAGGGTAAAAATCGCCACCAATACCGCGACGCCGCCCAGCACCCCATAGAGGATGCGGCGATCCATGTGGTCGTGGGTGGTTAGATTGATCTGGTTAAATTCCATGTTTCCTTCATTCTGGTCTAAACCCATCGCCTCGGTGGCGGACTCGCGGAGGTTTGCCGATCAGGAGTGTTTTCCCGAAACTACTCTTCATTTTCTTTCCCGTGAAAAGAAAACGAAGCAAAAGAAAACGCCCGTGTCCCGCTTAACCCTGCGCGTCGTCGGTGCGGCCGGAGCACGCGGAAACTCACCCGCCTTCGCTTGGGCTACGGCGGGTTCAGACAGTCCGCGCGCTTTTTTCCGTCCGCCCCGCCGATGCTCGGCGCGGGACAAAGGGAAAACCAAAAAACCTACAAACCCCTATCGAAATACCCAACTAATCCTGTGGTTTCAAAATAATCATTCATCGCCAGATGAATGATTGAATGATTATTTGGCCAAACTTTGGGCCGCGCCAATGGCGGAGGCAAAGGATGACAGTCTCAGCCGCTCCAAAGGCTGCGCCAGGTCGAAGTCGGAATGGATCAGCGACCCCTCATCCAGAATTTCGAGCCGGATATCGATCAGGTTGCTCAGCACTTCCTTGAGTTCGCTATGATAGCCCACCTGACTGCCGACGCTCAACCGTTCGATGCGTTTCCCCGGGTTGGATTCCAGATAATGCTGCATGGTCAGGTCCACATCCTGGAAAAATTGCAGGTCGGAAAACCCCCGTTTGACGCCGTGAAAAAAGGTCAACCGCTCGTTTTCAAAAACCAGAAAACTGAAATAATTGTCGAACAGTCCCAGAAAGGCGTGGGTGCCTTTTCCGGGCAGTCCGGGACCGAAAAAATTAAACAGGTTGATCCCCGCCGGCCGCACCACACGCGTGTCGACGTTCAACTTGGCCAAAAGATCTTCATACTGTCGGATGACATCTTTCATGGCCAGGGTCACCAGAAGATGGCTCGTACCGGAGATGTCATTGCCGGTAATCTGATAGGAAACCTTGGTGTTTTCAATCGGAAAATGAAATGACTTTTCCAGGCTCCAGGAGATCAGTTTCTCGATATCAGGTCGCGATTCGGGCAGTTTGGGGTAGCCGCGTATAAGAACCCGTACCATCTCGCTGGGCAATGACAGGCCGATGGTGCGCGTATGGCCCTCGAACTCGTCCAGGAGTCGCTGGATTGCTTCCAAAAGGAGCTGTGGTTCGATGATATTGAGGGTTTTGAAGGATGGTTTAATGGTGCCCTCGGGCAAGGGCATGCTGGCACTTTTGACCAGGCGCCAGGTTCGGCCCGTTTTCTCCACAAGCGCCATGCGGATGGCCGCGGGTGCGATTTCCATACCGGTGAACCGTTTGGTGAATGTGAAAGCCATCAGCCGTCCATTTCGACAAAAGTCACCCGGTTGGCCTCCCGGAGCGTGGTGACACCATTGAAGACTTCCTGCAGAGCCGCCCGCCTTAGAAAAACGGTTCCGGATTCCCGTGCCTTTTGTTTGATCTCCGTGATACGGGATCGGGCGATAAACATTTCCCGCATTTCATCGTCCATCTCCATGATTTCGATAACCGCTTTGCGGCCCCGGTAGCCGGTTCCCTGGCAGCGCTCGCACCCTTTGGCGGCATAGAAAGTATAGCCTTTGATCAGTTTGGGGGTCAGCCCGGATTCCATGAGTTCGGCCTCGTCGGGCTGGTGGGGGATTTTGCATTCGCAAAGCGTGCGGATCAGGCGCTGGGACGCAATGCAATTGAGGGCTGCCATTAGGTTTTCGGTCTGGATGCCCATGTGCATGAATCGGTTGATGACGTCAAAGGAGCGGTTGGCGTGGACGGTGGTAAACACCATGTGTCCGGTCAGGGCCGATTGAAGCGCGATTTGGGCGGTCTCCGGGTCCCGGATTTCGCCCACCAGAATTTTATCCGGGTCGTGTCGCAGGATGGAGCGCAATCCCTTGGCAAAGGTGAGCCCCTTTTTTTCATTGACCGGGATCTGGACGATGCCGTCGAGTTGGTATTCCACCGGATCCTCGATCGTGATGATTTTGGTGTCCTTGCTGTTGATCTCGGACAGGGCGCCATAGAGGGTCGTGGTCTTGCCGCTCCCGGTGGGGCCGGTCATCAAAAACATGCCATAGGGCGCATGGATCATGCGGCGGATGCGCAATCGCTCGTATTCGGCAAATCCCATGCTGTCCAGCTGAAAGGTGCCCTGGCGTCCGGCAATGCTTTCCCGGTCGAGGATCCGGATGACGGCATCTTCACCGAAGATAGTCGGCAAAATGGAGATCCGGAAATCGATAAAGCGGTCGGACACATTCAGCTTGAAGCGGCCGTCCTGGGGGATGCGTTTTTCCGAAATATCCAGCTCGGACATGACCTTGATACGGGAGATGATCGGGCTTTGATGCTTGGCGTCAATGGGGTTGGTGGCCTGGTGCAGCATACCGTTGATCCGGTAGCGGATGATAATCCCCCTGGCAGTGGTTTCGATATGGATGTCGCTGGCTTTTTTGTTGATGGCATCCAGGATGGTGGAATCCACCAATTTGACGATAGGGCTTTCCTCGGCGGACACTTTTTCGGCGCTGAGGGTGTATTCGCCCTGGTCCGATTCCCTTACGACGGACAGCCGCATATCATCCGTGGGGCTGTCGATCATGCTGCGGGATGTCTTGAGGCGACGGATGGCCGTTTTGATATTGCGCTCGCTGGCCACGACGGCGGACACTTCCATGTCCGTGAGCATTTCCAGCTCGTCGACGAGTTTGAGCAGGTTTTTGGGTTCGGCCATGGCAATGATGAGTTGTTCCCCGGATTTTCGATAGGGAACGAACTTGTAGCGCACCATCAGGTCGACGGGTACCAGATTGGCCAGCGCCTCCGGAATGGTGCCGTCCAGCTTCACGTAGCGATAGGAAAACTGAGCCGCCATGATTTGGGCCAGGTCTTCCTCATCGATCAGGCCTTCTTCCAGGCACAGCTGTCCGATCATCTGTTTGGAGATGTTTTTCTTCGAGAGGATGTACTTCAGGTCGTCCTGGGTCATGAAGCCAAGCTTCAGGGCCCAGTCGCCGAAGCGGAGTTGGCGGTATGCTTTGGGCGGCATATTTACCTGTATCGTTTTCGTCTTCTGTGTCGTTGTAAAATCATTAATGGGACACAGATGAACACGGATAATCGCTGATCAGGCTGTAGGCGTTTAGGCTATAGGGAAAACCGGCAACCAATAGGGCTGTGGGGTTTCCCTTTCAGCTTGACGCTTATTGGACCCTTCGTGCTTCTTCGTGTCCTTCGTGGTGAAAAGCTGTTTTTAGCCACAGATGAACGCAGATTAGCACGGATTATACAATAACAACATCATCAATACAGATTATAGAAACCTTTTGACCGTTTTTTGATGGGATCACAAAAGGTGGTTTATCTGTCATTCCGGACTTGATCCGGAATCTCTAACTTTTTGATAGTAATAGATTCCGGCTTTCGCCGGAATGACGTCAAAACGGGGAATATAACCTTTTAGGAGACCGCCTTTCTTATTAATCGGAATCTTGTTCATTGGGCGTTTAAATACTCTATCAGCAATATACGCTGTTGATTTTTCTTTCCAGCTTGACGCTTTGAGCTTGAAGCTTTTTTAACCCCTTCATGGTGCATAATTTATAGCACTTATTGTATCGTCCCGGCCAGTTGGAAAATCGGCATGTACATGGCCAGGACGATAAAGCCGATCAACAGGCCCATGATGATCATGAGGGCCGGCTCGATGGCGGATGAAACCAGGGAAAGCCTCACGTCGACGTCGTCGTCGTAAAAATCGGCGGCATCTACCAGCACCTGCTCCAGTTCGCCGCCGCTCTCGCCGGCGGCAATCATTCGAATCGCCAGGTGCGGAAAGGACTCGGTTTCTTCCAGGGCCTCGGAAAAACCGTACCCCTCCGTTATACGCCGGACGACCTGGGCGAGTTTGTTCCGGAGGAACAGATTGTTCAATGTGCCGGCCGCGGTCTGCACGGATTCCACCAGCGGCGCACCGGCTGTCAAGACCATGCTTACCGTACGCAAAAAGAGCGCCGTGGCATAGCTGGTATACAACCGGCCCAGATAAGGAATTTTCAAAAGCCATTGATCGATGTAAGTCCGCGTGGATTCGTTGCGGGCGGCACGCATCCAGCCAAAGACGATCAGGATGCCGAGAGCCACAAGATATAAGAAATGGTCCTTGGTGCCGTTGCTGATGTTGATCAGCACCATGGTGATGACCGGCAGCTGGGTGCCGCTTTCAAAATAGGTTTTCGTAAACGCGGGTACAACGTAGATCAACAGCAGAAAAAGCACGGCGATGGAGGCGGTTACCAGAATCAACGGATAGACCGATGCGGAGATGACCTTGCGGCGCAGGGCCATCATTTGCTTCAGATAGGCCACATGTTTTGTCAGGGCTTCAGGGATATTGCCGCTTTTCTCCCCGGCTTGCAGAGAGGAAATATAAAGCCTCGAGAAAATGCGGGGGTATTTGGCAAAGGCGTCGGAAAGGGATTCCCCGGTGGATACATCGTAGCGGACCTGCTGGAGAATATTGTTCAGCTCGGATGGTTCGCTTTTTTCGATGATGGCATCCAAGGCGGCGACGATCGGCATCCCGGTGCGGATCAATACGGCAAATTCTTTGTTGAAGGAGAAAAAGTCGCTTGTTCGGAATTTTTTGGCCCGTGGCTCGCCGCCGAGTGTCAGGCGCAAACGGTCCTCGCGGCGGATGCGGTAGACAAAATTGCCGTCATTTTCCAAGCGCCATTTAAGATCTTCCCGGGAGTCGCCGGCAATGGTTTTTTTGACGTAATGCCCTTCGGGCGTCATGTATTTGCATCGGTAGGAGGGCATGCCGATTGTATCACCTGTAAGCGTTTGTCGCGTAAAAGGAGCACAATTTCTGAGGGTTATCTCCAGCCTCTATGCGATCTTAAAGTACAAAAACACCTGTAAGTCAATATTCGACAGTTATTCTGATAGGTTGGAGGCGATAGGGATCAAATTCCCTGGCGATGAGGCCTCCCCTAGAAGGACGGAATGGATCGGACGGTCACACTATCGCAGTCCGAATTTGGAAATAAGGCGGGATAGGTAGGTGCGCTGGATCCCCATGATTTTGGCGGCCTGACTGCGGTTGCCGCCGGTGTGCTCCAGATTGAGAGTGATAAATTCTTTTTTGAAGCGGTTTAAAGCCTCTTTGAGGGTCAAGCCAACCTCCAGACCCGAGTCGCAGCTTTGGGAATTGAAAATGGGCAGGTCTTCCGCCCGAACTTTTTTGTCGTCCCCCATCACCACCGCACGCTCGATGGCGTTGCGGAGTTCCCGGATATTGCCCGGCCAGTCGTATTTGCGCATGCGCTGAACAGCCTCTTCCGAGAGGGCGAGGTTGGGCAGGCCCCGCTCGCGACGGAACTCGTCCAGAAAATGCTCCGCCAGCATGGGAATATCTTCTTTGCGCTCCCGCAGGGCCGGCATCTGGATGCTGACGATGTTCAGCCGGTAGTAGAGGTCTTCCCGAAAGCGGCCCTCTTTGACTTCATTGGCGATTTCGCGGTTGGTGGCGGAAAGGACTCTAACATCCACGGATATGGAATCATTGCCGCCCACGCGATAAAAAACACCTTCCTGGAGAACCCGCAGGAGCTTGGCCTGCATGCCGGCACTCATCTCACCGATTTCATCCAGGAAAATGGTGCCGCCGTCGGCCAGTTCGAATTTGCCGATTTTCCGTTTGAGGGCGCCGGTAAAGGCCCCTTTTTCATAGCCGAAGAGTTCGGCTTCCAGCAGAGTTTCCTGAAGAGCGGCGCAGTTCAGAACCACCAGGGGGCCGTCTTTGCGCGGACTGGACCGGTGGATCAAATGGGCCAGCAGCTCCTTGCCGGTGCCGCTCTCCCCTAAGATCAGGGTGCTGGTGTTGCTGTTGGCCACTTTCAGGGCTTCGGTGGTAATTTTTTTCAGGGCCCGGCTTTTGCCGACAATCTGGTGTTTGGCCGCCAGTTCTTCGCGCAGATCGCGGTATTCCTGGCTGACTTTTTCAAAACGTTTGGCATTCTGGATGGCCCGGGCGGCCACGTCCGAAAAAACGGACAGGTCTTGCAAATCGCTTTCGGATAGGGGGCGGCCGTCGGTCTTGTCGATAACTTCCAGGACACCGATGATCCGTCCCTCGCTTTTCATGGGGACGCAGGCAATGGACTGGGTATCCAGACGCAGACTGTGGCTGATGGAACTGTCCCACAAGGGATCCTGGGTTACGTTGCTGATCAGGAGGGGGGCTCCGGTTTGGGCCACATGGCCGGCAATGCCTTGTCCTAGCTTGATGGTAAAGGATTTGACTTCATGCTTTTTCTCGCCCGTGGCGGCCTTGAAAACCAGCTTTTTGGTCCGGCGGTTGAGCAGCAGAATCGAGCCGGCCTTGGCATTCAAAATGCCGGCGGCTGTTTCCAGGACGAGTTCCAACAGCTGTTCAAGATCCTGGGAAGACGAAACCCAGCTGGCAATCTCGTGCAGTCGTTCAACCAGACTGTTGGTGGGGGCCATGCGTTCGGTCATTGTGTCCTATCCTTCCGGGCTGATGCAACGATGCTTCTTTTATCGGTTGAAAGGTCGAAATCTTTACCCGTATTGCCACTGCCCGGTATGAACCCCATAAATTCCGAGCAAGATATTCGTGGTGGCATGGGCCTGAATGTCGGATGCCAAATTTCGGATTCGTTTTCAGGCTTTTTGGCGTTTTAGGGGTAAGTCTATTCCCGCTCGAATGGTCGCAAGGTGTTGCACTTAAACATAACCTCACTTAAAAGACTTATAAAATTACCTCTTTTTTTTATCTGTATAAAATAGTACACTCTATTGACGATTGCAACCATCATTAATCCATGAAACAATATCTTTATAAATGGTGGCACCACCAATCCGCCACCCTGTTCGCTAAATGGTGTCCATCCATAAATGGCATCTTTTGGCCCCGAGCGGCGTTTTCGCTCTTTTGAAATCCTCGCAATAGTCCACTATTCCTGCGGTTTCAAAATCGCTCAGACCTTGCTCGGAACCAAAATCTACCATCTCTGGACGAACACAAAATGCCAAACCGAGTATCGATTCCGGAGGTCAGTCATGGAGCGCCGCCGATTTTTCCCGCTGCTTGTTGTCATCAGCCTGGTTTTCTGCCTGTCATGCGTTTCCGATGAAGAAAAAATCCAGAATTATATCAGCAGTGGGGATAAATATTTTATCCAAAAGGAATACCGCAGTGCCGAGATTGAGTTCAAAAACGCGATCCAGATCGACCCCAATCGGGTGGATGCCCATCTCAAGCTGGGGGAAACCTATCTCAAACTGGGCAACGCCCGGGGGGCCTTCGGTGAATTCAGCGCCGCGGCCAAGATCGACCCCCAGAACATGGATACCCAACTGAAACTGGCGACGTTTCTTTTTCTGGGCAAACAGATGGATCCGGCCCGTGAAAAGGTGGACCTGATTTTGGCCTCCGACCCGGGCAATGCGGATGCCCTCCTGCTCAAGGCCGGCCTGGATGAGCGAATGGAACAATTTGAAGACGCACGGGCAACCTATGAAAAAGTGATTCAGCTCGAAGGGCCACCCAAGGTCGGAGCCTACTTAGGCCTGGCGCGGATTCAGCTTCGATTGGGACAAAAGGATGCGGCGGAAGCTACCCTTGTCAAAGCCGGACAGGCAGATCCGAAGGCGTTGGAGCCGGCCATGGCCCTTTTTCGGTTTTATGCCGGACAGGGGCAGTTGCAGAAGGCGGATGCCGCTCTCCAGAGGGCGATTGCCGACCATCCTGATGACGCCAACCTCCTGATTGTGCAGGCTAATTTCCTGGCCCGTCAAAATCGTTTGAATGAGGCCGAAGCTGTTCTCAAGAAAGCGGTGCGCGTCGATCCCGAGAGTGTCCGGCCTTACTTGACATTGGCGGCTTTTTATGAGGCCAACCAAGCCCCTGGTAAAGCGCTGGCGACTTATCAGAAGGCTTTGGATGTCAATCCGGACGATAGCCAGATTACCATCCGCCTGGCACGGTTTCACCTGGGTGCCGGCCAGACGGCCGAAGCGGAAGCGCTGGTCGACGCCCTCCTCAAAGAACGGCCCAATTTAGCCCCGGCCAAAATGCTCAAAGCCGAGCTGCTCACCGCCCAGAAGCAGTTTCCCGAGGCCGTCGGCCTGCTGGATCAGTTGATTGCGGAGGAACCCCGGGCCGCTCGGGCCTACTACTTCAAGGGCCTGGCCCATGTGGGCAAGGGCGAGCGTGAAGTGGCCCAGACCGCACTGACCAAGGCGATTGAGTTGGCCCCCCGGGATGCCCGGGCCCGGTTGTTGATGGCCGAGATCCATATGGGGAACCGTGAGTTCGACCTGGCCGCCAAGGAAGCCCGGGCGGTTCTGGAAATTGCTCCCCGCAGCTACCGGGCCAAGTTGATCCTTGGCAATGCGGCCATGATGAGGCGTGATTTCGATACCGCCGGCAAATGGTATGGCGAGCTTGTGGCGGCCGAACCCGAAAATCCGGTCGGGCATTTCCGGATGGGGCTGCTCAGCCGGGCCCGCCAGGACAATGCCGCCGCCTTGCAGTTTTTCAATCGTGCCATTGTTTTGGATCCCATGATGCTGGATGCCACCCGGCAAACCATTCTCATTCTTGGATCGGAAAAGCGCTACGATGATGCGATCGATCACTGTCGCATGCAATTGAGACGGGTCGGTGGCAATCAACAGGCCCAGGCGCGGCTGCAAAGCCTTTTGGGGGATCTTTACCAGGCGAAAGGGCAGGGCCAGGAAGCCGAGGCCGCCTATGAACAGGCGCTGACCATGGATCCTGATTTTATGCCGCCTTATTTCGCCCTGGCACGGATGCATCTACGCAACAAGAATGCCGAAAAGGCGATCGCCCAGTACCAGGCGGCCATAGACCAAAATCCTGAGCAGCCCGGTATCCATACCATCCTGGGCACGCTGTTCGATCAGCAACAGCAGCCCGAGCAATCCGAGGCGCATTACCGCAAAGCCCTGGCCATTGATCCGGATTTCGCGCCGGCCGCCAACAACCTGGCCTATCTTCTGGCCAGCAGCGAACGCAGTCTGGATGAGGCGCTTACCTACGCCCGAACGGCCAAGGCCAAATATCCCGAGGACCCCGGCGTCATGGACACCCTCGGGCTGGTCTATTTGAAAAAAGGCCTGATTGACAGTGCTGTCAGTGAACTCAAGGAAAGCGCGGCCAAACTGGATGGTAACCCCACGGTGCGCTACCATCTGGGGCTCGCTTACCATTTGCAGGGCAATGCCGATTTGGCCCGTCGGGAGCTGAACGCCGCGCTGGCGTTAAACAAGCCGTTTCCTGAAAAGGAAGCCGCGCAGCAACTGCTCTCAGAAATTTAATCTCCTCTCATGCGGTTTTTGTCATTTAAAGCCTTGCTGGTGCTGGTGGTTCTGCCACCCATCGTGTACGTTGCCGCCCTCCAGGGGATGGAACGGGTGTTGGCGCGCCATTACCTGGTGGAGATTGAAAAACAAGTTCCCGGCGATCCCCAGGCGCTGTTGGCGGGACGTATGCGCCTGGCCGATCATGTCGAAGGGGCCGTTTCAGATTTACTGGCGGATGCCATATTTAGAAATCACGGGGTAGCGTTGACCGTGATGATTCGGACCCGGGCGGGGCACTGGCTTTACCCGCCGGCCTACCGTGAAACGTTCGACACGACATCCGGCAGCGATCCAATCCGCATCGCCAGCGATAATTTCGCCCTGCTCAATGAGGGGCTGGACGTTTCCCTGGATGTTAAGATTGGCCATAATACACTGGTGGCCAACTGTCTGCTTGGTGCCTCCATTTTGATGGCCCTGGCCGGTCTGGCCGCTGTCTACCGACGGGGCGCCCGTCAATACGCAGCCGAGGAGGCCCGGCGGGAAAGCGAACAGGACCATTTAAGGGCGCGTGAACAACAGCAGAAGGCGGCGCTCGAGGCGCTGGAAGAGCAGCGGGATGATCTGACGGGTGAAATCGAAACCATTCAGGGCGAGCTTAAGGCCGTCCGGGAAAAGGCTGACCGTAATGAAGCCGATTTATTCGATGAGGTCGAAGCCCTGGAACAGAAGCTCAAGTACAATCTGAGCCAGCAGGATCGTCAGCAGGGCCGCATCCGAGAGTTGGAGGATCAATTGGCCCAGTTGGCAAAGGAGCGCGAAGCGCTTAGCCAGCAGCAAAATAAAGCCACCGGAGGGTTGCGCAAGCGATTGGAGACCTTGTATAAAAATACAGCCTTTACCCATCGGGCGCTTGCAGGCTTGGCGGAACTGCCGGAATCCATGCAGATCAAGGCGGAAGAAGTCATCCATCAGTTGAACGCCAACGCGGATGACGTACCCATCAAACGAAAACTGTTCCGTGGCAAGGGCAAGGAAACCGTATTTGAAATCGTGTTTGCCCGCAAAGGCCGGCTGTATTTCCGGCGGACCAAGGCCCGCAAAGTTGACGTTTTGGCGGTTGGCACTAAAAATACCCAGGAGAAGGACCTGGTTTATCTCGATCGACGCTTATAAATTCGGTTTGATTAAGCCGTTTGGGCGTACGATTCAGCGAGGACGAACGACCTACTATGTATCTCGAACATTACAATTTAAAGGTCAAGCCTTTCCAGATCAGTGCGGATCCGCGTTTTCTGTGGCTGGGCAGCAAGCATAAGGAAGCGCTGGCCATTCTTAAATACGGGATTTTCGACAATCGGGGTTTTCTGCTGCTTTCCGGGGATGTCGGCACGGGCAAAACCACCCTTATTCACGCTTTGACCCGTGAAATCGGCGACGACACGGTGGTGGCCACGGTTCCGGATCCCGGTCTGGAACTGATGGACTTCTACCGGTATATTGCCCGGTCTTTTGCGATCAAGACGCCCTTTGAAACCAAAGAGCAGTTTCTTGAAGTGTTCGAAACCTTTTTATTGCGCAACGAATCGCAGAAGAAAAAAGTTCTTTTGATCATCGACGAAGCCCAGCGCCTGACATCCGCCTTGCTGGAAGAAATCCGGCTGCTGTCCAATATCGAAAAAGACTATACCAAGTTGCTGAATATCTTTTTCGTGGGGCAGAATGAATTCAACGACATCATTCTCAAGCAGAAGAACCGCCCCCTGCGTCAACGGATCACCATCAACTACAACATCGATCCTTTGGAGCAGCACGAGGTCATGGAATACATCAACTTCCGTCTCGGGGTGGCGGGGTGCAAAGACCCCTTGTTCACCGGTGACGCCGTTCGGGAGGTATTCGCATTTTCCGATGGTTATCCGCGCCTTATCAATATTGTCTGCGATCATGCCCTGCTGACGGGTTTTGTGCAGGGTGTCGCCCGCATTACCGGGAGCATCGTGAGCGAGTGTGCCGAGGAGTTGCATATCCGGTCCGTGACACCCGTACCGGCGCCGCCGCCGATGGAACCGGCGCCCCTGCCAACGCCGGCCCCGGTGGTTTACCCCGCGCCTTCAGCCGAATCCGAGAAAGACACCGGCTTGTCCGCCGCCCAGACCATGCTGGTCGTTATTATCGGTATTTTGTGTTTTGTGGCCGGATTGCTGGTTTTCTCCCTGCGCAACCGACCGCCTGAATCCGAAGCCGTTGCAACGGTGCCCCCTGCCGAGGAAGCGCCCCGGACAGAATCCAGCGCGGGAGGGTCCTCACCGCCCCTGTCCGCCGCCGTGCGTGTTCCGGTCAACATCCCAGAAGCCGAAGCCCTTGTCTCCAAGGCACCAGAAGAGGAAGCCGTACAACCCGAGGACGCTGTCGTTGCAGCGCCGCAAGAGGAACCCGAAGCGAATGCGGCGGCCGCTTCGCCTCCTGGGGCGGCCAACGATCCGGCTTCCATCGCTGAATCGTCATCGGAACAGGGGCTCCCGCCGCCCGCTGAACCGGCAACGGCCGACCAGGCTCCCTTGTGGGATGACCTGCTCGCGGCTGACGAAGCGCCGATGGTGAATTTCAAGCTGGATTCCAACGAACTGACCCGGGAAGACATGCAGGAACTCGACCGTATTGCGGCGTTCCTGAACACCCGCCGTGATATTCTGGCCAAGGTAACGGGCTACACCGACGCCGTGGGCAATCTGCGCTACAATCTTAAAGTGTCCGAGTTTCGGGCCAACATCGTCAAAACCTACCTCGTCGGCAAGGGGGTGGCGGCCGAGCGGATCGAATCCCTGGGCAAGGGGCCGGCTAACCCGATTGATTCCAACGACACCCTCGAGGGCCGCCGCCGAAACCGTCGGGTTGAAATTGCGTTTCAGACCGCATCGGCCGTTTCCCTACCGGATTGATTGAGATCAATGGGATCACGTAAGAAATTCAAGACGGATTACATGGTGCTCTCCGGGTTGCTGGTGGCCACCATCTTCTGGCTCATCGATTCCATCCTGCATATTTTTTTCTTCAACGAATTCGATATTGTCCTGCAGCTCATCGGTCCGAATCAGTACAATATTTCCATTCGGCTGATTGTTCTTTGTCTTTTTGTGCTTTTCGGTTCCCACGCGCAGTATACGATCAATGCCCGCAAGAAAGCTGAACAGGAACTGGTGGAGTATAAAAATTCACTGGAGGAGGCGGTGCGCCAGGGAACCTGCCAGCTTCAGGAAATGAACGAGCAGATGCGCCAGGAAATCAACGAGCGCAAACGGATGGAGGCCGTCGTCCGGGAATCCGAGGAAAAGTACCGCCTGCTGGTGGAGAACGCCAACGAGGCCATTTTTATCCTCCAGGCCGACCAGATCAAATTCACCAACCCCAAGGCCGACGAAATCATGACCCGCTTGTCCGTGGACCCGGCCCAAACGGATTTAACCGGTCTCATCCATCCCCAGGAGCGGGAAAAGGTGGTCGAATGGTACCAGCGTCGCCTGAAGGGCATGGAACTGCCCTATTCCTTTATGTTCCGCCTGGAGGGCGACCGTGCGGTTTCCATCTGGGTCGAACTCAACTCGATTCTGATCAAGCTCAACGGAAAGCCGGCCACGCTGAATTTTATGCGGGATGTGACCCTGCAGAAAAAACTCGAGGAGCAGTTTTACCAATCCCAGAAAATGGAGTCCATCGGCACGCTTGCCGGCGGCATCGCCCATGATTTCAATAACCTTTTGATGGGCATCCAGGGCAATGTGAGCGTTATGAATCTTGAAGTGGATTCTGAAGATCCCTTACAGGAAAGTATCCAGAGCATTGCCCGTTGCGTGAAAAGCGGCTCTCAGCTGACCAACCAGTTATTGGCGTTTGCGCGCGGGGGCAAATACATCGTGACCCCCAGCAATCTGAATACCATCGTTCATAAAACGGTGGAGATATTCGGCCGGACCAAAAAAGAGATTGACCTTCACCCGGTGTTTGCCAAAGACATCTGGCCCGTGGAAGTGGATCCCAGCCAGATCGAACAGGTGCTCATGAATCTTTATGTCAATGCCTGGCAGGCCATGCCTGAAGGCGGAGATCTTTATATCGATCTTGAAAACGTCCAACTGGACGAGCATTACGCCCGGATCAAACCCTTCAACGTGCGGCCCGGCCGATTTGTAAAACTGTCGGTTACCGATACCGGCGTGGGGATGACGCCTGAAACCCAGAAGCGCATTTTTGAACCCTTTTTCTCCACCAAGGAAAAAGGCATGGGCACGGGGCTTGGTCTGGCGTCGGCCTACGGCATCATCAAGAACCACAACGGTTTTATCAACTGCTACAGCGAGCTCGGGCATGGTACCACCTTCAACGTCTATTTCCCGGTGTGCGAAGAGGATTATCCAACGGAAGAGGGGGCGCGTGACGGAGAACTGGTCGAGGGGGTTCCCGGAGGAGATGAGACCATCCTTTTTGTGGACGACGATGAAGAAATCATCAGTGTGGGGCGTAAAATTCTGGCCAGCCTGGGGTACACGGTTCTTGTTGCGGGCGGAGGGCAGTCTGCCGTCGACTTGTTTGTCGAGCAGCATGAGCGCATCGATCTGGTGATTCTCGATTACGTCATGCCGGGTATGGGGGGGCGGGAGGTTTTCGACGCCCTGATACAAATTCAGCCCAATGTCAAAGTCCTGCTTTCCAGCGGCTACAGCAGCACCGACCAGGTGGCGGCCCTGATTGAAAGCGGCTGCCGGGGATTTATCCAGAAGCCGTACGATACGGTCAAAATGTCCCGCACCATCCGGACCATCCTGGATACGGCACCTGTGAACACTGCCGAGCACAACTGACTTCGGAGCGGACCTATTTCATCATGCGAATCTATGCAGCCGCCGACCTCCATGGAAAACTACGCTATATCCCCGTTATCGAAGAGGGCATCCAGCAAAGCCGTGCCGATGCTGTCGTGCTGGCCGGTGACGTTCTCAATTATCGCGGCGGACGCCCGCTTCTGGCCTTTCTGGATGCCCTGCCGGTACCGGTATTCATGGTGCGCGGCAACAGTGACCCGGCGCATCTGGAGCGGTGGGCGGCGGGCAGCCGGAACGTTTGCTCACTCCATCTGAACCCTGCGGCCTGCCATGGTGTCGAACTGGTCGGGGTCAGCGGGACCCTGCCGTTGCCGTTCCATTCCCGTGCCGGATGGCATGAGCCGCGCATGCTTCGCCAACTTACCCCCCTGCTGCATTCCCGTTCCATTCTTGTGGCCCACCCGCCACCCTACGGCTGTTGCGACCAGGTCATGGGGCGCTTTCACGCCGGCAGCCGGGGGATCTCCCGGATGATTCGGGAAACCCGGCCGGCCGTCATGATTTGCGGCCACATTCACGAGGCCTCGGGGGTGGGGCGCGCCGGAAATACCCTGGTGGTCAATTGCGCCCTGGGGCCGAACCGCCGGGGCGCAATGGTTGTGATAGCGGACGGGCAGGCACCTGCCGTCGACATGCTTTGAGTCTTACGGATCATTTCTCCCTTTATTGTTGGCAAACCACGTCAACCTATAAAAAATTCAGCAACTTAAGTTTATCTGATGTTAAAACGTGCTTGACACCAGAAGGGCGTTTCATACATTTGTTAAAATTTACCATTTAGCCGTCTAAATGCGACCCCGGGAGATTGACAGGATGAGATATGCTTTCGGCCTTATCGGATACTGCATTGCGGTGGTGCCCGCGCTGACTGGCTGTCTGAACCTGGGTCCCGAGTATTCTCGCCCGGAGGTTGTTGCTCCTCTCCCTGCCAACTACCAACAGGCCTTGGAACCCGGCGTTCAGCTTGCCTACGACGATCGATGGTGGCTGGTTTTCGAAGATCCGGAACTGAATCAGTTTATGGAGAAGGTTCTGGCCCACAATTGGGACATCGCCCGAACGGCGGCCCGCATCCTGGAACTGCGGGCCCTGGCCGGTCAGGCTCGGGCGGATCGATTTCCGCAAATCGACATCGACTGGCAGAACCGCAAGGATGTTCGCAAGGTGCCTTCGTCGGTCGGCGGATCCAATCGTGAGCGCCAAACAACCAGCACCTATGACCTGGCCCTGCCGTTGTTTTTCGAGGTGGATCTCTGGGGGCGTCTGGCGCGTGCTGAAGAGGCGCTGCGGGCGGATTTGCTCAGCGCCGAAGAAAACCGACGGGTGGTGGCCCAGACGGTGGTGGCGGAAGCCCTGGCCCTTTACTTTGAAATCGAGTCCATCGAACGGGGTCTTGCCATTTCCTACCAACTGATCGACAATTTCAAGCGTAATCTTCGTCTGGTACGCCGACGTTACGAACGGGGTTTGGCATCCGCACTGGATTTGCGCCAGGCGCGTCGCATTCTGGCGGAATCCGAGGCTGCGATTCCCAATCTTCGTCGGGATCTGGGCACCCGGCAGCACCGCCTGGCCATTCTGATGGGTCAGTATCCTCTGGCCCGTCCTCCCCGGACTCATCCGGACGACTATTACCAGCGTCTGCCGGAAGTGCCGCCGGGGCTGCCTTCGGACCTCCTTTTGCGGCGCCCGGATATCCGTGCGGCTGAAGCGCGTCTGGTGGGTCTGAACGCCAGGGTGGCCGAGGCTTTGGCCAGCCGCTTTCCGCGGATTACCCTGACGGGCAGTTTCGGATACCAGAGCAGCCATCTGGACCAGCTGCTGCGCTCGGATAGCGAACTGTGGTCGTTCGCCAACGGGATCTCCCAGCCGATTTTCGATGCCGGACGGCTGGCCGAGGGCCAGCGGGCGGCCGAAGCCCGCTACCGCCAGGGGGTTGCCGACTATGCCCAGACCGTCCTGAATGCATTCGGGGACGTGGAGGACGCCCTGCTGACCCGGCGGGAACAACTGGCCCGCCGTAGCCGGGTGGTCACCTTTCTCGATGAGGCCCGCCAGACCCAGATAGTTGCGGAAAAACGTTATGTGCGGGGGCTGACACGCTATCTCGATGTGCTGGATGCCCAGCGGGTGCGTTTCCTGGCCGAACGTGATCTGGTGGAGGCGGACCTGGCGCTTTACATCAACCGCATCAACCTTTACCTGGCATTGGGAGGTGATTGGGGTGATCCGGGCGATGTAACCGCCGAATGACGAAGACATGAAATCAAGGATATGTGAAGGATAATGCCATCTTTAAAGACACGACTTACGCAGCTGGCGATCGCCGTGGTGTTCCTCCTGGGCGGTGTCTGGGGCCTGGTGACCCTCAAGGCGAGCAAAGCGCCCCGTGCAACCCGCGTACCCGAACCGGCGGCCCCCGTGGTGCAGACCGTAAGCGTTGCACCGGCTCGCCAGCCCATTGTGGTTCAGGGGCAGGGCACGGTGCGCCCCCTCCAGGAAACCCAGCTTGTGCCCCAGGTGAGCGGCAAGATTATTTTTACATCGGACGCCTTGTTGGCCGGAGGTCTTTTCAGGGAAGGGGATGAACTCCTGCGGATCGATCCGGTGGACTACGAACTGGCCGTGACCCTGGCCCGGGCCCGGGTTGAGGATGCCGAGGCAGAATATGCCCTGGCCCTGCAGGAATCCGAGGCGGCGGTCCAGGAGTGGCGGGATCTCAATCCCGATCTGCCTACCCCGGATCTCGTGGCGCGTAAACCCCAGCTTTCGGCGGCCAAAGCCAAACGCGATGCCGAGGAAGCCGATTTAAAGATGGCCCGGCTGGACCTGGACCGTACCCGCTTGAAAGCGCCTTTTGACGGCGTGGTCAGTGATAAGCAAGCGGATATCGGGCAATATGTGACGCCGGGGCAGGCCCTGGCAACGCTCTATGGCACGCGGGCCGCGGAAATCGTGGTCCCTTTGGTCAGCCGCAGCCTGCGCTGGATCGACGTTCCGGGTTTTACCGATGGGGATGGCCCGGGATCTCCGGCCACCGTAAGAGCTTTTCTGGCGGGGGCGCTGCGGACCTGGCAGGCCCGCGTGGTGCGGGCCGAAGGGCGTATCGATGAGAAGACGCGCATGATCAACGTGGTGATCCGTGTCCAACAGCCCTACGCCAAGCGTCCGCCTTTGGCCACCGGGTTGTTCGTGGATGTGGAAATCCAGGGCCAGACGCTTGAAAATGCGGCTTTGCTGCCCCGGGCGGTGCTTCGCTCTGATAAGGAAGTTTGGATCGTCGATCAGGAAGACCGGTTGTTTACCCGACCGGTAAGGGTGGCACATCACACCACGGAAGGGGTTGTCATCGACGATGGGCTTGTGGACGGCGACCGGGTGGTGATTTCCCAGCTGAAAGCCGTCACCGACGGCATGAAAGTCCGGCCCGTGCCCCCATCCAAGGATGGCCGGCCATGAAAGGGGCTGTGGGCTGGTTTGCCGAAAACCACGTTGCCGCCAACCTGCTGATGCTGTTCATCCTCTTTGCCGGTATATATACCGGTTTGACCACCAAACTGGAAATTTTCCCGGAAACCACCCTGGACACCATCACTATTACCACCACGTATTCCGGAGCTTCGCCGGCCGAGGTGGAGGAAGCTGTGGTGCGCAAGATCGAGGAGCAAATTGCCGGTCTGGCCGGGATCAAACGCATCGATTCCACCTCCCGGGAAGGGGTGGGAACCGTGGTGATCGAGGTCATCAAGGACTGGGACCTCAAAAAATTGCTGGATGAGGTCAAATCCGAGGTGGATCGCCTGACCACGCTGCCGGAAGAGGCGGAGGAACCCGTGGTCCGTGAAGTGACCCGGCGGCGCGACGTGATCGACCTGGCCCTTTATGGCGACGCCCCCGAGGCCACCATCAAATATCTGGCCGAGCGGATTCGAGACGAAATTACCAACCTGCCTGGTGTAACCCTGGCCGACATCAATGGGGTGCGCGATGCCGAAATCCATATCGAAATTTCGGAAACCACCTTGCGTCAATACGGCCTGACCCTGGGCCAGGTGGCGGACCGGGTGGCCCGGGGCAGTCTCGACCTCCCGGCCGGCAGCGTCAAGACCCGTGAGGGGGAAATCCTCATTCGCACCAAGGGGCGGCGTTATTTCGCGGCGGACTACGGTGAGATTGCCATCATTACCCAGCCGGACGGCAGCAAGGTGCGCCTGGCCGACATTGCCACCCTGCGGGACGGTTTCGAGGAAGTGGACCGCTATGCGCGGTTTCAGGGCAAGCCTGCCGCGATCATCAATATTTACCGTGTGGCCGATCAGAGCGCCCTGGAGGTGGCCCGGGCGGTGGAGGCCTATGTCGAACAGGTGCGGCTGACCCTGCCGGCCGGCATCGACATCCAACTAAGGCGCGACCGTTCCAAGATCCTGCGCAGCCGCATCGAGCTCCTCACACGGAACATGCTGTTTGGTTTGCTGCTGGTCAGCATCATGCTGGGCCTTTTCCTCAACCTGCGCCTGGCCCTGTGGGTGATGATCGGCATCCCCATCTCGTTCGCTTTTGGCTTGCTGCTGCTGCCCCGTCTCGGCGTATCGATCAACATGATTTCCCTTTTTGCCTTTATCATGGTGCTGGGCATCGTGGTGGACGATGCCATCATCGTGGGGGAGAATATTTTCCGGCGCTACGAGGTGGGTGAAAAAGCCCTGCCCGGGGCGGTGGCCGGTGCGGTCGAGGTGGGGCGCCCGGTCGTTTTTTCGGTATTGACCACCATCGTGGCCTTCTGGCCGTTGCTGCTGGCCGGCGGCGTGATGGGAAAATTCATGCGCAACATCCCCATTGTGGTCATCGTGGTGCTGGTGGGCTCCCTGGTGGAGTCGCTGTTTATCCTGCCGTCCCACCTGGCCACCAGCCGACGCGGCATGGCCACCGGGGCCGACGGCCGGATGAAAGAGAAGCGCACTTCCCGCTGGCTCAAATACATCGTCAACGGCCCTTATACGCGCCTGGTCGATTTCTGCGTGCGCTGGCGCTACGCCACCCTTGCTCTCGGCATTGCCGTGATATTGTTGACTGTCGGCCTCTGGCAGGGCGGTTGGATCAAGTTCACCTTTATGCCCAAGGTGGAAGGGGATACCATGCGCAGCTACCTCACCCTGCCTCTGGGAACCCCGGCCGACCAGACTGCGAAGGTGGTGGAACGGGTGGAACGGGCCGCCCTCGACGTATTTGCGGAGGCGGACGCTGAACGACCGGACGGGGCGCCATCGCTCTACGAGCACAGCCTGATTCTGATCGGGCGCGGGGCCGATGCCACCGGCAGCCACGTGGGGCAGGTGCGCATTCAATTGCTGGAAGGGGAAAAACGCGACATCACGACCTTCGAGCTGACCCGCCGCTGGCGGGAGAAACTGGGCGCCGTGCCCGAGGCGGAGTCCATCCTGTTCCGCAGCAGTATTCACCGCAGCGGCAATCCCATCGAAGTGCATCTGTCCCTGGACGACTACGACCAACTGCTCATGGCCGCGGAAGATCTGAAGGATGTGCTGCGGCGGATACCGGGTGTATTTGAAATCGACGACAGTTTCCAGCCGGGCAAACAGGAGTTTCAGATGAAGCTGAAACCGGCGGCCAGCAGCCTGGGCCTGACCCTGGACGATCTGGCCCGCCAGGTACGGCATGCCTTTTACGGGGCTGAGGCCCTGCGTTTCCAGCGGGACAAGGACGAAGTCAAGGTCAAGGTGCGTTACCCCGAAGCGGAAAGGCGCTCACTCAGCAATGTGGAAGACATGTACATCCGGGCGCCGGACGGCAGCGAGGTGCCTTTCAACCTGGTGGCCGAAGTTCGCCTGACCGAAGGCTATGCCAAAATCGACCGGGCACAGCGGCTGCGTGTCATCAAGGTCACGGCGGACGTGGACGAGGCCCTGAACAATGCCAACGAAATCCGCATGGATTTGGAGAAGACAGCCCTCCCGGATCTGCTCAAGAGCTATCCCGGGCTGCGGTACACCATTGAAGGCGAGGGCAAGGAACAGCGTGAGTCCCTGGCCGATGTGCAGCGGGGCTTCGTGATCGCCCTGTTCGGCATCTATGCCCTGCTGGCCATTCCCTTCCGTTCATTTTCTCAGCCCCTCATCGTGATGGCGGCCATTCCCTTCGGAATGGTGGGGGCTGTGGCCGGGCATATGCTTATGGGATTCAACCTGAGCATAATCAGCATATTCGGGATCGTGGGCCTGGCCGGGGTGGTGGTCAACGACAGCCTGGTGCTGATTGATCGCGCCAACCGCCATCGCCGGGAGGGCTACAATGCCCATGATGCCATCGTGCGGGCCGGCTGTATCCGCTTCCGGGCCATCCTGTTGACGTCCCTGACCACGTTCGCGGGCCTGACGCCCATGCTGCTGGAGCGCAGTATCCAGGCCCAGTTTCTGATCCCCATGGCCGTCAGCCTGGGGTTCGGGGTATTGTTCGCCACCGTGATTACGCTGCTGCTGGTCCCCTGCGGTTACATGTTCCTGGACGACATCCACCAGTTGATGAAGCGCCCGGGAAAGCGCCGGGTGCGCCTGGAAGAGCGTGTCTGATAGGACTGAAGGGCTTTTGAGGAACTTTACCGATACAGATAGTTTCTCAGAATAGACGGCTTCATTTTCTTTCCCGTGAAAGAAAAGATGGTCCCGTAAAAAGTGTTCTACCTGTCATTCCGGACTTGATCCGGAATCTCTAACATATTGATATCAAAAGATTCCGGTTTCCGCCGGAATGACGTTTAGACGGGAAATGGTACTTTTTACGGCTTCATCAAGAAAACGAAGCAAAAGAAAACGCCCGTGTCCCGCTTGATCCTGCGCGTCGTCGGTGCGGCCGGAGCGCGCGGAAACTCGCCCCGCTTTCAGCGGGACTCAAACAGTCCGCGCGCTTTATCCCGTCCGCCCCGCTGATGCTCGGCGCGGGACAAAGGGAAAATCAAAAAACCAAATCTAAAACCATTTTAAGCCTGTTAAAGGGACAACTTGAGGCCTTTCGCTCTTCGGTAGGAGCCTCATTGATGTTATACGGAACCATCGAATAAAAAGGCCCACCCGGGCCTTTTTATTCGGCATACATCCCTTCGATCAACGGGGCGAAATTCTCGACGATGACGTTGCGTTTGAGTTTTAGCGACGGGGTCAGTTCGCCCTCTTCCTGGGAGAATTCCCGCTGGACAATGCGGTATTTTTTGATGGTTTCAAAGCGCGCCAGTTTCTGATTGCCCGCCTGGACCCGTTTTTCGACAATATCCAGGAAGGCGGGGTCGGACAGCAGGTCGACCGGCTGGTCATAGGGGATGCCCTGGTCCTGGGCAATATGGACGGCCACATCCGGGTTGATGGTCAACAGGGCGGAGAGAAACTTGCGCCGTTCCCCGATGACGATGAACTGGGCAAAGAGGGGGTCGCTCACGAACAGGTTTTCGATTTTCTGGGGGGCGATATTCTTGCCGCCGGAGGTAATGATGATGTTTTTCTTGCGGTCCGTGATGGAGAGAAAACCGTCTTCATCGAAACGGCCGATATCGCCGCTCATAAAGTAGCCGTCATCCGTGAACGCATCCCGGGTGGCCGCCTCCATTTTCCAGTAGCCTTTAAAAACATTGTCGCCTTTGACGAGGATTTCGCCGTCCTCCGCCAGTTGGATGTCGACATCGGGCAGGGGCTTGCCCACCGTGCCGATGCGGTAATCCGCCAGGTTGCTCATGGTGGCCGGTGCAAAACATTCGGTCATGCCGTAGCCTTCCACCACCGTGATGCCGGCCGCGTTGAAAAACAGGATGATGTCTCGCGAGGTGGGAGCCCCCGATGCGGTCATCCAGCGCACCCGTCCCCCTAATGCTTCCTGTAACTTGCTGAAAATGAGGCGGTAAGCCAGGCGGTATTGCAGTTGCATGAAGAAGGGAATCGGTTTTTTCTTTTCGCGATAGGTGCTGATGCGGGTGCCGATGGCGTGGCCCCAGTGAAATATTTTCTGGCGCCATTGGGGCTGGGCTTCGACCTGCAGGCAGATTTTCTGGTACACCTTTTCACAGACCCGGGGGACGGCCAGGATCATGGTCGGCCGTTTTTCCTTGAAATCTTCAAGCAGGGAATTGATGTTTTCGGCATAGGACGAGGTGATGCCCTTATACATGCCGTAGAAGTGCCCGGCCGCCCGCTCGAAGACGTGGCTCAGCGGGAGGAAGGGGACCGTGCAGTCTTCATCCGAGGCATAACGCGGCTGGATGCGGTCGAGGGATTCGATGACCGCCATGATGTTGCGGTGGGTAATCATGGCGCCCTTGGGAACGCCGGTGGTGCCCGAGGTGTAGACCAGGGTGGCCAGGTCCTCCGGGCCGACGTCCTTCACGCGTTCCTGGAACAGAGTCGGTTTTTCGCGGCTGAGCGTTTCCCCATTTGCCATCAGGTCTTCAAATGCAATGACGCCGGGCGCATCCAGATCGGCGCCCTGGGGGTCCATGACCACAACGGCGGCCAGGTTCGGGCACTGGGGCCAGGCCTCACGGGCTTTGGCCAACTGGAGGGCGTCTTCCACCACGAGAACCCTGGAACCGGAGTTGTCCACGATATAGGCAATTTCCGCGGATGTCAGCGTGGGGTAGATGGTGACCACGACGCCGCCGATGCCCAGGGTGCCCATATCGGTGTACAGCCACTCGAGTCGATTCTCGGATAACAATGAAACCCGATCGCCTTTACAGATACCCAGGCGGGTCAGCCCCAGACCGGTGTTGCGCGCCCGTTCGTAATACTGTTGCCAGGTGGCGCCGTGCCATTGTCCCTGCATTTTTTTTTCAATGGCCAGGCGATTGCCATAGCGGCCGGCCTGACGGGCGAAAACGTCGTTGATGGTGTGATCCATGGCGGCTCCGATGGTTAATTCACGAAATGATTACAATTCATAATTATAATTAAATTCGAAAATATAATTTTGTTTAAATGATTCCGGTGGGATTGTCAACGGTTCATATGGTGCCTTGGCGGTGGCGTGTGGATAGGGCAAAAGGCTTGCATTCACTGGCGAGGTATGAAAAAGTTGCCCGCGTTATTGACCGTCAAAAGCCGTATGGGCTGAATCCTTGCCACGATGGATGTACGATGACCCCCAAGCCGATGGACACCATCTCCCCATTTGTACGCCTGCGGGAAAGCATGGCCTTTTTCAGGGTTTATGGATGGGAACTGTCCCGTTTTTTTATTGTTCTGTATCTGCCGGTTGTTCTGGTTTCGTTGATTTTGCCCGATGGCGGGGCGGAAAGTGCCGATTCCGGGTTTCCAACGGTGGCCTTTATTTTCAATTTTTTCTACCAGCCCATCTATACCGGTGCCCTGATTTACCAGTTGGCCCGGATCGAGGCCGGCCAGCCCTGGACGATCAGGGAGGGGTTCATTACCGGCGTTCGCCTTTGGGACAAGCTGCTGCTGGTCAACCTGGTGAGCCTGGCCCTGACCCTGGTGGGGTTTATGGCCCTCATCGTTCCGGGGCTGATTGCCTATGCCCGTTTGGCCCTGGCGGAATTCCGGATCGTTCTCAATGGGGACCACCCCAAAGACGCGCTTAAGAACAGTTTCGAAATGACCCGGCCCTATACCCTGCCGATCATTGCCTGCACCGTGGTGTTGTTCGGGCTGTTTCTGACCCTGCAGCTGGTGATCGAATGGCTGACGGCCACACTGGCGATGCCCCTGCTTTTCCCGGTAACCCTGAACACCCTGTTGTCCGTCGTGCTCATGCTGTTCCTGACGATCCTCCTGTTTCGGTTCTACGGGTTGGCCGCCCACCGTCCTTCGGCACCCGAATAAGGGGAGCCTGTCATGCGCCGGCTTTTTATCCTGAGCCTGGTTCTATTGCTGGCCTGCGGGGGATGTCTGACAGGTCCGGCGGCCGGCGACCCAACCGGGGGGGCGGCGGTCAAGGATGGTGCTTGCGTGATTCTGCTGCACGGCCTGGGACGGACCCCCATGTCCATGGCGACCATGGCCCATGCCCTGGAGGCCCGGGGCTACCGGGTGACGAACTTGGCCTATCCGTCGACGGAGGCGCCCATCGAGACCCTCACCCGGGATTATCTGGCTCCGGCGGCCCGGCGTTGCCGTGAGACCGGCTGCGAACGGCTGCACATGGTGAGTCATTCCCTGGGGGGCATCCTGATTCGACAGTATCTGCAGGACCACACCCTGCCGTCGGGCAGCCGCATCGTGATGCTGAGCCCCCCCAACCAGGGCAGTGAACTGGCGGATCATCTGCGATCCTTCCGCCTTTATCACTGGATCACCGGGCCTGCCGGGCAGCAGTTGGGCACCCGGTCCGACAGTGTACCCCGACAGTTGGGGCCGGTGAATGTGCCGGTTGGGGTTATCACCGGCAGCACGAGCTGGAATCCCCTGTACTCCTACCTGATTCCGGGACCGGACGACGGCAAGGTGGCCGTGGAGAATGCCCGCCTCGAAGGTATGGCGGATTTCCTGGTGGTGCCGGCCAGCCACACCTTTATCATGGATGATGACGAGGTCATCGCACAGACCATCCATTTCCTGCAGTTCGGGCGCTTTGATCACGATGGCGCCCTTCGGGAGGGAGAGAGTCCCGATGAAAACACGGTGAAGCAGCCTTAAGGTCGAGGTGAAATGAAAACACTGCGCCAGCATTTGCACGAAATCATTTTCGAAGCCGACACGACATCCGGCAAATGGTTCGATGTCGTGCTGATTGTCAGCATTGTCTTTAGCGTCGTGCTGGTCATGCTGGACAGTGTGGAAGCCATTCAGGCGGTATACGGCCAATGGCTGCTGCTTGGCGAATGGTTTTTCACCCTGCTGTTTACCGCGGAGTATCTGCTGCGACTGTTTTGCGTCCAGCGGCCGTTGCTCTATGCCCGGAGTTTTTTCGGAGTGGTGGACCTTCTGGCCATCCTGCCCACCTATCTCAGCGTCATTCTGCCGGGCGGGCAGTATTTCATCATCATCCGGGTGCTGCGGCTGCTGCGGATTTTCCGTGTTTTCAAGCTGGTGCAGTTTCTCAGCGAAGCCCGCTTGCTCCTGGCCGCCCTGAGGGCTTCGCTGCGAAAGATTACCGTATTCCTCTTCACGGTCTTGACCGTAGTGATCATCTTCGGCGCCTTGATGTATGTCGTGGAGGGGGCCGCCAACGGGTTTACGAGCATCCCCCGCAGCATCTACTGGGCCATCGTCACCATGACCACGGTGGGCTATGGGGATATTGCCCCCCAGACCGATATCGGCCAGGCCCTGGCCTCGGTTATCATGATCATCGGCTACGGGATTATCGCCGTACCCACCGGCATCGTCACGGTGGAATTGACCCAGGCGGTGCATCGCGGCATGGTGTCGACCCAGGCCTGCCCGGGGTGCGGCAGCGACGGGCATGACAAGGATGCCCGGTATTGCAAGTACTGCGGCACCACATTATAGCTTGAATGAAGTCCGCCAAGACTGGTGGTGTGCTTCTGGCGCCTGTCAGTTCTGGCGAGACAATGACTATGGATTGTTTATTTTTTTCCACATAGAAGAAAAGATGAAGTCGTAAAAAGTGTTCTATTTGTCATTCCGGACTTGATCCGGAATCTCTAACATTTTGATATCAAAAGATTCCGGCTTCCGCCGGAATGACGTTAAACGGAAAATGGCGCCGATGCTACAGCGGCAGCTTTTCCGCCTTGAAGGGGCGGCCGTGGGCAGGGTAGAGGGTGGTGACGCCCATCTCGCGCAGGGTGCGCCAACCAGCGCGAATGAGATCGGGATCGTCCCCGAAAGGCGGCCAGTAGGGCCCAAGGCCGGCGGGCAGGGTGTTGATGGCCAGATCCCCCACGAAGGCCAGGCCGGCAGGGGTGACGACGGTCAGGGAACCCGGGGTGTGGCCCGGGGTGGGCAGGATGCGGGCGTTGAAACCATAGGGGGCCAGATCCAGGGGGCCGTTGATGACGTGATCGGGCCGGACCGGATCGAACCGGAACCATCGTTTGATCAGGCGGGGATGCCGGTTGGCCAGGCGGATCAGGCGACGCGTTAGCGGGTTGGTGCCGGGCGGCAGGACGACTTGCCCCCGGGACAGGAGTCCGGCTTCGGCTTCATGGATCATGACCGGGCAAGCGCAGCGTTGTCGAATGGCATGCAGGCTGCCCACATGGTCGAAGTGGGCGTGGGTGACGATGATCAGGCGGATTTGCCCGGGGTCGATGCCATAGCGGCGGAGAGCGCGGAAAAAGGCATCCGCGCGACCGCGCGGCCCGGCGTCGATGAGCAGGTAACCCGCATCACCCGGCAGCAAATAGGATTGTGTCATGCCCAGACGGATGGTGTATCGCATGGCCGTCTCACTTTTTTTGGTCAATGGTGTTTAAAGTTTGCAAGGAGATCCATTTATGAGTCTGTCGCTTGAGGAAAATCCCATGGTCTGGGTTGTGGTCCAGACCATGGACGATGTCGAACAGTTTGTCGGCCAGCAAAATACCGACCTGGATATTGCCTATATTCCCTTCTTTAATGAAAAGGAAGAGGCTCAGAATGGCCTGAGTCTGTTTAAGCGCCAAAAAGGCAGCCGCTTCGAAGTTCAGGCCATACGCATTCATGAACTGGCCCGGGACGCGGCCCAAAATGGATTTCTGCTCTTTCAGATCGATGCCGACGGCCAGATTTTGGATAAAATCGATCCCCATACGGTACCCTGATGGCAGATCAGGAAAAGGGCTCCGGATTGTTTAGAGCAATCAGTTCGATGCTTTCCCGGTCCCGGTGCCAGATGAGGCACAACCCGTCAAAAAGGGCACCGCAGGTGACCACGGCGGATTGCCCTGTTTGGAGTGGATAAGTCCGGCCGGGTAGCATCCGCTCCCGTGTAAAGGCGGTGCCTTGGGGCCGGACGATTTCCGGCTGGTGGCTGTGGCCCCGGAACAGCGACCGTCCCTGGTGCGTCTGGAAAAATCGCCGGATATGGCGGGAACGCATATCTTCCAGCATGCAGCGCGGGCCCATGGTGGCCGCAAAGGGCAGGGAATGGGCCAGCAGGGCCGATCCGATCCGCCGCGTCAGGGGCATTTCCCGGATAATGGCCATGGCCCGGGCACTGACCAATGGGGATTGGTTGAGCAGCAGGGTGTGGTCGTTATTGCCGCGGATCGGCAGGATGCCGTGGGCGGCCAGCCGGTCGAGGCAGGCCTCCAGGGTTGCCGGACGGGTCGTGTCGCCGATATCCCCGAGGTGGATGCTCAGGTTGCAACCGCGGTCCTGGAAGCACCTGGCCGCGGCTTCGATGCCGACGGCATCCCCGTGGCTGTCGGCCATCAGCCCGATGCGTTGCGGGCCAGGTTGCGCGATATCAGGAAGGGACACGGGAAAGCTTCCTCAAACTCAGATTTTGAAGCTTTCCGCGACACCGGCGTATTGCTTGCGCAATTCGGGTTTTTCGATTTTGCCGGTGGGGTTGCGGGGAACTTCCCCGAAGATCACCCGCCGTGGTCGTTTGTAGCGCGGCAGGTCCTGGCAGAAGGTGTCGATCTCCTGGGTTGTCAGATCCTGGCCAGGTTTGACCTTCACGATGGCCGTGGCGATTTCGCCCAGACGCAGGCTGGGCAGGCCGATGACGGCCACATCCTGGATCCGGGGGTGCCCCTGCAGGAAATCTTCGATTTCCACCGGATAGATGTTCTCGCCGCCGGTGATGATCACATCTTTTTTGCGGTCCACCAGCCAGATAAAGCCGTCGTCGTCTTCGCGGGCCACATCGCCTGTCAGCAGCCAGCCGTCTTGAAGGGTTTCCCGGGTTGCCGCGGGGTTTTTGTAGTATTCCCGCATGACCCCGGGCCCCTTGACGATGAGTTCCCCCGGCGTTCCGGGGTGCACCGGAGCCATCTTGTCATCCACGATGCGGTATTCCCAATCGAAACCGGGGCGGCCGATGGCGCCGACCTTATGGTTGTTGTTCATGCCCAGGTGAACGCAGCCCGGCCCGGTGGATTCGGTCAGACCATAGTTGGTGTCGTACTGGTGGCGGGGGAAGCATTTCTGCCACTCCCGGACCAGGCTGGGGGGTACGGGCTGGGCGCCGATATGCATCAGGCGCCATTGATCGAGTTTGAAGTCCTTGAGCTTCAGCTCGCCGCTCTCGATGGCAAACAGCACGTCCAGGGCCCAGGGCACGAGCAGCCAGACGATGGTCACCTGTTCTTCCGACACGGCTTCCAGGATCCAGCGTGGTTCGATGCCCTTGAGGATGACCGCTTTGGCCCCCACGATGAAGTTGCCGAACCAGTGCATCTTGGCCCCGGTGTGGTAGAGAGGCGGGATGCACAGGAAATTGTCCTCGTGGGTCTGCTGGTGGTGGCGGTTTTCCACATAGCAGGCATATTCCAGGTTGCGGTGCGTCAGCAGGGTCGCCTTGGGGGTGCCGGTGGTGCCTGAAGTAAAATAAAGGGCCGCTTCGTCTTCCAGTTGTAAGGGAACCTCAGGGGCCACAGCCTTGGACGTTCCCAGGAAAGCGTCGAAGTGCTCGGCATATTCCGGGGTTTTCGCCACCGGGCCGACGAAGATGTAAAAACGGACCGTACGGTCCAACTCGGTTTTGATGGCATCGATCCGGTCGATGAATTCTTCCCCGAAAATCATGGCCTGGGCCTCGGCGGTCTCAGCGCAGCCCAGGATCGTCTTGGCCACGAAACGGAAATTGAGGGGGACGGCCCACGCCCCGGTACGCAGGATGCCAAAATAGACCGGCAGCCATTCGATGCAGTTCATCATCAGGTGAACCACCCGATGCCCCTTGGTGATGCCCCGGGCGATCAGGGCCTGGGCCACCTGGTTGGCCTGCTGGTCAAACGCGGACCAGGTGATTTCGGTGCGTTTGTCGGCTGCCGGGGCGCGTTCGATCAAGGCGGTTTCGCTACCGTACATGCGGGCGTTGCGGGCCAGAATTTCAGTGATGATCATGATAACGGCTTTCTCTGGGTTTCCATTGTTGATACACGTTGGATGCGATCCGATGCATAACAGACAGCAGCGTCGACGGTCAACCGGATCGGGGCCGTCGGGCGGAAAAAGCAAACCCTCCCGGGAATTGCGCGTGACGGCCGTCGGCAATCAGGTTTGACAATTGCGGTCCACCTGCCTAAAAAACGCCGGAATGGTTCGCAAAGCCCATCAACCCCAAGCGAACCTTCCACAAAAGATTGTAAACCGTCATCATCCGAGGAGCAGGCATGCAGCCGATTCAAGATTTCCCCCCATCCCAACGGTCCCAGATTCAATATCTGCTGTGCGATATCGACGACACCCTGACAGTCGCCGGGCGCCTGCCGGCGGCGGCGTATGCCGCGCTGGAGCGCCTGACCGCGGCCGGCATTCATGTCATTCCCATTACGGGGCGCCCCGCGGGTTGGTGCGACCACATGGCCCGCATGTGGCCCATCGCCGGACTGGTGGGTGAAAACGGTGCGTTTTATTTCTGTTACGATGCTCAAGCGCGCCGCATGGTGCGGCGCTACTGGAAAGCGGATGCCGAACGTCGTGAAGACCGCGCGCGCCTTGATCGCATCGAAAAGGATATCCTGAAAGCCGTTCCCGGCTGCCGGGTGTCGGCCGATCAGGCCTATCGGGAAGCGGATCTGGCCATTGATTTCTGTGAGGACGTGCCGGCCCTGCCCATGGATCAGGTGGAGAAAATTGTCACCATCTTCGAGCAGGCGGGGGCCCGGGCCAAAATCAGCTCCATCCATGTCAACGGCTGGTTCGGCGATTACGACAAACTTGCCATGACCCGGCTGTTGTTTCGCGAGCAGTTTGAGTGTGACCTGGAAACCGTGCGCGACACGGCGATTTTCGTGGGGGACTCCCCCAACGATGAACCCATGTTTGCCTATTTTACCCATGGGGTGGGGGTTGCCAATATCCGCCAGTTTGCGCATGGGATGCAGCATTGCCCGGCCTGGGTGACCCGCAAAGAGGGAGGTTACGGATTTGCCGAAGTGGTGGCCGTTATCCTGGGGGCCTGCTAGCCCGAACATTTCATGAAATTTTTTCGAGACAATAAATTTTACGCCAATATTCAGGGCTATGAAGGCTATTGTCGGGATCTAATTTTCAGGTGACACGTTGTACCCTTGGTCGATTTCCAAATTCATCGATAAAATTTCACCCTGCGGGCGCGCCCGAGATGCCTATTGGCCGCGTTATCAGGGGCTTGCGGTACAGGCGTACAGCGGCACCCCTGATGCCTTGCCAATGAACATCTCGAACGCGTGAAATATCCGGGCTAGGCAACCTACTTTTCCCGTTCCACCAGGCCTTTCACGAACCAGCGCTGCATGAACAATACCACCAGGATTGGCGGCAGCATGACGATCAGGGCGGCGGCCATGGCCTCGTTCCAGAACGGCAGGTCGTCCGCCTGGGGAATCAGGTTCTGGAGCCCGATGACGGCGGTCGTCATCTTGGGGTTGGTGGTGATCAGCAGGGGCCAGAGGTACTGGTTCCAGCCGTAGACGAATTCAATCACGACCAGGGCGGCGATATTCGTCTTGGACAAGGGCAGAATGATCTTACGGAAGAAGGTCATGGCCGAAGCACCGTCGATCTTGGCGGCTTCACAGAGCTCTTCCGGGATGGTCAGGAAAAACTGGCGGAAGAGAAAGGTGCAGGTGGCCGATGCCACCAGCGGCAGGATCAGGCCGGTATAGCTGTCCAGCAGGCTCAAGTCGAGTTTGATTTCGATGTCGTGGCCAACGAACCAGGCCACGATGCCGTCCAGATGCAAAAACTCCCACAACATCTGCAGCGGGCCGAAGAGGTTGGCCGCCATCTCGTAGGTGGGCAGGATGCGAACTTCCACCGGCAGCATCAGGGTGCAGAATACGGTGACAAAAGCCACGGTGCGCAGGCGGTAGTCGAAATAAACGATGGAGAAGGCCCCCAGCAGGGATACGCAGATTTTGCCGATGGTGATGCCGCTGGCCATGATGAACGAATTCGTCAACTGGGTTCCCAGATCCCCCTTGTTCCAGGCGGCCTGCATATTGACCCAGAACTGGTCGCTCGGAATCAGCGGCATGGGCACCATGGACACCGTTTCGATGGGATGGGTGGCGGCGATGAGGGCGTAAATGATAGGGAATCCCACCACCAGGATGCCCACCATCAGAAAAATATACGTCAGCGTGTCCAGAATGGGTGTTCTTTCAACCATGACCAATCAACCTGTGTATTGAACGCGGCGTTCGACATATTTGAACTGCATGACAGTGATGAAAATGATCAGGCTCATCAGCACAATGGACTGGGCGGATGAGGATCCCAGATTCAGGCCGATAAAACCGTCCTGGTAGACTTTGTAGACCAGAATGTTGGTCGACCCCCCCGGGCCGCCCTGGGTGACGGTGTGAATGACCCCGAAGGTCTCGAAAAAGGAAAAAATGATATTCATCACCGTGACGAAAAACAGTGTGGGGGACAGCATGGGCACGACGATGGCCCAGAAGCGCCGAAAGGGGCTGGCGCCGTCCATGGCGGCGGCCTCGATCAGGGAATGGGGGATCGCCTGCAGGCCGGCCATGAAAAAGACGAAATTATAGCTGATCTGTTTCCAGGCACTGGCCATGATCACCATTAGCAGGGCGTCGGTGCCGTTCAACACCGGATTCCAGTCCACACCAAACCAGCGCTTGATAGCCAGGGACACGACGCCGTACGAAGGATGCAGCAGAAAGAGCCACAAAACGCCGGAAATGGCCGGGGCCACGGCGTAGGGCCAGATCAGGCAGGTCCGGATCAGCGCCTTGGCCCGCAGGGCGCGATTGGCCAGGGTGGCCAGGAACAGCCCGCCGGAAATGGAGACAAAGGCCGTCGATGCACTGAACACCAGGGTGATCACGATGGACTTCAGATAGAGTGGATCCTGGAACAGCTCGATGAAATTGTCGAACCAGACGAAGCGGTTGTGCAGCCCAAAGGGATCGCTCAGCATCATGGACTGCATCAACCCCTGCAGGGCCGGCCAGTAAAAGAAGGTGGCCGTGACCAGAATCTGGGGCAGAATCAGGAAATAGGGCAGAAAGCGATTGGAGAAAATCGAACGCTTGATCATGGCGGCTCGGCATTAAGGCGGCGCTTCCGGCAGGTGCTGGCCGGAAGCGCCGTTGTGGTTGTGATCCAGAGGTTATTTATATGTTTTTTCAAAGGAGCGCAACAGATCGTTGCTGCGTTTGACGGCACTGTCGAGGGCATCCTGGGGGCTCTTGGTGTCGTTCCAGACCAGTTCCAGCTCTTCGTTGATCACGTTGCGGATCTGGATGAAGTAGCCCAGCCGCAGACCGCGGGAGATTTCGGTGGGATCCCGGCGGGTCATCTGTTTGATGCCCACTTCCTGGTAGGGGGATTCTTTGTAGTATCCCTGGTCCTTGAGGGCCTTGTAGGCCGTCAGGGTAATCGGGAAATACCCGGTTTCCTTGTGCCAGTAAATCTGCATGTCGTTGGTGGCCAGGAAATCCAGGAAGGCGGCCACGCCGGCGTATTCATCCTTGCTGTGGCCTTTGAGGACCCAGTTGGAGGCCCCGCCGATGATGCTGTTCTGGGGCGCTTTCATCCACGCTTCCACGGGCAGGGGCGCCACGTCCCAATTAAAGTCCTTGACGGCTTTTTTCAGTTTGGCGATGCCGCTGATGGAATCGATGTAGACGGCCGCATTCTGGGCGATGAATTCGGATTTGGGGCCCTGGTATTTCTGGCCGCCGTAGAAGAAGCGCTTGTCCTTCATCCAGGCTTTGAGACGCGTGATGTGATTGACCACCTTGTCGTTGTTAATCATCAACTCGCAGTCCAGTCCCTTGTAGCCGTTGGCCTTGGATGCGAAGGGGATGTTGTGGATGGCGGAGTAGTTTTCGATCTGGGTCCAGGATTGCCAGGCCGTGACCATGCCGCCGGGAACGCCGGATTTCACGATTTTGTCCAGCATTTCACCAAGTTCGTCCCAGGTGACCGCTTTGGATTTGTCCAGGGGGGCCAGGCCCGCTTTTTTGAACAGGTCCACGTTGTAGTACATGACCGGTGTGGAGGAGTTGAACGGCATGGAGACCAGGTTGCCGTTGGCATCCATGTAGTAGGAAAGGACCGGCTGCAGATAGTCTTTCCAGTTGACCTTGTAGCCGGCATCGGCCATGAGCTCATAGACCGGATAAACGGCACCGGAGAGCATCATGAGCTGGGTGCCCACCTCGAAGCTTTGCAGGATGTGGGGCTGTTTGCCGGCCCGGATGGCGGCCACCCCGGCGTTGACGGTTTCATCGTAGTTGCCTTTGTTGGTGCCGATGACCGTGTACTTGTCCTGCGAGTCGTTGAACGCTTTGATCATGGTGTTGCAGACTTCCCCACGGGCACTGCGCATGGCGTGCCACCAATGGATTTCGATGCGTTTGGCCATTACCTCGCCGGCCGTAAAGACAACCATCAGAGCAAGCGCAATAACCAAGACTAGATTCCGCGATTTCATGACCTTTTCCTCCTCTCCCATGAGTGCAATTGACAACCGGCACCCGCCGATCGGGTCCGGTTTATTCATTCATTATGAGATATAGATGACTATAATATTTTACACGCATATCGGGGATGTGATAATGGAGTCAAGGATTAATTGGCTCCCGCAGGGAAGATTTCGTGGCTGGTCGATTGTTCGATTGAATTATAAACAATTTTAGAGATTTAAAGACGTATATCATAATACCGGGCTGCCGAAAAAATGCAGCCATAACAGAACGGAAGCTGCGCACACCGATCTTGGGACGGGAATGGAACGATGGCACGTGTCGATCTAAAAAAGGTGGTCAAACGATTTGGTAAAGTGGAAGTGGTCCATGGGATTGATCTGGCAATCGACGATGTCGAATTTGTCGTCCTGGTGGGGCCCTCGGGGTGCGGTAAATCCACGACCCTGCGGATGGTCGCCGGTCTGGAGGAGATCAGCGAGGGCGAAATTTTTATCGACGATCAGCGGATCAATGACGTGGCCCCCAAAGACCGCGGCGTGGCCATGGTGTTTCAGAACTACGCCCTGTATCCCCATATGAACGTTTTCAATAATATGGCGTTCGGCCTCAAATTGCGTAAAACACCCAAGGCCGAGATCGAAGAACGGGTCCAGCGGGCCGCCGGCACCCTTGGGCTGACCGATCTCCTGAAGCGCAAGCCCCACGAGCTCTCGGGCGGCCAGCGCCAGCGGGTGGCCATGGGGCGGGCCATTGTTCGCAACCCCAAGGTGTTTCTGTTCGACGAGCCGTTATCCAACCTGGATGCCAAGCTGCGCACCCAGATGCGGATCGAGATCAAACGGCTGCACCAGAAAGTTCAGAACACCATCATCTACGTTACCCACGATCAGGTGGAAGCCATGACCCTGGCCGATCGCATCGTGGTCATGCGCGACGGTTACATCGAACAGGTGGGGGCGCCCCTGGACATCTTCGAGAACCCGGTCAATACCTTCGTGGCCGGTTTCATCGGCAGTCCGCCCATGAATCTCGCGCCGGCCAAGTTGGCGGCGGAGGGCGCCGGGCTCGTGCTGGCCTTCGAAGGCGGCCTGCGGGTGCCGGTCCCTGCCAAAACGGGGGTCGATCTTCAAGCCGGCATGGATGTGATCATGGGGCTGCGGACCGAGGACATCACCATTGACAACGGCGACACCAAGGTGCCGGAAGAATGGAAGACCGAAGGCCTGGTGGAAGTGGTCGAACCCCTGGGCAGCGAAACCAATATGCACATGGATCTTTTCGGCACCAAATTGATTGCCAAAAGCGAGGGGCGCAAACTGGTCGGTCGCGGTAAAAAGATCCGGCTGGCCATGAATCTCGACCATTTGCATATCTTCGATGCCCAAACCCAGGGCACCATTTACTGATCGGGTTCGGTCCTCTTGACTGAAGAACCCGCCCTGAGGAAGACCGTCGCCTTGTTGCCGGAGAGGCTCCGCTGATCCGGGGTGCCATTCTAAAAAACTTCTTCACTATCTCAAGCGGAAAGGCCGTTTTTCAGCCCTCTCCTAAAAGGCTTATTGAGGTTTTCCGTTCTGAAAAAGAACCTCACTTCGCCAGACTTGCCGGAAGGAGGAATGGCCTTATTTTGGTAGGTGCCATTACGGCAAGATTTCGTCTGCGTGATCCTGCCGCCGGCAGGATTCATTCATCACGACCACCGGGAGATGACAAACTTCATGACCCAGAACGCCAATCCCTATCTCATCCGCTGCCCGGAATGCCGGACGCGCAACCGCATCCCGGCCGACAAACTCGGCGCGGTGGCCAAATGCGGCAAATGCGGCGGCGGCATTCCCACCGCCGATTTGCTCACGCCCCAGCCGCAGCTGGTGACGGAGGCCAATTTCGAAGCCCTCATTCTCAAGTCCCCCATCCCGGCCCTTGTCTACGCCTGGGCGCCCTGGTGCGGCACCTGCACCCAGGTCGGCCCGCTTTTCGACAGTTTTGCCCAGGATGCCAAGGGACGCGTGCGGGCCGGCAAGCTCAACGTGGATGCCAACAAGCAGCTGGCCGCGCGTTTCAACATCCTCAGTGTGCCGTTCCTGTTTGTCTTCGACAACGGGCAGTTGAAGAAAAGCCTGCCGGGCGTTCAGACCAAGCACGACCTGATGATGCTGATGGCCCCTTACATATAGGATGGTGACGTCCTTATGACACAAAGGGCTTCATCATCGGCATTGGACCTTCTGGAAGATGCCCTGCGCCGCTACCTGGCCAATGGGGTCGTGCTGACGGAGGGTGTGCGGGGCTTCATGACGGCCACCTTCGGCGATGATGGGTTCGATACACTGCGGACCCTGTTGTCAGACGACTCCAGCGCCGAGCGGGACTCCCTGCTGGATCTTTTGTTTTTCCCGGACGAGCCTTTGCAGATGGCCATCGAGCCGGTCTTGATGGACCATTGTTTCCGGGAGGAAGACGTGGCCCGGCTGGCCGAGCGTCTCAAGGCCGGCCCCGTGGCGGCCCGGCTGAGCCTGCCCGGGATGGATGACACTGTGGCGGCCGGCATGCCGGTGTTCGTTGTGGACGCTTTCCTGGCGCGGTTGAACCTCACCTGGCAACCGGTGGAAATGCTGAAGACGGCGCTGGCCCGTCTGGATGCCGGCCTTCTTGCCGCGGGCGCTAAACGCCCGGATGGGCACATCTGGCTGCGGGTCCAATTGCGCAATGCGGCCTTGCGCCAGACGCCGGTCCAAATCGGCTTTTTGTGCGATTTTTTCGAGCGTCTGCCTATGGACGATCCCGATTATGTCGACAAGCTGGCCTTCGCGCTCGTCTTTCTCAACGAACATGACGATAGCACCAACCTTTACCAGGCCCTGATGGATCGCAAGAAGTTTCTGTTCCAGCATCGATTGAAAGCCCGGCGAGCGGCCGAATTGGCGGCGCGCAGCAATATGGAAACCCTGATCATGACGGGTGTGCGCACCCCGCATTTCGATGTTGCCGCGGCCGAAAAGAACCTGGCCCTGATCGACAGCATTGCCATGGCGGTTTTCGGCCGTACCGAATGGCTGGGAGGTGCGCCGGTTGAAGTGGATCTGGGCGGATCGGACGGATCTATGGGGCCGGATGATTTGGTCAAGAAGCTTTCGTGACGGCGGCCTTTTTTCCGGGATGGGTGTTTACAAACTGTGTGGATTCCCCTAAGAAGCCATTTTTGGGGATGGCCTCTGGGGCTGTCACGCTACAACGACATGGAAGGGATCGATCCGATGCCGACAGGTTTATTTTTGCTCCGTAAGATTTTTTTTGGGGGCGTTATTCTGATGTGCATGGTGATGACGGGCGTTGCCGTGGCCCAGGACGAAGGCACGGCGCCCCTTGATCCTTTGGTCGACCAGGTTCTTACCGGTGTGGAAAACCGCTATGCCAGTTCGGCCTTTTCCGCCCGTTTCACGATTGAATCGACCCTCACGGCCATGCAGGTCACGGATACGGCCACCGGCCGTCTGCTGGTGAAATATCCCGGAAAAATGCGCTGGGAATACGAAGAGCCCGATCCCATGCTGTTTGTCACCGACGGCGAGACCTTGTGGATGTATCAACCCCAGGAGCGCCAGGTCACCAAGGGGCAGGCGGCCGAGGTGCTGGGGGGTAGCCAGGGGGCCAGTTTTCTGTCGGACGTTCGCCTGCTGCGTAAGCAATTTCGGATCGAGTTGGACCCCAACGGCAGCCAGGAACTGGCCCGGCTCAAACTGACCCCGCGGGAGGAGGCTTTCGACATCGCCTCCATCACCATGACCATTGTTCGGGCAACCCACGATATTATCGAAGTCGTGACCACCAATGTCTATGAGGACACGACCCGTATCGTCTTTCACGATATCGCCTTCCAGCAGTCGTTTGCCGACGAGCTGTTCCAGTTCGAAATACCGGAGGGGACGGACGTTTTACAGTTTTAAAGTGTGTTATCTGTCATTCCGGATCCCGGATCGGCATCCGGGACAGGCTTTGATCCGGAATCTCTAGATTTTTGCCTCTTGTTTTGTGTACAGGAAATTTTTGTAGGAGACGGAATGCCATGCAAGATCAAATTCGTTCCTTGCTGAAGAAACGCCGGGGGATCCTCCTGGCGCACAACTACCAGCCCCGGGAGATCCAGGATGTGGCCGATGTGTGCGGCGATTCCCTGGAACTCAGCATCCAGGCCGCCAAGACCGACGCGGAAGTGATTGTTTTCTGCGGCGTCCACTTCATGGCCGAAACAGCCTCCATCCTTTCGCCGGACAAGACCGTTCTCCTGCCCCGCACGGATGCGGGCTGCCCCATGGCGGACATGGTAACCCCGGAAGCGCTCAGCAAAAGAAAGGCCGAGCTGCCGTCCGTACCGGTGGTGACCTATGTCAACTCCACCGCCGAGGTCAAAGCCCTTTCCACGATTTGCTGCACTTCGGCCAATGCCCTGGAAGTTGTGGAAAGCCTGGAGGACGAAGAGGTGCTCATGGTGCCGGACCGCAACCTGGCCCTGAACACCGCCGCCCGCAGCAGCAAAAAAGTGCATACCTGGGAAGGACACTGCCCGTTCCACAACCTGCTCACGGTGGGCGAGGTCGAGAGTGCCAAAAACCGCTATCCCGAAGCGGTTTTCATGGCCCATCCCGAATGCCCGCCGGAGGTGGTGGCCCTGGCGGATGTGGCGGTCAGCACCTCGGGCATGATCCGATACGCCCGGCAGTCGGAGGCCCAAGCCTTTATCGTGGGTACCGAGGTGGGCATGCGCTACCCTCTGGAAAAGGCCTGCCCGGGCAAGACCTTTCATATGGTCTCACCGCGCATGCTTTGCGAAGACATGAAGAAAATCACCCTGGCGGATATCGTGAATTGCCTGGAAACTTTAGACGGGGAGGTCAAGGTGCCGGAGGCGGTTCGCAAGCCGGCGCTCAAGGCGGTGGAGCGGATGATTGCGTTGGCACTCTAAGTTTTTGCTCTTCCCCGATTTAAGGGAAAAAACGACAAGGCGTCAGGAGCCAGGAGACAGAATTCAGGGCTCAGGAGTCAGGAGTCAGGAGTCAGAAGACAGGAGACAGAATACTAAGAAAATAGGGAATTAGAAATCAGGAAACGGCTGGTTTGGGCCTAAAAACCGGTTTCTTTGGATGCGATTTCTTTGAAGTTCCCTATTTTCTGTCTTTTCGGTTGTTGCCTCCAACCTCTATCCTCCAATCCCTGAATCCTCGACCCCTGGACCCCTCTCACAGGATTTCGCCGAGCTTCATGGAAACGTTCAGCCGTTTGTTCGGTACCTATACCGCCAACAAAAACACGGGCACCCATAACTGGGTCGCCCGCGTTTTGTTTGCATTCGCAGGGGAGGGCTTTGTTCAGCCTTCTACCATGTCGTCGGGAATATCGGCGTTGGTGTAGACTTTCTGGACGTCGTCGCAGTTGTCCAGCATGTCCATGAGGCGAATCATCTGCTGGGCTTCCTTGCCTTCCAGGCTGGTGGTGTTCTGGGGCAGCATGGTGACTTCGGCGTCGATGTAGGCAATCCCGGCGGCATCGATGGCTTCCTTGACCGCTTCGAAGTCTTCGGGGGCCGTGATGACCTCGAAGTTGCTGCCGTCTTCACGGACGTCTTCAGCACCGGCCTCCAGGGCGGCTTCCATGAGTTGGTCTTCATCGATGGCTGATTTTTCGACGACCAGATAACCCTTGTTGTCGAACATCCAGGCCACGCAGCCGCCCGCGCCCAGATTGCCGCCGCATTTGGAAAAGCAGTGGCGGATTTCGGAGACGGCCCGGTTTTTGTTGTCCGTTACGGATTCCACGAAAACCGCTGCCCCGCCGGGACCGTAGCCTTCGTAAGTGTTTTCCTCATAGTTCACGCCTTCCAGTTCGCCGGTACCCTTTTTGATGGCCCGGTCGATATTGTCCTTGGGCATATTTTCGCCCTTGGCGGCGTCCACCGCCCGGCGCAGCCGCGGGTTGGCGTTGATGTCGCCGCCGCCCATGCGGGCCGCCACGGTGATTTCCTTGATGATTTTGGTAAAGACCTTGCCGCGCCGCGCATCCTGGGCGCCCTTGCGGTGTTTGATATTAGCCCATTTGCTGTGCCCTGCCATTTAGTCCTCCTGTCGTTTCCCCTTGCCGATGATGAAAATCTCACGGCTGGCCTTGCGGCTGCTCTGGGGCTTGTAGATATGACATCGTGTAAATCGTTGTTTGACCGTATCGATAAAGGCCTGCGTGTCAGGCCCCTGGAAAATCTTGCACACGAACCGGCCGCCGTCCACCAAATGATCCATGGCAATCCCCAGGGCGCTTTCGCAGAGGTTGAACGACCGGGCGGCATCCACATCTTTATGGCCGGTGGTGGCCGGCGCCATGTCGCTTATCACGCAATGAAACCCGCGGCCCAGCAGTGCGGTGACCTCTTCATTCAGATCGAAGATATCCGCCACCATGGCCTGGGCATGCCCGGGCAGGGCCAATTCCACCGGTTTCAGGTCCAGCCCCAGGACGTAGCCGCGCGGACCGGTTATCTCGGCTGCATATTTAAGCCAGGAGCCCGGCGCGCATCCCAAATCGAGCACCCGGTTGCCGGGATGGATCAGCCGGTAGCGCTTCTGGATCTCCTTGAGCTTGTAGACCGATCGGGCCGGGTAGTTGTCTTTCCGGGCCTTACGGGTATAGTGATCCGCCCACTTGTTGCGGGAGCGTGATTTGGTTTTCTTTGGGGGCATCTATATTCTATTGCTAAGAACTTGGTCCTCAAGTCCCGGTCAGACGTTAATTCCTTGTCTTTATTTGATAAATAGCAACCCCCTATACACTCAAACGCTCCCTTAAGTCAAGGCGGCCCCCCCGGCTGTCCCCAGGGTAGGGCGATGAGGGCGTCAAAACAGATTTTCGAGGGCCTCCTCCACCGTGCGGACCCCGATGGTTTGGATGCCGGGAACCGTTTCCATGCGGCGGGTGTTGCCGTGGGGGATCAGGCAGCGCTGAAAGCCCATTTTGGCGGCTTCCATGGCGCGGATATCCACGTGGCCCACCGCACGGACCTCGCCGGTGAGGCCCACTTCCCCCAGAATGAGCATGTCCTCGGGCACGGCTTTGTCCATGAAACTGGAGGCAATGGCGGCCACGACGGCCAGGTCCACGGCCGGTTCATCCACTTTGACACCGCCGGCCACGTTCATGAAGACGTCCTGACCCACCAGGTGCAGGCCGAGCTTTTTTTCCATCACGGCCACCAGCAGGGCCACCCGGTGGGCGTCGAGGCCCAGGATGGTGCGCCGGGGGGTGCCGGTGCTGGTGCCGCTCACCAGGGCCTGCAATTCGAGGAGGATGGGCCGCGTTCCTTCCATGCTGGCCGTCACCGAAGAACCGGGGGCCCCGGCCGGCCGTTCGGACAAAAACACGGCCGAGGGGTTGGCGACTTCCACCAGCCCCTGGTCGCGCATTTCAAAAACGCCGATTTCGTTGGTGGAGCCGAAGCGGTTTTTCACCGCCCGCAGCACCCGGAAGACATGGTTGCGGTCGCCTTCGAAATAGAGCACCGTGTCCACCATGTGTTCCAGCAGCCGGGGGCCGGCGATGGCGCCGTCTTTGGTCACATGGCCCACCAGCAAAACGGGAATGCCGGTTTTCTTGGCCATCAGCATGAGGCGCACCGTGGCTTCCCGCACCTGGCTGACACTGCCCGGGGCCGAGGTCAGTTCGCTGTTGAACATGGTCTGGATGGAATCCACCACCACCACCCGGGGCTGATGATTCTCCACCATCTGGATGACGGCGTCCACGTCGATTTCCGATACCACCAGCATGTCGGTTGCTACGGTATCCAGTCGCTGGCTGCGCAGCCGGATCTGCCGGATGGATTCCTCGCCGGAAACGTACAGCACTTTGCCGTGGTGCCGGGCCAGTCCGTAAAGGGCCTGGAGCATCAGGGTGGATTTGCCGATGCCCGGATCGCCCCCGATCAGCACCAGGCTGCCCTCCACCAGCCCGCCCCCCAGAACCCGGTCGAATTCGGCCACGGACGTTTGGCAGCGGTGTTCGGCCTCCAGGTTGACGTGGTCGATGGGCACCGGCTGGGCCGGCGTGCTGTTTCCCATGCGGCGCGAACCCGGGCCGGACGACGCCCGGGTGGATTCCACAAAGGTGTCCCACTGACGGCATTCCGGGCAGCGGCCCATCCAGCGCGGGACCTCATGCCCGCAGGATTGGCAGGTGAAGATGGTTTTCGGTTTCTTGGCAGTGGCCATGATGGGGTGTCGGTGTCCTTCCGTGGCGATTAGGGATAGCGGCAGGTCATGATTTGAGAATTCGACGGACTTATACCACGAGCCGGAAGATCGCTTCAAGATGGGGATGCGTCACGTCCAAACACAAATCCGGAAATTTTGACGGGTGGCTCCCGTTTCGCCGGCCGGGGATGGAATTTTGTCCCCCGGCTGGATTGGAAGCAGTTAATATGATAACGATAATTTCCAGGCATGCATTTCAAGGCAATCTTTGCGGCTGATCAATCCCCAAACACGAATCCAAACACCAGCATCCGGGCTCGCCAACAGGGTGGTTTATGATTATGGTGTTTCTCGTATGGGAAAGTGACAATTACCCCGCAATTCATACATAGTGTCCGTCCATAAATGGTAGGTTTTGGTTCCTGGCAAGGCCCGAGCGCGTTTGAAACCCGAGTAATAGCCCGCTATTGCGAGGATTGAAAACGCGCGCGAACGCCGCCAGGGGCCGAAAGATGCCATTTAGGGATGGGCACTACCTAAAAGGCGCTCACTCAGGGCGAGAGAAAACACCATGACAAACCAGGGCGGCAAACCCGGGCGTGTGGCATTAAAAATATTCCTCTGGGGGCTGGCGGTTTATAGCGTCGTCGGGGGCGCCTTCGCTGCGACATCAGCGGCCTCGGAATTTTTCGCCTCCTTGCAGGCCCGGCTAATCAAGGATGGATTTGACGCGGAAACCGTTCACGCGCTATACGGCCAACCGGGCGTCGGGTTCGAAATCCGCGGGGTCGGTATGTTTTTCCGGCACAGTGAAGCCCGCCTGAATTACGACCAGTTTCTCCGGGAGCAGCGCATCCGGATGGCGCGCCAGTACATGGTCGAGCACAGTGGTGCCCTGGCCGTGGCGGAGGAGCGCTACCAGGTTTCCCGCGAAGTCATCACGGCCATCATGCTCGTGGAGACCCAATTGGGGACCCTGGTGGGCAACCAGACCGTTTTCAATATCCTTTCCACCATGGCGGCCCTGGACGACCATGGCGTACGCAAGGCCTTTTGGAAGGAGTTACCTCAAGAGCGCCGCCTGACGCGCAAGGCTTTCGAGAAAAAAGCGGATCGCAAATCCAGCTGGGCCTATAACGAACTCAAGGCCTTGCTGCGCTACGGACAGGCCGAAGCATTGGATCCGGTGGCCATCCGGGGGTCCTACGCCGGTGCCATGGGCTACTGCCAGTTCATGCCCAGCAATGCCCTGCGGCTCGGGGTGGACGGCAACGGGGACCAACGGGTCGACCTTTTCGACCACACCGACGCCATCGCCAGCGTGGGCAACTACCTGAAGCACCACGGCTGGAAGCCCGGCCTGACCCGCAAGCAGCAGTTCAAGGTGATTTTGAAATACAATTACAGCAAGCCATACGCCAATACGATTCTGGAAATTGCCAAACAGTTGAAAGGTTGAGAAGGGTCAAGAATGGATTTAAAGACGGCACTCACTTTCATCGCGGCCAGCGTGCCGTTTTTCCTGCTGACGGTCTGGGCCATCGTGGATGTTCTGACGAAAGATTTCGGCACCACCGGGCGCAAGGCCCTTTGGGCCCTCGTGGCGGCGGTTCCCTTTATCGGCGCCGTCATTTACCTGCTGATCGGCTTCCGCCAGGGCCGCAAGCCCCAGAAAGCCGGGTGACACTGTGCCGGACTCAATGGGCGTGTTGAAAGCGTTTGACAATTTTTGAGGTTTCCGGTAAATGCACCACACATTTCCGCATTGATGTGGTCCCATCGTCTAGCGGTTAGGACGCCGGCCTCTCACGCCGGTAACGGGGGTTCGATTCCCCCTGGGATCACCACCAATAATATTAAAGGGTTAGCCATAATCGGGTTAACCCTTTTGTTTTTGTCGAATTGCCATACTCCACGGTATTCAATTCATAACCGGCCAGTCTTGACCTATCAACCCGGTTTTGATACTTAGCATATGTTCAAAATCACGAAATCCCTCCTTTCATAGTGTATTTGCGAAGTTCGATATACAAGATATTGTTGCACGAAAAATATTATTGATTCTAAGTCAATTTTTACTTGACTCTACGTCAATCGTGCCGATAACTATGAATAGAAATAAGGAACAACTCAAAGCCGTCATCCGGGATATCTCGCAGAATTATAGTATTTCTCAGACACCGCATTGCAAAAGGAGAATGTCGGAGCGATCCGTCTTTATGGATGATTTCCTTCAAGTTCTAAATTGGGGGGAAATCGCAGAGCATAATTGGAGCGAGACACATGAATGCTATGAATGCAAAGTGGTTGGCAAGGATATAGAAGGAGACGATTTAACATTGATTATTGCAGTGGATGAAAAAAATTTCCGAATACGTTGTATCACAGTGGAGTAATTACAAGAAATAGAGGTGTGTTATGAAATGCTATAGCTGTGATTCAGAAATGAGATCGGAAAGACGAAAATATCATTACACAGAATGTGGATTGGATAACGTTTATTTGGACAATGTTCGAGTATTCGTTTGCGATAAGTGTAATGAGGAAGAAGTATCCCTGCCTTGCGTTCCTGATTTGCACATGCTTTTAGGTAAAATCATTGTTTCTCAAAAGCAACCGCTGGATGGAAAAGAAGTTAGATTTCTTAGGAAGAATGCAGGGCTTTCTGCTACCAAACTTGCGAAAATACTTGGTGTCAGCCTTGAAACAATTTCACGCTGGGAAAATGACAAAATTAAGATAAAGAGTTCGAGTGATCGTCTTATAAGGATGGTCTACTGTGCAATAATGGACGTTCCATCGCATGAGCTAAAAAATTTGGTACAAAACAATTTCGAAGAAATAGCCGGAAATAAGATGGCTGACTTTCTGCATACTATCCAAATAGATCAATTGTTCAATGAAAACGGAATGTGCATGATGGCTTGATCGAACACGACAAACTGCTCAAATTTGTTTACCCTTATTAGTCTCATTCTCTAAAAAGGTAGCCCAGGCACCGCCCAGTCCGCAGAAATCCGATTATACAGGCCTATCCGGCCACATCACCAATGGGGTCAATGAAAGGGTGCAAGTCTACATTTGGCCTTACGCCTTATCCTGTCCTGAGTTCCACCCGTTATCTGTTATCCAGTCAAAGTATATCAAGCACCATGCCGCAAGGCGATTTTTTCAAACATCAAGACAACCCCTTCGTTAAGGGTATAGTTGGATTCGATGTCAAGATTGTCATCGGATGTCGCATCAAAATAAATATGAAGGCTGGATTCAAGGCCATCTTCCGGTTTCCAGTAGCAGACCATTATGGGAAAAAGAGGCAGGGGATGCAGAATAATGGAAACATCGGAATCGATCTGGCTGTCAATTTGTTTTCCATCGAAAATTTCCAGCATATCCTTAAAAAGATCCGTATAGGTATCGGCAAGCCGTTTTAACGGTTTTTCGCAGCGTTGTTCGAAATGGGCATATCGGGAAGGCCCACCGTTCAATTCCCGAAATGTTATCCAATCCCCACGCGGAGATGTGCCCGATCCGTTCAAGATATAGTTCAAAGCCGGCACGACCATATAGGCATTGATATGAACTTCCGATGACAGGTTGCCCTCGGTATCAACACTGAATTCTTTGCCAAAAATCTTTAGGGTCAGTTTGTTGTCGGCAAACCGGGCGCCCAGACGTTGCGCTGCTTCGGAAAGGTCAATAGATGATACCTTCTGCTTCAGTTCTTCAATGGCTTCGGCTTTATATTCATCAACGGTATTGGGCTTGTCTATGGCACCCCCATACCGGTCAATCACTTCTTTCTCCAAATGAGGGCACGCCTGTATCGGTCTTTTTTCCTTGAACACGGCCACGGCAAATGCCAGGCACGTTTTTTCACCACATTCTTTACAGTTAGAACCATTCAACAGCTTGAAAATTTCCATGGGATTTTCGATATGTGACATTCAAAAATATTCCTTTTCTCAAAAACTGTTCCGTTGCATGCGTCTGATGCCTATTCATCTCAAAAAGAGTGGCGGTACCATTCTCCATAACCGCCCGGAAGCCACCTTTTTATAGCCTCACGTTCATATACCCATTGCCTCCCTTTTTCAATTCCGCCGCCAGGCCATTCGGGGTTGCATCATAAGGATAGCCTGGTCTTTTAACCCGAATATTTCATGTAATGTTCGGGTTAATAACGCCATGACCTAGTCCATTTGCTGAATTTATGGGGGAAAACAGGGAGAATCGGATGCATAGGGCTTTAGGCCTCCCATGGTATGGCCATAAGGCAGGCGGCGGCACCTGCAACTGGCGTGTAACGACCAATACCAAAAGGGCGCGTCTTTATTTTTCTAATTGCCCGTCATCACCACGAGGGTCATGTCATCATCCGCCTGCCCGTCTTTTGCGTGGCCACGGCCACCGCGATATATAGCATGAGGGCGCGCATGTGTTGCCTCCGGTTGAACTGTACCTGATTTTTCTTTGATCGACCCGGACGGCCCGAACCAGAAAAAAGAACGGCCACACCATACGGTGCAGCCGTTGGAATTATACGAATCGGGCGCGGTTACTTCGCCGGAAGGACATCGTACCTGCCATCCGTGCGGACATAGATGATGCTTTCTTCTCCCGGTTTCGACGCGATCCGATGCACCGACTTTCCCTTTGCGCTGAAATAGCTGCCCGGTTCCAAGGTCTTGACATCGGCCTCCCCGGGCAATTGATACCGTGGTTGACCTTTGATGACTACGGCGCGGAATGTTGCGCCGTGGCTGTTTATTGTTCCGGAAAATCCGGCCGGAAGCTTGACAAGGGTCCCGTTCAGCTGACCTTCCTGCGTGTGGCCCCAAAGAAAGGCGGCCTTGGGTCCATTGGCGGAGGCTGACGATCCAGGCTGTTCAATCCAGGTGATGTCCGATGCGTCCAGCCAAACGATGTTCGATTCGTCCACATTGACCGGCCGCTCGCCGCTATCGAACGCCTCTTTGGAAGGAAGGACGAGATAGGGCCCTTCTTCAATCTCTATGTACGCCAGTGCATCCGTACCCTTGGCAGCGGTAATGTGCACCTCTCCTTTTGGCTGCGTCCAGAAAGAGCCCGCCGGCATCCACATATCAGCGGCATCAGGATCATCGTTGTGAATGACGCCCCTTATGACCACGCCGCGGTAGGAGACATTGTGAATATGCGGCGGCGATTCGAAACCGTCGGCGGGCTTCAGAAGAAAGCCTGTCGGTCCAGTGCCGGAGCGATCGCCCCAAAGCGTTCCCGCCTTCGGCGCCTTGTCACCGCGCTTGGGGTTGAGATGGGTCCATTCAACTTCAGACGTCAGGACAACTTTAGCGGTTGGCGCGGCGGCTGAATCCTGAGCGGTGCTCTCGGATGCGACCTGCAAGCCAGTGCATGCGACGGTTGCCGCGCCTACAAATGTGAGGGCTAAGAACGTTCTTATATACTTTGTATTTCTTATGATTTTAATCATATACCACTCTCCAAGAGCGTTAAACTACGTATTTCCCAGATTTTAAAAGCCGTTCCATGATATCTATGTCCTTATTCCCACCCGTCAAGATGGCAGGCACATCAACATCCAGCCTCTTCGCATACGCGGCATGGTAAGACTATTGCGTAGCATCACCATAAGGTACGGAAGGCCCCCCAACGCAAAGGCGAATCCAACACAATTCGCAGAGGCGATTTGACAATCGGTATTATGGCCCCCAAACGGCAAGATTGCCGCAAAAGGATGCCGGCCTGGGGAAGTGTTTACAAACGGAGGTTCAGACGGATTTAATGGGGTGCGTCTTAAAAGCGAGGCTGATTGCGGGGGGCGTTGAGAGCCCCCCGCGTGAAACAGCGCTTTACATGGGGAGGAAAGTGATGCCCAAAGCGAAAATCACAAAGGACCAGAGCAGGGCCACGAAGGTGTATCCCATGATATCGCGGGCCTGCAGGCTGCTGCCGGCGGCTACGATGGGGAAGAAGGCCAGGGTCCAGAAGGGCTGGATCATGTTGGTCCAGCTGTCACCGTAGCCCACGGACATGGCCACTTTGGCGATGAAGGCCTGGGTGGCCTCGGCCGTCATGCCGGCATTGGCCGCCACGGCTTTGGCCGCTTCGGTAATGGGCTGCCCCACCACGGCCCACTCACCACCGCCGGAAGGAACGAAAATGTTGAGAAACCCGCCGGTGATGAAGGCCACGAACGGGAAGCTGCCGACGGATGTGGCCGATGCCAGGGAAATGGCCACCTGCTTGCCGAGGCCGGTGTGGATCATGATACCCATGATACCGGCGTAAAACGGAAACTGCAGAATGATGCCGGAAACGTTCGAACAGGCCCGCTTCATGGCCACCACATAGCGAATGGGGGTCTTGTGGGCCATCATGCCCAGGATGATGAACAAAAAGTTCATGATGTTGAGGTTGATGTCAAATCCCTTGTTCCAGAAATGGGAGACGATGATGAAAAGTCCCATAAGAATCACCAGGCCGCTGATGATCCAGGAGGAATTGAGCATGTCGCTGATGCACTTTTCCGGGAGATTGAGGCTGTCGGCCTCTTCCTCGACGCTCATCGGTTTGGCCGGGGCATCCCCCGCGCGCAAGTCGTCGAAGGTCTGCACTTTGTCATCGGAAGGACGCATCATCATGAAGAGCATGGGCAGGGTCACCAGCAGGGCCAGGCTGATCACGATGTTCATGGTGCTGCCCAGGGTCAGGGTGGTGGGGATGATGTCGGCGAGGATGCCGGCCTTGATCAGGAAGTTCTCGGGGGTATTGAGCACCAGCGGGATGGAGCCGGAAAGCCCCCCGTGCCAGGGCAGGAAGGCGGCGTACACGGCCGCGGCGGTCAGGCGGTAATCCACCCCCTTGACCCGCGTGGACAACTCGCGGGCCAGAACCGCGGTGAGCACGATCCAGCCCCAGGAAATGAGGGAGAAGATCTGGCCCACGAATAGAACGCTGGCATAGACCCATACCGGGCTTTTGATCCGGCTGGCCACCCAGTCGATGAAGCGGCTGGCAATGGGGCTGATGGCGATGGCGTATCCCGTGACCAGGATCAGCACCATCTGCATGGCAAATTTCAGCAGGATCCAGAAACCTTTGTACCAGGCCTGCGCGATTTTTACCGGGCCGACATCCACGGCAAAGAGCGCCCAGAGCGCCGCAATGAGCGTTAGAATCAGAGCAAAGATGTAAGAATCCGGCAGCCATCGCCTAAACCGTTCCGCAAAGAATGTTCCGATACTACCCAGCATGGTCCTTCCTCCTTTGATTGATAGGATGCGGTGTCGGTCCAGTTACCGGCACCGCGATCAAGCCAGAGACCCGGCGATTGATCGGGCCGCTGTATCCAAGTACCCTGGCGGGGCACGCGCTTTCGACTATTCCTGCAATTGGGCCAGCCCTTCGTACTGGGAGAGGCAGTCGGGATTGGCCAGCGCATCGCGATTGGTCACCGGCTTGCCGTGAATCACGTTGCGAACGGCCAGTTCGACCTTCTTCATGTTGATGGTGTAGGGAATTCCCTGGACCTGGATCACCTTGGCCGGCACGTGACGGGGGCTGCAGGCCTGGCGGATGGTGGTTTTGATCTCTTTGATCAGCGCATCATCCAGTTCGACGCCTTTGGCCAGGGTGACAAAGAGCACCACCCGTACATCGTCGTTCCATTCCTGCCCGACCACCACGCTGTCCGTCACCGCTTCCAGCGATTCCAGGGCCGTATAGATATCGGCGGTGCCGATGCGAACGCCGCCGGGATTGAGGGTGGCGTCACTGCGGCCATAGATGGTGATGCCGCCGGTTCGGCTGCTGACGCTGATGAAGTCGCCGTGGGTCCACACCCCGGGATACTTGGTGAAGTAGGCGTTGTGATAGCGTTCGCCATTTGGATCGTTCCAGAAATATACCGGCATGCTGGGAAAGGCCGCGGCGCAGACCAGTTCGCCGGTTTCGTCGGTGACCGGCTGCCCGGCGTCACTGAACGCATGCACATCGAGGCCGAGGCCGGGGCCCTGCAACTCGCCGGCGTGGACCGGCAGCATGGGGTTGCCCAGGGCGAAGCAGCCGTTGAGGTCGGTTCCGCCGCTGATGGAGGCCACCTGCATGTCGGCTTTGATTTCCCGGTAAGCATACTGGAAGCTCGATACGGCCAGGGGCGATCCGGTGGAGCAGACCATGCGCAGCTTGGACAGATCGCAGTCGCGGCCGGGCTTGTAGCCGGCCTCGTCCAGCGCCGAAATGTATTTGGCGCTGGTGCCGAAAATGGTGAGGCCCAGTTTTTCGGCCATTTTCCACAAGACTTCGGGGCCGGGGTGAAAAGGGGAGCCGTCGTACAGCACCAGGGTCGCACCCACCCCCAGGCCGCAAACCAGCCAGTTCCACATCATCCAGCCGCAGGTCGTGAAGTAAAACAGCACATCATCGCGCCGCAGGTCGCAGTGCAGCAAGTGCTCTTTGAGCTGATTGGCGAGAATGCCGGCATGGCTCTGGACCATGCACTTGGGCTTGCCGGTGGTGCCCGAGGAGTACATCACATAGAGGGGATGATCGGCCGGCACCTGGACGAAGTCGATTTCGGCCGGTGCATACGGCGCCACGAAATCTTCCCAGGCCACGGCATTGGGCACCGGGGTCAGGTCCGGCTGGGCGGCGGTGTAGCCCACCACCACAACTTTTTCCACCATCGGCAACTGCTGCAGGATGCCACCGACTTTTTCAAGGCTGTCAAAGGTTTTCCCGTTGTAGAAATAGCCGTCGGCCGTAAAGAGGACCTTGGGTTCGATCTGACCGAAACGGTCCAACACCCCCTTGATGCCAAAATCGGGTGACGACGAAGACCAGATGGCACCCAGGCTAACGGCGGCCAGCATGGCGATGACTGCCTGGGGCATGTTGGGCATGAACCCGGCCACCCGGTCGCCTTTGGTCACCCCGGCAGCGGACAAGGCCTGGGCCATGCGGCTGACGTCGTCATAGAGCTGCCGATAGGTATAGGATGCGAGGGCCTGGCCTTCCCCCTGGAACACCAGGGCCTTTTGGTCGTCCCGGTAACGCAGCAGGTTTTCCGCAAAGTTCAGCTCGGCGCCGGCAAACCATCGGGCGCCCGGCATTTTCAAAGGGTCATCCACCACCTGGTCGTAGGGCTTGCTGGCAATGATATTCGCAAATTCCCAGAAGAGTCCCCAGAAGTCGGCGATGTGGTCGACGGACCACTGCCACAACTCCCGGTAGGTGGAAAGCGATAGACGGTAGCGCTGGTTGACCGCGTCCATGAAACGCACCATGTTGGAATTTTTGATAAATTCAGGTGAAGGCTGCCAGAGCATTTTGGGATCCATCATGCTGTCTCCTTTTAGAAATTGACCTTGTCCAATCCTTTAAGCCCCAGGATCTGTCGGGCTTCCGCAGGTGTTGCCGTGGCCACCCCCAGTTCACCGGCAATGCGTTTGAGCTTGGCCACCTGCTCGCCGCTGTTTTTGGCCAGGGTGCCTTTTTCGATGAAAAGGTTGTCTTCAAGGCCCACCCGGGCGTTGCCGCCCATGAGCAGGGCTTGGGTGGTCATGGGAAACTGGGCCCGACCGGCCGCACAGACCGACCACTGGAACTCACCGATCTGCTGGCGGGCGGTCTGTACCAGATAGACCAGGTTTTCCACGGTGGCCGGAATGCCGCCGAGAATGCCCATTACGAATTGAAGGTAAACGGGCTTTTGGACCTGGCCGGATTGAATCAGGTAGGCCAGGTTGTTGATCATGCCCACGTCATAGATTTCAAATTCCGGTTTGGTTGCATAGCGCCCCATGAGTTCCGTGAATTTGCCTATGGTGTAGAAGGTGTTGGGGAAGATGAAATCCTCCGTGCCGGTCAGATATTTCTTTTCCCAGTCGAATTTCCACTGCCCTTCGAACTTGGGGGCTACATGGAACAAGGCGAAATTAATGGATCCGGCATTCAGGGATGCCAGTTCCGGTTCGAGGGTGGATACGACTTTGGCCCTGTTTTCAACCGTATCGCCGATGCTGCCGCCGGTGGTCATGCACAGAATGATATCGCAGCGTTTTTTGACCTCGGCGGCCACTTCCCGGAAAATCGCCTGATCTGCTTTGGGCATGCCGGTTTCCGGGTCGCGCACGTGCAGGTGGGCCACGGCCCCTCCAACTTCGTAGACGCTCATGATGTCGTCGATGAGCTGCGTCGGGGTGATCGGCAGATACGGCGACATGGTCGGGGTATGGATGGCGCCGGTTACGGCGGCGGTGATGATGGCCTTGTGCGCAGGTGGCTTGCCCATAGGATTTTTCCCTTTCCTGTGATGAAGTGATTGGTGGAATGAATTTGTCGGTCAAAGGCCTCGGCGGGTGCAGCCATGCCGTTCGGTGGCCGGCCCCCACAGGCCCATGGAAGGTCTACCCCGATCGAATGGGGCTGAGGGTGGTGAGCAGGATTTGGTTTTCGTGAGAGGGTTGTGGATTCAATGTCTTCTCCGGCCATGCATTTTAGTTAATGTCCGTCCCGAACGCTCCGTTCCGTTTCCTCGATGGACTGGCTATAGGGCCAATCCCGTCAGGGGACATAGATGACGTCCAGACATTTAACGTCCCGACCACCGGCGGGCAGTGCGTAATGCGGGATACTGGAGTCGTAATAGACACAGTCCCCGGGTTCCAGGAGGTATTCCTTGTCTCCATGGATAAACCGCATGGTGCCTTCGAGTACCAGCACCATCTCCTCGCCGTCATGTTGAAAAATGAGGCTTTTCTCGGAGTCGGCCGGAATGGTCAAGATGGATGGTTCCATCTTTTTATTGGGATATTTATGGGCCAGCGTTTCATACGAGTACCCGAAAGTGACGCCGGCTTTGGCCATGAATTTACGCTCCGCCTTTTTGACGACGGAGCAGCGGATCGCCGTATTTTCTTCCCCGAAAATCTGGGAGAGATTCACTCCCAACGCTTTGGCAATGACGATCAGGGTCGACACGGGGGGGGATTTTTTTGAGTTTTCAACTTTGGAGAGATAGCCTTTGGTGAGACCGGCTCTGGCCGCCAGGGCTTCAAGGGTGAGTTTCCGTGCCAGGCGAAGCGCCTTGATGTTTTTCCCGATCCGGGCTTCCGGAATCATTGGCACCCCTTGTTGTCGGAGAATGGGATTTGTCGCCGTTGCCGCGACGCCTGCCCAAGCGCCCCGGGCGATCGTTCCGCCTTGCGGCCATCTAAGTTTCCTATAAAACGGAACATGTGAAACATAATGATTATAAGCATTTGTTATTTATAGATTATATTGCTTTTTATGAATGTTTCCTATTGGGAAACATATTGTGCATGGGTTCGCATGTCAAGCAAAACATTAGGAATGTTCGGAATTATGGATAAACTGTAAAAGATGAATGGAATTTATTTTCAATGAATTCGGGCATCGTACGATTTTTCGGCGTGGGGGCGGGAAGGATCCCATTTGACGGGCCCGAAGGTATCCTGTATTTCGGGTTAAGGGCAGGCCGTGGGACACCCCAGGGCCCTGGTTGTTTCCCCATCGAAAATGTAGATCCTGATGTTCCGGATTGATCTCAAGCGGTATCGGTCTTCTTACGATCTTTTCACACGACGCGGCGGAAAAAGGAGCAACCATGACGTCACTCGCGTACAAACCGGCCTGGGAATTGGCCGACCTCATGGCCAGGAAAGAAATCTCCCCAACAGAAGTCATGCGCGCTGCCCTGGAACGCATCGCGCAGGTCAACCCCGACCTGAATGCCTTTGTAGCCCTGCGAGCGGAGGAAGCCCTGGCGGAAGCAGAGGCCCTGACCGCGAAAATTTCCAAGGGCGAAAATGTGGGGCCCCTGGCGGGCCTGCCCCTGGGGGTCAAGGATCTGGAAGATACCGCCGGCATGGTGACCAGTTATGGTTCCATTCCGTTCAAGGACAACATGGCCCGCAGGGATTCGATTCAGGTGGCCCGGCTCAAGGCGGCCGGCGCCATCGTGGTGGGCAAGACCAATGTGCCGGAGTTCGGATTCACCGGCTTCACCAAAAACCGGCTGCACGGCATCACGCGCAACCCCTTCAACCGCGAACGGACGCCGGGCGGCTCCAGCGGCGGGGCGGCGGCGGCCATTGCCGGCGGATTGGTCCCCCTGTGCACCGGCTCCGATGCCGGCGGTTCCATCCGCATTCCGTCCTCCTACTCGGGCTGCTTCGGCCTCAAACCTTCCTTCGGGCGGATACCGGCCGGCCCGGCGCCCTTTGTGAGCACCAGCGCCATGATTGTCATGGGCCCGCTGACCCGCTGCGTGCGGGATGCCGCCCTGTATATGGATGCTGCCATGGGGCATCATCCGGCGGATCCCATGTCGCTGCCGGCCCCGGCCCGGCCCTACCTGGCGTGCATCGATGAATTGCCCAAAAAGCTCAGGATCGCCTTCAGCCCCACACTGGGATACGCGGTTGTTCAAAAAGAGATCATGGCCTGCGTGGAAAAAGCGGTGCAGGCGTTTGAGGACATGGGCCATCAGGTGGAATTATGGCCCGGCAGCCTGCCCGATACGGGCGATTTCTGGGGGGCGTTGATCGCCACGGATATTTACGCGCAACTCGAGGGCGTTCTCGAAAAGGAGCGGGACCAGATCGGCCGAACCCTGGCGGCTGTCGTGGATCAGACTGCTGCGATGACCGTTGCGCAACTGACCGCCATCCAGCAGCTGCGGGCCAAATTGAACGCCGAACTGGAAAAGCTGTTCGATAGGTTCGACCTGCTTCTGACGCCCACCATGCCGACGGAGGCCTTCGCCGCCGGAGGGCCCCCGCCATCCGTCATCGATGGCCAGCCCATTCCCCTTTTAGGGGCGGTTGCCTTCACCTATCCGTTCAATTTTTCCGGCCATCCGGCGGCATCGGTGCCGGCCGGGCTGACCCCTTCCGGCATGCCGGCGGGCTTGCAGATCGTTGCCCCCCGGCACCGGGACGACCTCGTTCTGCAAGCGGCTTACGCTTACGAGCGCGTCAGGCCCTGGGATGGCCACTGGCCGTTATGTTAAACGCGAAAAACCTCTTGAGGCCTGCACAACGCTAAAAGAGTATAAATTCTTCACGGATCACGCATCATAAATAGGGGGGGCAGCCATTCGGTTGACCCCCTTGCATGTTTTCAGCACTGTCTCATTTCTCTTGACATCGCCAAAGTGGTATGACAATAGACTTCATACCTCAGACCGACGGTGGTTATGAGAGGCTGCAATCCGCCATGGAAACGGCATTTATGCCCCGTCGGAGACTCTGAAGGGCCCATTGCATTTTGTTTTTCAGAATACCCTCTGCTGAAATATTTCTGGAAAGGAGCGCCATGGCCAATTTCAAGTCCCTGAAAAAACCACCCCTTTCCTTTGAAGTCGAACAGGCCATCAAGCAGGCGATCATTGATCGTGTCTATACCCCGGGCCAAAAGCTGCCTTCCGAACGGGAGTTGGTGGACCAGTTCCAGGTCAGCCGCGTAACGATTCGCGAGGCCTTGCGCAATTTAAAGAGCAGCGGGTTGATCGAAATTCGCCGGGGCATCAGTGCCGGGGCTTACGTTTCGGAGCCCAATTCGGACCCCATTACCGAAAATTTCCAGAACCTCATCGAACTGGGTCATGTGGACATATCCCACCTGATCGACGCCCGTCTCTACTTCGAGCCCCGGGCGGCGGAAATTGCTGCCAAATACCGCAGTGCCGAGGACGTGGACCATTTGCGCCAGGTCCTGGATCAGGCTGAGGGCCAGTTGGGGGCATCCCGGAAAACCGCCCGCCTCACCAACGTGTCGTTCCACTGCGAAGTGGCCAAGATCACCCGCAATCCCATTATCATTTTCATTACCGAATCCATTACCCAGACCCACTCGGCCATGATCATCGAGTGGACCCATACCAAGCTCAAACGCCACGATATCCATCAGTTTATCCAATGGCACCGGGAGATTCTCGACGCCATTATCAAGCAAAATTCGGCCGAGGCCTATGAAATGACCCGCCGTCACCTGTTGGAAACCTATTTGGCTTATTGCCGTGTCATCCCCAAGGAACGGGCCCGGGAGATCGATCGCCGGATTCGGCAGGATTATGATGTCTGAGGCCGGGGGAAGATCGGCGAGAATCGGTTTGCCGCCTGATGATGGAACTTCAAGACGGCATTCGCAACGACACTCAACAGCAGAAAAGGAGATCGTCATGCCCAAGATTCGAATGATTACATTTATTGCCGGTGTTGCCCTGGTGATGGCGGCATTGAGCCTCGGTGGGTGCGCTTCCACAAGTTCGGCCGTGCCGGCCGACACGTTTGCCCAGAATATCGTCTACGAGATCGCTCCTTCGGCCGCGCTCACCAATGTTGCCTTCGGCATCAAACCATACAAGGGCACCGATCACCTGCACCTATCGTTGACGGTGAAAAACATTTCTGCTGAAACCAAGCGTTTCCGGGTCAACATCTTTCTGCCGGACGGCACCTCCGGGGGCGGGCTCTATCCCCGCAAGGTCAAGGGCGATGTCACCGGCGTCAAGGCCGGCGAAGAGCATACCCGGGAATTCCCCATGCTTTCCAAACAGTTGCCCAGTGGGTTCACCATCATTGTGAAGGAACTGGGCTAACCCGGAACACGGCCGCCCTGTTTAGGGCCTGAGGCCACGGGGATGATGGCAGCATCCTGACAGCGTGGCCGGACACATCATCAATTGGGCGTATTTTCATTAAGGAGGATACCATGTCGGCAAAACGGCTTATGCAATTTTCACGTCTTCTTGTCTTTGGGTTAATGGCATTGTTTCTCATCGTTCCCTCATCCGCTACGGCAATTGAATTCGTCTCTTTCGGGACGGGCAGCCCGGCGGGCACCTATTATTTCCTGGGGGCCGGTTTCGCTTCCATGATCAACAACAATGTTCCTGGTGTACGGGTGGCGGCTGAATCCACGGCGGCGTCGGTGGAAAACTCCCGGCTGATGATTCGCGGCGAGATGGAAATGGGGTTGGCCTGCATGGGAACCCTGGCCGGCCTTAAAAAACAGGGCATGGATGTGGATAAAATCCGCCTGGTGGCCGTAGGCCACACCAGCGACGTTCACTGGATCGTCCGCAATGAGTCCAGCATCCAGTCCGTGGCGGATCTCAAGGGCAAGACCGTCGCGGTGGGGCCGGCCGGCAGCGCCACCCTCAATATCGTCTCCAAAAAACACCTCAATACCGGCTGGGGACTGACCCTGGAAGACTTTTCCCCCAAGTACCTCTCTTTCTCGGAAGTCACCCGCGGTCTTCGCGACGAGACCATCGACGCCGGCTTGATCTTCGCCGGGGCGCCTCTGGCGTCCGTGATGGAACTGGCCCGGGATATCCCCGTTCGGGTTCTCGAAATCAAACCCGATGAAATCGCCAAACTCAGAAGCGCTTACAGCAATGTGGTCCCCCTGACCATCCCGGCCGGGACCTACAACGGTATCGATCAGGACATCCACACCTACTGCTGTCCCCAGATGTGGCTGTGCCGCACCGACCTTTCCGAAGACCTGGTCTATAACATGATCAAGGCGGTCTACGACCACCCCGAAGAGAAAAACGCCATTCATCCCATGGCCAAGATGTACAATCCCCAAAACGCCTTCCGGGGCGCACCGGGGGTGCCGGTGGGATTCCACCCGGGTGCCATCAAATACTACAAGGAAAAGGGCATCTGGGACAAACGTGCGGAACTCTATGAATAAAACTGGATGGCGGCGGCCCGCCCTTGTGCGAGTACGCCGCCGTTGGGGCTGAGATGCGGGCCGGCTGGGCCGGTCCGCCAATAGTCGGTTGCAATCGGGGTCAACGGGGTCATTTATGGAAAAAAATAGCGCACCGCCCGCCCAGCGTACACCATGGCTCGTTCGAACGCTGGCCATTGCCATGAGTCTTTTTCAATTGTATACGGGCCTGTTTCAACTAACGGCCATGAACCAGCGGGTTACCCATGTGACCCTGGCCCTGGTTTTGATTTTTCTGGTCTACGGTTTCGACCAGAAGAAGAAAACGCGCATCGCCTGGCACGGTTATCTCCTGGCAGGCGTCGCCCTTCTCATGGGCATCTATGTCCTGGCCAACTGGTTCAAAAAAATCGGCGCCATCGGCATGTCGCCACCCTGGTACGAACTGGTGATGGGTACGGTCTTCATCCTTTTCTGTATCGAGGCGGCCCGACGCACCCTGGGATGGATTTTCCCCATCATTGCCGTGGTGGCGATGGTGTATGCCCGCTTCGGGGAAATGCTGCCCGGTTTTCTGGCCCACCGCAATTACTCTTTCGAGCGTATTGTCAGCAACATGTTCATCACCACCGACGGCGTCTTCGGTATGCTGGCCGGTATTTCCGCGACCTACATATTCCTGTTCATTCTCTTCGGCGCTCTGCTACGCGCCGCCGGTGGTGGTGAATTCTTCATCAATCTCTCGTTTGCCCTTTTCGGCCATGTCCGTGGGGGGCCGGCCAAGATCGCCGTTGTGGCCTCCTCCCTTTTCGGGATGCTGTCGGGCAGCGGGACCGCCAACGTGGCCGGCACCGGGCAGATTACCATTCCGCTGATGAAACGCAGCGGCTACAAACCCCACTTCGCCGGTGCGGTGGAGACGGTGTCCAGTGCCGGAGGGCTTTTGATGCCGCCCATCATGGGCAGCGCGGTTTTCATCATCATGGAAGTCCTGGGGGTCAACTACGTCACCATCATGAAGGCCGGGGGGCTGGCGGCCATCCTTTACTACGTCGGTCTTTTCCTGATGATCGACATCGAAGCCCAGAAGCTGAACATGGCGGGCATGCCCAAGGATGAACTGCCCAGCCTGAAGCAGACCCTCAAAGAAGGGTGGTTTTTTTTCATCCCGATTTTCGTGCTGATTTTTTTCCTGGTCTATTCCAAGGTGTCGGTCACCCGGGCGGCCTTCTGGGGTACGATTTCGATCCCCCTATGCAGCCAGTTGGCCGGATCCGGCCGGCGCATGACCATCCGCCAGTTTTTCGACGGCCTGGAGCAGGGGGCCCTGACGGCGCTGCCCGTGGTGGCCATCCTTTCCCTGGGCGGCGTGGTACTGGGGATGATCACCCTGACCGGCTTGGGGTTGATGATGTCGGGGCTGCTGATCAAGATGTCCGGCGGCCATTTGCTGACGCTGTTGGTCCTCACCATGATCGCCTCCATTATCCTCGGCATGGGGGTGCCGCCGGTGGCGGCCTACATCGTCTTGTCCATCCTGGTGGTCCCGGCCCTGATCAAGCTGGGCGTCTATCCCCTGGCGGCCCATCTCTTCGTTTTTTATTTTGCCACCATTGCCGGTATTACCCCGCCCATGGCACCGGATGCCTTTGTGGCGGCCGGTATTGCCGACGCCCCCATGATGCGCACGGCCTTTACAGCCTGCCGTCTGGCACTGGTGATCTTTATCGTGCCCTACATGTTTGTCTACAACAACGCATTGCTGCTGATCGGCAGTCCGGGACAGATCGTCCAGGTGTGCATCACCTCTTTTTTCGGGGTGCTGGCCCTGGCCTGCGCCGCCCAGAATTACCTTGGCGGCAGGCTGACCATTGTCCTGCGGCTGCTTCTTTTCGCGGCCGGCGGGGCGTTGATCTATCCCGGTTTGGTAACGGACCTGGCGGGCCTGGCCGTGGTGACGGTATTGCTGTTCGTGCGGGTGCCCGAACTGGTGAAACGTTTCACCGTCGATCTGTTCCATCGGGAGAAAACGGCATGAAAGCGGACCGCTGCACTTTTGGGATAGAAAGAGAGAACGCCTGAATGGATGCTGCATCAACCCGGGTTGAGGAACAACTCGTCGAAGGCCTCAGTGACCTGCGCTACGAAGACCTGGACGCGGACACCGTTATTTACTGCAAACAGCTGTTGATGGATACCCTGGGCGTGGCCTTCCCCGGCAGCCTGGCGCCGGGATGTGGGGAGCTTGTCGACCTGGTGCGGCATTGGGTCACACCGGAGGGTGCCCCGGTTCTCCTGCACGGGTTTCGGACAGCACCGCCCCAGGCGGCGCTGGCCAACAGCACCATGATGCATGCCCTGGATTTTGACGACACGCTGGATGCCTCGGCCCTGCATGCCATGGTGACGGCGTTGCCCGCCGCTCTGGCCGCGGCAGCGGTCCGCGGACCTGTCTCCGGTCGAGACCTCATCACCGCTCTGGTGATGGGAACGGATGTCACCGCGCGGATCAGTCTGGGGATCCACCAGCCTTTGTCCTGGATTCGCACGGCCACCTGCGGCACGTTTGGTGCGGCGGCGGCAGCAGCCCGGATCTTAGGGCTGAAAGGCGAGCGACTGGCAGATGCTTTCGGCATTGCCTACAGCCAAACCGCCGGCAATGCCCAGGGACTGATCGAAGGCCGTCTGGTCAAACGCATGCAGCCGGGGTTTGCCGCCGCAGCCGGTGTCACGGCGGCTCTATTGGCCCAGCAGGGGATAACCGGCAGCCGCCGGTTCTTGACGGGGCGCTATGGGTATTACCGCCTCTATGAAAACGATGCCTTCGATCCCCAGCCGGTGGTAGCGGCCCTGGGCCGTCATTTCCATATCAAAGATTTGAGCATCAAACCCTATCCCTGTTGCCGGATGACCCATTCGTCCATCGATGCGGCCCTGGATCTGCGCCGCGCGTTGGCGGACCCGGCCGCTATCCAACGGGTGGCCGTTACGGCGTCCGAGATGGTGACCACCATGGTGGGCAAACCCTTCGAACCGGGCGACAACCCCCAGGTGGACGCCCAGTTCAGCATCCCCTATACCGTCGCCTGTGCGCTGCTTCAGGGGGATGTCTTTCTGCCGGATTTCACGGAAGAAGCCATCGACCGTCCGGCCATCCTGGACCTGGCGGACAACGTCACGGTGACGGCCGACAACCGGCTGCCGGCCAAAGATCTTTTCCAGGCCACGGTCACGGTCCACGCCGCTGATCATGCCCCTCTCAGTCGGCAGATCACCCTGCCCCGGGGCAATCCGGGTAATCCGCTGGACTACGACCAGTGCCGCGAGAAATTCACCAAATGCCTCGCCTACAGCAGGCTTCCGGTGTTCGAGGCGCGGCGGGACGAGCTGCTGCGATGCCTTCAGCAGCTGGAAACACTGGACGATATCGGCCGCCTCCTGGCGTTGCTGCAGCCGTAAGATGACGAGAATTCCAGGAAGGAGAAGGGCATGACGCCGATTCAGAAACTCTTCGATGCGGGGGCCGACCAATACGACGGTCTGCGCCGCAAGGTGATTTACTGTTTTGACGATTTCTACGGCACCCTGTTGGAACTGATCCCCTTTGCACCCGAAGATACCTTCGCCTTCACGGATCTCGGTGCCGGAACCGGCCTGGTCTCCGCTCTGGTCACGGCCAATTTCCCCCAAGCGAAGGGCACCCTGATCGATCTTTCCCCCCGCATGCTGGCCAAGGCCCGGGAGCGGTTCGAGGGCAATCCGCACGTGACGTTTCAGGTGTGCGACTATGCCCAAGAGGACCTGCCGGGCCATCAGGACCTCATTTTGTCGGCACTTTCGATTCACCACCTGGCCGACGGGGAAAAAGAACTCCTGATGGCCAAACTTTTCCAGGCTTTGAAACCCGGCGGCTGCTTCATTCATGCCGAACTCGTGCGGGGAACCACACCAGCCACCGAAGATCGCTACCAGGAGCGCTGGCGGGCGCATCTTTCCCAGGCGAATATCGCCGCCGACGAACTTCAACGGATATACGAACGCATGGCCCTGGATCAGACGGCCGGCCTGGAATACCAGATGACGTGGATGCGGACATCCGGGTTCACCGATGTGGACTGCTATTTCAAACACCACAATTTTGCCGTTTATGCCGGCCGGCGGCCGTCATCCCTCTGATTCCGGGAGATAATTGAAGGAGAACCGTATGACAGAAGATCTGGAGAGGATTGGCAAGGACCTTAGCGACCGGGTGGGCCGCGAGCACGTTTTTACCGATCGGCCCACGGCCCTTGCCTATGCCCGGGATACCATGCCCTGGGATGTGGAAGACCACCACATGCCGTATGCGGTCGTGCGGCCGGGCAATACCGAAGACGTCAGCGCCGTGCTCCGTTATGCCAGCGAGCGTGCCATACCGGTGCACACCCATGGCTCGGGAACCTCCCTGGTGGGCCTGGGGCGGCCCAAGACCAACGCCATTGTGCTGGACACGGGCCGGATGCAGGATCTGGCTATTTATCCCGAGCGGGGCTATTTCGAAGTCGGTCCGGGCATGCACATCGGCAAATTGCGCCAGGCACTGGCCCCCCATAAGGCGCTTTTGCCCGTGTTCCCGGGCAGCGAACCGGTGGCCACTATCGGCGGTTCCATTGCGGTGAACACCAGCGCCCATGCCGTGGACGCGACGTTGTGCAAACCGGGTGACTACGTGCTGGGGTTGGAGGTCGTACTCCCCGACGGCCAGATTCTCAACACCGGCACGGAGTCCACCCGTAAACCGGCCGGCATCGAAGCCACCAAATTCCTGGTGGGCTCCGAGGGCCTGCTGTGCGTCATCACCCGCATTCGCATGCGGTTGATACCCCTGCCCCGGACGGCCAACATCGTGGCCTACTACAAACGTACCGAAGACATTCTTGATGTCGTCATGGCCATGTATCGCCAGGGGCTGCCCACACCGCTGTTCTTCGAATACCTGGATGAAACCTCCTCGCGGATCGGCTTCGAAGCCGTGGGGCTGGCACCGCCGGTTGGAGCGGTGGCCATGATGAGCATGGGGTCGGCCACGCCGGAAGGCTGCCGGGCCAAAGCGGAGCTGTTTCTCGACTTCCTGGCCGGCGGCAATCCCATCGAGGCGCATATCGTGGAAGATAACGATGAATGGGGCAAGATATGGAGCAGCCGGGCCGAAGCCGGCAATTACTGCTACCGCCGTGGCTCCACCTTTGGCAGTGAAGTCACGCCGCGGGTGGACTGCCTGAAAACCGCATTTCTGGAAACCCGCGATGTCATCCTGAATCTCGACAGCTACCAGGGCAATGAATTCTATTCCTTCGGCCACATTGGTGCCCCCACAATACACGGGTATGCCTTCATCCCCTCCAAGGACATTCCCAACGAGGTCAAACAGGCCATCACCCTGGAGGTCCGGGAAAAAACAGAGGCCATCAACGTGAAATACGGCGGCTGCGGGGGGGAGTGGGGCCTAACGGCCCAACGGGCCGGGTTTCTGCAGAAGAAATACGGCCCGGTATACTATGATTTTCTCATGAAGCTAAAGAAGACCTTCGATCCCAACAATATTCTCAACCGGGGCAACCTGGAGGGCTGGCTGTGAGGGACGACCAACAAATCCGCACCGACCTGCTGAAAGAGATCGCCAAATGCCGTGCCTGCCGGTTTTGCGTGGACGTCTGCCCGACCTACCAGGCCTCGGAGGGGGTCGAGAGCCTGTCCTCCTACGGCCGGTTGCAGATTACCAAATACCTGCTGAACGGCATGCTGGCTTTTGACGATCCGCTGACCTATTGCCTGTATAGCTGCCTGCAGTGCCGCCGCTGTGAAAGGATGTGCCACAGCAAGGGACAGGCCATCGACATCTGTGCGTTGATCCAGGCGGGGCGCGAGTTGCTGTCCGCCCGTCTGGCTGAAGGAGGCTCGCATGCAGCACTCTAAACTGCTGGTTTCCCAGGCCCTGCGAACCCTGTGCGGCAACCTGGATCGCACCGGCGACCCCCTGGGCTTGAAACGCCCCTATTGGCACGATTGGGCCGATGGTTTCAATCTGCCGGCTCGGGGCGAAAATTTGCTGTTCACGGCCCGCATGTACCCCATGCTGCCTTACGTGGTGCAGGCCACCGAAATGACCGCGGCCGCCCGGCCCCTGTTACCGGCCTTGGGGGTCAAGGCCCTGGCCCGTCTGGCGGAAGTCGTCACGGCGCTGGCGGCCGAGCCGCTGCTGCGGATCAAGGCCCGCAAGGCCCAGGATATTCGCCGACGGGCCACCGACGCTCTGACCGGCATGGCCGCCGCCCTCCAGCGGAGCGGGCAGCATGTGGCTTATCTGGGGGAAGAGGAGCCCTACAGTGGTGTCCTCCTTTACGATCTGGGCATGGCCGAGGCGGTTCAGCCGGTTATCCGGAAAACGGGTGAACGTCTTGCGGCCAGCGGGGCCCGCACCATCATCACCACCGACCCGCACACCACCTTCATGCTGAAGGAAATTTATCCTCAGCACCTTCCCGGATTCACCCCCGAGGTCCGGCACTATCTGGAGGTCCTGGCCGAAACGGATTTAACCGTTGATGAAAAGGTCGCCTCCCGTTTGCCCCGGAAGGTGGTCCTGCACGATTCGTGCGTCATGACACGGGATCTGGGCATCATCGATGCGGTGCGCACCGTTCTTGCGCGTCTTGGCATCGAGGTTGTCGAACCCCGCAATGCCAAAAACGACACCGCCTGTTGCGGCGGACCGGTGGAATATGCCTATCCGGCCTTGAGCCGCTCGGTGGCAGCCATCCGCAGCCGGGAGCTCGCCGAGTTTGCGGAGAATGTGGTGGTGACCTGCCCCATCTGCCTGATCAACCTGATGAAGCATGAAGCGGACACCGGCATGCGGGTCTGGGATGCCGGGGAAATTTTGTTTCAAGCTTTTGGGAGGAATGGCGCCTGAGATGTCCCTGATTCCATGGGACGTGCCCACAATGGGTAAAACAGACTTAACTGGTGTCCGTCCATAAATGGTAGATTTTGGTTTCTGGCAAGGCCCGAGCGCGTTTTCCCGCTATGCGGGATATGATCCCGCTTGACGGGACTTCCCATCTGATCGATTCCGGTCGGTGGGTGTCAACCGGAGGAATAGCGCGCTATTGCGAGGATTGAAAACGAGCGAGAACGCCGCCAGGGGCCGAAAGATGCCATTTATGGATGGGCACTAACTATATCGTATACAACACCACCAGACAGCGGGTGGGGTCGCCGGACAGGCTTTTCAGGCGGTGGGGAATGTAGGAGTTGAAGTGGATGTGCTCGCCGGCTTTGAGAACATGGGCCTTCCGGTCCAGGGTCAATTCCAGTTCGCCAGCCATGACGAAGATGAACTCTTCCCCCTCGTGTTTGTAGGCCACCGGCTTGTGGGCCCTGTGGGGTTCGATGGTCACCATAAAGGCCCGCAGGTGGTCGGCTTCACTGCCTTCGGTGAGGGTTTGGTAGGCGTAATCCTGGGTGCGTCGGACATAGGCTTCCAGCCGGCGGTCGCGGATGGCCACCTGTTCTTCCTTGCGCAGGAAGGTGCCCGGATCGACGTCGAGAGCGGTGGCCAGGCGTAGCAGGAAGCCGACCGGCGGAGAGATGGCATTGGCTTCCACCTGCTGAATGAAGTCGGGTGTCTGGCCGGTAGCCTCAGCCAGGGCCTCGATGCTCCAGGCATGCCCCTCCCTTAATTTGCGGATGCGGGTGCCGAAGGCGTCATCATGCTCGCCTTCGATTTCGGCCTCGCAGAGGACATCGGCCAACTGCCGCATGACGGCCTGGCGGGCGCGTTCGATCAGAACCGGCAGGAAGTCATGTGCGTCGGCCACGATGGCCACATCCGCCATCTGAAATATGGCGGCCCCCGGGTCGCGGTTGACGGCCACGATGATATCGGCCTCCATGATGCCGGCTGTGTACTGGCTGGCGCCGGACGTGCCGATGGAAATGAGCAGGCGGGGCGCCACGCTTTTGCCGGTCTGCCCGATCATGCGGGCCCCCTCCACCCAGTGCTGGAGCACCGGTGGCCGGGTGGCCCCCACTTCGCCCCCCAGGACGGCGGCCAACTCCCGGACGCTGCGAAAAGCCTTGACGCTGCCCAGACCGGCACCGCCCACAACGACAATTTCGGCATTTTCCAGTTGCCGCTGGGAATCGGGTGCCGGACGGGAATCCACCAGGCGAAGGGCCGGGGTCTCGGGCAGGTGATCGACGGTGGCACGCCGGATGTCGGTGGCCGGTGTTTCAACGGGCTTGGCCTGGCAGCAGTGGGGCTGAACTGTGGCAAATCCGGTTCCCCAGCCTTCTGCAAATGTAATTTCGGAGACAATGGTGCCGCCCCAGGCCGGGCATGCTCCGATGATGCGGCCGTTTGCATCGGCGTAAAGATCCTGGCAGTCGGCTATCAGACCGGCTTGGCACCGCAGGGCCGCACGGGCTGCCATTTCACGGCCGAAATCGGTCAGGGCCAAAAGGACGAGGCCGGGTTTTTCGTTCCGGACGGCTTCGGCCAGGGCTTCGGCAAAAAGATCGGCCCGGGGGAGCGAAAACTGATCGTGTTCCAGCACCTGCACCTGATCGGCACCGTGGGCCAGGCAGGCCGTTTCGACGGAGGTTGCCAGGCCGCAGGCATCCCCTTCGGCAGCCGTCAAATGGACACCCCCCGACGGGGCCAGCAGGCAGGCCACCGTTTGCCCTCCCAGGGCGACAGCCAGTTCACGTGCTTTCGCGAGGATATTGAGCGAGTAGCCGAACAGGCGGTTGCTGCGGCAATCCATGAACACCCAGATGCTATTTGTCGTTTGGGCCGGCATCAGTCGAGCAACCCTTTCTCCGTCCATTGCTGGATCAACTGGTCGGTGATAGCGGCCGGCTCCCCTTCGAGGAACTGGCATTGGCGCTCACGCTTGCAGGGCTTCAGGGAAACCACACGGGTGGGGGAGCCCGTTTCGCCGATTTCTTCCGGCGTCAGATCAAGGTCGGCCAGCCCGAGGGTTTCCACCGCCTGGTCGTCGAAGGCCTGGGCCAGTCCCGCCAGCTCGATGTCCCGGGGCGGGCAGATGTCCGGCCGGACAGTCAGCGCGGCCGGGAAATCGATCTCGAAAGATTCCACCAGATGATCCATGGTGCGTTCCACCTGCAGGTGATTGTCGGCGGGCCGGAAGGCGTGGACCCCGGTCACCAGGGGCAAGTCCAGGGCCACCGCTGTTTGCGGTCCCACCTGGCCGGTATCGCTGTCCGCCGTGCGGGTGCCGTAAAGCACCAGATGATAGGGAGCCAGTTTCCGAATGGCGGCTGCCAGAGTTGTAGAAGTGGCCAGGGTGTCGGCGCCGGCCAGGGCCGGATCGCTGGCCAGCACGGCGCGATCGGCGCCCATGGCCAGGGCCTCGGCCAGGATGACACGGCCGGTGGGGGGACCCATGGATAAAACGGTCACACTGCCGCCATAGTGAGCCTTCAACTGCAAGGCCGTTTCCAGGGCCGGCAGGTCGAACGGATTGAAGCGATTGTTGGCCGTCGAGCGCACGATCCGGCCCCGGGGGGCCTGGGCCACGACGGCTTTGATACAGACGATTGTGTGGAACGTCATCGCCAGCTTTCCTTCGTTTGGATCTAAACCCCCTTGGCGAGGGCGGTATGAGGCTTTCCGCTTTGCGGGAGGCGCCTCACAAACGGTTGCCAAACCCGACCGAATGGCTCCCGCGTCGCTTTTTCCCGTTGTGGATCATCCCATCGATTGCAATACGGATCGGGCGATGACCATTTTGTGAACCTCCGAGGTGCCTTCGTAAATCCGGGTGACCCGGGCATCCCGGTAGAAACGCTCCACGGCATAGGCTTTGGAATAACCATACCCGCCATGAATCTGTACGGCCGCGTCCGTCACCTGGCAGGCGATTTCGGAAGCGAAGAGCTTGGCCATGGCCGATTCCTGGCCAAACGGCGCGTTTTTATCTTTCAATTCGGCGGCGCGGTAGACCATGAGCCGGGCGGCCTGAATTTGGGTGGCCATGTCGGCGATCATCATTTGCACGGCCTGGTGGTTTTCGATAGGAGTGCCGAAAGTCCGGCGCTGCCGGGCATACTGCACGGCTTCCTCCAGGGCGCCCTGGGCTATCCCCACCGCCTGGGCGGCGATGCCCATGCGGCCGGTATCCAGGGCGGCCATGCCGATTTGCAGACCCTGTCCCGCCCGGCCAATCAAATGATCACGGGGCACCCGGCAGTCGTAAAGCCGGATGGAACTGACCGGATTGGCGCGCATGCCGCACAGGTTCTCCAGGTCGCCCACCACGAAACCCGGCAGGCCCCGCTCCGCCACCACCACGCTGATGCCCTTGCGGCCGGCGGCCGGGTCGGTGCGGGCAAAGATCAGGCAGATATCAGCCACACCGCCGTTGGTGACGAACACCTTGTTGGCATTGAGGATATAATCGTCACCGTCGGCAATGGCTGTGGCGCTGACGGCGCCGGCATCGGAGCCGGCATTGGGTTCGGTCAGGCAGAAGGCGCCGATTTTTTCGCCCCGGGCCATGGGGCGGACCCAACGCTCTTTTTGACGATCGGTGCCGAAGGCCATCAGGGGATACACCGCCACGCTGTTGTGCACCGTGACGCACAACCCCATGGCCGCGCAGACCCGTGAAATTTCTTCGATGATGATGGCATAACTGACAGCATCCAGGCCGGCCCCGTCCATGGTCCGGGGAACCTGGATGCCGAAATAGCCCAGCCCGGCCATTTTTTCCACGATATCCCAGGGGAACCGGGCTTCCTGGTCGATCTCGGCTGCAATGGGGCGCAGTTCGCGTTCACAGAAGGTCCGTACACTGCGCCTTACGGCAATATGTTTGTCGGCCAGAAGCTTATCCATTGACGTATCCTGTGGAACGGGCTGGGAGCAGACCAAATGCCCGTGCACCCGATTGTCGAAAGGGTGCAGATATCAATATTTCAACGACACGTCAAATCCGCTGAACCGCGCGAGGGACAGAACACCCCTGTCATTTCGAAATACCTGGCGTATGGGAAACCGGATACTCATTGATAATGAATGCTTTTCCCTGGTTTGGGCGAATTTTTTGGCCTTTCGAGGGGCGGTCATTATCGCCGCGCTACAGCGGAAAAAAATTATCTAAAAAAATAATGGTGTGTTGGGGCGGAAGGCATGTTGTCAGTGGTGTGGATGGCACTGCTTTTGCTTTACTTTCAGAACGTTGGTGTTGGAAAGGAGATCCGCAATGCGCTTTGCTGTGGTTTTACCGGCCTTATTGCTCATGATATTGCCTCGGGCAATGGGGGTCGCCATGGCAGCTGATCCCGCCTGGAGGATGCTTTCGTCAAGCCACCCGGCATGGTTGAGCATTGAGTCGCCAATGCTCATCATGCTGGGATGCGGCCTGCTGGGCCTGGCCGGCCTGGGGCGGAAAGCGTTGCGTAACGATTAAACAGGGATCATCATGCCCACGGAAACCCACGACAACGAAACGGAACGGCGATCGGGTATCGATCGTCGCCAATTTACCTACGCCCTGCATATCCCGGAGCGCAGGATTCGCAAAGAACGCCGCCGTCGATGGCGCAAGCGTTCCCGGCGTCTGCCGGAAGCCATGGCGCTTGAAGCATTGGAAACCCCTCCGACAAATGCCGGTTGAATTTTCCTGATTCTGCGAGCAATCCACCCTAATTCCAATCGTAATATTTCACCTCGGGAGGAAGCCCCAGAGAGGTTGTACCGCTAAGGTGCGACTAATTTCTTTCTCTCTTTTTTTCCCGGAGAAGGAAAAGAATCAATCACGCCTTTGCTGAAAACGGTGTGACAGGCTTCAACCGTCCGTGTCCCGCTTCACCCTGAGTGTCAGCGGGATGACTTTTTGATGATACGGATGACGTCCCCGGGATAGATCAGGTCCGGGTCATGAATGCGGCTGAGACGCGCCAGTTCCGGATATTGGAAAGGGTCGCCGAGGTAGTGCGCGGCAATATCCCAGAGGGTGTCGCCGGCCACGACCACATGGGTGATTTCGGAATGCGTCGTCGGATACGGTTGTGGGGCCTGGGGGCTGGTTTTCGTTGGCTTGGTGGACGGGCGTTCGACCATCAAGGTGAATGTTTCCGTTTCCAGCCGCAGGACTTCCCGGGGTGAAGACATGGTCGCCTCCGGGGTGGGGTCCGGCGGTTTTTTTGCGGCCAGCGGCTGGCGAGGGTGGGGCTCTGTTTGGATATCAGAAGGTTCGTCCGGCTGCGAAGAGGAAGGTACTTTTTGGGGGGGCGGTGCCGAAAGGCCGTTCGAATCCGAGGCGAGCGTGTCGTCGTTTTCGGTCTTTTTGGGGGCCGGCAAGGAGGTGACCGTCGTCACCGCGGGTTCCGGCGGTTTTGGTTTCACGATGGGGGCCGGGGGTAAGGGGGCCGCGTCGCCCAAATCCCGGTCGAGGTCGCGCAGGCGCCCTTTGATCAGCCAAGCCGAGCTGAAGACCACCACGAGTAACAGCACCAACATGGCGGTCAAGGCCAAGGCATAACGTCGGGCGCGCCGGGAGGGCGTTTGGAACCGCACGGGGAGGGCAGGCTTCGCTCCCCTGGTCCGGGGTCGCAGTGGCCGGGCCTGGGGTTCGAGGGATGCCGGTGGACCGGCAGCAGCTGAACGGGGCGGAGGGGCTTTTTCCGGCAAGACAGGTGCCGGTCCCTCGGATGCGGTGTTTTCTGGTGGGGTGATCTTGCGGCCGTCCCCTTCCTCAGGGAGGGGGGGAACCACGGAACCTTTTTGGGGATTCGTGTCGTCTTCAGCGCCACTGTGCTGATCTGGTTCTTCCACCTCGACTGCCAGACGTTCCAGTGTTTTCAAATCCGGGCTGGGGAAAGGCGTATCTTGGGCCTGTTCGATGCGGTCAAAGCGTGTGTGCAACAGAACCTGATCGTCCCGCAGCATAAAGGCATCAAAAAGATCCACGGTGCTGTGCGGGCTCAGGGGGTGCGGCACGAGGCGGGCGGCCGGCACAACATCCATCACTTCGTCCACCAGAAAAGCGGTCGGGCCGGCGGGCAGGCGGGTCAGAATCAACTGGCCCTCGGTCTTGGGCGGGCCGGTTTCGAGCCCGAGCTTGCGGCGCAGGGAAACCACTCGATAAATCTGCCCCCGGTGGTTGATGACACCGATGATGGCGGGGGGGGCTTGGGGCAGCCGGCTTATGGGCGGCACCATGATAAACCGCTCCACTTCTCCGGTGGGGGCGCAAAAAGTGTAAGGGGCCACCTTGAATATGACCAGATGGCGGTCGCTGCGGGATGACGGGGTAATGCTCATGGGCGGCACCGTAGCGGAACGGTAAGGAAACGATGGCGTTATCGTAGGGTTGTCCTTCAGCTTTTGTCAATCGGCAGGCTGGAATTTTAAGGCTGACAGGCGGCACCCGCCGGCGATTGGACCGGCGGGTGCCAACGCATCAAGGCGTTGTCTTGTCTTCACTGCCATCCAGGGCGGAAAGGAATTCTTTGACCGGATCGACGTCGAAGTCGGCCAGGGTGAAGGGATCATTGCGCAGTGAAGAGCGGGCCGGCATCTCGGTGGCGGTGTCATCCTCCGGCGCGAAAACTTCCAAAAGGGCGGTTTCGCCGCTGTCGATGCGAATAAGGTAGGTCGGATCCTTAAAGTCGGCTTTGGCGCGATCGGTCAGATAGGCACGACACTTCAGACCAGACAGGTCGGAGAGGAGCCGTTCCACCGTTTCTTTGGCCACGGTCTGGCCATCGGCTGTTGTCCATTGAACGTCTTCGGCTTTTTCCGATCCGGCTTCTGCCGGGGCCGCATCGTCCTTCGCTGGCGGGGTTGGGCTGCCTTTGCGGAGCACGATCTTCCGGTCGCCCGTTTCGATGAGGAATTCCGTCACATCTTCGTTTTTGAACGCCAGTACGGTTTTGTCCCTCAGGCTTTCCACCGATTGATCAAAATCCTGCCGGAAGTTACCCCGGGCATGGTAGACATTGGGATCGTCGGCCAGCCTGATGTGGGTGTGGCGCCAGGTGTCGGCGGCCTTGCCGATCAGAAAGGTGCGCACGGCGCTGTCGCCCTTGTAGGCCGATACCCGGATTTGCTGGTTTTCATCAAGTTCGTAGCGGGCATAGTTGCGACTTTCCGACACCAGGGCGGTGACGTGCAGTTCGGCCAGGGCATCGAGCATGGGGGTTATCCGACCGACGTCGGCCGGGTAGTCCCCCGGGGACACCTGCCAGCCATCGCCCTCTCGGGTCAGCACGGCACGCTGATCACCCTTCTGGATTTCGAGTTTGGTCAGGTCTTCGGTTTTCACGGCCGGAAGGTCGGGCAGGGTATAGGTGGCCCGGTCGGTATCCCGGAGAAACAGATAGAGACCCAGGGCAACAATGACAATCAGCAGAATCGCGTATTCGATTTTTACCTTCATGGGGAGTTTCGCTCCTTCTATGATTCCTGGAACATGGCCTGAATCCGCTTTTTGCGGGCGAGGCGACGCAGCCACACCCCCAGTCCGAACAGTACCACCAGGATCGGCAGGCCAATCATGTTGAAGGCCTTGGTCATGGTCCGGGTGGCGGGCGAGGGATCCTCAAGCGGGTTGAAGCGCTGCTCTTTGCTGCGCATCACGGCCACGTCGACACGATTGTTGAGATAGTCAATGACATTCATCATGAACATGGAGTTGGGGGTGCGGCCGTCGGCTTCCAGCACACTGTCCTGGATGAGTTCCGCCGAGCCCACCAGCAGGATTTTGGCCGGAACGCCTTTGTCCCGGCGATTGGACGAGCTGGCGAAACCGGAGAGATCCTTGGACGCCGGCTTGGCGGCATCGATATCGGTTTCCTCAACCCCTTCGGCTGCTGGCGCGGGGTCCGCCGGTTTTTCCGGAATCGGTTGGCCGGCGAAGTGGCTGGGGAATTCACCCTCGATGACATACGCCAGCGGGTAGGCGGTCAGATCTTCGGCCGGCGGCGGGGATCCGATCATCATGGGATCCAGGGTAATGCGGTCTTTCATTTCCCATGACTGCTCCGAAGACGAAAACAGGCGTATGGCCTTCAGGCCGTTTTGGTCGATGCGTTCCGGGTCGATTTCCACGGGAGACATTTTCAGGGCGATCAATCCCCGGATGTCTTTCATGAACGGCAGATCCTGGTTGATATGGGCGCTTTTGATCAGGGGGGCGAAGTAAATGGGGCGCTCCCCGCCGCCCATTTCCTGGGGGAGCCGCTGCTTGTAGCAGTTTTCGTCCAGCACCATCGACGGCGTGATCTTGACGCCGTAGGTGGCCAGCAGTTTCTCCAGACCGGTATCGATGGGTTGGAAAGTGGGGCCGGGCGGCAGCATGGCGCGTTGGGGACTGGGTGCCCGTTCCACGAAAGCATCCAGGAGCAGGGCGAGGTTGGTGCCATGCATGAGGGCCTGATCGATCTGGTAAAGCTCATAGTCTGAAAAAGGTTCCGTGGGGCGCGCAATCACCAGGCTTTGCAGGCCCTCTTGAGTGAAGCCTTCTTTCAGGTCGATGCGTTTGAGGGAGTAGCTGTCGGCCACCAGGGTTGAGAAGCTGCGCAGGGTCGCGGCATTGCGTTGACCCGGCGCCTGATCCAGTGCCAGGGTGCCGTTGCTGACCAGGTAGCCCAGGTTTTCGTTGATATCCACCAGGGCTTCCAGATTGTCGTTGAGCAGGTTCTCCATTTCGTCGATGCTCACCATCTGGTACTGGGTGCCGATGATCGGGATTCGCAGTACGTTGATCAGCGGCATGGTGACGGTTTTTTCGCCATAGCGCATGACCAGTCCGATAACCCCTTTGCCTTCAGCGATGTTGGCTTCCGGAATGGCCGGCCAGTTGAGTTTCATGATGCTGTATTGGCCGGCCAGCGTTTCACCGTCGGGATCTTTGGACGGGTCGACATGCCGGTAAGCCAGCTTGTCGTAGGTTTTGGTGTTGAGCCGTGCGACAATGGCCTCGAGTCCTTGGGCAAAAGTGGGTAGTTCATCCAGCCCCATATAGGGGGCAACACCTTTAAGGGACGAGGACAGGAAGAGCGTGACCTGGATTTTTTCCTTCAGATTGAGGAATGCGCTGGTCTTGTTGTTCAGTTTCTGAATCGCGGTGGTCAGTTTGTATTCCAGCCCGTCGATGGACGTGATGGTGGGGATTTTTTCGACCACATCGCCATGGATCAGCGCCAGGCCCATATAGGCCCGCTTGAATTTGACTTCGTCTTCCTCGATGGCCTGGATCTGAACCGGGTTGATGCCGTAGTCGGTGGCCTGCTGCTGGTTTTCACTGGCTTGCAGACCGACATCGCCTTCCTGGGGGCTTACATCGTAGAAGCGATAATTGAAATTGCGGTTGGCGTGCAGGGCGTATTCTTCCAGCAGGTCATGCAGGTAGCGTTCGGTGTTGTTGTGCGGGGCCGGGAGGTTCTTGGTGAAGAACACCTTGATGGTCAGGGGTTCCTTCAGGGTGGCCACCACCCGCTGGCTGGTTTCGGAAAGGGAATAGATGCGGTTGGCGGTCAGGTCCCACCGGAAAAACAGGGTCAGTCCTGCAATATTCAGCAGAACCAGCACCACGAGGTAAATGGCGAATTTGATATATTTTTCATAGGTGCGCGTTGCCATGCCCGACTCCTTATTTCTTTTCCTGCATTGCAAGGTGTGCTGCGTACAATCCTAAAAAGACCAGGCTCAGAAAGTAGAGAATGTCCCGCGAGTCGATAATCCCCTTGGCGACATTCTGGAAATGGGAGCTGGCCCCGAGGTAGTTGACAACGTTGAGCACGGGGGAAGGGAAGAAGAACAGCATACGGTCCATCGTGGTCAGGCCAAAACAAATCACGGCCCCCGTGATGAAGGCGATGATCTGGTTGCGGGTCAGGGCCGAGGCGAACAGGCCGATGGCGGTAAAGGCCGCCCCCATCATGACGGCACCTGCATAACCGCCGATGACCGGCCCCCAGTCCAGTTCCCCCATCAGGGCGATGAACACCGGGTAGGCCAGGGTCGGCACGAGAATGGCCGCTACGAAAACCACGCCGGCCAGGAATTTACCGACAATGATATCCCGAAAGGTGACCGGCAGGGTCAGGAGGGTTTCATAGGACCCCGTGTTCAACTCCTCGGCAAAGAGCCGCATGGTGATCGCCGGCACGACAAAGGCGAACGTCATGGGGAGCAGGTTGAAGAAATTGCGCATATCGGCCTGGTTGAAGACGAAGAAGGTCGAGAAGAACAACCAGCCCGTCACCAGCAGAAAGACCGCGATAACGATATAGGCGATGGGCGAGATGAAAAAGTCTTTCAGCTCTTTGCCCATGATATGGGACACCTGGTGCATGTCAGTTCTCCTTGGTCAGTTCTCTGAAAATGGTTTCCAGGTTCTTGGTTTGCTGGACGAATTCCACCATGATCCAGTCCGTGGCCTTGACGGCGGCATAGACATCGGGCCGCGGATCCTGGCTGCCCCGGAAGGTCAGGGCCAGGTTCACGGTGGCATTGCCGTTGGCGGGCCGGATGTCGACCGCCGTGATGCCGTCGATGCCGGTCAGGGTCGCGCGGGCGGTTTCGGGATCGGCGTTTTGCAAGCCCAAATGAATTCGTTGTGACTGGCCGCCGGAGTGTTTCAGGTTCTCGGTGCGGTCGTCCGCCACGATGCGGCCCTTGTGGATGATGACGATACGGTCGCAGGTGGCTTCGGCCTCGCTCAGGATGTGCGTGGACAGGATGACGGTTTTTTCCCGGCCGATCTCCCGGATGATGTCCCGGATTTCGACGATCTGGTTGGGGTCCAGACCCGAGGTGGGTTCATCCAGAATGAGAATTTCGGGATCGCTCATCATGGCATGGGCCAGTCCCACCCGTTGTTTCAGCCCCTTGGACAATTCGCCGATGGTTTTGTGCATGATGCCCTGCAGCCCGCAGAGGGTCACCAGACGCTCGATGCGCCCGGTTTTGGCATCACCGGTCAGGTTGCGGATGTTGGCCACATAGTCCAGGTAGTCATAAACCAGCATACCGGGATACAGGGGGGCGGATTCGGGCAGATAGCCGATCAGCTGCTTGATGGCCACCATATCATCCCGGACGTCCAGGTCCTTGATCCTGACCTGGCCGGCCGTGGGTTGGAAATAGCCGGTCAACATGCGCAAGGTCGTGGTTTTACCGGCGCCATTGGGGCCCAGGAGCCCGATGATTTCACCCTTTTGGATGTCGAGGTCGATACGATCCACGGCGCAGAGATCGTCATAGTATTTGGTCAACCCTTCGACTTGAATCATGCGTTCTCTCCTTAACTTAATAATGGCATGGGAACCGCCCGGAATTCGGTGATGCTTTTTCCGTCCGCTTTCCCATCATGGTCGGTTGCATTCGTCCGCACATGGCCGGTTGCAAAAATCAATATTTTCACCGCTGGATCGCAAAAGCCGGCCATGTGAGCGGGCTTGCTGTATCATGGATCGTGTCCGGCTGCAAATCCCAACCGATTTCCGCAATATTACAGCAGGTTAAAATGATTCCAAGGCTGCTGCCCGGACAGCGAAATGATCTTTTGGGCAGGGTCATCACCGGGTTTCGTTAATGACCGGCCGGTGAAAGACATGCAATCATGGCAATCAGGGATATCGGATGGGGTTGGAACGCAGACGATAGGCCAATGGACGGTTGCAGATGATGGCATTGGGCGTCATGGTTGGGATAGATGGCGTTCTTTTAGATGTAATAGTGGTTTACAGTCAAACTTTACATTTGGCTAACACGCTGGTAATTCATGAAATACTAAGTAATTTTTGTAATCTGTCAAGTCCCTTCAACGCTGCTGTCGGCCGGTTTGCCCTGCTCTCCGTCGCGCCGGATAACAGCCCGTTGAACGATGAATTCCCACTCCCGGATAAGTTGCTGCCGGTGGTCGATGATCCATTGTTTGCCATTCATCCGCATCAGCTCTTCGATGCGCGTGCCGAGAACGGCCAGTTCCTCGGGCGTTCCGGGCAGGTCTTCCTTATCCAGCAGGGCGGTGATGATTTCGATCTGCATCGGCGGTGGCTCCTTCCGGTTCTCCAAACTTTAGGGGATCGGGAAATACGGCCATCGGGGCAAATTGTGTGAATTTCACTGGCGTTCGAGGTGGCGTCCGGCTTCGATAGTGTCGGTTCAGTTGTCCGGGTCTTGATCCAGATGGTTTTGAATATGCTGCAAGCGATGGTTGGTTTCGCCCAATGTCATTTGAATTTGTTGCAAGGCCGACAGGACGTCTTCATCGCTGTCCGTTGGTGCTTGTCGGCCGGAACCGAGCTGCCGGGCGATATCGTCCAGGCGGATACCGAGGGTGACGATAAAGTACAACAGCAGCATGAACATGTAGTCGTCTTTGCGCCAGTTCAGTTGAAGAAAGCCGAAAATCAGCAGAATGAGAAAAATGGCGCTGGTGATGGCGTAGGGGTGCTGAGTCAGTAATTTTTTCATGCCGATTCCTAGCAGCAGATTATAAGCGTTCCATCACCATAGGTGAAACCGTCTCAAAAATCAATCGACCGTCGGCCGTGTCAATTTTCAGCTTTTCTGGCGACCAATTGACAATCCGTGGCTTGGTAGACATTTTGATCCATTGATTGTGAAAATGCCCATAACATGGGGAGGAGACCCTTGGCGATTGCCGCAGGACAGGAGCGCAACCTGATGAAACTGCTAAGCCGATTTCTGATGCTGACCATCTGTATTACGGGGAGCGGTTGGTTTCACGGTCCGCCACCCCTTCACGCCGTTGGAGCGGCTGTTGATCACCACATGTTTGCGGACCTTTTACAGAAGTTTGTGGACGACGGTGTCGTCGATTATCGCGGCTTCAAGAAAGAGGAAGCGCGGCTCGACCGCTATCTTGAGTACCTGGCCGGCATTCAGCCGGATACGCTGAACGACAAGGAGCGCTTTGCCTTTTTCGCCAACGCCTACAATGCCTGGACCCTTAAGTTGATTCTGGAGCATTATCCCGGTATCCGGTCCATCAAGGATGCCGGCAGCTTGTGGCGAAGCCCATGGAAGCAAAAAATCGCCCGGATCGATGGCCGCCTTCTGACCCTGGATGAAATCGAACACGATATCCTGCGAGCCCAGTTCGGCGACCCGCGGGTTCATTTTGCCGTCAACTGCGCCTCGAAAGGGTGTCCTCCGCTGTGGCGCGAGCCGTTCAGCGGACAAACCCTGGATCGTCAGCTCGATCAGGCCACCCGGGCCTTCATCAACGACCCGGCCCGCTATCGACTGGACGGCAATACCCTGTATGTCAGCCGGATCTTCAAGTGGTTTGCCGAAGATTTCAATGACGACCCCATCGAATTTTTTCAACAATATGCCGAAAACGGGCTGCGCAAGGAATTGGAGCGACGCGCGAAGGATTTGCGCGTGAAATACCTGGATTACGACTGGTCCCTCAACGGCGTCTGACCCCAGGGGCCCAAGCTAGCTTTCCCGCTTGACGGGATATTATCCCGTTAGACGGGACTTCCCGTTTAGTCTATTCTGAACGGTGGGTGTCAACCGGAGGAATAGCAGGCTATTTCGCCGATTGAAAACGAGCGAGAACGCCGCCAGGGACCGAAAGATGCCGTTTTCGATGGGCAAGACAGGGGGGTGTGCATGGCACAATATGACTACGACATTGGCATTATCGGAGGGGGGGCGGCCGGATTGACCGTGGCGTCCGGCGCCGCCCAATTGGGCGCTAAAACCCTTTTGATCGAACGGGAGCCCGCCCTGGGAGGGGATTGCCTGCACTATGGATGCGTTCCCAGTAAGACCCTGATCAAGTCGGCCCAGGTGTATCATGCCATCCAAAACGCGGAAGCCTATGGCCTGCCCGCTATGGATGTGCCGCCGGTGGATTTCCGCAAGGTGGCCGACCGGATTCGCTCTGTGGTGGCGACCATTCAGAAACACGACTCCGTGGAGCGGTTCTGCGGCCTGGGGGCCCGGGTGGAATTCGGGGACGCCCGTTTCAAGGATGGCCATGCCGTGGCGCTCGAGGGCCGCACGTTTACGGCAAAAAACTGGGTGATTGCCACCGGGTCCTCACCCATTGTGCCGCCCATCGAAGGCCTGCGGGAAACGCCGCATCTCACCAACCGGGAGATTTTTTACATGGACACCCTGCCGGCCTCCATGACCATCCTGGGGGGCGGGCCCATCGGTATCGAGATGGCTCAGGCCTTCAGCCGGCTCGGTACCCGGGTGACGGTGGTGGACATGAGCCACCAGATCCTCGGCAAGGAAGACAAGGACATGGCCGATGCGGTGATGGCCGTTCTCCAGAGCGAGGGTGTCCGGTTTCATCTCGATGCCACGGTGGTGCGTGTCCGTGAGGAAGGGGCACGCAAGGTAGTGGCTATCCAACCTTCCGAAGGGGCTGAACAGGAACTGCAGTCCGAGGCGATTTTGGTGGCCATCGGCCGCACCCCCAACGTCAACGGGCTCGGTCTGGAAACGATCGGGGTGGATTTCAACCGCGGGGGCATCGTGGTGGACAACCGCCTGCGGACCTCCCGCAAGCATATCTATGCCGCCGGCGACATCAACGGTGGCTACCAGTTCACCCACGCGGCCGGCTACGAGGGCGGCATCGTTATCGCCAACGCCATTTTTCGCCTGCCCCGTAAAGCCGACTACACCTATTTGCCCTGGTGCACCTATACGGATCCGGAACTGGCCAGCATCGGCATGAACGAGAAGGCCGCCCAGGCCCAGGGCCTCGACTACACAGTCTGGACCGAAGCCTTCAAGGACAATGACCGCAGCCTGGCCGAGGGGAAGCGCACCGGGCGGGTCAAAATGCTGCTCAACGGGAAGGAAAAACCCATCGGCGTCCAGATCCTGGGGCCCCACGCCGGCGATCTGATGAGTGAATGGGTGGCGGTTTTGAACGGGAAGACCAAACTGTCCACCCTGGCGTCGTCGGTGCATCCCTATCCGACCCTGGGGGAGATCAACAAGCGGGTGTCGGGGAACTATCTGGCCCCGAAAATTTTTTCCGAGCGGATCCGGAAAGGGCTCAAATTGTTCTTCAACCTCAAGGGCCGGGCCTGCGGCCACCCCCAGGAGAAGTGCCGCCAGGATTGTGAAATGGAGGGATCGTGATGACCCATCACCACGATGCCTGTATGGATGCGCCGCATCGTCTGGCCTGCCGTAGAGTGGTGTCCGTATTCGAGAATGCCGAGGAGAAGAAAGCCATGGAAGAGAACACCCGACCGCATGCCCGCAATCGGCGCAACGCCATTCTGAAGGCGGGGGCCTTCCTGCTGTTCATTGTCGCGGCCGTCGGTCTGGTCCGCTATTCTCCGGTGAAAGATTACCTTACGGCCGAAGCGCTGCAGCAGTTTTTGAATCAGTCCGGCCTGTGGGCGCCGGTGGTTTTCATACTCGTCTATACCGCCGGGGTGTGCCTGTTCGTGCCGGGAACCCTGCTCACAGGGTTGGGGGCGGCCATCTTCGGGGCCTACTGGGGCTTTGTATACGTCTGGGTGGGGGCCATGCTGGGGGCCAGCCTGGCATTTTTCATCGGGCGGACCCTGGGGCGTGACTTTGCCGCCGCCCTCATCGGGGACAAGCTCAGAAGATATGACGACGCGATCCGCCGCAACGGTTTTGCCACGGTCCTTTACCTGCGTCTGGTCTATTTCCCCTTTACCCCGATGAACTTCGGGATGGGGCTGACCAGCGTCAACTTTCGGGACTATCTCTTCGGCACCGGTCTGGGGATCCTCGTGGGCACCTTTATCTTTACGTTTTTCATCGGAACGCTGAAGGACGTCTGGGTTTCCGGCGACTGGGGGCAGCTGCTGTCCTTCAAAGTCTTTTTTTCCATTGCCCTGTTTGTCTTTTCCTTTTTTATCCCGAAGCTGATCAAACGCTTTCGCGGTGAAGCCTGAGCGTTCGCCAACTTGACAAATGCGTGGGCCTCACGTTAACACTCGTGCCACTCCCCGCACGAACAACCGGTTTTCCCAACGGTTTGGTTTCTCATAGCCCCGAATGCTTCATTGCTCATTGCCCAAAGGGAGCGCCTCGATGAAAAGAAATTCAATTTCCGTTGCTGTTCTGTTGATGCTGGCTGCCTTTGCCCTTGCGGCGCCGTCCCATGCTGCCACCCAGACACCGGTTGCCAATAGTTGGGACGCGGTCGTCGCGGAAGCCCGCGGCCAGACCGTGGACTGGTTCATGTACGGTGGAATGCCCTCCGCCAATGCCTATGTCAACGGCTACGTAGCCCCACAGGTGAAGGCGAAATATGACATCACCCTGCGCCAGGGGCCGGTCAAGGACATCGCCGAGGTGGTTGGCAAAATGGTGATCGAAAAACAGGCCGGCAAAGCCAGCGGCGGCCATGTGGATCTCATGTGGATCAACGGGGAGAACTTCCGGACCTGCAAACGCAACGGCCTGCTCTACGGCCCGTTTGCCGACCGCCTGCCCAACCAGCAGTACGTGAACTGGGAGAAGCCTTCGGTTTACAATGATTTCGGCGAGCCGGTGGATGGGCTGGAATCCCCTTGGGGCGCCGCCCAGGTGGTCATGATCTACGATACGGCACGGGTCGCCCAGCCCCCTCGAACGGTGGGGGATCTGCTGACCTGGATCAAAGCCCATCCGGGGCGTTTTGCCTATCCGGCCCCGCCGGATTTTACCGGATCGGTGTTCGTGCGCCACATTTTTTACCATGTGGCGGGCGATGTCGCCCGCTGGCAGGGGCCTTTCCAGCCCGCCGCATTGGACCAGGCGGCTTCCGAGACCTATCGGGTTCTGGGTGACTTGGCGCCTTACCTCTGGCGCCAGGGCAAAACGTACCCGGAGTCCCCGGTGCGGCTGAACACGCTGTTTGCCGACGGGGAGGTGGATTTCTCCTTTTCCTATCACCAGGCCGAAGCCTCCCGCAATATCATCGACGGGCTTTTCCCCGATACGGTCCGGACCTACGTGTTCGATGAAGGCACCATTGCCAACACCCACTTTGTGGCGATTCCGTTCAATGCCGCCGATACGGCCGGTGCGATGGTGGTGGCCAATTTTCTGCTCTCGCCCGAGGCCCAGCTCAAAAAAGCCGATCCGGATGTCTGGGGGGATTTTCCGGCCATCGATCCGGCGCGCCTGCCGGCCGAGTGGCGGGAACGGTTTGAAGCCCAGCCCCGTGGCCCGGCAACCTTGAGCGATGCCGAACTGCAATCCCATCAACTTCCCGAACCGCCCTCGAAGATTCTCATCAAGCTGGAGAAAGGGTGGCAGCAGCACGTGCTGAAAGGCCGCTGATGACATCACCGCTCACGACCGGCGCCGACGCCCGCACCCGCAAAGGTCCGGGGGGCGTCGCGCTGTCCCTGGCACTCTTGCCGGCCCTGGCAGTGGTATTGATCCTGTTCGGGGGGGGCTTCGCGCTGGGCATCGTGCAGGCCCTGGGTTATCTTCCCGGCGCCGGATTGGGAGAATGGTCCCTGGCGCATTTCGCGCGTGTATTGTCCGACCCGGATTTCCTGCACAGTTTTCTGCTCACCCTCTATATCGCCGGGGCATCAACCGTCATCGCGGCCGGTATCAGCATCCCGGCCGCCCTCGGGCTGGCGTCTTTATCGAAACGCTCCCGTGTGATTCACTTCATTTTCCAGATGCCTTTGACCGTGCCGCACCTGGTCATTGCCATCGCGGTGATGTTCATGCTGGCCCCGGCCGGGCTCCTTTCGCGTGCCGCCACGGGGGCCGGTTGGATCGCATCGCCTGCGGATTTTCCGCTGCTGATCAACGACGCCTGGGGCATAGGCATTATCCTGACCTATGTCTGGAAGGAAATTCCCTTTATCACCCTGATGCTCCTCGCCGTTCTGCGACACACCGGCCGGGACCTATTGGATGTGGGGCGCACCCTCAAGGCCGATGCCTGGCAGCGGTTTCGCTATATCACCCTGCCCATCATTTTTCCGGCCCTGGGGGCGGCCAGCCTCATTGTTTTCGCCTATACCTTCGGAGCTTTCGAAGTGCCCTTTCTGCTGGGGCAGACCTACCCCATGACCCTGCCGGTGTGGGCCTATAAACACTACAGCGACATCGATCTCATGGCGCGTCCGGAAGGCATTGCCACCGGGATCGTGATCGCTTTGGTGGTTATGGCGGCCGTTATACTGGCCCAGGTTCTGACCAAAGCGGCACGCAAACGGGGCCTGATCGCATGAAAAAGTCTTCCCGCCGGTTCTTCGGATCGATTGTGGGGGCCACCGTGGGGCTGCCGTTTCTATCGCTTGTGTTGTGGTCCTTTGCGGAGCGCTGGTTTTATCCGGCCCTATGGCCCCAGGCCTGGGGCCTGCGCGCCTGGCGTTATATTACGTCCACGGCCGGCTTTCAGGTCATGACGGCCATTGGCCACAGTGTGGTGGTGGCGGCCGTGACAGCGGCCATCGCCGTGGTGATTGCCGTGCCGGCCGGCCGCGCCCTGGGGCAGTACGATTTCAAGGGAAAGGATCTGGTTTCCGTCCTCCTGACGCTGCCGATTATCGTGCCCCCCCTGTGCGTGGCCATGGGATTGCACCTGTGGTTTATCCGGCTGGGGTTGGCCGAAACCTATGCGGGCGTGATCGGGGTACACCTGACCTTTTGTCTGCCCTATGCCATTTTTGTGTTGTGGGGTGTTTTCGCCAATTACAATCCTGATTTCGAAGACCAGGCCCGTTCCCTGGGGGCTTCCCGCGCGGTCGTCATGGCGCGCGTCATGCTGCCCATGATCCTGCCGGGCATCAGCGTGGCCGCCCTTTTTGCGTTTCTGCTTTCGTGGAGCCAGTATTTGAGCACGCTGATCATCGGGGGCGGTCGGGTGACCACGCTGCCCGTCCTGCTGTTCGCCCTGATGGGCAGCGGGGATCGGCCGGTGGCCGCGGCCGTCAGCCTGGTTTTTGTTGCCCCGGCGTTTATTGCTTTGCTATTCAGTGCCAGGCACCTGGGCAACCGCAGTCTTGCCGGAGTTCGTTGATGGGGGAATTAGACCTTAAAAATTTGAGGATCGATTACGGCGCCCGCATGATCATCCGGGACTTCAACCTGGCGGTGCGCAATGGGGAGATGATGTCCCTGCTGGGGCCCAGCGGGGCGGGCAAGACCACCATTCTCAAGGCCATTGCCGGATTGCTGGCGCCTGCCGCCGGCGATATTCTGATCGACGGGCAATCGGTGCGGGACGTGCCGCCTGAAAAGCGGGATGCCGTGATGGTGTTCCAGAAGCCGCTGTTATTCCCATTTATGAATGTGGCCCAAAACATCGGATTCGGGCTTCGTATGCAGGGGCAGCCCGGTCGGGAGGCCCGGCGGCATATCGGCGCTATCCTGGCCCTGACCCAGCTCGAGGGCCTGGAACATCGCAAGGTGCACGAGCTGTCCGGCGGCCAGCAGCAACGGGTGGCCCTGGCGCGGGCCCTGGTGCTCAAGCCTTCCGTGCTGCTGCTGGACGAACCCCTCAGCAACCTGGATGCCAATCTGCGTCAGCGGATGCGGGAACTTATTCAGACCATTCAATCCGAAACCCGGATGACCATGTTGTTTGTCACCCATGACCAGTCCGAGGCTTTGATGATCTCCCATCGGGTGGCCCTTTTGCTGGAGGGACGTCTGCGGCAGGTGGGTGCACCGCGGGAGTTGTTTTATCAGCCGGCAGACCCGGAGGTGGCCCGGTTTTTCGGCGGCCGGAATTTTTTCCAGGGGCATGTCCGGGACGGCAAGCTGCACTCTGACCTGGGAGTATTTCCCGTCGGGCCGCAAAATGGCAACGGGCATGTGCGCACCGCCACCATCCGTCCGGAAGATATCCGCATTGCACCCCGGGCGACGGGCCAATCCCGGGGGTTGCGCGGCCGGGTTGTCAAGACCCGTTTTGAGGGCAGCAGCACCCGGGTCGTGGTGGCCTGCGGCGCCAACGAGGTGATGGTGCTGACGCCCGAGGACGCCTTCCGGCCCGGCCAGGAGGTGGAGATTACGGTGCCCCCGGAAAAAATCCGACTTTTTCCCGGGGATTAAGAGGCTCTACGTGAATGATCCCATGACATCCATGCAGGTGCGGGTCGAGGATTACCTTGCCCGGCACGACTGGTCCGGCGTGCCGGTCATGGCCGGGCGCCCGTTTCAGGTCGCTCCCCTGGCGCGCGGGGAATACAATCTCAACTACCTTGTCTCCGCCGGTGATCGGAAGGTCGTCTTCCGGGTGAACATGGGCACCCAGATCGATCGCGACGATCAAATTCAATACGAATTCGCCACCCTCGCGCTGCTTGCCGACAGCGGCGTGACGCCGGTTCCCTACTATGTGGATGACTCCCGCACTTTTTTTGACCGGGGGATCGGCATCATGGCCTACCTGCCCGGGCGGGCCCTGGACTACACCACCGACCGGGAGGCCGCTGCCCGGCTGCTGGCCACCGTTCATCAGGTGCCGGTTGCCACCGATCATCACCTGATCCGCGAGGAAGCCCCCCTGGGCCTCATTTATCAGGAGTGCGCGCAGCTATTGGAAACCTATTTCGGCTCCCCCCTGGCCGATCCCGCCATCCGGACCTTCCTGCAGGAGGTGCTGGCATGGGCCGCGGAAGCGCGCGCCGGGGAGCGTTTTTATCAGGAAGACCCCTGGCCCTGCATCGTCAATACCGAGGTCAATTCCGGCAATTTCATCGTCAATCCGGACCGCGAATCGATCCATCTCGTGGACTGGGAGATGCCCCGCTGGGGAGACCCCTCCCAGGATATCAGCCATTTCTGTTCGCCGCTGACCACGTTGTGGAAGACATCTTACCGCATGACGCCCTCGGAAAAGGGGCGTTTCCTGGAGGCCTATGCGCATCACATTCGCGATCCCCATCTGCGGAACACCCTGGCGGAAAGGGTTCGCCTGCGGGATCCGTTTGTCTACCTGCGGGGGATCGCCTGGTCCGCCATGGGGTGGGTGGCCTATCAGACGGAATTTGCCGGGATGCGCAACGCCAGCACCTGGGCGACCCTGCAACGCTACATGCAGATCGATTTCATCCGTTCCCTTTTCGAGCCCTTTCTCGGCCGGAATTGACGGCCGCCACGAAAAAAAGCTTTTGCCATGCACTATCGTGAATGCTTGATTGTCTTTACCCGCTTCCCTGAGCCGGGCACCACCAAAACCCGCCTCATTCCCCGGCTTGGCTCCCGGGGCGCGGCGGATCTCCAGCGCCGGATGACCGAACACGTCCTGGCTCAGGCCCGACCGCTCCGGGATGTACGCGGTGCTGACCTGGAGGTGCGGTACGATGGCGGGAATGCAGCGGGCATGCGCACCTGGCTGGGAGAGGACCTGGCATACGTCCGGCAGGGCGCGGGGGATATCGGCGCCCGCATGGCAAGGGCGCTGCGGGACGCCATGGCGCAAGGATACGATGCTATGGTTTTGATCGGGTCGGATATTCCGGGGATTTCGACGGCGCTCGTGCAGCGTGCTTTTGAGGCGCTTGCGGGTGCTCCGGTGGTGCTGGGCCCGGCTTCGGATGGCGGCTATTATCTTATCGGCCTGTCGCGTGACATGAAACAAGCGGATCTGCCGGCGTTGTTTGCCGGAATGCCCTGGGGTTCCAGTGCCGTTCTGGCGGATACCTGCCGCCGTCTCCGCCGGCTGGGGTGTCCCTACATTCTCCTGGAGACTCTCGACGACGTGGACCGCCCGGAAGACCTGCCGGTCTGGGAGCGCTTTAACCCGAATATTGCATGAAATTTTTTCTACACAATGAATTCATCTCGTCGACATCCCGAACTGTCCGTGATCATTCCGACGCTGAACGAGGCCGCCCATATCGGTGACCTTCTCGATGATGTGTCCCAGGGGGAAGGGCTGGACGTCATCGTCGCGGACGGCGGCAGCAAGGACGACACGGCGGCGCAGGCCGTGGCTCGCGGGGTGCGCATTTGCCGGGGTCCTGCCGGACGGGCGCGCCAGATGAACCAGGGCGCGTCCCTGGCCCGGGGGGCGTACTATCTGTTCCTGCATGCTGACAGCCGGCTGCCGGTCCGTTTCGATGAAGTTGTCCGGCGGGTGCTTGGCGATGCCAGGGTGGCGGCGGGGGCTTTTTCCCTGGGGATCGATGCCGATGCGAAAAAAATTCGTCTGGTGGAATACTGGGCCAATCTCCGCTCCCGCTATCTCGGGCTGCCTTATGGGGACCAGGGGCTTTTTCTCAGGGCGGAACGCTTTCACCTATGCGGAGGGTTCTCCGACCTTCCCATCATGGAGGATTTTGCTTTCATCCGGGACCTCAGGCGCCTTGGGACCATCGTAACGGTCTCGGAGCGCATCCAGACCTCTCCTCGCCGATGGCGACGCATGGGTGTGTTGCGCACCACCCTGATCAACCAGGCCATTGTCATGGGCTACCTTTTGGGCGTCTCCCCCCACCGGCTTTCCCGTTGGTATCGGCGCTCCCGGGGGATCGACAAGCCCGGCGGTCAGGTTGAAAGTGCTGATTAACCTGAATATTTCATGAACTTTTTTCTACAAATTAGATTCTATGCAAAAGAAAGAAGAAAGGGGTCAAGTCTGCCCTTGACGCATTATAGACTCCCTTAACATTTCGATCTTGCGTGATAACTTTCGATCAGAATGCATGCGGGCTTTAAATCTTTCAATGATACTGCTGACCGTGCTGTAACTGCTGATATCGAAAGTCTTGCCGATATCATTCAGCGACGCCCCCCTCATATACCGGAATAAATAAATCGCCAAGCTTCTGGCTTCATTTTTCGTACCGCGTTTGGCGAGCAACAGTTGCGCCTCGTCCATACCATAGTTCATACATACGGCATTTATGATTCGATCGGCACTTGGGGCCAGGCGTTTGGACTCCGGCACTTCGATATGCCGCTTGCGCTCGAAGAATTTATCCTTGATCATTCTAACAAAAGCCTGCTCTCCGAGCACGGACGGTAATTTCTTTAAATTCATTTTTTCTAAAAACGATTCGCTTTCGTTCTCGGCCATAAACGCGCGATACCCTTTTAGCTGCTGTTTTTGATCCTTGGTGATCATCGACAGTATAATTTGCTTATGCAACCAGTCCCACTTATTAGCCTTGGATAAATAGCCTTTGTGACTCGACCATTCGTATAGTTCGGCACTCTTCACCATGTCGGCTCGCACGGGATTATTATGGATATACCGAATCAGTTGCAACAAATAACTGTCTTCACCCACCAATATCGCCTTATAGCGACCGCGAAACAGTTGACCATCCAAACCATGGACAGCATTAAATCGCTGGGTATAAACGCCGTTGATATGACGCATACAACGAGACAGATTGCTATCCGGTGTTTGGACCAATAGGTGATAATGGTTGGTCATCAGGCAATAGGCACTGATGCGAAGAGAAAACAGCTCAATGGCTTCATGCAGGATATCTAAAAATAGTTGAAAGTCATCTTTAGACGCAAATACGGACTCCCTGCGCCGGCCACGGTTCATTACGTGATACCAAGCATTGGGATATTGGATGCGAAGTGGACGTGACATGAATCGAAAGTATCAAAAACATCGGAATGCGTCAAGGGCAGACTTGACCCCTCATCTCATCTTGACCCCTCATCTCATCTAAAGAAGAATTGTAACATCCGGCATTATTAATGTTATTGCTGGTTTGGCAACTGGAGTATATGGTGGGGTTGTTGCAGGTGCAGCATCAGCTGGACCATTGGGCGGCTTCGGGGCTATACCAGGAGCAGTTGTGGGAGCGATTTCAGGGTTTTCATCTGGCTTAGCCGTCGGGTTAATATCGCAAACAATTCTTCAATCTTGGAGAGTGCCTGATATGATAGAAAATCGTTTTACTTTTCATCACGGCTTATAATGCGGGGGAAAAAATTATGCTCTCCCAAAAATACATTTTTGAGAAATGTTCTAAATGTGGAGACTTAACAAGAGTGATAAAAAAAGAAATTATTGGGTTAGGGCTAATACTTACGGTTGTATTATTATCGTTTTTTTTAGGCCTAACCATAGGCTCCATTATTTATTTGTTGCTTGGAATTGGGGTCGGAAGTTACTGGATAATTAAAGGTCCATATAAAGATGTGCTTTGCGACAAATGTAAGGACTAAAAGAAAGACTGGGCAGAATACCTCGGGGGCTTGGGGGTCGGGCCTCGAAAACCAACTGAAAACAAAATATATCACTACTAAAATTTGGTCTAAATTGGCCTTAAACTGCGGTTTTAGTACCCGAAATGAGCGTCTAAGGTAAAAATGGTCTCATCATGGCACGTGCAAAACGCTGCCGATATCCTCATCAAACAATCTTTGAAAATCCCCACGAAATCCCCCTCGTGTAAACCAACATAAAGCATCCGCAACCTGACTTTTCGCAATTTCAGGCCCTTAGTTTTATCATCCCCCGGTCATTTTTTTGATTTTTTTTTCCGGAGAAGAAAAGGAATAGCAAGATAAGGCAACCAGGATCATTAGAGCCCGACCTAGTTTTCCACTGGAAGTAGAGGGTTTAGGTCGATACTCAAGAAGGCCCGTTTTGCTATAGGACCTCACTGTTATACGAACAGAACAACTTAGAAACGGAAAGTCAATCCGGATTGGCCGCGCACAACCCGTTGCCCCAGCCGGGCTTCCATGGCGTCGGTGGCATGGCTGCCGGTGCAGTGACAGGGAATGATCTTCTCGACTGCAAAAGTGGTCAAGGCCGTCAGGGTCTGTTCGAGACGCTGGGGGCTTGCGTTCAGCAGGTGCAAGCCGCCGATGATGGCGTGGATACGGGACGTGCCGCTCTGGCGGCAGGCATGGTTGAGGGTGTTGATCAAACCGGCATGGCAACAGCCGACACAGACCACCAGGCCTTTTTTCGTCCGGATCCACAGGGCGAGATCATCGTCGATGGTATCGGCCGTGCGGGCCCCCCTGTCGCGGAAAAAGGGCCCACCGGTATCCTCGTAGCTGGTTTCCCGGGGAATGGGGCCGGTCAGACCAATGGTTTCGGACAACTGAAGGGCTTCGGATGTCCAGTGCATTTTTTTATCGGATACGTGATCGAGGGCGGTCATGGCCGGGGACGGCATCTGAATCGCTTTGGGGGTGCCGTTGCGGCGGCTGTAGCGGGGTTGTACCACGCCGGGGTGGCAATACACGTGGGCATGGAGGCTTTTGCTCAGGACATGGGGAATGCCGCCGGTGTGGTCGTAGTGTCCGTGGCTCAAAACGAGCCGGTCGGTTTGGCCCAGGTCGATGCCCAAAGCCTGGGCATTGGCGGGTAAGGCCGGCCCCTGGCCGGTATCGAACAAAATGTGTTGCCCCTCGGTTTCGATCCAGAGCGCCAGGCCATGTTCGGGGGCCAGGCCCGGTTTGGCCTGGTTGTCCACCAGTATTGTGATTGCGATTTGATGCGTATCCATCTTCAGTCCTTCTTCGTGGGGAGGGTGTAAAAAATTTTCTGATCTTTGGCAACCGGTTGCAACCGGCCTGCGGTGGTCAGGGCCTCGAGGTGTTTGATGGCTTCGTTGACATGGATATTCAGGCCGGCCGCCACATCCCGGGGGGTGCAGGGCCTTCGTTCGAGCAGGGCCAAAATGTCGGCTTCCCGTGCCTCTCTCGAAGATGTCGCCGCGCCATCGCTTTCCTCCTTGTGGTGCACAATATCCACGGCGCAGGGGAACCGGCCAGCCAGGGCCTGCAACCGGCCGGCGTCCACGGCCGCAGCCGATGTCTCGGCCGGGGGGCGGCAGACCGTGTTCAATTGAACCCGGGCCGGTTGAATCTGCTCTACATACGCGGCGATGTTATCCACTTCTGCGTTGCTGTCCGTCAGTCCGGCGAGCAAGAGGACTTCCAGCCAGATTTGGCCGGTGAAACGGCGGCTGAAATCGGCCAGTCCGTTCACCATTTGGTCGAAGGACAGGTCCGGGTGCGGCCGGTTGATCCGCTGGAAAAGGGTTGCGCTGCCCGCATCCAGAGACGGCAGGATCAAATCGGCGGCCATGAGGGCGTCCTGGACATCGGGGGCCCACAGCAATGCCCCGTTGGTCAACACGGCCACCGGGATGTCGGTCTGCTGTTTGATGCCGCGGATGACAGCGCCGAGTTGGCTGTTGAGGGTCGGCTCTCCCGATCCGGCCAGGCTGATAATATCGGGCCTTGCGGTCGTCCCCAGAATTTCCATGCATTCGGCCACGAGTGCATCGGCCGGCACATAAGGGGCGCGATCCAGGGTCAGGTCGGTGGTTCGCCCCAACTGGCAGTAGACGCAGTCATAAGTGCAGGTTTTAAAGGGAACGAGATCGATGCCCAGCGACCGGCCCAGGCGCCGCGAGGGCACCGGGCCGTAGACATGCCGCGCGTTATCGGTTTTCATGACGAAATAGCCTTCCTTCCGGTGTCCGGCATGGCCACGGCCGGGCCGCGGGAGCGCATCAGGACATGGGTGCCTACCGGTTTGTCTGTATGTTGCGCCACCACGGCGCATTTGATCTTGAACAAAAAAAAGATGTCCTTGGCGCTGCTGCTCAGGGACTCGAAATTTCCCTGACCCTTGGCGATGATCAGGTCGGCCTGCCGAAACGTTTCCCGGAAGGCGCTGCTGCAGTCATCCAACAGCGTTCCGGGGGCATCGGAACCGTTGTCGATGACGGTGACCATCTTATCCAGGCCGGCGGCCCGGGCATCTTCCCGTGTAGCGTCATTGATGACCGGGGCACCCCGGACCGCCAGGGTTACCCGTTCGCGGGGGAGTTGGGCTATGAGCAGGCGGTCGAAGACGATTTCCCCGGCGTTGTCGGCCAAATAAAGGATGGATCGGGCGTCGGCTACCAACTGACAAAAGCTATCGAAATCCGCGTCGAAGGGTTCGGCCAACACCCGGCGAACGGATCGTCGCACCTGGGTATCCGTCACTTCCGACGTCGCCCCCAGATCGATCACATTGCCCGCAATGGCCAGACGTGCGGCCGCAGCCAGGGGAGAAGAAGCGCGGGCGATTTCTTTTTCAAGGTCGGGAAGCAGCCACCAGGCCAGCCGATTCTGGCGTGCCTTGGCGTCGCGATAGGGGTCGGCCGCGCCGGTCATTTGCCGCAAACGACGGTGGATCTGCTGGGCCAGGACTGGCGGTGACTGGGCAAAATCCATCTGGCTGGCCTGGTGCAGCACGTCTTGCAGGACACGTCGATGCAGGTCGGGATCGGCAGACTGCAATCGGGCCGCATCGATCGCCTGGCGTACAAGGCAGGGGATGCAATCAAGGGATGTTTTCATGGTCGGTCAACATTCGTTTCGAAAGTGGTCCAATACCCGGCCGAATGGTTCTGGTGCCATGCGGCTTGGTTCCTGGTCCAGGACCGCCGTGGCGATCCGATTATCCGGCGTGGTGCACCGCTATTCAGGGGAGCGGCGTGGCGTTGACCGGGCCGCTCCCCTGGCTGAATGCCGCTGGGTTCCATCAATCCTTGGCCGGATCGGATTCGATTTCCGCAAGGCGGTTCTGGATGGAATCCAACTGGGCCTGCAAGGCCTTGGCCTGGTCGGCCAGGGCCTGCTTTTCAAGATCGGGATCCGGTTGCCCATAGGGCACGGGATATCCGTAGGCCGCGCCATAGCCTCCCCCGCGCCGGCCGCCCCAGGGGCCGCCGGACCAGTCCTGGCGCCATCCCCGGCCGCGGCCACCGCCCCGGCCGTATCCCATTCCAAAGCCGCCGCCGGCACGATTGGTCCATCCCTGGCCGGCCGATCCGCCGCACGGTCCGGCGCCCCGGCCGGTCATGGGTCCCATTCCATTCGGGCCTGTTCCATTTCTTCCTGGCATAATATTGTCCTCCTTACTTAATGATAGATGGGAATGTTCCTATAACCTCTCTCAAATTTGAGAGAGGTTTAACCCCTGGTCATGGCCGCCCCGCACTGGGGGCATGTCTGCATGACGCAGGGTTGGCCCCGCTGATGCGGTTCACGCCGCCCGCATTGCGGGCAGACGCAGTCACCGGTGTTGTTCGTTGCCGTGTTGTTGCCGCTCGATGCCGGCTGGCGGATGCCGCGTCCCTGACCCCGGCCGCCACCTGATCCCCGGCCGCCCTGGCCCCGGCCGCCGCGTTTGCCATTGTTCATAACAATTGCCTCCCTGTTGCTAATGGTGCGGCCGTGCAACTGATGACGGCCGCGTCGACAGCATCCCGGCATGGTGAAATCGTCGCCTTCCAGCGTGCCCTGGCACCAGGCCTGAATGACCTGGTCGGGATTTCCGCTTACATAGGGGATCACCTGGATGCCGTAACCGGACACCATGGCGGCCACCGGTCGCGAAATCGCTCCACAGATCAGCGTGTCGACCCCCAGCTCCACCAGCCGCAGGGCCTTCTGCACGGGAAGGTCCCCGGCCAGGCGTTCTTCCGTATCCGCAACCCGTCGGCCGGACGCGATTTCCACGAGGCGGAGTTCTCGGGCCACGTCGAAGACCGGTGCAATGCGATTGTCCCATATGGTTAAGGCGATCTTCATTGTTGGGTGTCCTCCGGGCAATGCTGACCCTATCCACAGCATAGGGTGTGCCAGAATTGCTTGGAAGGCCGTTTTATTCTTAACTTATTGGATTTAAATATAAATTTTCGGATGTGAGATCGGGGGCGGTAATGTGTGGAGTTGCAAAACTGCAACTAAATAGAAAAACATAGTAGCGTTTTTGCTACTCATTCTGGCGGGAGGAGCGCCCGTCTGTCCGGGGCGGGGTAATCCCCAGTTTTTTCATGCGGCGGAACAGGGTGGTTTTATGGATGCCCAAGGCCCGGGCGGCGGCGGTGCGGTTGTTGCGGTTTGCCGAGAGGGCCGTGCGAATGGCCTGGGCGTCCAACAGGTCATGGGCGGCCTTGATACCGGTTTCGGCTGTCTGGCTGCCGGCCTGGGGCTTGAGGTCGTCGGGCAGGTGCTCGAGGCCGATCAAACCGTCCTGGCAGGTGATAAAAGACCGTTCGACGACATTTTCCAACTCCCGCACATTCCCGGGCCAGGCGTAGCCCATCAGCAGGGAAAGGGCGTCGGTGGTCATGCCCTGGAGGGTTTTTTGCTGCAAATGGTTGAAGCGTTCGATGAAGCGTTCCACCAGAAGCGGGATGTCCTCCTTGCGCCGGCGCAGGGGGGGCAGTTCCACCCGTACGACATTCACGCGATAGTAAAGATCTTCGCGAAAGGCGCCCCGGCGCATCTGTTCCCCCAGGTCCTGGTGGGTGGCGACGATGATGCGGGCGGCGGTATGCTCGGAGCGGGTGGCCCCCAGCGGTTCGTATTCCCGTTCCTGGAGGACCCGCAGGAGTTTCACCTGCAGGACCGGGCTGATTTCGCCGATTTCATCCAGGAAGAGCGTGCCGCTGCCCGCCATGGCAAACCGGCCGGGTTTGTCTTTGGTGGCGCCGGTAAAGGCGCCGGCCTTATAACCGAAGAGTTCGGATTCCAGGAGCGATTCCGGCAGGGCGCCGCAGTTGACCGCCACAAAGGGGGCCTCACGCCGTGGGCTCAGGTCGTGAATGGTCTGGGCGACCAGATCCTTGCCCGTGCCGGTTTCCCCAAGGATCAGAACGGTGCTGGGGCTGGCGGCAATGGCCGGCAGGGCCTCGAAGATGCGCTGCATCAGCGCGCTGCGGCTCACCAGGTCGCCCACCCGGGCGCGGCCGGCCAGCTCACGCCGCAGGGCTTCGATCTCACTGAGATCGCGGAAGGTTTCGGCCCCGCCGATCACCCGGCCGTCGCCATCCCGTAACACGGCCGTGGAGATGCTGATGGGGATTCGGTTGCCGTCGGCATCGATGATGTAGCCCGACTTGCTGATGACGGGTTGGCCGGTTTGCAGGGTTTGCCGCAGGGCGCAGTCGGCGCCGCACATATTGGAGCGGAGCACTTCTGAACAGCGGCGCCCGATGGCCTCGTCCCGGGGCACGCCCGTAATGGTTTCGGCTGCCCGGTTGAAGGAGGAGATACGCCACTCCAGATCGACGGTAAAAACGCCGTCCGAAATACTTTCCAGGATAGCCTCGGTGGGCGTGGGGGCGGTGGCATTATTTTTGGGATTCGTCATGGAATTATCTGGCGCCGGTTTAGGGGGCGGCTTTGTTGTCAGGCAACCATCGAAATATGACGTCTTGCCGGGATAGAGGATAAGCGAAAACGGATGATAGCGGCATTTGTAAAAAATTTCAAATAGGTATCCGGGGCCAAGGAGGGTGTTTCAATGCCTAAGCATAGGAAAAGCATTTCTCAATTTTTATATTAAGTCATCATCATAAATATCTATAAATATCTATATTTATATTTAAATTCGAAAATAATGAGTATTTGGAATAAAACTTGCTGTTCTACTATGGGTGTAGTAATTGTAGTCATCAATTAAGACAAATAGAGTAATACGGCCCAGCGCAGATGATGTTGTCTGCGCGCCTGAGATTTCATATTCGAGCTCATTTTCGGAAATTTTTGTCTGTTCCGCAACAGTGCACAGACGCATTCGAGATGTCGATGATACGGACCGTAACTCTCATACCGGTTTAAGCCCCCTTATGCGCACACCGTGCGATTGAGGGGGCTTTTCATTTTAAGGCCAAACCCTCTGTGAAGAGGGGGCGGAAAGCCGCGGATCTTTCTACCTTCAGGGTCGGGTCAACGACTCGCCTCTCGCCCAAAAAGACAGCCGGGCTGCCGAGCGTGACATCGTCAATGTCACCCATGTGCAGGCCGGTTTTTTCATTTTCTGGGCATGAATGACACATCGTTATAAAGCTGCGTTCCCGATAATTTTATTCACCCTTAAACGGAATAAAACAATGCTAAGCGCAAAGCGGTTCAGAAACCTGGGTAAGTGCTCTGCAGTGGCTTCCTTTTTTATCCTCATTTCAATCATTCACCCGTCACCGAGTTTCGGTCTTTTGATCACTGAAGATGTGACGGTTTCCAATGAGCGCTACGAAGATCGGGTTGATATTTCGCTGACGCTTGGCGGCGGTGGCTATACCGATGAGGCCGTTGATCTATATGCCGCCACTATCGGCATCGGAGATATGGATCCCGATAACGAATATATCATCGACAGTCGCACGCTGAGCGCTATCGCATCCTGCATGCTCGATGATTTCAATATCGATCTGAACCTGGGCGGTGCAACGCATGTTGATGCAACGCTCACCATTACAGCCGATGCTGCGGGGATTCAAACTGCAAATGGGCCCGCATTTATCGAGAACGCGGGGGGCGCTATCGACGTTTCGGCGGAAGCGGCCATCAGCTCCGGGAGCATATCGCTCTCCTTTCTGGATGCCTCGAGCACAACCGCAGGTCGAGTGAGCACTGCCGCCGCAACGGGAATAGCAACCGGCCCGACCGATGATGAAATAGCGAATGGCGGTCACATCCGGGTCAGCGCCAGCGCAGTGACGAGCGTCACCGGTGTTTCCAGTGAATTCGGTGTATCCGAAGGATCAGGAAGTCTGAACGCATCCGTGTCGGACATTTCAGCGGCGGCAGTGACAACGGGTGTGGGAATAAGCGCTGGTGAAGGCCGGGACAACATTCACACGGACGATCAAAGCGAAATCGCAATAGTGGTTAATGCCGAAGTCGATGCGGTCGATGTCCAACTGACGATAGCAGGAGACACAACGGGAGGTATCGGCGGGCAGGCGATCAGCGACTCCAGCGCTTTTGCCGAGGCTGCGGCCACCGGTATTGATGGCGGTGCGGGGGACGACGGTATCGACAACGAGGGCGCTATCCTTGCAGATGTAACGGCCGATGCTACGGGGGTGGGGGTTGGTGCGAGTGTGGGTATCGTGATTGCCAGGGAAGAAGATGCCGAAGGAAGTGTCACGGCTGCCGCGTTGAGTGACGCCAGTGTGACGGCGACATCGGCGGTGACGGGGATAAGCGGTGGCGGCGGGGGCGATGACATCGACAACGCGGGTGACATTGCGCTTTTGGCCAATTCCGCTGCCAGCGGCGTGGCGGTATCCCTGACCGTAGCCGGAACCATGCAGGGGGATGCGGAAGGGGCTGCGGTAAGTGATGCCAGCGTGACGGCGACATCGGCAGCGACAGGGATAAGCGGGGGCGATGGGGCTGACGAAGTGGACAACTACGGCGACATCGCGCTTTTGTCCACATCGGATGCGACCGCCGTGAGTGTGGGCCTGACGGTATCGGGCAGCATGGAGGGCAACGT
>Ga0207831_100097_pt1 | contig 102205 bp, 94 predicted proteins | sample TtanPargueraPR_7_FD_187741 | JGI IMG/M metagenome (GOLD analysis project Ga0207831, IMG submission 187741) | Aerobic enrichment media microbial communities from Bioluminiscent Bay, La Parguera, Puerto Rico - Tt and M1 (2) (SPAdes) | ecosystem: Environmental > Aquatic > Marine > Unclassified ...
GCCTCGCGGATGTGGGCCTTGAGAGCCGCATCGTGGTTGGCGGTAATCACCACCACCGGTAACCCCGGAAAGCGTCGGCACAACCGGCCGGCCACTGCCAGGCCATCCGGCTGCCCCTCGCCGAGGTGGTAGTCCACCAGCAGCACCTGCGGCGGCGGACCTTGCAGCCCTTGCGGGGAGGCGGCGCTGGCCACCCGGCATCCCCAGCCACCCAGCAGTGCCTCCATGCCGTCACGGATGTCGGCATCGTTGTCGATCACCCATACATTCGCCCCCGCCAGTGGCCCCGGCGCTTCGTGCGCGACCGACTGATGATTGACTTGCTCGGTGCCGCAGGGCACCCGCACCGAGAACAGCGAGCCCTGCCCCGGACGTGAGGCGAGCGCCAGCGGATGGCCCAGCATGCCGGCGATGCGCTCGACGATCGCCAGGCCCAGCCCGAGGCCCCGGTCGTCCTCCTCACCACTGGCTTCCAGGCGGTGAAACTCGTCGAAGATCACACGCTGCTGTGCCGGTTCGATACCCGGACCGGTATCCCCGACCAGGATCTCGAGCCAGTCGCCACGCCGACGGCAACCGAGCAGGATGCGCCCATGGCGGGTATAGCGAATGGCATTGCTCAGGAAGTTGCGCACCACCCGCGCCAGCAGCGCCAGGTCGGAGGTGATCACCGCGCGGCTCGGCACATGGCGCAGCTCGAGCCCCCGGCTGGTGGCCACCTGGCGATACTCCTCGGCCAGCACCCCGAGCAGCTCCTCGGCGGGAAAGCTGGTCACATCGGGCCTGAGCACCCCGGCATCGAGCCGCGAAATGTCCACCAGGCTGCCGATCAGCGTCTCGACGTCCTTGAGCGAGCGATTGATGCTGCCGACCAGGCGGTGCGACTCGTCGGGAAGGCGGTGACCCTCCAGGGCGCTGGCGAATAGCCGGGCCGCATTGAGCGGCTGCAGCAGGTCGTGGCTCACCGCGGCGAGGAAACGGGTCTTGGAAAGGTTGGCCGCCTCGGCTTCGGCCCGGGAGCGCTCCAGGGCGGCCAAGGTGCGCTGCAGCGTCTCGGTGCGCTCGCGCACCTGCTCGGCGAGCAGCACCGAGTGCTCGAAGGCGCCATAGGGGCCTGCGTGGGGCATGCCGCCCGACTCCACACGCTCGATCAGGGCGGCGCAGATGCGTCTCAGCCGGGCGTTCTCGGCGGCCAGCGCCTCGGGCGAGGTGGCGGACTCAGGGGCGCGGCGCGGATCCAATGGCCACTCCGGTGAAGGTCTGGTTGAGGTGCATGCCATGGTGCTGCTCGCCGTAGGTGTTGAACCCGATGACCCGGGAGCGTGACAGCAGGCGAGAGGCGCTGGCCAGCTCTCCGCGCGCCTCGAGCTCCAGCCGGCGCAGGAAACAGTCGCAGCCGACCACCAGGGCCGGCTCGCCGAGACGCTGCGCCAGGCCAGCGAGGACCGCCTCGAGTTGCTCGAGCATCGGCGCGGGGCGCATGGCGGTCAGCACGATGCCGGTCTCCACGGCGCAGTAGAAGCTCAGGCTGCCGTCGGAATTGACCCGCTGTACCGAACGCACGTAGTGGTCGTCGGCGATGCGCACCGCCAGCGGATTCAGGGCGAAGGCCTCGGCATCCAGCGCCGCCACTGGCGCCCCTACCAGACGCGCATATTCCTCGGCCGCAGGCAGCGCATTGAGCTCGAGCACCCGGCGTGTCGCACTGTCGGCCCGGGTCACCACCAGCTTGTGATCCAGCGGCTGCAGGTGATGGGTGGTGAAGACCTCGAAGGGCAGCAACGTCGCCACCATCACCACCACCGCCGCGCGGGAGTGGAAGCATCCCTCGGCATAGACGTGAGTGCGCGCCAGGCGGTTGTCGTCACCCGCCGAACCGCCGAAGCCGGGGATGCGCCCCAGCGCCGCCTCCAGGGTGGCCAGCACCTGCTCCTCGCGGCTGGAGAGGCCGTCGAGCAGGGTCAGGGCGAAGCGCTCGGCGCCCGCCGGGGCCTGCGGGCGACAGCGCTCCAGCAGGCCATCCACCAGCCGCTGGGCGGCGAGGAGGTCGAAGCGGTCGAGATCGGCCACCAGGGCGGTGGCGACGGCGAAGGCCTCCCGGGCGAAGCCGATGGCGACGATGCAGCCGCGCTCGTAGCCGGTCGGGCTGATCTCGCCGGCGGTGGTGCAGCCCACCACCGGCACCCGGTCGAAGGTGGTCTCCAACGCCCGGGACAGGCCATCGAGAGGATAGTCGGCGCTGCAGAAGAACAGCACGAACCCCAGCGCCGGATGACGCAGCGCCTCGCCCAGCTCGGCCACGGCAGCCGCAGGGTCGGCATGTCGCGAGACCGCGCTGCACAATGGGGGGGCGCCAGTGAACGCGGTGGGATCGGGGGGCATCATCGACTCCGGGGGCGAGGCAGTAATCCAGTGTAGGCCGGCCCCCGGCACGGCCACAATGCCCGGGGAGTCAGTCCGCGGAGCCTTGTACCCAGCGGGTCAGGGAGGCCAGGGTGGTGGCAATGCAGGCGTGCAACTCCTCGAGGACGGGACCCGCCGCCGCGAGCTGCTCCTCGACAGCCAGCCGCTCGAGCCGCGCGGCCAGCCCCGCCACCTTCACCGCCCCCAGGCTCGCGGACTCTCCCTTCAACTGGTGTGCCGCATGTCGCAGCCGCCCGGCATCGCCCGCCTCGAGGGCCCTTGTGAGCTGGGCGAGATGCGCCTCGGCCTGGTCGCGATAGAGCGCCACCATCGACGCCATTCCCTGTTCGCCAAGGGAGTCGCGCAGCGAATTCAGGATCAGCGGATCGGCCAGTGTCTGCTGGCTCATGGCGAGGGTGGGCGCCATGGCACTGCCGCCAAGATGACGGCGCAGCACCTCCAGCAGGGCCTCCTGGAGCAGCGGCTTGGTGAGGTAGCCATTCATCCCCGCGGCCAGGCAGCGTGCCCTCTCGCCGCCGGGCCCGCCGGCAGTCATGGCCACGATGGGCACCGTGGCCGGCCAACCGTGACGCTGGCGCAGCCGGCGGGTCACCTCCAGGCCATCCATGTCGGGCATCTGCACATCCATGAAGATCAGGTCGAAGGAGTGGCGCCGGGTCAGGGCCAGCGCCTCCTCTCCGGAATCGGTAAGGCTGACTCGGCAGCCCAGCCGCTCGAGCATCGCCTGGGCGACCCGCTGGTTGACCGGGTTATCCTCCACCACCAGCAGTCGCGCCCCCTGCGGCCAGCCGGGCTCGAGCCGGCCCGGGGCGGCTTGCTGTGCCGGCTCGGCGGCAGGCACCAGCGGCAACAGGCACCAGAAGCGACTGCCGACACCGGGCTCGCTGTGCATCTCGATACTGCCGCCCATGGCCTCGACGAGGCGCCGTGAAATCGCCAGGCCCAGGCCGGTGCCACCGAAGCGCCGAGCGGTAGAGGCATCGCCCTGGCGGAAGGGTTCGAAGATGCGCTCGCGCTGCTCGGCGGGAATCCCGCAGCCGGAATCACGTACCTCGAGGCGCAGAGTATCGGCATCCTCGAGTGTCGCCTCGAGGATGACCCATCCTTCGTCGGTGAACTTCACGGCATTGGCAACCAGGTTGAGCAGCACCTGACGCAGCCGCGCCGGATCCCCCATCATCCAGCCGGGCAGCGCCTCGGATATCCGCGCCTCGAGCCTGATACCCCGCGATTCGGCGCGCGCCGCGAAGATCGCCACCGAGCCCTCCACCAGCGCCGCAAGCGACAGCGGCTGGTACTCCAGCTCGAGCCGCCCCGCCTCGATCTTGGAAAAATCCAGCAGTTCGTTGATCAGTCCCAGCAGCAGGTTGGCGCTGTCGTGGATGGTGACCGCATACTGCCGGGGACCCTCCTCGAGTGGCTCAGCCAGCAACAGGTCGCTCATGCCGATGACACCGTTGAGAGGGGTGCGAATCTCGTGACTGACGGTAGCCAGGAACTCCGACTTGGCCCGGCTCGCCGATTCCGCACGCTTTGCTGTGGCCTGCAGCTTGCGGCTGAGCGTCTCCAGGTCGCGGCGGGCAGCGGCGTTGTCGCGTGCCTCGCGGAACAGCATCACCGCCACCAGCAGGGCCGAGAAGCTCATGGCGAGGATCAGCACCAGCAGCAGGCCATAGAGCCACTGGAGCTGGCGGCGTTCACGGGTCGCGCTCTCGGCCAGGTGACCATTGACGGCGATCACCAGGCGCTCGGTACGGTTACCCAGCACCTCCAGGCGCTCCTCGAGGGCCTCACGACTCTCGGCATCGAGCCCCTCCAGCCCGCCCATCAGGGCATCCAGCTCCTCGATGCGCCACTCGATCTCGTCGAGCAGCTCGGCGGCCACGGGCGCCTGCGCCAGCAACTCGGTGACATCGCCCTGGCCAAGCATGTGCAGACGGCTGTAGAAGAGCTCGAAGCGCAGCCGTAGCCCGGAGAGGGCTGCATCGGGCTGTGCGAGATAGCTGCGCATCTGCACGGTGTCACGGTCGAGCTTGTAGGCGTGCCATACGGTATCGCCGCCGACACTGCCCGCCAGGCTATCCTGGCGCCAGGAGACCAGACCCACCACGACCAGGGCGGCGGCGAACAGCACCAGGGCACTGATCGCGCCCAGCCTCAGGCGAAGGGGCAGCCTCAGCATGCCCGATGCCCCGCCGATACCCTCGGTTCAGGGCGCATGGATCTCGGCTACGTGCCACACCGAGCGAAAGCGCACCACCTCGTTGTGCAGCTCCGGATGATCATCGAAGGGATAGAGCACAAAGAGCGGCCCGAACTCGCGAATCGGTATCGGCTCGTCGTTGAGACTCATGGCCAGGATCACGTCGTAATCATGCAGCTCCTCCACGGGAATCTCCGCCCGGTATTCATTGAGAGCCTGCACCACGATGCTGTCCGCCCTCACCCCCGCCGCGGCAAGGACGTCGCGCAGCAGCGGGCCCTGAAAGCAGCCCGATCCGCCATGCCAGGGAGTCTGGGTACATACCGTCAGTGGCGAAAGCGCGAGCAGCATCGATCGGTCGAAGAGCGCTGCCTCGCCAACATTGGGATGGGTGATATCACCGGAGATGGTCAACAGGACCTCCCCCTCCGGGGTCGGCAGCTCACCAGCGACGACGAGCACGGGCAGACAGGCCAGCAGGAGGGCGATGATCGGCAGGCGCATGGCAGGGACCCTTGGAGGCAGATTCGGGGCGCCAGACTACCCGATCACGACGGTATGGTCAGCTCGACGAAGGCGGCAGACCCGGATCGGGCAGCGAACCCAACCCCTCGAGCAGGCGCAGCAGCAGGCCTGCCCGTGCCTCGAGCACGGCGTTGCGCTGCAGCTGGTGGGATAGCTCGAGCATGCCCGGCATGCCCAGCTCCGCCTCCAGCAACTGGGCATGGTAGGCCTCCATCAGCGTCAGGTCCGCCTCACGACTGGCCTGCCAGGCCTGCTCCGACAGTACCAGGGCGTCGCGGGCCTCCTCTCCCAGCGCACGGTCCAGCCGCCCCGTGAGTCGCTCGACTTGCTCACACCAGCCCGCCTCGGCCGTGTCGGCACAGGCCAGCATGGCGTCGAGGTCCTCCTCGGCCTCCACCAGGCAGGCGTGCAGCTCATGCTGCAGCGACTCGACCTGGGCGGAGGGGTCGGACTGGGCCAGGAGCGGCTCACCGATGAGAGCAAGGGCCGCCAGCACAGCAGCGGCGGGCAGGGAGTGCGGCATGACAGACTCACAGCAGGCAATAAGACGGATACCCATAAACAGAGCTGGGGGGCGTTCACGCCCCCCAGCATAGTGACTTGTCGAGAGAAACTCTAAGCCGATCAGCTGTGCAACTGGTGGCCCTCCTCCTGGGGCTTGACGACCACCAGGTCCTCGTAGGCGTGCCAGCTAGCAAAGCCCAGCACGGGCAGGATCAGCGCCAGGCCGATATAGAAGGTCAGCACCCCGACCAGCACGCAGCCGGTGAGGATGGCGGCCCACAGCAGCATCGGGCGGAAGTTGCGCGAAACGGTGCGCACGCTGGCCTCGATGCCCTCCATGAAGGTGAGGTCGTGGTGCATCAGGGTCGGGATGGCCACCACGCTGATGGCGAAGGCACCGAAGGCGAGCACGCTGCCCAGCAGCGTACCCACGGCGATCATGCCGAGACCCTGCGGGGTCGTCAGCAGCGCCGCATAGAGGGCGTCGGGGCTGGGCACCTCGAAGCCGAAGAAGAGCGCGAACAGCAACGTGGCCACGCGGATCCAGGCCATGAAGAAGATCATCATCATCACCCCCATCATCGCCAGCTGGCCGGCATGGGGACGCCAGGCGCCGAAGGCATCACCCAGGTGGGGGGCGCGATTGGCCTCCAGGGCTCGGCTGATGCCGTAGGAGCCCACCGCGACCAGGGGCCCGATGAACATAAAGCCAGCCACCAGCGGAAGCAGCCAGTGCCAGAGCCCCAGATAGATGGCCCCGACGGTGACCGCGATGCTCAGCCCTACCCAGAACATGCCATAGGCCAGGCTGACCGCGGCGGCCTGTCGGAAATCCTCGATGCCGGCGGCGAGCCAGGCCCTGGGGCGTTCCATGCCCACCGGCTGGATGGTGATCCTGACGCCAGGAGCTGCCGACGCGTCACGTGCTTTCGCGATTGCCGCATTCATGTGTCACCTCTCTTCACCGATTACCGCCCGACCGGCTCGGGCACTGCGCGAATGGTTCCGGCGCGAGTCCGGCCCATCGAGACACGTTAACGGGGCCTTTCCTCGTTAACCCTGTCTTAATCTAGTTGATCCGAGTCAACTCTGCAGGGAATTGAGCTTGCTTTTTTCACGCAGCGCACGGCACTGAAAAAGCGAAGGGCCCCGACACTCGGTCGGGGCCCTTCGCAAGGCCGATCAGACGTGACGCGAGCCACTCGCCCTCAGCGCACGATCATCACCGAGACCTTGGAGTGGTGCACCACGTGCTCGGCGTTGGGACCGAGCACGTAGTCGGCGAACTTGCGCTTGTTGTGGGAGGCCATGACGATCAGGTCCACCTCGAGCTTCTTGGCGGCCTTGACGATCGCCTCCCAGGGCGAGCCGTCGACGATGACACTCTGGGCCGTGATGTCCTCGGGCACGTGGTTGCGGATGAACTCGTGCTGGGCCTCCTTGATCGCCTCATGGGCCTTCTTGGCGAAGTCCTTGGGAAAGTAGGAGCCGACCAGCGGCATGCGGTAGTCCGGCAACACCGTCACCACGTGCAGCGAGGCACCGAAACTGCGGCACAGCGCCACCGCCGTCGGCAGCGCCTTGACCCAGGAGGCCTCCTCGTTGAGGTCCACAGTCAACATGATCTTCTGGTACATGACGCTCTCTCCCTCAGGCTGATGTCGCCGCGGCACTGCGATCACGCCGCCGGCGCTGCATCACTACGATCAGGCCGAACACCAGGAAGGCCGGGATCCACATCAGCTCCTTGGTCCAGCGGTCCACCGGGGCCAGCACCTCGACGATCTCCTGATCGAAGTCGAAGCCCAGGTCCGAGGCCTGGCTGCCATAGGCCACCATGTCGACCACGGCCCGTCCGTCCTCGATGATCAGTTCGAGACCCAGGTTTTCCAGGCGCTCCTCGCCCGTCTCGCCATCCGGCACCGGCAGCTGCATATAGGTGGTCAACGGGTCGCCGAAGTCATCCTCACCGAGGATCTGCAGACGCAGGGTGCTGTCTTCTTCGACATTGCCCAGCGCCTCGACGAATTGCGCCGGCGGCACCTCCCGGTAGGGGTCATGGATCATGTCCATCCAGAAGCCGGGGCGGAACAGGGTGAAGGCCACCAGCAGCAGCACGATCGACTCGTACCAGCGGTTACGTGCAAGCATGAAGCCCTGGGTGGCCGCGGCGAAGATCAGCATGGCGATGGTCGAGACCACGAAGATCACCACCCCCTGCAGGAATGTGACATCGATCAGCAGCAGGTCAGTGTTGAAGATGAACAGGAACGGCAGCGCCGCGGTGCGCAGGCTGTAGTAGAAGGCCTGGAAGCCGGTGCGGATCGGGTCACCCCCCGAGACCGCAGCCGCGGCGAAGGAGGCTAGCCCCACCGGCGGCGTGACGTCCGCCATGATGCCGAAGTAGAACACGAACAGGTGCACCGCGATCAGCGGCACCAGCAGGCCACTCTGCTCGCCCAGCTGGACGATCACCGGGGCCAGCAGTGCCGACACCACGATATAGTTGGCCGTGGTGGGCAGGCCCATGCCGAGGATCAGGCTGAGCACCGCGGTGAAGATCAGGATCAGCATCAGGTTGCCCATGGAGAGAATCTCCACCACGTCGGCCAGCACCAGGCCGACGCCGGTCTGGGAGACCGCGCCGACGATGATGCCGGCGGTGGCGGTGGCGATGCCGATGCCGATCATGTTGCGGGCACCGGTGACCAGGCCGTTCCACAGGTCCAGGGCCCCCTCGCGCAGGTCGGCCGCCATGTCACTGCGACCACGGAAGATCGCCGTGATGGGACGCTGGGTGAGGATGATGAAGACCATGAACACCGTGGCCCAGAAGGCGGAGAGGCCCGGGGAGAGGCGCTCCACCATCAGGCACCAGATCAGCACGATCACCGGCAGGATGAACTGCAGGCCGACCATCACCGTGGGCCGGGTCTGGGGCAGCATGTAGATGGGGGTGTCCGGGTCGTCGAGCTCCAGCTCGGGATAGTTCGAGGCGACCTTGAGCAGCCCCACGTAGATCACCGCCAGGCCCACGGCCACTACCCAGGGCGTGGCATCACCCAGCACCGGCTTGAGCCAGCCCAGGCCGTAGTAGACCACGAGGGCCGTGATCATCATCAGCAGCAGGCCGCCGAGGAACCCGATCACCTTGCGCACCAGGGGCTTGGGCGGATTACTGCTCTCCAGCCCCTGCAGCCCGGCCTTGAGGGCCTCGAGGTGGACGATATAGATAAGTGCGATATAGGAGATCAGTGCCGGCAGGAAGGCGTGCTTGATGACCTCGACGTAGGAGATGCCCACGTACTCGACCATCAGGAAGGCCGCAGCCCCCATGACAGGCGGCATGATCTGGCCATTGACCGAGGAGGAGACCTCCACCGCCCCGGCCTTCTCGGCGGAGAAGCCGACCCGCTTCATCATCGGTACGGTGAAGGTGCCGGTGGTCACCACGTTGGCGATGGAGGAGCCGGAGATCAGGCCGGTCATGCCCGAGGCCACCACGGCGGCCTTGGCCGGCCCGCCCTTGTAGTGGCCGAGCAGTGAGAAGGCGACCTTGATGAAGTAGTTGCCGGCCCCGGCCTTGTCGAGCAAGGCACCGAACAGCACGAACAGGAAGACGAAGCTGGTCGAGACCCCAAGCGCGATGCCGAAGACCCCCTGGGTCGTCAGCCACTGGTGGTTGACCAGGCCGAAGAGGCTGACCCCGCGATGGGAGAGGATACCCGGCATCCAGGGCCCGGCCAGCGAATAGAAGATGAAGATCGAGGCGATGATCGCCAGCGGCGGACCGAGCGCCCGTCGCGTGGCCTCCAGCAGCAGCACGATACCCGCCACGCCGATGATCACGTCCTGCAGGATCGGTGCACCAGGGCGTTGAGCCAGCTGCTCGTAGAACATGAACATGTAGGCGCCACAGAAGGCCGCCGCCGCCGCCAGGACCCAGTCCTGGATGGGGATGCGATCGCGGGGCGAACGCTTGAGCGCCGGATAGGCCATGTAGGCCAGGAAGAGCGCGAAGGCCAGATGGATGGAGCGGGACTCGGTGGCGTTGAAGACGCCAAACCCCAGCATGAACGGCAGCGGGGACGCGATCCACAGCTGGAAGAGCGACCAGGCGGCGGCAATGCTGACCAGCAGCTTGCCCGGCGTACCGGCCGGCTTGCGGGCCCCGGTATCCGTCGAGGCGACCATATCCTCCAGGTCGACCTCGTGCCCGGCGGCCCTCTTGTTGTCCTCAGTCATAAGCGTGCCCTGCTCTGTAACGTTTGCCCTGGGAACCCTTGCTGGTGATGCCACCCGGCATCCCAAACAGAATGCGCGGCCCCCTCGGGTGACCGCGCATTCTTCACCGAGGTGAGATCACCTCAGAGTCTCGGATCACTCGATCCAGCCCTGCTCGCGATAGTAGCGGGCAGCTCCGTCATGCAGCGGTGCGGAGAGGCCTGAGGAGACCATCTCTTCCGGATCGAGATTCTCGAAGGCCGGGTGCAGCTGCTTGAAGCGATCGAAGTTGTCGAAGATCGCCTTGACGGTCTGGTAGACGATGTCCTCGTCGGCCTGGGCGGTGGTCACGAAGGTCGCCGCCACGCCGAAGGTCTCGACGTCCTCGTCGTTGCCCTTGTAGAGGCCGCCGGGAATCACCGACTTGGAGTAGTAGGGGAATTCCTCGACGATGCCGTCGATGGCCTCGCCGGTCAGCGGAATCAGGCGCGCATCCACGGTGGTAGTGGCCTCCTGGATGGAGCCGTTGGGGTGACCCACCACATACACCATCGCATCGACGTTGTTGTCGGCCAGGGCCGCGGCCTGCTCGGCGGCATCCAGCTGGGATGCCAGGGCAAAGGTATCCTCGGTCCAGCCCTTGGCCTCCATCACCACTTCCATGGTGTTGCGCTGGCCTGAGCCGGGGTTGCCGATGTTGACGCGCTTGCCTTCCAGGTCATCGAGGGTCTCGATGCCGGAATCGGCACGGGCCAGCAGGGTCAGCGGCTCACCGTGGACACGGAACACCGCACGCAGATCCTCGTAGGCGTCACCTTCGAAGTTGCCGGTGCCGTTGTAGGCCTGATACTGGACGTCGGACTGCACCACGCCCATGTCCAGCTGGCCGGACTTGATGCCGTTGACGTTAGCCACCGAGCCGCCGGTGGAGGGCGCGTTGCACTTGATGTTGGCGTCTTCCAGACGATTTACCAGGCGGCAGACGGACTGGCCGACCACATAGTAGACGCCGGTCTGGCCACCGGTACCGATGGTGATGAACCTCTCTTCATCCTGCGCCATGGCCGGCGACGCGAACATCGCGGCCCCCAGGAGCGCACCGGTGAAGGCAGCAGCAGAGAATGCATGGCGTTTCATGGACATACCTCTTTGACGTTGTCGGCAATCGAGCGGCGAGACCGAGACCACACCGGGTTCCGAATCTACCACCCCTTTCTACTTTAGCGAAAAAACTTCTCCGGTGATAATGACCGGAGGCCAGGCCGGCAGAACATGGCCGACGGGTTTGTTCACCCCTAGTCTAGTCCCGACGAGCGTTTATGAAGCGTTAATCTCTTGATGCAATGCAGCAAGGGCCGCACATGGCGGCCCTTGCTGAATAGAGCTCACCGCTGCCTCACGATGCCTTCATGATCAGCGCCTGCTTCTCGTCCTTCATGGCGGCGAACTCGGCCTCGAAGAAGAACTCGCTCTCCCCCAGCGCCGGTTTCAGGTGGTTGAGCCAGGTGGCGGCTTCGTCATATTTCGCGAAGAAGGGCCACTGCACCCAGTCGGTGTCGCGCCCCTGGATGAAACGCAGCACGAAGACCTTCTCCCCCTGGATCTCCGTCACTCCCTGGATCTCCACCTTGCCGGGATCGGCGGACATCGACGGTCCACGAGCCGTACGCGCCAGGCCCGGCACCTGCTTCATCGCCTCGCGGTAGATCTCCCAGGCTCGCACCAGCGGCACCTCGAAGTAGTGACGGGCACCGGTGTCGCGCTCCACGAACATGTAATACGGGATCATCCCCAGGCGCACCTGGGTGGTCCACATGCGTGCCCACTGGTCGGCATCGTCATTGATGTGTTTGAGCAGCGGCGCCTGGGTACGGATCTCCGCCCCGGTGGCGCGGATGCGGCGGATCGCCTCGCGGCAAATGGGGGTGTCCATCTCCTTCCAGTGGTTGAAGTGCGCCATGAAGGCGACATGCTTCCCAGCAGCCACCAACTCTCTGAACAACTCGAGAATATCCTCAGCGTCCGGGTCGGTGACAAAGCGGTAGGGCCAGAACGTCAGGCTCTTGGTGCCGATGCGGATGTCCTGAACGTGATCCAGCTCAGGCGCCATCAGCCCATCCAGGTACTGACGCAGGTGCTTGGCCTTCATCACCATGGGGTCGCCGCCGGTCATCAGCAGGTCGGTGACCTCGGTGTGCTCGGCCAGATAGCGGTGCAGAGAATCCGCTTCATTGGAGGCGAACTTCAGGTCCTTGTCGCCGACGAACTGCGCCCAGCGGAAGCAGAAGGTGCAGTAGCTGTGGCAGACCTGGCCCTGGCTGGGGAAGAACAGCACCGTCTCGCGGTACTTGTGCTGCATGCCGGGCAGCGGCTCGCCATCGAGCAACGGCAGGTTGAGGTCCATCTGCCCCGCCGGATGCGGGTTGAGTTCGGAGCGGATGCGCTCGATCACCGGTTTCATCTCGGCGGCGGTGGCCTCGCGGCGCATCAGCTCGGCCACCTCCTCGAAGTGCTCGGGAAGCAGCATGCCGCGCTGGGGGAAGGTGAGCTGGAAGACCGGGTCTTCGGGCACCCTGTCCCAGTCGATCAGCTCCTCGATCACGTACTCGTTGACCCGGAACGGCAGCACCTGGCTGACGACCCGCATGTCGAAGCGCAGGTCGTCAGGCAGGTTCTGGATCGCTTCGATCTTGTCGAGCTGGCGGTGGGTGTAGACCTTGAACTGACGGGCCTCGAAGGCCTCGGCCGCGGGGCTGCCGAGCTCGATATTGACGCTCTGGTTCATCTCGCCTCCTCATGTTGTCGCGTCCGGCGCCCTGGCACAGGGGCCCAGGGCTTCCGCCACGGGAGGCGGTGCCGGCATCGGTTATCGGGGGGAGGCTATTGGTACAGGGACGAGGCTTGAGTTGCAACTTTGTGCGCCGATTTGCAACGAATGTCGCGAAAAGTTCAGTAAATCGCAACACCCCTTTCATCCGGCGGCTACCATGCTAGGGCTTGCGAATGAGCCCTGCGGTAAGGCGTTGCAGTCTTGGCGCACCGACCAGTATCAACGAGAAGGCGATAGGCCAGGCGATATAGAAGGCACGCCACCAGCGGCCGACAAAACCCTCGCCCAGACCGGTATTGACCCAGGTGATCACGAAGGTCATCAGGAACACCATATACAGCGACATCAACACGGCGAAGACCATAGGCGCGAGGCGCGGCGGGAAGAACATCGGGACTCCTGATAGCCTGAGGGAAGGAGATGGACGGGGCCTATTATAGGCCGACCACCGCGAATGGCTCCCGTGCCCCTTGGTCGCAGGTCACGGGAGGTCGCATGCCCCAGGAGATCCCATGGAACTGCTTGCCTGCCAACCCGCCATACCCGCCATTCGCTGCCGCGGCGACCAGCTCGCCTGGCTGCGCCAGCTGAGCCGCGAGATCGAGTCCCGTTGCCAGGCGAGTCGTCCCGACCTGATCGTGCTGCCCGAGCTCACCACCCTGGAGTACGGCAGCAGCGCCTTCGCCTGCCTGAGGGACCTGGACGACGACCTGCAGGGGCCGGTCCACGAACGCTTCAGCGAGCTGGCCCGGCGCCTGGAGTGCACCATCGCCTATGGCACCGCCCGTCGCAGCGCCCGGGGCCGCCATATCAGCCAGGTGCTGGTGGGGCCGGATGGTGCCCTGGCCGGCGTCTACGACAAGCTGCACTGTGCCCAGTTCGGTGCCTCCGCCGAAGCGGCCCATTTCACGCCCGGCGAGTCTCTGCTGGTGTTGGACATCGCCGGCTGGCGGGTCGGTGTGATGATCTGCTACGACCTGCGCTTCCCCGAACTGGCACGGCGCCTGGCCGCCGAGGGAGTGGAGCTGGTGCTGCACCCGGTGGCCTTCACCCGCGACTTCTCCTTCGCCAGCTGGCACGCCTTCGTCACCGCCCGCGCCATGGAGAACCAGCAGTGGTGGCTGAGCCTCAACCGCGCCGGTGAGGCCTGGGGCCACTCCCTGCTCTGTCCGCCGCTGGTGGACGAGGCGCACCCCGTAATGGACTTCGGCCCGGAGGAGAGGTGGCAGAGACTGACGCTGTCGAATGCGGCGCTGGCCGAGGCCCGGGAGCAGCTGCCGCTCTCCCGCGACCGTCGCGACGACCTCGCCGGGCTGCCGCTGTGGCGGCCCTGAACGAACACAACCGAGGAGGCCGCATGATCGAATGTATCCAGGGCGATATCGCCCGGCAGCCCGACATCGAGGCGGTGGTCAACGCCGCCAATGCCCAGCTGCGCCCCGGCGGCGGCGTGGCCGGCGCCCTGCACCGCGCCGCTGGCCCCGAGCTCGACCGCACCTGTCGGCCACTGGCACCGATCCGCCCGGGCGAGGCGGTGATCACCGCGGCCTTCGCGCTGCCCAACCAGTACGTGATCCACTGCCTGGGGCCGGTCTACGGTGTGGATGAGCCGGCGGAGGCACTGCTCGCCGACTGCTATCGCAACGCCCTGGAGCTTGCCGAACGCGAGGGCCTGCACTCCATCGCCTTCCCGGCGCTCTCCGCCGGCGCCTTCGGCTACCCGCTGGAGGAGGCCGCGCGGGTGGCACTGGAGACGGTGTCCACCACCCTGCCCCGCTGCCCGCACCTGGAGCGGGTGCGCTTCGTACTCTTCGATGCCAGGAGCGCCGCGCTCTTCCGGCGACTACTCGACGAGCTGCAGGCAGGGTAGCGGCCTAGCCCACGTTGTAGCCGAGGGTTCGCGGCAACCACAGGGCGATCTCAGGGAACACCGCCACCAGCGCCAGGGCGCCGGCCATGGCCACCACGAACAGCAGCGCCCAGCCCACGGTCTGCTCCAGGCGGATCTTCGCCACTTCGGTGGTCACCATCAGGTTGACCGCCACCGGCGGGGTGAACTGGCCGATGGCGATGTTCATCGCCAGCAGGATGCCGAACCACACCGGATTCCACTCGAAGTGCTGCATCACCGGGATCAGGATCGGCATCATGATCAGGTAGATGGAGATGGCGTCGAGCAGCATGCCGGCGGCCAGCACCGCCAGCATGACCAGCACCAGCAGCACGACGCCGCTGTCGGAGAGCGAGATGATCCACTCCGCCAGGTGGCGGAAGGTGCCAAGCATGGTGCCCGCCCAGGCGAAGATCCCCGCCAGGGCGATGATCAGCATCACCACGCCGGAGATCACCGCCGCCTCGCCGAACAGCGCCCAGAGATCGCGCCAGCCGAGCTCGCGGGTGACGAAGAGTCCGATCACCACGCCGTAGGCCACCGCCACCACCGCAGCCTCGGTGGGGGTAAAGAGCCCCGAGCGCAGCCCGCCGAGAATCAATATTGGCGCGAACAGCGCCGGCAGCGCCTGCTTGAAGGTCTCGCCCACCCTAAGGCGCTCCGCGCCCGCCACCGACATGCCGCCTTCCCAGCCCCGCCCTTCCCAACCATAACGCCTGGAGACGATCAGCGCCGGCACCAGCAGGGCCAGGCCGGCCAGTATCCCCGGGAAGAGCCCGGCGGCGAAAAGCGCCCGCAGGTCGACCCCGGGCACCACGATGGAGTAGAGGATCAGCGCCACCGAGGGCGGGATCAGGATCGCCGTGGAGGCCGAGGCGGCGATCAGCGTGGCCGAGAACGGCTTCGGATAGCCGGCCTTCGTCATGCTGGGCAGCATCACCATGGCCACCGCGGCGGCGTCCGCCGGCCCCGAGCCACTCATGCCCCCCATGATCATGCAGACCAGCACCGCCACCAGCGCCAGGCCGCCGTGGCGCGGGCCGATCAGCGCCTGGGCGAAGCGCACCAGGCGCAGCGCGACACCTGAGCGCTCGAAGATCAGCCCGGTCAGGATGAACAGCGGGATGGCGATCAGCGGGTACTTGGCGATGCTGTTGTAGGTGTTGGTGCCCAGCGTCGCCAGCATCGCCGGCGACAGCCCGGCCAGTATTCCCGTAGCACCGGCCAGCGCCAGGGAGAAGGCAACCGGGACCCCGGCGATCAAGAAGCCGGCGAAGGCCAGCAGCATCCACAGGTCAGGACTCATCGTCGAGCCTCCCGCGCAGGCGGTCCCGGGTCTGCTGCAGCTGGCGCACCAGCATCAGCGCCGCCAGGAGTGGCAGCCAGACGATATACCACCACTGGGGCAGCCCCAGTCCCGGCGAGAGGGTCTCCCACTGGTACTCCTGCCAGGCCAGCTTGGCGCCGAACCAGCTGATCAGGCCCAGCACGGCGATGCCGCAGGCACCCTGGAAGAGCACCAGCAGCCGGCGCGGCCCGGCCGGCAGGGCCCGCTCCAGCATGCCGATGCGGATATGGCCGTTACGGCGCAGTGCCACGGCGGCGCCGGCGAAGGTCAGTACCACCAGCAGGAACACCGAGAGCTCCTCGGTAAAGGCCAGTGAGCCGCCGGTGATGTAGCGGGTCACCACGTTACCCAGGCTGATCAGCGAGATGATCACCAGGGCCAGGGCGGCCAGCCAGCGCTCCGGCCTGGCGTCCGGGGAAGGGATCATGGGTTACCTCACAAGGCAGCGGCCGGCCACTAGGGCCGGCCGGTCAGTCGGAAGGAAGGGCGGGGATCAGCGCGACTCGACAGAGGCACGGGCGGCCTCGACGATCTCCTCGCCGATCTTGGGAATCCACTCGTCGTGAACACCGGCGGTGGCCTCGACGAAGGCCTGGTACTGCTCATCGGAGAGCTCGGTGACGGTGACGCCGCGCTCCTCGATGGCGGCCAGGCGCTCGCTCTCCTCCTCGCGGGTCATGGCGATCTCCCACTCGCCCGCTTCCACTGCGGCCTCGCGCAGGATCTCGCGGTCACCCTCCTCGAGAGACTCCCACACCTGACGGTTCACGGCGAAGATCAGCGGATCGTTCATGTAGTTCCACAGGGTCAGGTGCTCCTGACCCACCTGGTCGATACGCGCCACGTCGAACACCGAGAGCGGGTTCTCCTGGCCATCCACCGCGCCGGTGGTCAGCGCGGGCTTGGCGTCGGCCCAGCTCATCTGGGTGGGGTCGGCGCCCAAGGCGTCGAAGGTGTCCTGGAACAGCGGCGAGCCCACCACGCGAATCTTCAGCCCCTCGAGATCGGCAGGCTCATCGATCGCCCCCCGCGAGTTGGAGAGCTGGCGGAAACCGTTCTCGCCCCAGCCCAGCGGAATCACGTCGCGGGACTCGATGGCCGCGAAGACCATCTCGCCGGCCTCGCCGCCGGTGACCGCATCCACCGCCGCCTCGTCGGGCAGCAGGAAGGGCAGCGAGAAGAGGTTGAGCTCCGGCACCTGGGGCGACCAGTTGATCGTGGAACCCACCGCCGCGTCGATCAGACCGGAGCGTATGGCGGAGAATTCGCGGGTCTGGTCACCGTTGACCAGCTGGGAGTTGGGGTAGACGCGCATGGTGATGCGCCCCTCGGTGCGCTCCTCCACCAGCTCGGCCCATTTCTCGGCGGCCTGGCCCCAGGGGAAGGCGTCGGAAAGCACGGTTGAGATGGCGATCTCACGGGCCTGGACGGAAAGGGAGGCGGAGAGCACGGCGGCGCCGGCCAGGGCGGCGGCCAGCTTGGCAAGCGGTCGATGGGTAGTCATGGCGTGTCCTTGCAGCGGCGTCTCGAAGGCATCGAGACGCAGTTATGGTTATGGATCAAGCGATGCAGTCGTGCGACTGCATCCCACTATTCTAGGGCGAGCAGCGTTGAATGACAGCCCGGGATGGCCCTAGTCACAGCGGGACTCCGCCCCCGGCCAGGTGACACAGTTCCCCACCTCGATGTCGAGCGCCTCGAAGGTACCGGCATTGACCTCCAGTGCGGCCCGATAGGACACCCCGGGGCGGGTCACCGCGCAGTCGGCGGGATCACCCGAGCCGCAGGGCTGCATGGTGTGGGTCGAGACGATGCGCCCCTCCCCGTCGATGAAGGCGATATCCAGCGGGATCAGGGTGCGGTACATCCAGAAGCCGCTACCGCCGGCCTGGTCGTCGGGATAGAGGAATAGCATTCCGGCATCGGCGGCAAGGTGCTCCCGCCCCATCAGTCCGCGGCTGCGCTCGGCCGGCTCATCCGCCACCTCGACCCGGAAGTCATGCTGCCCCGAGTCGCTGTGAACGGCGAGTGGCAAGTGCTCCGCGGGTTCCTGGGCGAGGCTCGCCGCGGGCAGTGCCAGCGAGCCGAGGGCGAGGATGGCGGCATGAAGGAGGTGTTTCATGGCAGGCTCCTGGTGTCATCGCCGGCGGCGGAAGTCTCCGGCATCAGATGGATACCCGCGGCGAGCAGCGAGACCTGCACCGCCTCGCCCCGGGCCAGTCCATTGCGGCGGGCGGCGTGGGTGGCGATCTCGAAGCCGAGCCGCTGCGGGGTGTGATCGAAGGCCAGGGTCACCGAGGTCATCCCGCCCAGCACCACCAGCTCCTCGACCCGGGCATGCACCGGGTTCTCGCGCTCGCCCAGCGAAGGCCTCCCGCGTCGGTGCAGCACCACATCCGAGGGGGGCAGGTACCAGGCCACCCGGGCACCCGGCGGCAGCGACGCCAGCCCCTCGGCCACCTCCAGCCGCCAGGGACCCCAGGCCAGCCGACGCTCACCGCCCTCCTCCACCACCTCGCCGGTAAACACATTGTGGCGGTCGAGCAGGCGCGCCACCTGCGGCGACACCGGACGACGGAACAGCGACTCCGGCTGGCCCTCCTGCAGGGTGCGCCCGGCGTGCAGCACGCAGAGGCGGTCGGCCAGCGCCGCCGCCTCGTCGAGGTCGTGGGTCACCAGCACGATGGGGATGCGGATCTCCTGGCGCAGCAGCGCCAGCTCGCGCTGCAGGCGCCGACGGGTAACCTGATCCACCGCCGAGAAGGGCTCGTCGAGCAGCAGCACCCGGGGATTGCGCGCCAGCGCCCGTGCCAGGGCCACCCGCTGGCGCTGGCCACCAGAGAGCTCGGCCGGATGGCGCCCGGCCAGGCCGTCCAGGCGCACCCGCGTCAGCCACTCCTCGGCGCGCCGGCGGCGTTCAGCAGGGGGCAGGTGGCCCAGGGCGACCATGACATTGCCCAGGGCGGTCAGATGGGGGAACAGCGCATAGTCCTGGAACACCAGCCCGACCCGGCGCCGCTGTGGCGGCAGGGAGAGCCGCCTGCCGGCATCGAACCACAGGGCGTCGCCACAGGCGATGCGCCCACCGGCCGGGCGATAGAGCCCGGCCACCGCACGCAACAGGGTCGTCTTGCCGCTGCCGGAGGGACCCACCAATGCCAGCAGTTCGCCGGCCGCGCAGTGGAACTCCGCGGCCAGCGGAATGGGCCCCGCCTGATGGAGGCTGACGGCGAGGCTGGCGGACGAAACCAGGGGCTCAGCCACGGCGCCACCTGCGCCGACCCGCCAGGCCGTAGACCACGCCGATGGTGAGGAAGGAAGCCAGCAGCAGCATTGCGGACATGGTGCCCGCGCCGCTCTCGTCGAAGGCCTGCACCCGATCGTAGATGGTGATGGCCAGGGTGCGGGTCTCGCCGTCGATGGCGCCACCCACCATCAGGATCACCCCGAACTCCCCCAGGGTGTGCGCGAAGGTGAGGGCCAGGGCCGAGACGATGCCCGGCCACACCAGCGGCAGCTCGATGCGCCACAGGGTATGCGCCGGCGACAGCCCGCTGCACCAGGCCGCCTCACGCAGGTTGCTCGGCACCGCCTCGAAGGCGCGCTGTACCGGCTGGACTGCGAAGGGCAGGTTGGCCACCAGGGAGGCGAGCAGGATGCCCTCGAAGGTGAAGTTGAGCCCCGAACCGAACAGCCGCTGCCAGAGCCCGCCGAAGGGCGCCTCGACGCCGAAGGCCTGCATCAGGTAGAAGCCCAGCACCGTGGGTGGCATCACCAGCGGCAGCGCCACCAGCGCCTCGCCCAGCGGCTTGGCGCGGGAGCGGCTGGTGGCCAGCGCTCGCCCCAGCCAGATCCCCAGCGGCAGCAACAGCAGGCAGGTCAGGGTCGCCAGGTGCAGCGAGACCGAGAGAGCGGTCCAGTCCATCAGGGCGCTGTATCCCCGGGGAGGCGGAAGCCATCGCCGGGGGCGCGAAAACCATAGTCGGCCAGGATCCCGCGGGCCTCCTCCTCCTGCAGCCAGGCATAGAAGGCACGCGCCGTCTCCCCGGCGCCCTCGACCAGCGCCATGCGCTGGACCAGCGGCGCATGCCAGGACTCGGGAATCAGCACATGCTCGCCGCGCTCGGCGATGGGCGGCGCCAGGGCCAGTGACCAGGCCACCAGGCCCCCGCGGGCGTCACCGGAGAGGGCGAAGCGGGCGGCCTGGGAGACGTTCTCCCCCAGCACCCTCAGCGGCGCGCTCGCCTCCCACAGGCCAGCATGCTCCAGCGCCTGGCGGGCGGCCACGCCGTAGGGGGCGTGCTCGGGATTGGCCAGGGCGATGCGCGGGCGCCCCTCCCCCGCCGCATGGGCGTCGAGCGCCTCACGCACTGCGATCAGCGGAGCCTCCTCGCCCGGCAGATCCCCCTGCCCTCTCGGCTGCAGCCAGGCCAGGCGACCCACCGCATAGACCACACCCTCATTCTCGAGGTGGCCTTCCTCGTGCAGCGCCAGCACATAGGCCTCGTCGGCAGAGAGATAGAGCTCGAACGGGGCACCCTGGGCGATCTGGCGGCGGAAATTGCCGGAGGAGCCGAAGTTGAGGCGCAACTCGCGACCGGTCTCGGCCGTGAAGCGCTCGGCGGCCTCGCTCAGGGCGAACTGCAGGTCGGAGGCGGCGGCCACGGTAGGTGGCGCCGCGGCGATGGCCAGCGGCGACAGCAGCAAGGCAAGCCCCAGCAGCAGGGCGCGACATCCCGAGCGGGGAAAGAGTGGCATGACGAGGCTCCGACGGGCATGGATGGACGCATTGTCCGACACCCCGCCGATGCCCACAACCCGCCCGGTGTTCCTGTCAGGGCTATCGCAGTTAGTCATGCGGCGATAGCGAAAGGCGCCGGGGACAGGTCAGCTTGTGGCGACGCCGGCGAAGATGGCGCGCAGGTCGGTCTCCTCCTCGCGGCGACCGAGGTCGAGCAGCCCCTCGAGGCTCACCAGGTGGCCAATCACGGCTTCGCGGGCCCCCTCGGCATCCCCTGCACCCAGGGCCGCCAGCAGCCGGGGGTGGTCACCCTCCAGGTAGCAGGAACCGAGCGTGGGACGCTTGTAGAGGGCGATGACGATGGAGGTGCGCATCACCAGATCGGTGAGCATGGCCCCCAGCACACGATTGGGCGAGAGTGCAGCCAGGCGATGATGAATGGTCAGGGAGTGGGCGATGCGTGCCGGTTCGTCGCCGCGGCCGTAGGCTTCGGCCTCGGCCCGCGCCTCGGCCTCCAGCGCCGTCAACACGCCAGGTTCAACCCCCTGGGTCGCGAGCAGCGCGGCCACTTCTCCCTCCACCAGGCGGCGGGCGGCGAAGGTCTCGTGGGTCTCCTCCACACTCGGCGAGCGCACTCGGGCCACCTGGTTGGGACGCTGGTCGATGACATGGTCGGCGGCCAGGCGAGTCAGGGCGCGACGCACCACCGAGCGGCTGACGCCGAAGATCTCGCCCAGCGCCACCTCCGGCAGGCGGGTACCCGGCGGCAGGCGCTGGCTGAGGACCGCCTGGCGTACCTGCTCGACGATATGGGGGTCACTGATGCGCTCGCCGGCGCGGATGGCGGCTTCGACGCCGGCCTTCCAGGAGTGGCTCATGCTCTCTCGCTCGTGGTGATCTTCCTGGCCGCACCTTCGCACTTTTCGGGACGAATGGCCACATTCTGCCTGCCTCCTGTATACAGGAAGGGGCTCAGAAGCACGTCTCCATCACCTCCTGCACCTCCAGCGCCTCGTCCACCCGCAGCACCCGTTGCCAGCGATCGAAGGTAAGGCAGGGGTGGGAGATGCCGAAGGCCACCACGTCGCCTACGCGCACGTCGCATACGCGCACGTCGCCCTCCCCGGCCAGCGGCTCGGGCAGGCGCACGAAGGCGTGCTGGTCCATCAGCCTGGTCACCTCCCAGCCCGCCACCGTCAGGGACTCGGTCGCCGCGCCCCCCTCCCGGTAGCGGCGCAGGGGCAGCGGCAGGCGGTCGCCGCCCACGTCGCGCCGCCCCATGGCGACGATCGCCAGCCCCGGCTCGGGTAGCGACTGCACCTGGGCGAACACCTCCAGCGCCGGGCGCAGCCCCTCGTCCAGCCCCTCGCGGGCCAGAACCCCGCGCTGCGCCTCGGCGTAGAGGCCATGGTCGTGGACCACATAGCAGCCGGGACGCAGCACCGCCTGGAAGGGCTGCCCCAGCGCCTGGAAGGCAGCGGCCACCCGGTCGTACCAGGCCGAGCCCGCGGCGGTGATCAGCGGGGTGGGGGACGCGAAGCGCCCCGCGGCGCTGAGCGCCTGGGCCACGGCGACCATCTCGCCGAGGTAGTCCACCACCCGGCGCTCGCCGTCGTCGCCGGCCAGCCCCTCGTAGCCCTCCAGGCCGACCAGCGAGAGCCCCGGCAGGGCGGCGATGCGCTCGGCCAGTGCCAGCGCCTGATCCTCGCCGCGACAGCCACAGCGCCCGCCGGCCACGCCCAGCTCGATCAGCACCGGCAGGCGCAGGTCGCGGGCGGTGAAGTGGCGATCCAGGGCGACGGCATTGGCCTCACTGTCCACCAGGCAGGTGAGCTCGGCCCCGGCCGCCAGCAGGTCGGCGACGATGGCCATGTTGGCCTCCCCCACCAGCTGGTTGGCGAGCAGCAACCGCGTCACCCCGGCCGCAAAGGCGTCACGGCACTGCGGGGCCGTGGCCAGGGTGATGCCCCAGGCCCCGGCCGCCAGCTGGCGATGGAAGAGCGCCGGGGCCATGGTGGTCTTGCCGTGGGGCGCCAGCCAGGCGCCGCGCCGTTCGGCGAAGCGCTGCATCCAGGCGAGGTTGTGGGCCAGGGGCGCCTCGTGGACCACCGCCGCCGGCAGGCTGACGCCTTCGAGCAGGCGCCGCCCGGTCTCCGGACAGCCCTTGTGGCCGCGCTCCGCGCCGGGCTCAGCGCGCATGGCCGGCGTTGACGTCGAGGATCTTCATCGTGTTGGTGCCGCCATGGGCGTTCATCTCGTCACCCCGGGTGAGGATCACGTGGCCGCCGGGCTCGGCGATGCCCTTCTCCACCAGCAGCGCCAGGGCGCGGTCGTTGAGCTCCTCCGCGCTCATCTCGCTGGTATCAAAGGGCAGCGAGACCACCCCGCGATAGAGCGCCATGCGCCGCTGGGCGATGGCGCTGTGGGCCAGACCCACGATGGGCAGCCCCGAACGGATGCGCGAGGCGATCAACGGCGTGTAGCCGGTGGAGGTCATGCAGGCGATAGCGGCCACGCCGGAGAGATGGTTGGCGGCGTACATGGCGGAGAGCGCGATGGTCTCGTCGATCTGGGTGAAGCCCTCGTGGATGCGGTGTCCCGACTCCTGGGCGATCTTCTCGCGCTCGGCGCCCAGGCAGACCCGGTCCATGGCCTCGATGGTCTCCACCGGGAAGTCGCCGGCGGCGGTCTCGGCGGAGAGCATCACCGCGTCGGTGCCGTCGAGCACGGCGTTGGCGACATCGAACACCTCGGCCCGGGTAGGCAGCGGAGACTCGATCATCGACTCCATCATCTGGGTGGCGGTGATCACCGCGCGGTTCAGCGTGCGGGCGCGCTTGATGATGCGCTTCTGGGTGCCGATCAGTTTCTCGTCGCCGATCTCCACGCCGAGGTCGCCGCGGGCCACCATCACCGCCTCGCAGGACTGGATGATGCCGTCCAGGGTCGCCTCGCTGGCCACTGCCTCGGCACGCTCGAGCTTGGCCACCAGGCCGATTTCGGCGCCGGCCTCGCCCAGCAGCTCGCGGGCCTCGGCCATGTCGGCGGCACTGCGCGGAAAGGAGACCGCCAGGTAGTCGACGCCGATCGCCACGGCGGTGGCCAGGTCCGCGCGGTCCTTGTCGGTGAGCGCCGGAGCCGAGAGGCCACCACCCTGCTTGTTGATGCCCTTGTTGTTGGAGAGCTTGCCGCCCACGGTCACGGTGGTGTGGATCTCGCGCCCCTCGACGCCGCTGACGTCCAGCACCAGCCGGCCGTCGTCGAGCAGCAGTCGGTCACCGGGGGTGACGTCCTCGATCAGCTGCTTGTAATCGCAGCCCACGCGCTCCCGAGTTCCCGCATCGCTTTCCAGCGCCATGTCGAGGATGAAGGCATCGCCCTCCTCGAGTTCCACGGCACCCTCGGCGAAGCGGGCGATGCGGATCTTGGGGCCCTGCAGGTCGCCCAGGGCAGCGACACTCCTGCCCTGGCGGGCGGCGATCTCGCGCACTCGCTCGAGGCGGCGGCGATGGTCATCGGCACTGCCGTGGGAGAAGTTGAGGCGCACCACATCGACGCCGGCAGCGATCATCGCCTCGAGCACCCCCTCGCGGTCGCTGGCGGGGCCCAGGGTGGCGACGATCTTGGTGCGCCGGATGGGGTCGTGGATGGGGGCATGGGGGAGATGGCTCATGGCGTCCTCGGCAGGATCAAGATGGCACGGAAGTCGTTGACGTTGGTGCGCGTGGGACCGGTAACGATCAGCCGCTCCAGCGCCTGGAAGAAAGTGTAGGCATCATTGCGTGACAGAAAGGTGGTCGGGTCAAGCCCCTGCTGTCGGGCACGGGCCCAGTCGGCATCGGCGATAAGGGCCCCGGCGTTGTCCTCGGAGCCGTCGATGCCATCGGTGTCGATGGCCAGGGCGTGGATGCCCGGTGCGCCCTGAAGCGCCTCGAAGAGCCCCAGCAGGTACTCGACGTTGCGCCCGCCGCGGCCATCGCCGCGCACCGTGACGCTGGTCTCGCCGCCGGAGAGCAGCAGCAGCGGCCGGCTGAGTCCCGCCTGGCTCGAGAGTGCCAGGTGCGCCTGGGCACGCCCCAGCTCGCGAGCCTCGCCCTCGAGGTCATCGCCCAGCACACGCACCTCGATACCACTCGTCGCGGCGGCCACTCGTGCGGCCTCCAGGGCATCGGCGGCGCGAGCCAGCACCAGGGCACGGTCGCGGGCGAAGCCTTGGTCATCGGGCGACGGCGCCTGGTCGGCCTCCTCGAGGTGGCGCCGCACCGCGTCGGGGATGGCGATGCCGTGGCGTTCGAGGATCGCCAGGGCATCTGCCGGAGTGCTGGCGTCGGGCAGGGTCGGGCCGGAGGCGACCAGGGTCGGGTCGTCGCCGGGCACGTCGGAGATCACCCAGGTCAGCACCTGAGCGGGGTGGGCCGCGGCGGCCAGGCGCCCGCCCTTGATCGCCGAGAGGTGGCGGCGCACGGTGTTGATCTCGCGGATCGGCGCCCCGCAGCGCAGCAGCTCGCGGTTGAGCGCCTGCTTCTCGGCCAGGCAGATGCCGGGGGCCGGCAGGCTCATCAGCGCCGAGCCACCACCGGAGATCAGCGCGATCACCAGGTCCTCCTCGCCCAGCGGCGCCACCGCCTCGAGCATGCGCCGGGCGGCCTCCTCGCTCAGGCCGTCGGGCATGGGGTGGGAGGCCTCGAGTACCTCAATGCGCTCGCAGGGCGCCTCGTGAGCCTCGATACCGTGCCCATAGCGGGTCACCACCAGCCCGTCGAGAGGGGCCTCGGGCTGGTGGGCCTGCCAGGCGCGCTCAAGGGCGGCGGCCATGGCGGCAGCGGCCTTGCCGGCACCCACTACCTGGGTGCGGCCGGCGGGTGGCGGCGGCAGTTCGCCGGGCAGCAGGCTTTCGGGATGCACGGCGTGCACGGCGGTGTCGGCGAGGCCGCGCAGCCAGCTCAGGGCCTCCGGCGCCGACAGCGCAGCGATGGCCTCGGGGGAGGATGGGGACGGCGTGGCGACCATGGGGTTCTCCTCTGCGGCGGATGGCCACACCGGGGCCATCCAGGAATTCTTGGGTCTCGATCGATTCGGGGTTCGGGATCGTAAGCAGCGATCCGGATTCGAGGATCATGCACGGTGCCCCGGGTTCGGGGGCCGTGAAAAAGGACCCGGCGACAGGTCGCGCCTGCCACCGGGAAAGGCCGCCGGGGCGGCCGGAAGGCGTGCGACGACCCGACGCCCGCCTTCCGGAGCCTACCGGATTCTGCCGCTCGTCGCCGAACGGTGTCTGCCGGCAGGCCCTCGGGGAGCAGTCACCTCCCCTGTCCGCGCCGGCCCAGCACCGGGCCGACGCCGGAACTCATGCCTGGCCCACCTCGTGGTTGGCCAGGGTCTCCAGGGCGCGCAGGATGCCGGCATGGTCCCACTCGGCGCCGCCGTTGGCGGCACAGGCCTGGAACAGCTGCTGGGCGTTGGCGGTACCGGGCAGCGCCAGATCGAGGCTGCGCGCGCCTTCCAGTGCCAGGTTGAGGTCCTTCTGGTGCAGCTTGATCTTGAAGCCGGGATCGAAGGTGCGCTGGATCATGCGCTCGCCGTGCACGTCGAGGATCTTCGACTGGGCCAAGCCGCCGAGCAGCGACTCGCGCACCTTGGCCACGTCGGCGCCCGCCTTCGAGGCGAACAGCAAGCCCTCGGCCACCGCCTCGATGGTCAGGGCGACGACGATCTGGTTGGCCACCTTGCAGGTCTGGCCGGCGCCGTGGCCGCCGATATGGGTGATGGTCTTGCCCATCACCTCGAGGACCGGCCTGGCCCGGGTGAAGCCCTCGTCGGTGGCGCCCACCATGATGGTCAGGGCGGCGTTGATGGCACCGCCCTCCCCGCCGGAGACAGGGGCGTCGACATACTCACCGCCGGCCTCATGGATGCGCCGGGCGAAGTCCTGGGTGGGGATCGGCGCGATGGAACTCATGTCGATCACCAGGGTGCCGGGTTTCAGGCCCTCGATGACCCCATTCTCGCCGAACAGCACCTGCTCGACGTCCGGGGTGTCCGGCACCATGGTGATGATCACCTCGGCCTGCTCGGCGACCGAGCGGGGGCTTGCGAGCTCCTGCATGCCCTTGCTGGCCAGCGTCTCGTCGAGCTTGCCCCGCTTGACGGTGGTGAGCTCGTGGCCTGCGTCCAGCAGGTGGCCCGCCATGGGGCGACCCATGATGCCGAGGCCGATAAATCCGATCTTGCTCATGATCTCTCTCCTGTTGTCTCTCTTGTCGCTGTGGTTTCAGGAAGAAGGTGGCTTATCTCCAGAGGCTGACCCGCCGGCAGGCCTGCGAGGAGGCGCTGTGAACCCATCCCTGGGCGCTACCGACGCCGTCCCTGGCGTAGGACCTCCTCTTCGGCCTACCGCCGGCGCCTCTTGCGCTGCACGTCTCGTCAGCCGCAGACGGCGTCCAGCCAGCCCAGGCCCTCCTGGGTGCGGCCGGCGGGCTTGTACTCGGCGCCGATCCAGCCCTGGTAGCCCAGGCGATCCAGGTGGGCGAACAGGAAGGGGTAGTTGATCTCCCCAGTGCCCGGTTCGTGACGTCCCGGGTTGTCGGCGATCTGCACATGGGCGATGCGATCGAAGTGCGTCTCGATGGTCGGCGCCAGGTCCCCCTCCATGATCTGCATGTGATAGATGTCGTACTGCAGCTTCAGGTTGTCGCTGCCTACCTCGTCGAAGATCGCCAGGGCCTGCTCGGTGCGATTGAGGAAGAAACCCGGGATATCGCGGGTGTTGATCGGCTCGGCGACCAGCAGGATACCGGCATCCGCGAGCTTGTCGGCGGCGAAGCGCAGGTTCTCGACCAGGGTCTGGCGTGCCTCGGCGTCGCTGACACCCTCGGGCTGGATACCGGCCAGGCAGTTGACCTGGGTGTTGCCCAGCACCCTGGCATAGGCGATGGCGCGGTCCACGCCTGCGCGGAACTCCTCGACGCGATCCGGGTGACAGGCGATGCCGCGCTCGCCCGCGGCCCAGTCACCCGCGGGCAGGTTGAACAGCACCTGAGTCAGGCCGTTGTCGTCGAGGCGCCGCTTGATCTCGGCGGCCTCGAAGTCGTACGGGAAGAGGTACTCCACGCCCTTGAAGCCGGCTTCTGCGGCGGCCTGGAAGCGGTCGAGGAAGTCCACCTCGGTGAACAGCATGCTGAGGTTGGCGGCAAACTTGGGCATCTTGGTCTCCTTGGGTCGTAGTCGTTTCAGGTCAGGGAGGCGATGGAGGTCGGCGCATCCTGGACGTTCTCGGCCAGGGCCTCGAACTCGTTGACGCCGTCCAGGTCGGTGCCCATGGCGATATTGGTCACCCGCTCCAGGATCACCTCCACCACCACCGGCACGCGATGCTCGGCGGCCAGGCGGCGGGCCTCCTCCAGGGCCGGGGCGATGGCGTCGGGCTCGGTGACCCGCAGCGCCTTGCAGCCCAGCCCCTCCACCACCGAGACATGGTCCACGCCGTAGCCGTTGATCTCGGGGCAGTTGATGTTCTCGAAGGCGAGTTGCACGCAGTAGTCCATGTCGAAGCCGCGCTGCGCCTGGCGGATCAGCCCCAAGTAGGAGTTGTTCACCAGCACGTGCACCCAGGGCAGCTTGAACTGGGCGCCGGCGGCCAGCTCCTCGACCATGAACTGGAAATCATAGTCGCCGGAGAGCGCCACCACCTCGGCCTCGGGGTCGGCGCGACGCACCCCCAGGGCGGCGGGGATGGTCCAGCCCAGCGGGCCGGCCTGGCCGCAATTGATCCAGTGGCGCGGCTGGTAGACGTGCAGGAACTGGGCGCCGGCGATCTGCGACAGGCCGATGGTGCTGACGTAGCGGGTGTTGCGGCCGAAGACCCGGTTCATCTCCTCGTAGACCCGCTGCGGCTTGACCGGCACCTCGTCGAAGTGGGTCTTGCGCAGCAGGGTCCGCTTGCGCTCCTGGCAGGACTCGATCCAGCGGCTGCGCTGGCGCAGCCGCCCCTCGGCCTCGAGCTCGCGGGCCACCTCGAGGAAGAGGTCGAGCGCCGCCCCGGCGTCGGAAACGATACCGAAGTCGGGACCGAAGATGCGTCCGATCTGGGTCGGCTCGATATCCACGTGGACGAAGGTGCGGCCCCGAGTATAGGTCTCGACGTTGCCGGTGTGGCGGTTGGCCCAACGGTTGCCGATGCCCATCACGAAGTCCGACTCCAGCAGGGTGGCGTTGCCGTAGCGATGGGAGGTCTGCAGCCCGACCATGCCGGCCATCAGCGGGTGATCGTCGGGAATGGTCCCCCAGCCCATCAGGGTGGGGATCACCGGCACCCCGACCAACTCGGCGAACGCCACCAGCCGATCGCTGGCGTCGGCATTGATGATGCCGCCGCCGGCGACGATCAGCGGCCGCTCGGCCTGCTGCAGCATGGCGATGGCCTTCTCGGCCTGAGCCCGGGTGGCGGTAGGCTTATAGACCGGCAACGGCTCGTAGGTGTCCGGGTCGAACTCGATCTCGCTCATCTGCACGTCGATGGGCAGGTCGATCAGCACCGGGCCGGGGCGCGCCGAGCGCATCAGGTGGAAGGCCTGCTGGAAGGCACGCGGCACCTGGGCCGGCTCCATCACGGTGACCGCCCACTTGGTGACGGGACCGGCGATCTCGCGGATGTCCACCGCCTGGAAGTCCTCCTGGTGCAGCTTGGCGCGGGGCGCCTGGCCGGTGATGCAGAGGATCGGGATGGAGTCCGCGGAGGCGGAGTAGAGGCCGGTGATCATGTCGGTGCCGGCGGGCCCCGAGGTCCCGATGCAGACCCCGGTGTTGCCGGCCTTGGTGCGGGTGTAGCCCTCGGCCATGTGCGAGGCGCCCTCGACATGGCGGGCGAGGATGTGGTCGACGCCTCCCACCTTGCGCAGGGCGGCATAGAAGGGGTTGATGGCGGCGCCGGGCACGCCGAAGGCGACCTCGATACCTTCCTTGCGGAGCACGTGAACGGCGGCTTCTGCGGCGGTCATGCGGGCCATGACGGCTTCCTCCTAAGGGTTTTATTTTTGTGGAAATATTTTCTGTATACAGAGACTAGGCCCGTCACAACGGAGCGTCAAGAATATGTGGAAAATATTTTCAAATATTCTTGTATCCAAAAAATACCCAAGCCGTTTCAGCGGCTTGGGTACCTGTAGGGAGGCCGTGGACCCTGCGTTACAGGACGACCTGTATCGGCAGGAGGTATTCATCGCAGTTGTTCCCCTCGCCGCCGCGATCGACGACCAGGAACTCCCCTTCCCGCTCCAGCACCGACTGGATGGCATGCCAGGTGCCGGCGCGGTAGTTGACCCCCTGGCGCCCGTCGGTGACGAAGGCGCGCACCTCAGCAGGATCGATCTCGTCACCCGGTGGCGCCACCACCACCACGAACCGTTCTTCATGGAGCGGCATGAAGGCCTGGCTGCCCAGCGGATGGCGCTCCAGGAAGTCGAGTTCCAGCGGGATCTCGACGGGCTGGCTGACGAAGACGCTGATCAGCGTCCGCGCGCCCTCCCCCAGGGTCTCGACCTTGGCCAGGTCATGGTGGCGTCGGGTGCGCCCGGCGTTGATGGGAAACCAGTCGGCGGTGCGGGCGTCGATGACGTCGCCGAAGGGCGCGAAGGCCTCGGCGGTCAGCGGCTCGGCTTTGAGATGCAGCATTTGAATCTCCGGAACAAGTCAGCAGGTTCGGGGCTGATCCGGCGACAGGCCTGTTCGGGGGCGCTGTGAACCCCTCCTTGGGCGCTACCGATGCCATCCCTGGCATAGGACCCCCTCCAGGCCTGTCCCCGGCGCCCCTCCCGTCAAGCTCTCAGCGCATTGCCGGCCGCAGGGCGGCGTGGCGGTTGACGTCCTTGTAGAGCAGGTAGCGGAACGGGCCCGGGCCACCGGCGTAGCAGGCCTGGGGGCAGAAGGCGCGCAACCACATGAAGTCGCCGGCCTCGACCTCCACCCACTCCTGGTTGAGGTGGTAGACCGCCTTGCCCTCGAGCACGTAGAGGCCATGCTCCATGACGTGGGTCTCGTCGAAGGGGATCACCGCGCCGGGCTGGAAGGTGACGATGTTGACGTGCATGTCGTGGCGCACATCCTCGGGGTCGACGAAGCGGGTGGTCGCCCAGCGTCCCTCGGTGCCCGGCATCTCGTTGGGGGCGATATCGTTCTCGTTGACCACGAAGGGCTCCGGCACCTCGATGCCCGCGACCCGCTCGTAGGCCTTGCGCACCCAGTGGAAGCGCACCGGGGCGTCGGATTCGTTGCGCAGCTGCCACTTGCTGCCCGGCGGCAGGAAGGCGTAGCCGCCGGGCACCATGCGGTGGCGCTCGCCAGCCAGGGTCAGGGTCATCTCGCCCTCCACCACGAAGAGCACCCCCTCGGCCTCGGGGTCGGGCTCGGGGCGCTCGCTGCCGCCGTCGGGGGAGACCTCCATGATGTACTGGGAGAAGGTCTCGGCGAAGCCGGAGAGCGGGCGCGCCAGCACCCACAACCGGGTCTTCTCCCAGAACGGCAGATTGCTGGTGACGATGTCGCGCATCACCCCCCGGGGAATGAAGGCGTAGGCCTCGGTGAACACCGCCCGGTCGGAGAGCAGCTGGGTCTGGGGCGGATGCCCGCCGTGCGGGGCATAGTAGGTGCGTTGGTTCATGGTGTGTCCTGAAAAGGCTTGGGCCGAAAGCCGTGCCCGTGGCAGACATCGCTCGAGGCTGATCCGGCGACAGGCCTGTTCGGGGGCGCTGTGAACCCCTCCCTGGGCGCTACCGATGCCATCCCTGGCATAGGACCCCCTCCAGACCTGTCCCCGGCGCCTCTCGCTTCGGGAAGCGGCAGTTCAAAGATGTTCGCCAGAATGCCGCGCATCCGGACGAGTGATATGACTCAGCGCCCCGGCGCCGGATGATGCTCCGCCCAGTGTCGGGCGATATCCACGCGGCGCGCCACCCAGACCCGGTCGTGGGCCTCGATATGGTCGAGGAAGCGCTGCAGGGCGCGGAAGCGGCCGGGGCGCCCCAGCAGGCGGCAGTGCATGCCGATGGAGAGCATCTTCGGCGACTCCTCTCCTTCCTCGTAGAGCACGTCGAAGGCGTCGCGCAGGTAGGTGAAGAAGTGGTCGGCGGTATTGAAGCCCTGGGGCGCAGCAAAGCGCATGTCGTTGGTGTCCAGGGTGTAGGGCACCACCAGGTGGTCGTGCTCGACACCCTGGCTGTCCTTCTCGCGGGTCCAGAACGGCAGGTCGTCGCCGTAGTAGTCGCTGTCGTAGAGGAAGCCGCCCTCGTCAAGCACCAGACGACGGGTGTTGGGGCTGTCGCGGCCGGTGTACCAGCCCAACGGCTTCTCCCCGTAGAGGCGCTGGAAGATCGCCATCGCCTTCTGCAGGTGCTCGCGCTCGACATGCTCGGGCACCTCCTGGTAGTGGATCCAGCGATAGCCGTGGCAGGCGACCTCGTGGCCCAGCTCCTTGAAGGCCTGAGCCACCTCGGGATTACGCTCCAGCGCCATGGCCACGCCGAACACGGTAAGCGGCAGGCCGCGGCGCTCGAACTCGCGCAGGATGCGCCACACCCCCGCCCGGGACCCGTACTCGTAGATCGACTCCATGCTCAGGTGGCGATCCGGGTAGCTGGCCGCGCCGATGATCTCCGAGAGGAACTGCTCGGAACCCTCGTCCCCATGGAGCACGCAGTTCTCGCCGCCCTCCTCGTAGTTGAGCACGAACTGCACGGCGATCCGGGCGTTGCCGGGCCAGTTGGCGTGGGGCGGGGTGCGACCGTAGCCGATCAGGTCACGGGGATAGGAGGAAGCGCTCATTCCATCACCTTGTTGTTACTGGGATGACGACACTGACACCAATGTCGAGCCATTTTTGTATACAATAAGAAATGTACTCCTGCCGCTTCGGCGGCGCAAGCCCGCCGCTGCCCACGAGTGTCAAACGTGGAAGATACGATGCAGGTCCGGCGTCTCCTGCTCCTCCTCGACAATCGCCAGGGTGGCCTCCACGGCGCGCAGGTGCTCTCCCATCCGCACAGCGGCCTCGTCCCCCCTGCCCTTCTCCAGCAGAGCGATCAGCGCATCGTGGTCATGGGTCTCGCACCCCAGGTGGCCAGGCATCCCGTAGACCGCCAGGATCAGCGAGGAGCGGAAGCAGAGTCGCTCGACGAAGTCGGCCAGGGTGGCATTGCCGGCCAGGCGTGCCAGGCGGGTGTGGAAGTCCGCCGAATGGCGGATCGCCGCGCTGTGATCGTCCTCTCTCAGCACCTGCTGCTCGCGGGCGGAGAGCTCTCGCAGCGCCTGGGCACCCTGCGCATCGATACGCCTTGCCACCTCGGGCATCAGCCCGCACTCGACCATCTGGCGGGCGTCGAAGACTTCCCGGGCTTCCTCGGCGGTGGGCCGAGTGACGCTGGCGCCGCGCCGTGGGGTGAGGGTGACCAGCTGCTCCAGCGCCAGGCGCTGGAGGATCTTGCGGATGCCGGTGCGGCTGACCCCGAACACCTCCGCCAGGGCATCCTCGCGCAGGCGAGCGCCGGGCTTGAGGCGATGCTCGATGATGGCGTCGCTGATCGCACGGTGAATGGCGGCGTGGCGCTCAGCACCGTCGCCGTTCTTGCCGCGGCGGCTCCGGGCCTCCTGACGCTGATCCATGTGACCTGGCTCCCTGTGGTTCGCTGCCCTCATTGTATACGCGACGCCGCCGAAATGACGCCTCATCCTGAGACAAAAGGACCCGCCACGGAGGCGGGTCAAGCAAGTCATCACGCAAGGCGTCAGGGCGACTCAGGGCGACCAGGCGGCGATGGTATCGCGCTCCTCGTCGGTCATGCCGGTGATGTTGCCCAGCGGCATATAGCCGCTGGCCACCACCTCACGAATCTTGTCTCGCTGCTGCAGGATCTGCTCATGGGTATCGTAGGCAAGCCCTGCGGGGGGGGCATTGAAGCCAGGTTGACTAGGTTCGCTGGCGTGGCAGGCCACACATCGAGTCTCGATGATCGGCTGCACCTCGGCCATGCCCACGGACACCGACGCCTGGGCCTGGCCGGCGTTGCCACCGACGCTCGGCATGGCGACCCAGAATGCCACCGCGATCAGGGCGGTGCCGGCCACCGGGTAGGCGGGTTGTATCTTGCCGGCGTGCATCAGCACGAAGAACTGACGGATCAGTGCGCCACCGAAGATGAACAGCGACATGATCACCCAGGCGTAGTCATGGGAGTAAGCGAAGGAGTAGTGATTGCTGATCATCAGCAGCACCACCGGCAGGGTGAAGTAGGTGTTGTGCACCGAGCGCTGCTTGCCACGCTTGCCGTCCAGCGGGTTGGGGGCCTCGCCCGCCTTCATCGCCTTCACCATGCGGCGCTGCCCCGGGATGATCCAGAAGAAGACGTTGGCCGACATGGCGGTAGCCATCACCGCACCGGTGAGCAGGAAGGCCGCGCGGCCGGAGAAGATCTGGGTGCTCAGGTAGGAGACCACCACCATCATCACAGCCACCGCGATGCTGAGCACGCCATCACGGGTCATGTTGGGACTGATGCGCTTGCACAGCTCGTTGTAGACCACCCAGCCGCCGAGCAGGAACAGCAGCGCCACCACGTTGGCCTGCCAGCCGCTCATGTTGGCGGCCCACGCCCAGCTGGCATTGGGGTTGACCAGGTAGAAGCTGGGGTTGGCCATATAGAGCAGGATGAACAGCGCAAAGCCCGACAGCCAGGTGGTGTAGGCCTTCCAGAACGACCAGTGCAGGTCCTCGGGCAGCTTGGCCGGGGCTGTGGCGTACTTCTGGTTGTGGTAGAAGCCGCCGCCGTGCACCGCCCACATCTCGCCGAACACGCCCTTGTCGCGGTCCTCGGCGGCCTTGGGCGTGCGCAGGCCGTTGTCCAGCATCACGAAGTAGATGGATTCACCGATCCAGGCGATGGCCGCGATGACGTGCAGCCAGCGCAGCATGAAGTTTCCGAAATCCAGCAGATAGGCTTGCATAGGGGGGCCTCGTCTAGCGTCTTGTTATGGGCATCTCGGCGGGGGAAGCCCCTCAGCTTCCGCGGTAGGTGGAGTAGCCATAGGGCGAGAGCAGCAGCGGCACATGGTAGTGCGCGCCGGCATCGGCCACGCCGAAGCGCAGCGGGATCACGTCCAGGAAACGCGGCTCCTCGGCCTCGACACCCTGGGCACGCAGGTAGTCCCCGGCATGGAAGACCAGCTCGTACTGGCCGGCAGCGAACGCCTCGCCCTCGAGGATCGGCGCGTCACAGCGCCCGTCGTCATTGGTTACCACCTCCTTCAGGCGGGTGCGCTGCTCGCCCTCCAGGCGATAGACCTCGATGCGGATGCCCTCTCCCGGGCGACCCTGAGCGGTGTCGAGTACGTGGGTGGTCAGGCGTCCCATGGTGGTGCTCCTCGTGTCGTGTTGTGGATTGTCGTGATGGAACCGGGTTTTGCTTGTCGGTGCAGGTGCCCGAGGCTACCCTCACTCTGTGAAAACAGTTTTAGACATTCTTGCAGTACATTTCAAAACATTTTTTGTATACATTTATTCGGAGCACTCGCCAGAACTAACCGACCACCCCTGAAGGAGCATGAGCATGAGCGACAGAACCCTGAGCCCGCGACCCAGCCAGCTGGACAAGGCCGCCTTCGTGGCCGCCTACGGCGAGATCTATGAGCACTCTCCCTGGGTCGCCGAACTGACCTGGGAGAAGGCTCTCACGGTGGCACAGGACACTCCCGAGGGACTCGCCGGGGCGATGAGCGAGGTGCTCGCTTCCGCCCCAGCCGAGCGCCAGCTGGAGGTGATCCGCGCCCACCCGGATCTCGCCGGCAAGGCAGCGGTGGCCGGCGAGCTCACCGACGACTCCACCCGCGAGCAGGCCGGCGCCGGCCTGGACCAGTGCTCTCCGGAGGAGATGGCCCGCTTCGAACGGCTCAACGCCGCCTACAAGGCGAAGTTCGGATTCCCCTTCGTCATGGCGGTCAAGGGCAGCGACCGCTACGCCATCCTCGACGCCTTCGAGACACGCCTGGAGAACGACCCCGCCGAGGAGCGCCGCACGGCGGTGGCGCAGATCAATCGCATCGCCCGCTTTCGCCTGGAGGACAGGGCCGACGCCGGGCAGTGACGCCAGCAGGGGGCACACCTGCCTCCTCTATCCCATGAGCGGGGCGCCGGAGAACCGGCGCCCCGCTTGTCGTTGGGGTCATGTAAGATGGCGTCGTCCGCCGGGGACCGGCTGGGCACCCGGGTCCTGGCCCGCGGCCTCGGCGTCGGCACGGGCGATCTCCTCGCGTTCGCGCCGCTCGTCGGCCAGGGAGCGATGCGGCAGCACCAGGTTGAGCACGAAGGAGGTGATCGCCGCCACCACGATGGGCGCGCCGCCGATGACGTTCTGCAGCATCTCGGGAAACTGCTCGATGGCCGCCGGTACCTGGGAGATGCCCAGCGCCAGGGCCAGGGAGAGGCCGACGATGGTCACATTGCGGGCCGAGAGCTCGTCCTTGATGAGCAGCTGGATGCCGGTCATGGTGATCATCCCGAACACCGTGATGGTGGCACCACCCAGCACCGGGTAGGGAATGGTGGTCATGATGGCGCTGAACTTGGGACTCAGCCCGGCCAGCACCATGAACACACCGGCGATGGCCAGCACCGAGCGGCTGATCACCTTGGTCATGGCCACGATGCCCACGTTCTGGCTGAAGGTGGAGGTGGGCAGCGCCGCGAACAGCGAGCTCACCGCGGTAGTCAGGCCGTTGCCGAGCAGGCCACCGGTGAGCTCGCGGGTCTTCAGCTCACGGTTCATGCCAGCCACGCTGGTGGCGGAGAGGTCGCCGATGGTCTGCACCGAGTTGATCACGCAGATCACCACCATGGAGACGATCGCCGCGGAGTGGAACTCCAGCTCGAAGGGCATGAAACGCGGCACCGCCAACCAGCTCGCCTCGGCCACCGAACTGAAGTCGACCATGCCCATCGGCAGGGCCACCGCGTAGCCCACCAGGATACCGACGATGATCGCCGAGAGGCGCACCACGCCGCGACCGAACTGGGAGGCGCCGAGTACTGCCAGCAGGGTGATGATACCCACCATCCAGTTGGCCAGGTCGCCGAAGCCCTCGGCATTGACGTTGCCGCTACCCGCCATGTAGCGGATGGCGATGTCGTAGAGCGAGAGGCCGATCACCAGCACCACGGTGCCCGCCACGATGGGCGGAAAGAGGTGGCGGATATACTGGATGAAGTAGCCGACCACCATCATGGTGATGCCTCCGATCAGCTGGGCACCGAGGATCCCCTCGATGCCGAACTGCCCGCCCACGGCGATCAGGGTCGGCACATAGGCGAAGCCGACGCCGAAGATGGCCGGCAGGCGCGCGCCGAACTTCCAGACACCATAGAGGTGGAACAGGGTGCACACGCCCGAGGCGAGCACCGCCACCTGGATCAGCAGCAGCTTCTCCTGGGGCGTCGAGCCGACCACACCAGCGATGATGATGGGGGGCGTGATCACGCCGGCGATCATCGCCAGCACGTGCTGCAACGAGATGGGCAGCGCCTTGTAGACCGGCGGCCGCCCGTCGAAATCGAACAGCGAGGTGTTGCGAGTCTTGTTTTTCATGATGGGGCTATCCGGGGGCTGTTATTGTCCGTCGTCCATGGATACCGCATGTCGACATCGATGACCATTAATCTGTCGTCGATTAAATATAAAGTTGTATACATCAATGTCGTCTAACGGCATTCAGAAGTGCCACTCGAGCTGCAGGGTCGGTGCGTCGGTGTCCACGCCAGGCTTGCCGTGGTTACCGAACTTGTTGCGCCAGTACTCGTAGCCGACACCGGCCCACAACTGGTTCTCCCCGCCCCAGGCCAGCTGGCCCACATCGAGCATCAGTGAGGTGCGCATCAGCTGCTCGGGCTCGGTGTCGATGCCCTGATAGTCCTCGCCCTTCTCGCCGTTGTAGTTGTAGAACCCCTGGAACTTGAGCGCCGCGGCGCCGACCTCGAAGGGCAGCCCCCAGGCCAGGTTGAGCTGGTAGTAGGGGTCGAACTCGATCTCGTTGACGTCGCAGAAGCCCGCCCCGCAGTGGTTCCACTCGTGAGCATAGAAGAGGCTGAGGTCGACGAAGCCCTGGGGTACGTCGAACTTGAGCGTGGGCCCCGCCACCAGCAGGCGCTTGCGGGGGGCGAACGCGGTGTTCTTGGTGTTGAGGTCGAAGCCGCCGGTCAGCGCCACCTCCTTGACCGGTCCGAACGCCATCGGCTCGCCGGTCAGCTTGCCGAGGTGCAACTGGTGACGGTAGGTCAGGTAGGCCTCGGTGGCGCCGGTATCTCCGCCGCTGGCCGGGTCGGCGCTGTCCGACTGCAGCAGGTCCAGGTTGAGGAAGTTCTGGCCCAGCGAGTAGCCGCTCACATGGGTGAACTGCAACACGTGCTTTTCGACATCCCGTGAATTACCGGGCTCGGTGAACTGGGTGCCGTAGCGGTAGCCGAGGAAGGTGTCACTCCAGGTCGCGGCCTGGGCGCTGCCGGTGACCAGGCCGCCGAGCAGCAGGACGGCGCCAAGGCACCGCTTAGGGGTGGGCTCTTGCATGGAAGAGATCTCCGCTTGTTGTGTTTATTGGATACAAGCGAGCGGACTCGCTGTGTACACAATAGCCCAACAAAACATATTCGGAAAACCCTTCCATTTTCTTTATCCACTCGACAGGCGGCTCACGCCGCCCCGCGAGGCGGCGATCGCCGAGGCGTCGAGAAGAAACGCCCGCTCTTCTAGACTGACGGGAGGAATGCCCGAAGGAGGTTCCCATGTTCCGCAACCGTCATGACGCGGCCGAACGCCTGGCCGAACGCCTCGGCCACCTCAAGGGAGAACACCCGCTGGTGCTGGCCACCCCCCGCGGCGGGGTACCCATGGGCCGGATCATCTCCGACACCCTCGGGGGCGAGCTGGATGTGGTGCTGGTGCGAAAGATCGGTGCCCCCGGCAACCCGGAGTACGCCATCGGCGCGGTAAGCGAGGATGGCAGCGTGCACCTGGAGGAGACGGCAAGGGAGTACAGCGACGACTGGATTGCCCGCGAGGTGGGGAGACAACGGGAACTGATCGAGGAGCGCCGCCGGCGCTACACCCCGGTGCGCTCACCGGTCGACCCGGCCGGGCGCATCGTGGTGGTGGTGGACGACGGCAGCGCCACCGGGGCGACCATGGCCGCGGCACTGGCCACATTGCGCCAGCGCGGGCCCGCACGCCTGGTCGCCGCGCTGGGGGTGGCCCCACCGGACACCCTGGCACGCCTGGAGACGCTGGCCGACGAGGTGGTCTGCGTGGAGGCCCCCGAGCGCTTCGGTTCCGTGGGCCGGTTCTTCGCCGACTTCGATCAGGTCAGCGACGACGAGGTAGTCGCGCTACTCGCGTCTGGCCACGGCGGTCACCCGTCCCGCTAGCGCCCCACCGGTGCCACAACGACAGCGGGCCACCCCGAGGGGCGGCCCGCTATCACAGCCTAAAAGGATGCGGCTTACTTGCTGCCGACGGCCTTCAGGCTCTCCTCGACCAGCTTCTGCCCCTTCTGCAGGTAGTCCTGGTTGAGGGTGGAGAGCTTCTCGACGTCGGCCTTGACGTGGTCACCGAGGTCCTGGGCGGCCTTCTGCTGACCTTCGAAGGCCTGCTTGAAGCCATCGGCATCGCGAACCGCGATCCAGGCGCGGGCCTGGGCCAGGCTCAGGTCGCTGTAGCGACGCGCGGCGTCGAGCTGAGCACCGACGAGCTTCTCGGTGTACTCGAGGGCCAGCGAGCCATAGGCACGGGCCGGCTCGACGAAGAGCCCTTCAAACTGTTCGGTCGCTTTCTGCTGGGTAGCCTTGGTGGTCATGGAACACCTCCGTCTCTGGGGCCGAACAGGACGAAATGTCCTGTGTTGCAATGCAACATAGCAGGCACTTTTGTGCATTGCAACATCGTTTTGCCGGCCAGCCCCTCAGCGGTAGGCCCCCTCCACGTCTGTGATGCGCATCGCCTCGCGCCCCAGACCACCGTAGAGGTCCAGCATGCGCTCGAGCCAGGCATGAACCGGGTCGGCGTTGGAGACCAGGTCGGCGCTGGAGACGCAGCGGGCCCACATGAAGCAGCCGAAGACCAGGTAGTCGGCACCGGCCGGGGCGTCACCGTCCAGAAACGCCGCCTCCTTGAGCCGGCCGCGCAGCGGCTCGAGGCCGGCATCCAGCTGGGAGAGCCCCTTAGACGGCGAGTGGAACTCCTCCAGGGTGCGGCCGAAGCGCTTCTCACGGCTCTCGCGGAAATAGACCCGGTCGTCGGGATGGATGGCGTTGAACAGGTCCATGATGATGGTGCGCATGATGGCCGGCTGCAGGGTGCGCTCGGCATAGTGGCGCAGGAAGCGCGCGCGCCCCTCGGCCAGCCCCTCCCCCAGCAGTGGCGCCTCGGGGTAGGCACGATCCAGGTAGCGCAGGATCTCGTAGCTGTCGGTGACCACCGTCTCGCCGTCCACCAGCACCGGCACCTTGTCATGGTCCGCAAAGGCCAGTGCCGCCTTGTCTGTGAAACGCCAGGGGCGGGTCTCCACCTCCAGCCCCTTGTGGGCCAGAGCGTAGCGCACGCGCCAGCAGTAGGGCGAGAAGCGCAGCCCCTCGTCGACGCCACACAGGTCATAGAGCACTCGTGTCATGCCATCTCCTCGTTCGCGTAACCGTCAGGGTGATACCGATGCAGTCTGGCAGCGATTGCCATGGCCGCCAAAGCGCCCACCGCCGCCCCCCAGGCTGTCCATTAGTCTAAGAATCACCATCGCTGCGGCATCCATACGCGTCCCGTGAGCTATGCTTTCCCTTTAAACGACAATTGGTTAGAGAAGGTCAGCGCCATCTTTCGGACCCGGATATATTGGTAATACCAGTTATCCACCACTGGAAAGCACGCGGGCGTCCCCTTAAGGTTCCGCTGTCCAACACCCCCGTCGGCATTTCCACCGGCCGGGAACAATACTGACTGCTGATCGAGGATATCCATTCCATGAATGACACCCTCCTTGCACTGCTGGCCTTCGTGCCCCTGGTGCTTGCCGGTGTACTGCTTATCGGTCTGCGCATGGCAGCCAGGACTGCCATGCCGATCGTGTTCGTGGTCACCGCCATCATCGGCCTGTTCGCCTGGGAGATGAGCGCCACCCGCGTCATGGCCTCGACCCTCCAGGGCCTGATCCTCACCGTCTCGATCCTGTGGATCATCTTCGGCGCCATCTTGCTGCTCAACACCCTGAAGCATTCGGGCGGCATCAAGGCGATCCGCAACGGCTTCTCCGGCATCAGCCCGGACCGCCGTGTCCAGGCCATCATCGTTGCCTGGCTGTTCGGCTGCTTCATCGAAGGCGCCTCGGGCTTCGGCACCCCCGCCGCCGTCGCCGCACCGCTGATGGTGGCGCTGGGCTTCCCCGCACTCGCCGCCGTGGTGGTGGGCATGATGATCCAGTCCACCCCGGTCTCCTTCGGCGCCGTGGGCACCCCCATCGTGGTGGGCGTCTCCGGCGGCCTGGACCGCGCCGGCATCACCGAGACCCTGGAGGCCGGCGGCGCGAGCTGGATGGAGTATTTCCGCCTGATCGCCGGTGAGGTTGCCGTGATCCACGGCATCGTCGGCATCCTGATGCCGCTGATCATGGTGGTGATCATGGTGCGTTTCTTCGGCGCCAACCGCTCCTGGAAGGAGGGTCTCTCCATCGCCCCCTTCGCGATCTTCGCCGGCATCAGCTTCGTGGTGCCCTACATGCTGGCCGGCGTGTTGCTCGGGCCGGAGTTCCCATCGATGATCGGCGCCATGGTCGGCCTGGCCATCGTCGTGCCGGCCGCCCGCCGCGGCTTCCTGATCCCCAGGGACAGCTGGGACTTCCCCGAGTCCTCTTCCTGGCCCGACCAGTGGATCGGCAAGCTCGAGATCAAGCTGGACGATGTCACCGGCAAGGCACCGATCTCCACCCTGATGGGCTGGGTCCCCTACGTGCTGCTGGCGGTGATCCTGGTTGCCTCGCGCACCATCGAGCCGTTCAAGAATGCGCTGACCTCCTTCGCCTTCGGCTGGAGTGACATCCTGGGTGAAGCCGGCGTCTCCGGCAGCATCCAGCCGCTCTACCTGCCCGGCGGTATCCTGCTGATGGTGGTACTGCTCACCGCCCTGCTCCACCGCATGCGCCTGGGTGAGCTCAAGGCCGCCTTCGGCGAGTCCACCCGCACCATCTTCGGCGCCGGCTTCGTGCTGATCTTCACCATCCCCATGGTGCGAATCCTGATCAACTCCGGCGTCAATGCCGCCGACCTGGTCTCCATGCCGGTGGCCATGGCACAGCTGGTGGCCGACAGCGTGGGCGGAGTCTATCCGTTCTTCGCCCCGGCCGTGGGTGCCCTGGGGGCCTTCATCGCCGGCTCCAACACGGTCTCCAACCTGATGCTGTCCGACTTCCAGTTCAACGTGGCGCAGCAGCTCGGCCTCTCCACCGCCTTCATGGTGTCGCTGCAGGCCGTGGGCGCCGCGGCGGGCAACATGATCGCCATCCACAACGTGGTGGCAGCCTCGGCCACCGTGGGCCTGCTCGGTCGCGAGGGCGAGACCATCCGCAAGACGATCCTGCCGACGATCTACTACCTCGTCGCCACCGGGATCATCGCGCTGGTGGCCTTCTATGTGCTGAGCATCAGCGACCCGCTGCTCGGCCTCGGCTGATCGGGACACGCCCGTTGCGAATGCATCGCCCCCGGCATTGCCGGGGGCGTTTGCGTTGACGAGTTGGGAAAGGCTGGCCGCTATAGATGGCAGGAGGTTCGGCTACTCCCACCCCTCCAGCCGCATCGCCGAGCGCTCCAGGCGCTCGTCCTCGGCCTCGATCTCGCGCAGCGCCTCACCGAGGCCGTTGAGGTGCTCTAGCGCTACGCGCTGGGCCAGCTGCGGCTTGCCCTTGACCACGGCGTCGTGAAGCCTGGCGTGCTGGCGATTGATCATCTCCCGGGGCTCCGGGCGGTGGTAGAGGTTCTTCACCGAGGCGAACACCGAGCTCAGCAGCAGGTCGGTGAGGCTCTGCAGGGTATGCACCAGCACCGGGTTGTGGGAGGCCTGGGAGATAGCCAGGTGGAAGGCGTGGTCGAGGCGCGCCAGGCGCTCGACGTCGATGGGGTCGGCGCTTGCCACGTAGTCGGCCATCTCGCGATAGCGCCGCGTGATCAGCACCCGGTCCGCCGGATTGCCGCGGCTGGCGGCCAGCCGCGCCGACTCGCCCTCGAGCAGGGCACGCACCTCGAGCAGATCGAACAGGGTGCGCGGGTGGTCACGGAAGAGGTGCATCAACGGGCTCTGCTCCCGGGCCGGCAGCAGCGAGGCCACCGTGGAGCCTCTTCCCTGCCGGGTCTCGATGATGCCCTTGCTACGCAGGATGCGCAGGCCCTCGCGCAACGAGGCGCGCGACACCCCCAGCCTCTCGCACAGCCGCCGCTCCGAGGGCAACAGCTGCCCGGTGCGAAAGATGCCGTCCAGGATCAGCCGCTCGAGGCGAGCGGCCACCCCTTCCGGGGTACGCTGTCCACTGAAGGGTTCATCGGGTGTCGGCGTCATGGGATCCTCCGGATAGACCAATGGCTGGTCTGACCAGTGCACCACAGGCTGGACACCACCACCAGCCCTGCCACGATAATGTGACAAGAGATGTGTGCCGAGAGACGCGCCACGGACGCGGGCGCCGCCCACCCCGGCCATTCCGCCCTGACGAGACGCATGGGGAGCCACGATGAACACCCAGTACGACGCCCGGCTCGACGGCGAGCCACCCCGCATTGCCCAGGCCGAGGTCCTCGCCGACCTGCGCCAGGCATTGCCTGGCATGACCCTGCTGCATCGCGAGGAGGACCTGCGCCCCTTCGAATGCGACGGACTCTCCGCCTATCGCGCCCTGCCGATGCTGGTCGCGCTACCCGAGACCCTCGAGCAGGTCGAGACCCTGCTCAAGCGCTGCCACGCCCTGGGCGTGCCGGTGGTCACCCGCGGCGCCGGCACCGGCCTCTCCGGTGGCGCCATGCCGCTGGAGCACGGCGTGCTGCTGGTGCTGTCGCGCTTCAACCGCATCCTCGAGATCGACCCCGACGCGCGCACCGCCCGGGTCCAGCCCGGGGTGCGCAACCTGGCGATCTCCGAGGCGGCCGCCCCCCACGGGCTCTACTACGCCCCGGACCCCTCCTCCCAGATCGCCTGCTCCATCGGCGGCAACGTCGCCGAGAATGCCGGCGGAGTGCACTGCCTCAAGTACGGCCTCACCGTGCATAACGTCTTCAAGGTCGAGGTGCTGACCATCGAGGGCGAGCACATGACCCTGGGATCGGACGCGCTGGACGCCCCTGGCTTCGACCTGCTGGCACTGTTCAACGGCTCCGAAGGCATGCTCGGGGTGGTCACCGAGATCACCGTCAAGCTGCTGCCCAAGCCCGAGACCGCCAAGGTGCTGATGGCCAGCTTCGATGACATCGAGAAGGCCGGCGACGCCGTGGGTGCCATCATCGCCGCCGGGATCATCCCCGGGGGCCTGGAGATGATGGACAACCTGGCGATACGCGCGGCCGAGGACTTCATCGGCGCCGGTTACCCGGTGGAGGCCGAGGCGATCCTGCTCTGCGAGCTGGACGGCGTGGAGGCCGACGTCGATGACGACTGCGCCACCGTTCGCCACGTGCTGGAGCAGGCCGGCGCCACCGACATCCAGCAGGCCCGCGACGAGGCCGAGCGGGCGCTGTTCTGGGCCGGGCGCAAGAACGCCTTCCCGGCGGTGGGCCGCATGTCTCCGGACTACTACTGCATGGATGGCACCATCCCCCGCCGCGAGCTGGCCAGGGTGCTCAAGGGCATCGGCGACCTCGGCGAGGAGTACGGCCTGCGCGTCGCCAACGTCTTCCATGCCGGCGACGGCAACATGCACCCCCTGATCCTCTTCGATGCCAACCAACCCGGCGAATTCGAGCGCGCCGAGGAACTGGGCAGCCGCATCCTCGAGTTGTGCGTCGAGGTGGGTGGCACCATCACCGGGGAGCACGGGGTGGGCCGCGAGAAGATCCACCAGATGTGCGTTCAGTTCAGCCCCGGCGAGCTGGTCACCTTCCGCGCCGCCAAGGCGGCCTTCGACCCGGATGGCCTGCTCAACCCCGGCAAGAACATTCCCACGCCGGCGCGCTGCTCCGAGTTCCGCCTGACCAAGAGTGCCGGTGACGCCCCCGCCCCAACCCGGGCCCCCGAGAGCCAAGGCTGAGAGAGTTCGACGACATGGTGACCACACCCGATATTCCGAGCCGCGACGTTGTGAACCACGATGCCAGCGAGGCGCTGGCCGATCGCATCCGCCGCGCCGAGGCCGAGGGCACCCCGCTGCGCCTCGTCGGCGGCGACACCAAGGCCTTCTTTGGTCGCAAGGTTCAGGGCCGCACCGGCGAGGCCGAGACCCTCTCCACCCGCGAGCACCGCGGCATCACCGAGTACGACCCGGTGGAGCTGATCGTCTCGGTGCGCGCCGGCACCCCGCTGCGTGAACTGGAGGCCGCCCTGGCGGCCAACGGGCAGATGCTGCCCTGCGAGCCTCCCCACTTCGGCGACGATGCCACGGTGGGCGGCATGATCGCCACCGGCCTCTCCGGCCCGCGCCGGCCCTGGGCCGGCAGCGTGCGCGACTTCGTGCTGGGTACCCGCATCATCATGCGCCAGGGCAGCGAGCAGCGCTTCGGCGGCCAGGTGATGAAGAACGTCGCCGGCTACGACCTCTCGCGCCTGATGGTGGGCGCCCAGGGCACCCTAGGGCTGATCACCGAGGTCTCCATGAAGGTGCTGCCGCTGCCCGGCGCCAGCCGCAGCCTGCACCTCGACATGCCGCTGGCCGATGCCCTGGAAAAGCTCGCCGAATGGGGCCGCCAGCCGCTGCCGATCACCGCTGCCGCCTGGCTTGAAGGAGCCCTGCACCTGCGCCTGGAGGGCGGCCCCAGCTCGGTGGCCGCCACCGCCGAGCGCCTGGGCGGCGACGAGTTGCTCGACGGCTTCTGGGAGGCCCTGCGCGAGCAGCGGCTGGACTTCTTCGCCGCCGAGGACCCGCGCGCACTGTGGCGGCTCTCGTTGCCCCACCACACCCCGGTGCTCGAGGTACCCGGCGTCACCGCCGAAACCGACGTGCTCTACGACTGGGCCGGCTGCCAACGCTGGGTACGCAGCGACGCCGACGCCGAGGCGATCCGTGCGGTGGCGCGCCGGGCCGGAGGCCACGCCACCTGCTGGCGAGGCGCCGGCGGCAAGGCGGTGGACGAACCCTTCACCCCGCTCGACCCGGTGGTCGAGAAGTACCACCGCAACCTCAAGACCCAGCTGGACCCCAAGGGGATCTTCAACCCGGGCCGGCTCTACGCGGCATTCTGAGACACGGGGAGACGCCACCATGCAGACGCACTTCACCGCGGAAGACCTCCAGAAGCCGCATATCCGCGAGGCAGATCGGGTGCTGCGCACCTGCGTGCACTGCGGCTTCTGCAACGCCACCTGCCCCACCTACCAGCTGCTGGGGGACGAGCGCGACGGCCCGCGCGGGCGCATCTACCTGATCAAGGAGATGCTCGAGGCCCCCGAGGGCAGCGACAAGGTGACCGAGGAGACCCGGCTCCACCTCGACCGCTGCCTCACTTGCCTCAACTGCGAGACCACCTGCCCCTCGGGGGTGGAGTACCACAAGCTGATCAATATCGGCCGCGCCGAGGTCGAGCGCCGGGTGCCGCGCAAGGCGTCGGAGCGCGCACTGCGCTATGGCCTGCGCAAGGCGCTGGTGGAGCCGAAGCGCTTCCAGGCGCTGCTCAAGCTGGGCCTCACCTTCAGGCCGCTGGTGCCGGGCGTGCTCAGGGACAAGATGCCTCCCGCCCCGGTGGATGCCGGAAAGCGCCCCGAGGGCAGGCAACATGCCCGCCAGATGCTGATCCTGGAGGGCTGCGTGCAGCCGGGGCTCTCGCCCAACACCAACGCCGCCACCGCCCGGGTGCTGGATCGCCTGGGCATCGGGCTGACTCCGGTGGCCGAAGCCGGCTGCTGCGGCGCCATCGACTTCCACCTCAACGCCCAGGACGAGGGGCGCGCCCGCGCACGGGCCAACATCGACGCCTGGTGGCCGCATATCGAATCCGGCGCCGAGGCGATCGTGCAGACCGCCAGCGGCTGTGGCGCCTTCGTCAAGGAGTACGCCGAGATTCTCGCCGACGACCCCGACTACGCCGACAAGGCCGCCCGGGTGAGCGAGCTGGCGAAGGACCTGGTCGAGGTGCTCCGCGACGAGGCCCTGGACGACCTCGAGGTGAAACAGGGCCGTCGGCTCGCCTTCCACTGCCCCTGCACCCTGCAGCACGCCCAGAAGCTCGGCGGCGCCGTGGAGGGCGTGCTGACTAGGCTCGGCTTCGCGCTGACCCCGGTGGCCGACGCCCACCTCTGCTGCGGCTCGGCGGGTACCTACTCCATCACCCAGCCGGAGCTCTCGAAGCAGCTGCGCGACAACAAGCTCGACAACCTCGAGGCCGGCAATCCCGAGGTGATCGTCACCGCCAACATCGGTTGCCAGACCCACCTCAATGGCGCCAACCGCACCGAGGTGCGCCACTGGATCGAGATCGTCGACGAGGCACTAACCCCCTAAGGAGACCACCATGAAGACCAAGCCTGCCCTGACCCTGACCGACGTCAACGCCATCCTCGATGCCGCCCAGCAGGAGGCCGAGGCCAACGGCTGGGGCGTGACCATCGCCGTGGCCGACGACGGCGGCCACCTGCTCGGCCTGCGCCGCATGGACGCAGCCCCGCCCTTCAGCGCCGAGGTGGCCGCGCAGAAGGCCCGCAACGCCGCCATCGGCCGCCGCGAGACTCAGGCCTTCGAGGAGATGATCAACGGCGGCCGCACCGCCTTCGTCACCGCCCCCATGCAGTCGCTGCTGGCCGGTGGCGTGCCGGTGCTGGTGGACGGCGAGGTCGCCGGCACCGTCGGCATCTCCGGCGTCAAGCCAGACCAGGACGTGCAGATCGCCCGCGCCGGCGTCGCTGCCATCGGCTGATCCAGGGCGCTGTCGCTCCCGAGCATGGGGCCTTACCCCGGACTACACTGAACGGGCACGGGTCCATCATGAGACCCGGCAGGCGTGCCTGCTGGGGTACGCTTTCCCTGACCGCGCTCGGGAGGTACCGAGATGATCAAGAAATCCCTCATCGCCCTGGCCGCCATGCTGTTCTCCGCATCGGCCTGGGCGCATATGTGTCCGACACTGATGGGCGACATCGACCAGGCGCTGGAGGATGACACCACCGTCGCCGAAGTCGACGAATCCACCCTCGAGGAGGTCCGCGACCTGCGGGCCCGCGGCGAGGAAGCCCACCAGGCCGGTGACCACGACGAATCGGTGGCCCTACTGGAAGAGGCCAAGGAGAAACTCCGCATCTAGCAGATGGCGATACCACTCCCCCAGCCAATAACGCGAGAGCCCCGAGTCATCGGGGCTCTCGCCTTTCATGACGGGTATTGCCGAACCAGGAAAGGGGGCTCTCGCGGCGATGGGATATGCGGCGGGTTGCGTTTACCATGCGCTCATCCACTCTCCTGGCCATAAGCAGCCACCTTTCAACGTATACGGAACCGCGATGTCTCCCCTGCACTTCCTGGCCCCCCTCGGCGCAGTACTGATCTGGTCGGGCAACATGACCATCAACCAGCTCACCGTCGGCGCCATCGCGCCGAGCAGCATCGCCTTCCTGCGCTGGGTGCTGGCGCTCGCCGTGCTCACCCCCTTCCTGGCGCCTTCGGCCTGGAAGCACCGGGCGACAATCCGCCGGGAGTGGCTGAAGCTCGCCGTGCTGGGGCTGCTCGGCATGGGATTGTGGCAGGGGCTCGCCTACATGGCCGCCGAGACCACCAGCGCCACCAACATGGGCATCCTGGCCGCCATGGTGCCGCTGCTCACCGTGCTGCTCAGCGCCCTGATCCTGCGCGAGCCGCCGAGCCTGGGCGGCGTGGCCGGCGGCGCCCTGGCACTGGTCGGCGTGTCGATCCTGCTCGGCCAGGGCAACCCGCTCTCGCTGCTGGAGCTGACGGTGGCGAAGGGCGACGCCCTGATGCTGGTGGCCGCCACCTGCTACGCCCTCTACGGGGTGATGCTCAAGCGCTGGCCCATCGACCTGCCACCCTGGGTGCTGCTCTACGGCCAGGTGATCTTCGCCGTGCTCTTCCTGCTGCCACCCTACCTGCTGGGTCCCATGACCCCGGTCGATTCGAGCAACGTCGGCCTGATCCTCTACGCCGGCATTCCCGCCTCCATCGTCACCACCTTCCTGTGGATGCTGGCGATCCGCCGCATCGGCGCCAGCCAGGCGAGCATCTTCATCAACCTGATGCCGCTGTTCAGCGCCATCATCGCAATGCTCGCCCTGGGCGAGCGCATCGCCCTGTTCCACTTCCTGGGCGGGGCGCTGATACTCGCCGGCGTGATCATGGCCCAGACCCTGACCCGGCCACTGCGCCGCCCGCCCATCGCGGCACAGGGCGGCACCGACCGCTCGTGCTAGACTCTGCCCTCTGCCCCACCTGACCTGAAGGATGCACCATGTCCCTCGACGACCTGCACCTCACGCTTCGCAACCTGACGCTGGATGACTACCCCCAGCTCGAGTCGCTGATGGACGCCGTCTACCACGATATCGGCGGCGCCTGGTCGCGGCACACCATCGAGAAGCTGATCGAGTCCTTCCCCGACGGCCAGGTGGTCATCGAGGATGACGGCCGCCTGGTGGGCATCGCCCTGACCGTGCGGGTCGACTACGACGAGTTCACCAACCCGCACAAGTACGACGACCTGATCGGCAAGCGCGAGGTGATCCTCGACGACCCCGAGGGTGATGCCATGTACGGACTGGACGTGCTGATCCACCCCGACTACCGCGGCTACCGCCTGGGGCGGCGCCTCTACGACGCGCGCAAGGAGCTGTGTCGCTCGCTGAACCTGCGCGCGATCCTCGCCGGCGGGCGCATCCCCCAGTACCACCAGCACGCCGAGGAGCTCTCCCCCACCCAGTACATCGACCGGGTGGCGCGCAAGGAGATCCACGACCCCATCCTCTCCTTCCAGCTGGCCAACGACTTCCAGGTCAAGCGCCTGCTGCGCGACTACCTCCCCGAGGACGAGCGCTCCCAGGGCTACGCCACCCTGCTGGAGTGGAACAACTTCCTCTACGAGCCCGCCGAGCTGGTGCTCGATACCCGCAAGACCCAGGTGAGGGTGGGTGCCGTGCAGTGGCAGATGCGCGAGTTCGATTCGGTGGAGGCGGTACTTCAGCAGGTGGAGTACTTCGTCGACGCCCTCTCGGACTACAAGAGCGACTTCGCGGTCTTCCCGGAGCTGTTCAATGCGCCGCTGATGGGGCTGCAGAACCGCGCCGCCCAGCAGGACCAGATGGCCGCCATCCGCTTCCTGGCCAGCTTCACCGAGCAGTTCAAGACCGAGCTCTCGCGCATGGCTGTTTCCTGCAACATCAATATCATCGCCGGCTCGATGATCGAGGTGGGCGAGGACGACCGTCTCTATAACGTCGCCTACCTGTGCCACCGCGACGGCACCCTGGAGCGCCAGGCCAAGCTGCACATCACCCCCCAGGAGCGCCGCGACTGGGTGATCGAGGGCGGCGACGACCTCCAGGTGTTCGACACCGACGCCGGGCGCATCGGCATCCTGATCTGCTACGACGTGGAGTTCCCGGAGCTGCCGCGGCTGCTGGCCGAGCAGGAGATGGACATCCTATTCGTGCCCTTCTGGACCGACACCAAGAACGGCTACCTGCGGGTGCGTCACTGCGCCCAGGCCCGGGCCATCGAGAACGAGTGCTACGTGGTGCTGTGCGGCAGCGTGGGCAACGTGCCCTCCATCGAGAACATGGAGATCCAGTACGCCCAGTCGTCGGTCTTCTCGCCCTCGGACTTCGCCTTCCCCCACGACGCCGTGCTCTCCGAGACCACCCCCAACACCGAGATGATCATGTTCTCGGACCTCGACCTGACGCGGCTGACCATGGTGCGCAACGAGGGCTCGGTGACCAACCTCAAGGATCGCCGCAAGGACCTCTTCGACCTGCGCTGGCGCGACTGGTCGTGGAAGTCCGGGGCCGACCTCGACGAGAGCTGAGCCGATGCTGGGGCGCCTGAAACGTTGGCGAGAGGCGCGCTTCGCGGCGCGCCACCCCTTCCCCGAAGACGCCTGGGCTGAGGCCCGCGGACGCGTGCCGCTGCTCGCTGCCCTGGCCGAGGAGGAGGCCGCACGCCTGGGTCTCCGCGCCTGGCGCTTCCTGCACGCCAAGCGTGTCACCCTGCACCCTGAGCTCGCCGAGGCCACCCCCTTCGACCTCCCCGCCAGGCTTGCCCTGGCCGCCCAGGCCTGCCTGCTGACACTGGGCTGGCCCGAGGAGGAGCATCAAGAGGCCTTCGCCAACGTCCACGAGGTGCTGGTGCTGCCGGACGCCTTCCAGCGCCGGGTGGAGGAGATGGACGAGTTCGGCGTGATGCACGAGTACGACGACGAACGGGCCGGCGAGACCTCCCACCAGGGGCCGGTGGTGGTGGCCTTCCCCGACCTGATGGAGAGCGGCGACTTCTCCGGGTTCAACGTGCTGATCCACGAGTTCGCCCACAAGCTCGACCTGGGCAACTCGCTGGACGTCGACGGCTTCCCGCCGCTGCCCGCCGAGATCGACCCGCGGGAGTGGCACCGGGTGTTCATGGCGGTGTGGGACGACCTCCAGGCGCGGCTGGCGCGCGGCGAGGCCACCCCCATCGACGACTACGCCGCCACCCACCCCGGCGAGTGCTTCGCGGTGTGCTGCGAGGCCTTCTTCACCGCCCCCGACCTGTTGCATGATGCCTATCCGGCGCTCTTCGCGCTGCTCGGCCGCTACTTCCGCCAGGCGCCGCTGGCCCGCCTGCCGGCCGAGTATCACGCGCGGCCGCCCGCGGCCCATCCCGAGCGCCACTGACCCACCGCCCGTCCCCAGGAGGCGCCGATGATCGACCTGCGCAGCGATACCGTCACCCGTCCCAGCGCCGCCATGCGCGACGCGATGCACGCCGCCCCGGTGGGCGACGACGTCTGGGGCGACGACCCCAGCGTGGCGCGCTTCGAGGCCGCCGTGGCCGAACGTGCCGGCAAGGCCGCCGCCCTGCTCTTCCCCAGCGGCACCCAGAGCAACCTGGCCGCCCTGCTCGCCCACTGCCAGCGCGGCGACGAGTACCTCGCCGGCCAGCAGGCCCACACCTACAAGTACGAGGGCGGCGGCGCCGCGGTGCTCGGCGGCATCCAGCCCCAGCCGCTGGAGCACGCCGAGGACGGCTCGCTGCCCCTGGAACGCATCCGCGCGGCGATCAAGCCCGATGACTTCCACTTCGCCCGCACTCGCCTGCTGGCGCTGGAGAACACCATCGGCGGTCGCGTGCTCGACCCCGACTACGTGGCGGCAGCCACCGCGCTGGCCCGGGAGCAGGGCCTTGCCACCCACCTCGACGGCGCCCGGCTGTTCAACGCCGCGGTGGCAAGCGACACCTCACTGGATGAGCTCTGCGCGCCCTTCGACTCGGTCTCGCTGTGCTTCTCCAAGGGGCTCGGCGCCCCGGTGGGCTCGGCCCTGGCGGGCTCCCGCGAGCTGATCGACAGCGCCCGGCGCTGGCGCAAGGTGCTGGGCGGCGGCATGCGCCAGTCCGGCATCATCGCCGCCGCCTGCCACCATGCGCTGGACCACCACGTGGCCGACCTCGCCGGCGATCATCGCCGCGCCGCGCGCCTGGCCGAGGGAATCCGCGCGCTGCCCGACCTCGAGGTGGCCTACCAGGCCACCAACATGGTGTTCCTGCGCGTGCCCGAGCGCCACGTCGCCCCGCTGCGCGCCTGGCTCGCCGAGCGCGGGATCCTGGTCGAGCTGCTCTACGCCACCCGCCTGGTGATCCACCGCGACCTCGACGACAACGCCATCGAGAGAGTGCTCGAGGCGCTGGGCGAGTACTTCACCCGCCGCTGAGCTGGCGCTCGGCGAGCAGCGGGCGCGCAGGCCGGCACCAGCCACTCCTCGCCCAGCGACAGCGCCTCCACCCCGGCCCAGTCGCCGTGACCGTAGCGGATCTCGATGTCGGCCCCCTCGGGGCCGAAGTCGTCGGGCCAGATGGCGCTGACCAGGCGCAGCGCCACCTCGGGATGCGCCTCTCGCAGGCGAGCCAGGCGCGGTGCCAGCCAGTCCTGCTGGATCACCGGGGTGGTGCGCAGCGTCACACTGTGGTCGGCCGCGCCGCCGAACACCTCGGCGGTGCCCTCGGCCAGGCGCGAGAAGGCGTCGTGGATGCTGGGCAGCCAGGCCTGGCCGGCCGGGGTCAGGGTGAGGCTGCGCGGGTGGCGTACGAAGAGCTTGTGGCCCAGGCGGTCTTCCAGCAGGCGGATGCGCTGGCTGATGGCCGCCTGGGTCACCCCCAGCTCGCGACCGGCGGCGGTGAAGCTGAGGGTGCGCGCGGCGGCCTCGAAGGCCTGCAGCCAGGTCAGCGGCGGCAAGGGGGTCATGGCCAAGTCACTCATAAGCTGGGTTGGGTCATAGGCGCCAGATTAATCGTTTGTCACTGCCCGCGCCACGCCCCATCCTGAGCGCCTCCCCCATCCCCTGACCCGAGGAGACGCCATGAGTCCTGTCGCCGACACCGCTCGCCCTGCCACCGCCCCCGACATGGCCGAGCTCGCGCCCTTCCCCGCCGGGCCGCTGCTCACCGAGGCCAGCGCCGACGCCGAGGCGGTGGCGCTGGCCTGGGAGGACGGCGCGCGCACCCGCCTGCCCCTGCTCTGGCTGCGCGACCACTGCCCCTGCCCGGGGTGCCGTCACCCCCAGACCCGCGAGCGCCTGCATGTGCCGCTCGACGAGGTGAGCACGCCGCCCGAGACGCGCCTCGAGGAAGGCCACCTGTGGCTGCGCTGGGAGGAAGGCCACGAGAGCCGCTTCGCCGCCGGCTGGCTGCACCAGCGCCGCCCCGAGGCACCGGTGACGAGCCCCGTCCCCGCGCGTCGTGCCTGGCGCGAGGGCTTCACGCCGGTGCGCGTGCGCCACGCCGACTTCCTGACGCCGGAGGGGGAGGCGACCTGGCTCGAGGCACTGCTGCGCGACGGCCTGGCGCTGATCGACCAGGGCCCGCTGGCCGACGAGGAGGTCAGCCGCCTGGCGGAGCGCATCGGCCCCCAGCGCGCCACCAACTTCGGCGCCCGCTTCGACGTGCGCTCCAAGCCCAACCCCAACAACGCCGCCTACACCGCCATCGGCCTGGCGCTGCACATCGACCTGCCCAACTGGCGCCAGCCGCCGGATATCCAGCTACTCTACTGCCTCCAGAATGAGGCCGAGGGGGGCGAATCGCTATTCGCCGACGGCATCCGGGTCGCCGAGGCGCTGCGCGAGGCGGATCCCGAGGCCTTCCGGGTACTCAGCGAGGAGGCCATCGACTTCCGCTTCCAGGACGAGACGCACGACATCGCCGTGCGCGCGCCGGTGATCGGCTGCGACGCCGAGGGCCGCGTGGTGGAGTTGCGCTTCAACAACTGGATACGCGATACCCTGCGCCTGCCCGCCGAGCGCATGACGGCCTGGTACCGCGCCTATCGCCACTTCTGGCAGCTGCTCCACTCGCCGCGCTTCCAGCTCGACTTCAGCCTGGCGCCGGGCGAGATGGTCGCCTTCGACAACCGCCGGGTGCTGCATGGCCGCCGCGCCTTCGACCCCAATACCGGCGCCCGCCACCTGCAGGGGACCTACCTGGACCGCGACCTGCTCGAGTCGCGGCTGCGGGTGCTCTCCCGCCGCCGCTGACCGGGCGATCGCCGGCGCGCCAGCGCGACGCCGACGATTGGACTCGGCCGGCAGGAGCCTTATGCTGTCCCCCCGCCATTCGTCGAGACGCCTGCCATGCCCCGCTCCCTGCTGCTGCCGCTGGTCGCCCTCGCCCTGCTCGCCAGCCTGGCGCTGGGCTGGCAGTGGCTGGCCCGGGAGGGAGTGCTGACCCTGGAGGCGCTGCGGGCGCTGGCCGCCTCGGCCCCCGGCTGGCGCGACGCGCCCTGGACGATCCTGGTGGTGATGGCGGTCTACGCCGGGGCCTCGCTGGTGATGTTCCCGCTGAGCCTGCTGGTGGGCGCGACCGGGCTGCTGTTCGGCCCCTGGTGGGGCTTCGGCTACGCCCTGGCAGGCACCCTGGGCGCCTCGCTGGTCACCTGGTGGGTGGGCCGGCGCATCGGCCGCGAGGCGCTGCTGCGCCATGGTGGCAAGCGCCTCAGGGGGCTCTCGCGCTACCTCTCCGGCCGCGGCATCCGCACCATGACCGTCGTCAACCTGCTGCCGCTGGCCCCCTTCACCCTCACCAACATGTTGGCCGGCGCCTTTCGCCTGCGCCTGCGCGACTATCTGGTGGGCTCGGCGCTGGGGATCGCCCCCGGGCTCGCCGGGGTCACGCTGCTGGGCAGCCAGCTGGGGGAGCTGGCCACCGCCGAGAGCCGCGGCGAGCTCGCCTGGGGTGCCGGAGGCCTGCTGCTGGCGGTGCTGCTGCTGGTGGCGCTCAAGCGCTGGGCCGACCGTCGCCGGCGGCGCTGATCACTTCGCCGGCCCGCCGGGCCACCAGTCCGGACGCTCCTCCTCCCAGGTGGCGTGGACCAGCTTGCCCAGCACCCGGCCACGATGGCGAAGCATCTGCCACTCCGCCCCCAGGCGGTGTCTCACCCGCTCCCAGCCCCCCTCTTCGGCATGGGTGAAGGGGCCGCCGGCGGCGATGGCACGCCGGTAGACATCGAGGCAGCGCTCGGCGCAGCGGGCCTCGTCGAAGGCCGCCGCGGTCCGCTGCGCCCCCTCTGCCAGGGGCGAGCGCGCCGCGGGCTCGACCAGCGCCGTCAGAGCCTCAGCCATCACCTCAGCATCGTCGCCCTCCAGCAGGCGACCGTTCTCGCCGTCCCGCACCACCTCGCGCACCCCGGGGGCATCCAGGGCCACCACCGGCAGCCCGGTGGCCATCGCCTCGGCCACCACCATGCCCTGGGTCTCGCTGTGGGAGGCGAAGGCGAAGAGGTCCATGGCATGGTAGGCATCGATCAGCGCCTGGCCCTGCAGCCGCCCGGTGAAGTGTACCCTGGCGCCGACGCCGGCCGCCTCGAAGCGCGCCTCCATGGCCGCTTGCGCCTCCCCCTCCCCCACCACCAGGCAGTGGAGGCGCTCGTCGCGTCCCAGCGCCAGGCCGACGGCACGCGCCAGGAATTCGAGGTTCTTCTCGAAGGCCAGCCGACCCAGGTGGCCGACCACGCAGGCCTCCACGGGAATCCCCAGCCGCTCGCGCCAGGCTCGCCCGTCGCCCGCCGCGAAGCGGCGCGTGTCCACGCCGCTCGGCACCACGCTGATCGCCGGGTTGGCCCCGCGCTCGATCAGCAGCCGGCGGATGCTCTCGCTGGGCGCGATCACCTCGTCGCACAGCCGGGTGTACTCGGTGGCCAGCGCCACGGCGAAGCGCTGCATGCGCGGCGAGTCGCCGGGCACGTAGTGGGTGTAGTGCTCGTAGAGGGTGTGGTGGGTGAATACCAGCGGCAGGCCATAGGTCTCGGCGGTGCGCGCGGCGGTGTCGCCGAGCAGGAAGGGGTGGTGGGAGTGCACGATATCCGGGTCGAAGGCCTCCACCGCCTCGTGGAGCTGGCCGGGAATCGGCACCGGCAGCGAGAAGTCGCTGCCGTTGAAGTGCTGCATGGCAACCACCCGCACCACGTCCTTCTCCGCCTCAGGCTGGCCATCCAGGCGCGGCGCCACCACCAGCACCCGGTGGCCAAGCTCGCGCAGGCTCATTGCCAGGCGCTGTACCGACTCGCTGACCCCGCCGACGATGGGCAGGTAGGTGTTGGTAAACATGAGGACGTTCACGACTGGGGACTCCGCTGCACGGGGATAGACAATTTGAACACTCTTCACCCGCCCGGCGGTTCGGATACGTCAGACCGTATCAGATGTCACGGTGGATCACCTGTCCTCCGCCCCGGAAGTGCGGCAGCACAGCGACGGCGACATGGTTCGACCTTGTGGAGAGTAACCCCTGGCGCAGCCGATACCGCCATTGGGGTGATCGGCTACGCCACTCTCAACGATCAGTCATCGTCATCATCGACCTGGTGGCCAATAACGCCGCCAACCACGGCACCGCCAACGGTACCAGCCGTGCTGCCTCCCGTCAGGACCGAGCCGCCGACAGCACCCACGCCCGCACCGAGGGCAGTGTTCCTGTCCTGGGTCGACATCCCGGAGCACGCCGCCAGGCCCAGCATAAGGGACAGGGCCAATGCACCAAGCGCCGATCTTTGCATCCTGTTCATGATCCACCTCCATAAGTACCCGTCGCAAGCTGCGACATCGTGGCTGAAAGCCAAGTGATACAACGCCCTGTGCACTACCATCTGCATTCTAGCGACTTTGCCTTGTGGCTGAAGTTCCCTTCTTATAACTGGGCATGCTGACAGTAGTCACCTGACTGACCTGGGGTGTCTAGCCCGCCACTGAGAGCACTACCCGGATACCCGCCCCCTGCGTCCTGCTCCAGCGCGACACTCCGAGCGAGTGCCGAGCCTCATCGAACTCCATTATTGGCAAGGTGGTGGGCTGTGTCTATCGCGGGACCTCTGCGAAAGAGATCACCCCACCCGCCCGGGTAGTTCCTGACGAAGCAGGTCCACAAAAGCACGAATCCGTGCAGGGATATGACGCCGCTGGCGATAGACGGCATGGAAGTCGGCGCGCACGCCCTGCCACTCGGGCAACAGCGCCACCAGGCGCCCGTCCCCCAGGTGCGACTGGACATCCCAACGGGAACGCAGAATGACACCGTGGCCATCCAGCGCCAGGTTGACGATGACCTCGCCGTCGTTGCTGGCCAGGGGCCCGGCGACCTTGACCGACTGGTCCGGGCGCTCGCCACCGCGATGCTCGAAGCGCCAGAGCGCGAAGTCGCTATCGTTCTCGCGCAGCACCAGGCAGGGATGCTTCGCCAGGTCCGCCGGCTCCGCCAGGCCCGGCATCCGCTCGGCATAGGCGGGCGCCGCGCAGAGGATCCGGCGGTTGTCGAGGATGCGCTGGGCGACCAGCCGCGAATCGGGCAGGGCACCCACCCGGATGCTGATGTCCACACCCTGTTCGCCCGGCGTCATGGGGAAGTTGGTGAGCTCGAGGGTGCCCTCCACGCCCGGGTGGCTGGCGCAGAAGCGGGAGAGCAGCGGTGCAACGTGGCGGCGCCCGAAGCCGAAGGTGGCGTTGACCTTGAGCGGCCCCGAGAGCGCGGCACGCTGGGCACTGAGGCCCTCCTCCAGCTCGGCCAGCTCGTCGAGGATCGCCCCGCCACCGGCCAGGTAGCGCTCCCCCTCCGCCGTCAGGGTCAGGCGACGGGTGGTCCGACTGGCCAGGCTGACCCCCAGGCGCGATTCTAGCTGCTTGAGACGCTTGCTGACCGCCGACAGGGAGAGTCCCAGATCGCGGGCGGTCGCCGTCAGGCTGCCGGCTCGCGCCAGGCGCTGGAAGAAGGCGAGGTCATCAAGCGGCGCCATGGAACTCTCCACTCAGGGTCAACAATGCCTTGCATCCTAGCCTGATTATCTCTCGCCTGTCAGGCACTAGAGTAGGAGCATTCCCGGCACACAGAAGAGGAGTAGATACATGGCACAGCGCATCGCAGTGATCCCCGGCGACGGCATCGGCAAGGAGGTGATGCCCGAGGGCGTGCGCGCCCTGGAGGCCGCCGCCGAGCGCTTCGGCATCGAGATCGAGCTCACCGACTTCGACTTCGCCAGCTGCGACTACTACGCCGAGCACGGCCAGATGCTGCCCGACGACTGGTTCGACCAGCTCAAGGACTTCGACGCCCTCTTCTACGGCGCCGTGGGCTGGCCGGAGACCGTGCCCGACCACATCTCGCTGTGGGGCTCGCTGCTGCAGTTCCGGCGCCGCTTCGACCAGTACGTCAACCTGCGCCCCTGCCGGCTGCTGCCCGGCATCAGAAGCCCGCTGGCCGACCGCCAGCCCGGCGATATCGACTTCTATGTGGTGCGCGAGAACACCGAGGGCGAGTACTCCAGCGTCGGCGGGAAGATGTTCGAGGGCACCGAACGCGAGGTGGTGATCCAGGAGACGGTGATGACCCGCCACGGCACCGACCGAGTGCTGAAGTTCGCCTATGAGCTGGCCCGATCGCGCCCCCGCAAGAAGCTCACCTCGGCCACCAAGTCCAACGGCATCGCCATTACCATGCCCTGGTGGGACGAGCGTGTGGCCGAGATGGGCAGGCACTACCCCGAGGTCGCCGTGGACCAGTTCCATATCGATATCCTCACCGCCAACTTCGTGATGCACCCCGACTGGTTCGACGTGGTAGTGGCCAGCAACCTGTTCGGCGACATCCTCTCCGACCTGGGCCCGGCCTGCACCGGCACCATCGGCGTGGCGCCCTCGGCCAACATCAACCCGGAAGGCACCTTCCCCAGCCTGTTCGAGCCGGTGCACGGCAGCGCCCCGGACATCGCCGGCAAGGGGATCGCCAACCCCATCGGTCAGATCTGGTCGGCGGCGATGATGCTCGAGCACCTGGGCTACCAGGAGGCGGCCGACGCCATGGTCACCGCCTTCGAGGCGGTGCTCGCCGAGGGTGACAGGAACGTGCTCACCCCCGACGTGGGTGGCACCGGCACCACCGAGGGCATGGGACGGGCCATCACCGAGCGCATCAAGGGCTGACGCCACCTCCCCCTCCATGCAGGACGGCCACCGCTTCCGCGGTGGCCGTCGCTGCTCTCCTCCGGTCTTTCCTTGCCGATGCCTCAGCCCTTGCGGGGCCGTGGTTCTATCACCTCATCGTCGTGCAGCGTCTCCCAGCCGGTGATCATCGCCTTGATATGCGCCAGCGGCGTATGGCCGGTGGTGGTCAGGTAGACGTGGATGATCACGAAGGCCAGCATCAGGAAGGCACCGAGCACATGCAGCCCGGCTACCTGCTCCAGCCCCAGCCAGGCCGGAGCCAGCTCGCGCAGCGGCTCCCAGAACAGGTAGGCCAGCCCTGTGACCCACACCAGCGGATTGATCACCAGCTTCACCCCCAGGTAGGCCAGACGCTGCAGCGGGTTGTGCTTGCGCTGCGGGGTCTGCCGGTAGGGGTGTGGCTCGCCGAGGAAGATGCCGTAGGCATAGAAGCGCACCATGGCACCGATTCGCTCAAGGGTGGGGATGTACTGGCGCCACTGGCCGGTGGTGAAGTGCCAGAAGATGGCGAACACCCACAGCCCGATCAGCAGCCAGGCCGCCGTCTCGTGAAGCCTTACCGCCGGGCCGAAGTGGAGCAGGTCGTGGTAGCCGCGAATGGCGAAGCCGCTGAACAGCAGTACCAGCACCAGCGCCGCCTGGCCCCAGTGCCAGAAGCGCTCGAAGCGGGTGAAGAGGTAGACTCGCTGGCTCATGTCAGTGCTCCTTGCGGCGGTTGCGGGTCGCGATGCGCAGGGCACCGTGGCCAAGCACACCCAGCAGCATCAGCCCGGCCAGGCCGAAGCCGAAGCGGTCGAGCAGTTGATGACGATCGCGCCCCGGCAGCCAGACACCCTCCACGTCCGCAAGGCGCCCCTCATCGGCGTGGCAGCTGCCGCACTTCAGGGCCTGCTCATCGGGTGCCACCATATGGGTGATGGGCCACAGCATGGTGGTCTCGACGAAGTCGAACTCGCCGCTGAAGGGCTGGCCGGCGGCCTCGGTGCCCGCTTCCAGCGCCTTGGCCCAGTCGAAGTTGAACCAGAAGGCGGAGTCGTCGGGTATCGCCACATGGGGCACCAGCAGGGTGTTGTGCACGGTGTCGTAGGGCTGCTTGCCGTGGAACAGCTTCACCGGCCAGATACGCGAGTCCTCGCCGCCCGGTGTGCCGTGGTAGGTATTGATGGGCACCGGGGCGTTGTCGGGGTCGATCTCGGTCTCGGTGGTGGTAAAGGTGACGTCGCCGTTGAACCAGACATACTCGGTCACCACGTTCTCGCCCAGGGTGAAGTCGCCCTTCTTGCTGTCGTAGATCACGTGACCATCGTCATCCTTGCGCTGGAACGGCTTGCCGTCCTCGTCCAGCTGGCCGCCGGTGGACCAGTCCCAGCCCATCTTGGTGGGCACCCCGCCGCGGGCGAAGGTGGGAATGTGGCAGGTCTGACAGGCCAGCGCGCGAGTATGCTCGTTGAGCCGCGTGGCCATGGGGCCCTCCTCGTGGGGCGCATTGCCATGACAGGCCTGACAGGTGGCCGGGTTGCGGTCGGTCTGCTCGCCGCGCCGGATCGCCCGATTGTCATCCACCGCCGAGACCTGGATGCGGCTGCCCGGCACCGCATGGCTCTCGGTCTGGTGGCAGGTGCTGCAGCGGAAGTCGCCGCCATCCACCGCCATATGCACGTCGAGATCGCGGTGGGCATCGACCAGCGAGGAGTCGAGGTCGCCATGCTTCACGCCATCCCCGCCGCCGCCGTAGAAGTGGCAGCTGCCGCAGGTCTCGCGGGAAGTCGGGCCGACATTCCGGGCCACCTCCACCAGGTCGGTGGGTCCATGGAACTTGCCTGAACCCGGTGGATACTCGGTGCGTTCGTAGGCGGGATGCCCGGCAAGCCCCGCCACCTTCTTGTAGTCCCCGGTGTTGTGGCAGGAGAGGCAATCCACCTTGAAGGGGTTGGAGAAGTCGAAGGTCTCGTCCTCCCAGCCATAGCCGATATGGCACGACTGGCAGAAGGCCTCGTTTGAGCGGTCGGCGATGCAGAAGCCGTTGAGCATGCTCTTCTTGCCCAGCACCTCACCGTCCAGGGGGTTGTGATACTCCCAGGTCCAGTGACGGGTCGCCATCACCTCCTCGGCGGCCTCGGTATGGCAGCCCAGGCAGGCCTCGGTGACCTCCTCTCCGCTGGCGAAGGGCCCCTCGAGCTCCGCAAACTGGCGGTGGTCTGCGGTGCTGGCCAGTGCCGGCAGCGCCCACAGCAGCACCAGCCCCACCAGGCATCGCAGCCCCGGTCGTGAATTCTGTCCCCGCATTGCGCACTCCTCCCTTCGGCTGGCCACCAGACGGCATGCCTGGATTCAGCTTGGCAGCGTCCGGCCGAACCGCCTTGACGAGGATCAATATCCAGCCACCCCGGCGAGCGACAAGATGTCGCCTGTCGCTCGAGCGAAATTCCCGCTACGCCTGGCGCCAGCAGCCCGCCAGGATGCGTACCTTGCCCGCCGCCAGGTTGTCGCGCAGGTTGCGTCCCATCTCTGTAAAACGCTCGCCGAAGATCAGCCCCGGACCGGGCAGCCCGGGACCCGCAGGCGGCTCGCTCGCCTCTCGCCGGCTGTGCTTCTGACGCCAGGCCAGGGCCGACTCGGTCACATCCTCCAGCGCCTCGAGCACGAAACCCGCCTCGGCCAGGCGCGCCTCCAGCTCCACCCGTGTCTGCAGGTGGCTCTCCGCCGGACGACTGGCCCAGGGTACCGGCAGCGCCAGCGGCTCGGGGTTGTCGCCGGCCACCACCTCGTGGAGCAGCACCCGTCCGCCGGGCACCAGCAGTCGGCGCCACTCCCCAAGCACTGTCGACACGTCGGGCATGTTCATCAGTGCGTGCTGGCACCACACCGCGTCGAAGCCGCCATCGGGCAGCGGCATGCGCGCCGCATCCGCGCACAGGAAGCGGGTCTGCCGGTGGAGCCCGGTCATCGCACTGAGCCACTCGGCCACCTCGACGAAGGCCGCGGTGATGTCGACGCCCACCACCTCGCAGCCGAACTCGTCGGCCAGCAGGCGGCTGGCCCCGCCGGTACCGCAGCCCACGTCCAGCACCCGCTCCCCGGAGGCGAGCCCACCCAGCGCCGCCAGGTGACGGCTGGCCCGGCGCCCGCCCAGGTGCAACTGGTCGATGCCGGCGACCTCGTCGAGGCTCAGACGCGCCGGGTCGCACCCCGCGGCGCGAAAGGCCGACTCCAGGCGTACTAGCAAAGGCGCGGAACCGGCGTGGGCCGGGGCGTCATAGTGGTCCGTCAGGGAGGCGTGTGACGAAGTGGGGGCAGCGGGCATGGCGGGCTCCTTGGGGCATGGGTGGCGTACGGGTGAGCGGCACCCAGCATAGCGCCATGCAGCGCCTCCTCCCCATAGGCCAAAGGTCCCTCGGGCGGCGACTTTCACCCTCGCACCATCACTTTCACGCCATCGACGCCCCCCTTGCCCGGCAGTACCGGCTGGAGGAAGGTAAGCGTATCCCCGCTGCCCAGGATCCTGCCCATGAGCCCATCGCGCCCCCCTGCTCCGCAGGCAACCCACGAGCCACTGGCGAGCTGGCTCCGGCGCTGCCTGGATGGCGAGCCCATCCCGCCCTTCACGCTACCCGGGGGAAGCGCCGTGCCACGGGGTGAGGGGTTGCTTGAGCTTGTGCCAGAACGTCCTGCCACCGACGCCCGTGCCTGCATCTTCTCGGTGGGCATCCATGGCAACGAGACGGCGCCCATGGAGCTGCTGGACGCCCTGCTCAAGCGCCTGGCGGCAGGTGAGCTGAGGCTTGGTGCACCCGTGCTGGTGCTCCTCGGCAGTCCGCAGGCGACCCGACAAGGCACCCGCTTCATCGAAACCAACCTCAACCGGCTGTTTCGACGTGATCTGGACACGACAGGCATGGAGCCGGAGCGGGCGCGGGAGCTGATGGCCGCAGTCGATGCCTTCTTCGCTCGTCATGCCGACCGCTCGCCCCTGCATTACGACCTGCATACCGCCATCCGCGGCAGCCGCTACCCGCGCTTCGCGGTGGAACCGTTCAGCGACAGCGTGCGCACCACCGCCGAGCAGTGGCACTGGCTGGCCGGAGCGGGCATCCAGGCGGTACTGCACCAGCACTGCCACAGCTGGACCTTCTCCCATTACAGCAAGCACTACCATGGCGCCCAGGCCTTCACCCTGGAACTGGGCCACGCCCTGCCCTTCGGCCACAACGACCTGGCCCCCCTGGCGCCCATGGCAAGCCTGCTGGCGGCGCTGCTGACGGGCCAAGCCCCACCGCGAGAAGCGCCTGACCGCATGCGGTTCTTCCACGTCGAACACGAACTGATACGCCACAGCGAGGCCTTCCGCCTGGCCTTCGCCGACGACACCCCCAACTTCACCGAGTTTGCCCCCGGCACCCTGCTCGCCGAGGATGGCGAGCGGGGTGAGACCCGCGTCGGCGATACGCCGCTGTCGGTGGTCTTCCCCAATGCCGCGGTGGAGCTCGGCGCACGGGCGGCGCTGCTGGCCAGGTCGGTCCCGCCGCCCGATTGACCGACCGGCCTTGCCGGGCCATCGGATGGCCGGAAAGTCTTATAACAACGATAAACTGGAGGTAGAATCTTGCCCCCTTGCCGATCCGTAGCCGACCCGTGTCACGGCCGGCCGACACCCCCCTGCCGACCCACAGTGCGACACGCCTGACCCGGAGCCCGACCCATGGCCGAAACCCCGATTCCGCTGGAAGTGCGCAACATCACCAAGCGCTTCGGCGATACCGAAGTCCTCAAGGGGCTGTCGCTCGAGGCCCACAAGGGCGACGTGATCACCCTGATCGGAGCCTCCGGCTCCGGCAAGAGCACCTTCCTGCGCTGCATGAACCTGCTCGAGCAGCCCGACGAGGGCGACCTGATCGTCCACGGCGAGACAATCCGCTTCAAGGAGACGAAGCACGGCCGTGAACCGGCCGACTGGAAACAGGTGGTACGCATGCGTGCCCGACTCTCCATGGTCTTCCAGAACTTCAACCTCTGGGCGCACATGACCCTGCTGGAAAACATCATCGAGGCACCGGTGCATGTGCTCGGCAAGCCAAAGAAGGAGGCCATCGAGCACGCCCGGGCGCTGCTCGAGCGGGTCGGCCTGACCGAACGCGCCGACGCCTATCCGGCCCAGATGTCCGGCGGCCAGCAGCAGCGCGGCGCCATCGCCCGGGCACTGGCCATGGACCCCGAGGTGATGCTCTTCGACGAGCCCACCTCCGCACTGGACCCCGAGCTGGTCGGCGACGTGCTGAAGGTCATGCGCGACCTGGCCGACGAGGGGCGCACCATGATCCTGGTGACCCACGAGATGGCCTTTGCCCGCGATGTCTCCAGCCAGGTGATCTACCTGCATCAGGGCGTGATCGAGGAGTCCGGCCCGCCCGAGGCGGTGTTCGACAACCCGCGTTCCGAGCGCCTCAAGCAGTTCCTGGCCCCCAAGCATTGAGCCGGCCCACGAGGAGAGTCCCATGATCGATCTTCACGGCTACGGCCCGCGTCTCGCCGAAGGCGCGCTGATCACCGTCGAACTGGCGGTGCTGTCGCTGGTGCTGGCCATCCTGCTGGGCCTGATCACCGCCAGCGCCAAGATGTCACGCAGCCGGACGGCCCACGCCATCGGCACCCTCTACACCACCATCATCCGCGGCGTGCCCGATCTGGTGCTGATGATGCTGCTGTTCTTCGGCGGCCAGATCGGCATCAACGCGATCACCGACCAGCTCTACGCGCGCTTCGGCTGGGATATCTTCATCAACGTCAACGAGTTCGTGGCGGGGGTGATCACCATCGGCCTGATCTTCGGCGCCTACATGGGCGAGACCTTCCGCGGCGCCTTCCTGGCCGTGGACAGCGGGCAGATCGAAGCCGGCCGCGCCTACGGCATGGGCCCCTGGCTGGTGTTCCGACGCATCCGCTTCCCGCAGATGATGCGCCACGCCATCCCCGGGCTCTCCAACAACTGGATGGTGCTGCTCAAGACCACCGCCCTGGTCTCGGTGATCGGCCTCTCCGACATGGTGCGGGTGGCCGCCGAGGCCTCCAAGGCGACTCGCGAACCCTTCACCTTCATGATCATCGTCGCGGCGGTCTACCTGCTGATCGCCAGCGTCTCCGAGTGGGCCTTCGCCCGCCTGCAGAAGCGCTATGACGTCGGCTTCGGAGAGGTCAAGTGATGGAAGCCCTGACAAGCCGGCTCGAGGCCCTGCTCGCCGACAACAGCATCTTCACCCTGCAGACCCTCGGTTACTACGGCGAGGGGCTGGTGACCACCGTGCAGTTGGTGTTCCTGTCGCTGGTGATCGGCCTGGTGGCGGCGGTGCCGCTGGCCATCGGCCGCGGCTCACGGCATCGCTGGATCAGCCTGCCGATCTTCCTCTACTGCTACGTGTTCCGCGGCACGCCACTGCTGGTGCAGCTCTACCTGATCTACTACGGGGTGGTGTTCGTCGAGGGCATCCAGGACACCTGGCTGTGGGTGATCCTCGAGAAGCCCTTCGTACCGGCGCTGATCGCCTTCACCCTCAACACCGCGGCCTACACCACCGAGATCTTCCGCGGCGCCATCAAGGCCACGGCCCGCGGCGAGATCGAGGCGGCGCGCGCCTACGGCATGTCCGATCGCCTCATGCTGCGCCGGATCGTGCTGCCCAGCGCCTTCCGTCGCGCCCTGCCCGCCTACGGCAACGAGGTGATCTTCATGCTCCACGCCAGCGCCATAGCAAGCGTGGTCACCATCATGGACCTCACCGGAGCGGCACGTTTCGTCTATGCACGCTTCTACGCGCCCTTCGACGCCTTCCTGTTCGTGGCGGCCATCTACCTCTGCCTGACCTTCGCCATCCTCTACTTCTTCCGCTGGCTGGAGCGTCGCCTACTCGCCCACCTCAAGCCGGCGGGCGGCTGAGCGAGCGTCAAACGAGCGTTGGGAACTGGCGTTTACTTCCACGCCGGTTCCCCCCTTCCGGCCCACTCGGTGATCCGCTATGGTTGGCCTGTCATCACCCACAAGGTGATTCCACCAACAACACCGGAAACTACCCCATGCAACTACGCAAGATTCTAGGCCTAGGCGCCATCGGTGCCGCCCTGGTGGCCGGCACGGCCAACGCTGACGTGCGCGACATCCGTATCGGCGTCGACGTACCCTACGAGCCCATGGAGTACCGCACACCGGACGGCGAGCTCACCGGCTTCGACATCGACCTGGGCAATGCCCTGTGTGCCGAGATCGGCATCGACTGCGAGTGGGTCGTGCAGGGCTGGGATGGCATCATCCCCGGCCTGATGGCGCGCAAGTACGACGCCATCATGTCCTCGATGACCATCAACGAGCAGCGTCGTGAACAGGTGCTGTTCTCCGAGCCCTACATCACCCCGCCATCGGCCTGGTTCGCTCCCGGCGACGCCGAGATCGGCACCCCCTCCGAGGAGAGCCTCGAGGGCCTGACCGTCGGCGTGCAGCGCGGCACCCTGCAGGATAACTATGTCACCGACATGTATGGCGACGTGGCCGACGTCAATCGCTATGCCACCGCCGACGACATGGTGCTGGACATGGATTCGGGGCGCCTCGACGCGGTCTTCCTCGACTTCCCGATCGGCAAGTCCACCCTGCTCGACAGCGACGCCGGCGACTACAAGGTGGTCGGCAACATGATCACCGAGCCCAAGGAGTACTTCGGCGAAGGCTTCGGCATCGCCTTCCGCAAGCGCGACGAGGCGCTGGCCGAGACCTTCAACGAGGCCCTGGCCGAACTCAAGGCCAACGGAACCTACGACGAGATCCACGCCCGGTACTTCGGCGAAGAGTAACCCCAAGGGCCGGTGCAGTCCGGCCCCGCATGATGTCCCCGGCAGGCCGGCTCCATGAGCCGGCCTGCTGCGTCAGGTATCCCCCTTGACTCCTGTCGGCTCAGCCAGCACCCGCCGCACCAGCAGCGGACCCAGCATCTCGAACACCAGGGTCGAGCCCACCACCGCAGAGAGCAGCAGCGGCCCATGCTCGGGGAAGCGCTCGGCGGCCAGCAGCGCCATGCCCATGGCCACCCCCGCCTGGGGCGTCAGTGCCAGGCCGATATTGCCCGGCAGCTCTGCCTGGCGCAGCTGCGCCAGGCGCACGCCCAGCAGGCCCCCCAGGTAACGTCCCGCCAGGCGCAGCACGATATAGGCCAGGGTCAACCACAGGGCGTCATCCATATGGCGCAGGTCGACGCTGGCGCCGGAAAGCACGAAGAAGAACACCAGGAAGGGCCACTCGATATGCTCGACCTCGTTGAACGAGCGGGTGTGGTGTCGCGACAGGTTGGCGACCAGCGCCCCGGCCACCATGGCGGCCAACAGCGCCGAGACCTCGAGCCAGCTGGAGAGCCCGGCCAGCAGCAGAATCAGCGCCAGCGCCTCCACCTGGGTCGGCTCCCCGGGACGCAGCCGACCGGTGAGCCAGGCCGCCGGCAGTCCGATCGCCATGCCCAGCAGCAGCGCCCCGCCCAGTTCCCAGCCGGCCATGGCCAGGGCGGTGTGCCCATCCCCGGAGAGCCACCAGCCGAGCAACGCCATGGCCAGACCGAAGGCGAGGATGCCCCAGCCATCGTCGATGGCGACGATCCCCAGCAGCAGGCGCGCCCGCAGCCGGGTGTCGCCGCTCTCGTGCACCGTCTCGCTGACCGCCGCCGGGTCGGTGGCCACCGAGATGGCGGCAAGCGTCACCGCCACCGCCAGCGGGAAACCCAACGCCGCCAGACCGCCCCCCACCAGCAGTGCCCCGACGCCGATCACCGAGAGCGAGACGATCATGATCAGCGGTCCGGTGGTACGCAGTCGCTCGACAGTGAGTTCGCCTCCCAGCAGGAAGGCCACCATCACCAGCGCCAGCTGGATCAGCGGTTCCCCCAGGCCATCCAGCGGCGCCGGTTCGGCCTGGCCCAGCACCAGCTGCTGGACCACCGCCACCCCCAGACCGACCAGTACCAGCAGCGAGATCCGCGGCAGCCGGGTACGGCTGGCTACCACGTCGGCCAGGATACTGGTGGCGAGGATCAGCCCCAGCAGCACCAGGCCAGCCGCCGCATCGAAGTCTTCCATGGTCACCTCCCGATGTGCCAAGTACCTCACCCGAGGACGATCATCGCCCGCGCCCCCTGAATGAGGTCAAGCCTGGGCGTCCCGTCCCTGCGCGGCAAGCCCCGTCGTCGGGAACTCGCCGCCGTAGCGGCGGTCACTTCCCGCGACCATTCCGCTTCCCCGTCGCCACAGACCAAGGAGGGCACGATGACGGACGCCACCCTGGCCAGCACCCTCGCCCGCCCCGCCTCGACCTGGACAGGCTGGGGGCAATGGCTAGCCCTGATCACCATGACCCTCGACCACCTGGTGCGCTATCTCGTGCCCGACGCCTGGGGGCTGGACTGGGTGGGGTCCTCCCTGGGCCGCATCGCCTTCCCGCTGTTCGCCGGCATGGTGGCCTGGCACGGACTGTTCAACACACGCGACCCGCTGCGCTACGCACGGCGCATCCTGGTGATCGGCCTGGTCGCCCAGCTGCCCTACCAGCTGATGCCCCGCGCGGCTCTGGTGCAGTTCAACATCTGCTTCACCCTGGCGCTGGGGCTGGCCGCGGTGGCCTGGTATCGGCGGTGGGAGGCCCGTCGGCGGGCCGGCGGCCTGCCACTGCCGCACCGAGTTGGCGAGCCGCTGCTGTTGCTGTTGGCCTGGTTCCTGGCGGGGGACTGGGTGGAGTATGGCCACGAGGGACTGCTGGTGGTGCCGGCCTTCACGCTTGCCATCGCCAGCCTCGCCCGGGCCAGCGAGGCGCCTCGGGAGCGCCTGGTGTCGGTGGTCGGCGCCCTGCCGCTGCTAATGGTGGCGGGCCTGATGAACAGCTCGGACCTGGCCAAGTCGTTCACCGTCGCCACTTGCCTGGGCGTGCTGCTGCTGGCCGCCGGCGCCCACGCCGCTATCCCCCGGATGCCGTGGCCAATGCCGCGTCGCCTGTGGCTCACCTGGTATCCCGCCCACTTCACGGCGATCGCCGCGGTCCTCGTGCTCCTCGGCGAGGCGGCCTGGCCCTGATCCCAGCGCCCCCGCCGGGATCAGCCGAGCCGGAGCCCCAGCGCCAGCAGCGCCAGCGTGGCCAGCAGCACCACCACATTGAGCCCCATCAGCGGCTCGAGACGGGCGCGCTGCTCCAGCACTGCGGGCAGGCGCCAGGCTATCCAGAGCGCCCCGGGTAGCACCAGCCAGGCAAGCCCGGCCGCCACGGGAAGCCCGCCGAGCAGCACGCCCAGGCCGACCAGCGCCTGGCTGCCCAGCAGCAATACCGCCACCAGTCGGGAGGCACGCCTCCGACCGATCAGGATAGGCAGGTGACGCCGACCGACGCGTCGATCCGCCTCACAGTCGGGAAACTGGTTGAGCAGCAGCAGCTCGCTGACCAGCAGTCCTGCCACTGCGGCCACGATGAGTGCCGTCGCATCGGGCCAGCCGCCCAGCGCGACCAGGCTGCCCAGGATCACCAGGGGGCCGAAGCCCAGCCCCGGCGCCAACAGGCAGAGCCATGGGGAACGGGTGATCCAGCGCGTATAGGCGACGATCAGGGCAAGCCCCGGCAATCCCACGGCGAGCATCGGCCAGCCCCGTATCCACAGGAAGTAGCCGCCGATGGCCACCACCCCGGCCAGTGCCGCGAGCCCCGCGGCCAGCACCGCGGGCGCCGCCACGGGAGCTTCGGGCAAGGCGCCACTGCCGCCCGAGAAGGGAGTGCGCAGGGTCATTTCGTCGAGTCCGGAACGGAAGTCCTCGTACTCGTTGAGCAGATTGACCGCGGCGTGGGCCAGCAGGCCGCCGAGCAGTACCAGGGCCACCTGAAGCGCTGCCGGTGCCACCCCCTGGCGCACCGCCAGCAGCAGGCCCAGCACCACGCAGAGCGGCGCCAACACCAGGAAGCCCGGACGGCTCGCCCGCCATACGGCGGGCGTGGTGGTGCCTCCCTGCACTCCGCCCTACTCGAAGCTGAAGCGCGGTGCCGGGGCGTCCGGCAGCAGGGCCGCGCAGGCGCGCACCCGCTCGAGCAGTTCGGTGTGGGTGGGCGCCAGCAGGTTGATATGGGCCAGCTTGCGGCCGGCACGCTCGCTCTTGTCGTAGCGGTGCAGATGGGCATCCGGCAGGGACAGGATGGCCGCCGGGTCGCCCTCGCGGCCGATCACGTTGACCATGCAGGTCGGCATGCGCGCCGCGGTGTCACCGAGCGGCAAGCCCTGGATGGCACGCAGGTGGTTCTCGAACTGGCTAGTCACCGCACCGTCGATCGACCAGTGGCCGGAGTTGTGCACCCGGGGCGCCATCTCGTTGGCCAGCAGGCTGCCGTCGGCACACTGGAACAGCTCCAGGGTCAGCACCCCCACGTAGTCGAGCTCGTCGAGCAGCGCGCGGATATAGCCGTCGGCGGTCTGCTGGATGCTGTCGGCCAGGTCCGGCAGGGGGGCGATGGAGTAGCGCAGGATGCCGTCCACGTGCTGGTTCTCGGCCATGGGGTAGAAGGCCACCTCGCCGTCGCGGCCACGCACGGCGATGATCGACACCTCGCGTACGAAGTCGACGAAGGCCTCCACGATCAGCTGCGGATGGTTGATCGAGCGCCAGGCCTCGGCCGCCTCGGCGGGGTCCCTGAGCACCGCCTGACCCTTGCCGTCATAGCCCTCGGTGACCGACTTGGCCACCACCGGGCAGCCCAGCTCTCGGGCGGCGGCCTCCAGTTCGTCGGCATGTTCCACCAGGCGATAGGTCGGGGTGGGGATGCCCAGGCGGTCGAACAGCGCCTTCTCCTCGGCGCGGTTCTGGCAGACGCGGATCGCCTCACTCGACGGATAGACCGGCCTGACCTCCTCGATCGCCTGGACCAGGGATACCGGAAGGTGCTCGAACTCGTAGGTCACCAGGTCGACCTTGTCGAGGAAGGCCTCGAGGTGGCGGCGATCGGTGTCGATCATCACGTCACCGATACCGGCGCTGGGGTGACCGGTGGTGTCGAGGAAGGTGAAGCGGTTGGCCAGAGGGTAGCCGGCAAGGGCCAGCATGCGGCCGAGCTGGCCGGCACCCAGGACGCCGATGTTCATGGTGGGCTCCTTCATTCGCTGTCGGGCCGGGGGTCGGGATTGTCGAGCACCGTCTGCGTCTGTTCGGCGCGGAAGGCCTCCACCGCGGCGCGCACCGCCGCATCCTGCAGACCAACGATCTGGGCGGCCAGCAGTCCGGCGTTGGTGGCGCCGGCCTTGCCGATGGCCAGGGTGCCCACGGCGATGCCGCCGGGCATCTGCACAATGGAGAGCAGCGAGTCCAGGCCCTTGAGCGCCTTGGACTCCACCGGCACGCCGAGCACCGGCAGCGCGGTCTGGGAGGCCACCATGCCGGGCAGATGGGCGGCCCCGCCGGCACCGGCGACGATCACCTCAAGGCCGCGCTCGGCGGCGCCCTTGGCGTAGTCGAAGAGCAGGTCGGGGGTGCGGTGGGCGGAAACCACCCGGGTCTCGCAGGGCACGCCCAACCGCTCGAGCATCGCCACGGCATGCTCCATCACCGGCCAGTCGGACTTCGATCCCATGATCACGCCGACCTTCGGCGCCTGTGTATCGGACTGCATGGCCTGCTCCTCGGCGACTGCCTCAATACGGTAAAGAGTGCGTAAAGGAAAGCCGGACATTCTAGCGCCGCGGGCCTGCAGCGTCATCTTGACCAGGCGGACAGCTGCCCTACCGACCCACAATGTCGCCGCCAGACGACAGTCGTTTGCATGCTAGATGCGCCATTGCCTGCTAAGGTCGTGGTGAATGGGCAGCAAGGAGAAGCCCATCTGGAAGCCACCAAGGAGACAGACAATGAAGCGTTCCCTGATCTTTACCGCGGTACTCGCCGGCTCACTGCTGCTCGTCGGCTGCGACTCCGACAGCGAAGAGACCACCCAGCAGGAAGAGACCACCGAGCAGGAGCTCCAGCAGAGCGCCGACGAAGCCGGCGAAGCCATGGACGAGGCCGCTGCCGAGACCGAAGACGCCCTGGATGAAGCCGCCGCCGAGACCGAAGAGGCTCTTGACGAGGCTGCTGATGAGTCCGGGCAGGCCCTGGACGAGGCCGCTGCCGAATCAGAACAGGCCACCGAGGAAGCGGGTGAAGCCCTGGACGCGGCGGGTGACGAAGCCGCCCAGGAAGCCAGCGAGGCAGCCGAGAGCGCCGAAGCTGCGGGTGAAGAGGCCGCCAACGAGACCGAGAGCGCCCTGGATTCTGCCCGTGACGCTACCGCCGATGCGGTCGACTCCGCACGTGATGCCACCGCCGATGCAGTGGATGCCGCCCGCGAGAAGACCGACGAACTGGTCGAGAGCGCCAAGGAGATGGCTTCGGGCAGCGATGAGGCCGCGGAAGTCTCCGCAGAAGCCGAAGTCGAGGCCGAGACCTCCAACCAGTAAGCCTCTCTCCCAACGAAGGCCCGCCCGGTTCTCCAGGCGGGCCTTCGTGTGTCAGGCCGTCGCGTCCCGCCGGCTCGCCAGCCAGTTGCCGACGATCACCGCCAGCATCACCGCGGCACCCGCCGCCTCCACCATCAGGCTGGGGTAGAACACCGCCACGATGGCCGGCAGCAGCAGGGCCCGCAGCGCCCAGCCCATGCGGGCGAACAGGTACCCCTCCAGCGCCGCCGCGAAGGCCGCCAGGGCCAGGAAGCCGGTCAATGCCGTCCAGATCAGCAGTGGCCAGGGCCCGCCCATGATGATCTCCGGGTTGTAGACCATGAACAGCGGGATCAGGTAGAGCCCCTTGGCGAACTTCCAGGCCTGGAAGCCCGTCTCCATCGGCTTGGCCCCAGCGATGGCCGCCCCGGCGAAACCGGCCAGGGCGATGGGTGGCGTGACGTTGGAGTCCTGGGAGTACCAGAACACCACCAGGTGGGCGATCAGCAGCGGTACGCCGAACTCCGCGGTGAGCGCCGGCCCCACCAGCACGATCAGCACGATATAGCTGGCGGTCACCGGCAGGCCCATGCCCAGCACCAGGCTGGCCAGCAGCACCATGATCAGCGCCAGCAGCAGGTTGCCCCCCGAGAAGGCCAGCATCATGGAGGAGAACTTCAGCCCCAGGCCGGTCAGCCCCACCACACCGACGATGATGCCCGCCACCGCGCAGGCCATGGAGACCGCCACGGCATTGCGCGCGCCCAGCTCCAGACCACCGAGCAGCTTCACCAGTCCACTGCGGCTGGCGGCAAGGAGCCGCTCCCCGGTCACCGGCTCACCCTGTTTCGGCGCCACGAGGAAGAACCACACCAGGAAGCGCAGTACCGCCACGGCGAGCATGGTGAGGATGGCGAAATAGCCCACCCGCATCGGCGACATGTTCATCACCAGCAGCCACACCAGCACCGCCAGCGGCAGCAGGAAGTGCCAGCCGTAGCCCATCACGTCGCGCATCTGGGGCAGCTCGCTCCTCGCCATCCCTTGCATGCCCTGCTTGAGGGCGATGATATGCACGAACAGGTAGACGGTGCCGAAGTACATGATCGCCGGCAGGATGCTGACCTTGACCACCTCCAGGTAGGGCATCCGGGTGTACTCGGCGATCAGGAAGGCGCCGGCCCCCATCAGCGGCGGCATGATCTGCCCGCCGGTGGAGGCCGCCGCCTCGATGCCGCCGGCCTGGTGGGGCTTGTAGCCCAGGCGCTTCATCAGCGGAATGGTGAAGGCGCCGGTGGTCACCACGTTGGCGATGGCACTGCCGGAGATCGACCCCATCCCCGCCGAGGCGATCACCGCGGCCTTGGCCGGCCCGCCACGCTGGCGACCGGTGGCGGCATAGGCCAGGTCGATGAAGAACCTGCCGGCGCCGGTGATCTCGAGGAAGGCGCCGAACAGCACGAAGATGAAGATATAGGTGGCCGCCACCCCCATGGGCAGGCCGAAGATGCCCTCCTGCCCCAGGTAGAGCTGGCCCACCAGACGGTCCAGGCTGTAGCCGCGATGCTCCAGGATGCCGGGCAGCCACTGGCCCAGCCACGGGAGGTCGCCGCGCGGGCCGGCGAAGGCGTAGAGGAGCGCGATCACCCCGATCACCGTCATGCCCAGGCCCACCGCGCGGCGCGCCGCCTCCAGCACGGTAACGGTGGCGATACAGCCGACCACGATGTCGGTCTGGCTCCAGAAGCCGGCACGGTTGATGATCTCGTCGAGGTAGAGCACCAGGTAGCCGCCGGTCACCAGGGCCCCGGCGAAGAAGGTGGCGTCGAGCAGCCAGCCGATGATCCCGCGTGGCCGCCGCGGGCCGAACACCGGAAACATCAGGAAGGCCAGCATCATGATCAGCATCAGGTGGATGCTGCGCTGGTAGAACAGCCCCAGCGGCTCGATGCCGGCGGAGTAGAGCTGGAACAGCGACAGGCCCACCGCCACCAGGGTGATCAGCCACAGCACCGGCCGGGCATGGTTCGCCTGGCTGCCGGGGACGATGGGGGAATTGCCCGATTCACTCATGAGTCAGTCCAGGTGAAGGTTCATTCAAGAGAAGGCTTATTCAGGTGAAACCAGGCGCACGGTGACCGGCTGGTCTGCCGCCAACCGGCTCAGGCTGATGCGCTCGTCGTCCACCACCAGGCGGTGGTCGACGGCAGGGCCGCCCACCCGCAGGCGATAGGCGTTGCCCGGCACCGGCTCGTCGAGCTCCTCGATCCAGTAGCCACCCTCGCCGTCCGAGACCTGGCGACCGCGGCCGGGGACATGGTCGAGCCCCGCGGCGAAGTCGGGCAGGTGGCTGCGTTCGAGCACCATGCGCCCGTCGCTGTGGCGATAGCAGTCGAGGACCGCGAAGCCCTCCACCGAGTGGTTCCACTCCAGGCACCACCCCTCGCCCTCGGCCATCGGCAGCGTCACCAGCGGCTCGCCCGCCTCGTTGCTTACCACCAGGCGGGCCTCGTCCTGGCCGGCCACGGGACCGGCCAGGACGAGGCCCGCACACAGCAGCAGGGCGGGCAGTCGGGCCCGCCCTGCTGTCAGGCGCAAGTCACGCATCATTCAGGACGCTGGTGGTCCTGGACCTCGGCGCCGATCTCCTCGTAGTAGCGCAGTGCGCCGGGGTGGAAGGCGATCGGCGTGGAGTTGACGCTGAACTCCACAGTGGTGTCGTTGGCCGCCGGGTGCACCTCGATCAGCTCGTCGGTGCGCTCGAAAAGCATCTTGGTGATCTGGTAGGCGAGCTCCTCGTCCATCTCGCTGCTCACCGCCAGCACGTTGGGAATGCCGATGGTCTGCACGCCCTCTTCCATGCCCTCGTAGAGGCCGGCACGCAGCTCGTAGGGGGCGAAGACCGAGACCTCCTCGCGGGCATTGGCCACTTCCTCGTCGCTGAGGCCGATCAGGCGGATATCGCGAGTCGTCGCCAGGTTCATGATCGAGCTGGTGGGCGGCCCCACGCTCCAGAAGCCGGCGGCGATGTCACCGTCGCGGATGGCGTCGGCGGTCTCGTTGAAGTTCAGGCGTCGCGGATCGAAGTCATCGTAGCTGATGCCGTTGGCCTCGAGCAGTGCCCGGGCATTGAGCTCGGTACCGCTGCCCGGCGCGCCCACCGAGACCACCTCGCCCTCGAGGTCGGAGAGGCTCTCGATGCCGGAGTCGGCCAGGGTGACGAGCTGCACGGCGTTGGGGTAGACCGAGGCCAGTGCGCGGATGTTCTCGAGCTGGCGGCCCTCGAAGTCGCCGGTGCCGCTGTAGGCCTGGTAGACGGTATCGGCCAGGGCCAGGGCGAGGTCGGAGTCGCCGCGCCACACCAGGCCCATGTTTTCCACCGAGGCGCCGGTGACCTCGGCCACGGCCTCATAGCCCTCGAGGTGCTTGCCGATCATCTCGGCCAGGCCACCGCCCAGCGGGTAGTAGGTGCCGCCGGTACCGCCGGTGGCGATGGAGAGCTGCTGGGCGGACGCCAGCGGGGCCGTCGCGATCAGCGAGGCGGCTACGGCATACTTCATGGCTTTCATGGCATTCCTCCGGTCCTGGAACCAGGTTGTCGTATTGTCATTGTCGACGCCGGGTCGACGTCCAGACTCAAGCTAGCACGCGAGCAGCGTGAGAGCCCAACCCCCTGATTTCTACGTTTTCCGGGAATTTCGGCAATGCCACCATGGTCGCGGCGCGGTTTCAGCCCTCCACCATGGCCTTCACCTGCTCGACGATATGCGCCCCGATGGGCAGTGCCGAGGTGGCCGCAGGCGACGGGGCGTTGCCCACGTTGAGGGTGCGCCGGGTGTTCACGAACAGGAAGTCGTCCACCAGCCTGCCATCCCGCGACACCGCCTGGGCGCGCACGCCGGCCGGCCACGGCTCGAGGTCATCGAGGGTCAGGCTGGGGCAGTACTTGCGCACCAGCTCGAGATAGCCGCGCCGGTGCAGGGAGTTCTTCATCTCCTGAAGCCCCGGGCGCAGGTTGCGGCCCAGCACCCTGAGGATCCCGGGATCGGTCAGCATCTGTGCCAGGTCCCGTGGGGATACGTCGCGCCGCCGATACCCCTCACGCTTGAAGGCCAGCACCGCATTGGGACCCACGGTGACACTGCCGTCGATCATCCGCGTCAGATGCACGCCCAGGAACGGCATGGAGGGGTCGGGGATCGGGTAGATCAGATGATTGACGATACGACTGAGGCGGTCCGGCAGCCGATAGTACTCGCCACGGAAGGGACAGATGGTGAACCCCGGATCGTGGCCGAGCATGCGCACCACCCGATCGGCCATCAATCCCGAACAGGTCACCAGATAACGACCAGTGAACTCGCCGGTGCCGCTGGTCACCACCACCTCCTGGCGGCGCTCCTTGAGGGCGCTGACCTCGGCGTCGTAGCGGATCTCGCCACCCAGCCGCTCGAACTCGGCGGCCATGGCCCGGGTCACCGCGGCATAGTCGACGATGCCGCTGGAGGGCACGAAGATTCCCCCCAGCCCGGTGATATTGGGTTCGCGCTCGGCCAGCGCCTCGGCGGAGAGCCACTCGCGTTCCAGGCCGTTGGCGGCGGTCCGCTCCCACAGCGCCTCCATGCGCTGCATCTCCAGCTCGCTGGTCGCCACCAGCAGCTTGCCGCAGGTGTCGTAGGCGATGCCCTGCTCGTCGCAGAACGCCTTGGTGGCCCGGTTGCCCTCCAGACAGAAGCGCGCCTTGAGGCTACCCGGGGTGTAGTAGACCCCGGCGTGGATCACCCCGCTGTTGTGGCCGGTCTGGTGGCGGGCCGGGCCGGACTCCTTCTCCAGCAGCAGCATCCTGCTGTCGGGGTAGGCCTGCTTGAGCTGCATGGCGGTGGACATCCCCAGGATGCCGCCACCGATGATGATGAAATCGTGCATGCCGTCCTCGCTCCTCCAATCACACGGCCACGTCGTGTTCACGACGTGGCCTCGTCAGTCTAACCCGTCGGTCGGGTCGCGACGCCAAAGCTCGCTCTTCTCAAGACTGGCGAGGATTGCGCAAGGTCCTGGCATGGGTGAAGTAGCCGCGCTGACGCATCAGCTCGCGACGCAGTTCCGGGTGTGGTGTGAAGCGATCCCGGCCGTGCAGCCAGAAGTGGTTGTTGATCAGCAGGAAGCTCCCGACCGGGTTGGGCACCGACAGGATCGCCGGGCTGTTCTCCAGCGACTCGGAGAGGTCGGTCAGCCAGTTGCCCTCCTCGAAGTCCTTCGGCTGCACGAACTGGTCGATATAGGACATGACCGGGCGGCCTTCGCGGTCGACATCGAACACCGGGTGGAAGACGTCCCGGACCACATTCTTGCTGGGCGGTGCGGTCCAGCGCATCGGGCGGTGAGCCAGCGGGTGTGCATAGAAACGCTCGAGGTCTTCCCAGTCGTCCAGATGCAGCAACAGCGAGTTGCCGCCCTCCATGTGCTGCTCGTCGATCTTCATCATCAGCACGTAGTCGGTGTCCTGCTCGACGAAGGTACCGTCGTTGTGCAGCTCCATCACCCGGTGCGGCTGGCGCAGGTAGCTGTCGGAGTCGTCGACGTTCTTCACCACGAAGCGCGCATAGAACTGGCCGCTCATAGCATCGTAGTTGGAACGGCCCATCAGGTGCGCCACCGCGGTGGCCAGCTTGACCATGTCGTCGGCCTGCTCGACGCGATCCAGCCCCTCCGGCACCACCTGGAAGCCACCGGTGGCACGATCCACCAGAGTGTTCACCAATACCGGTTGCAGGGTGTTGTCGCACAGATCGTCAAGGATCTTCGCCACACGGAAGCGCAGCATCGACTTGTACTCCAGCGCCTGCACCGGCCACTCGGCGACGGCGGCCAGGAAGGCCTCGACCACGTCACGCGAGATCGTCAACTGCAGCAGGCGCGACGACTGGACAGAAGGCGCCAGCGTGAAGCCGCGGATATCGGCGGGCAACGGCATGGCGGTATCGGGGAGATGGGTCAGCACGGTCATGTCAGGGTCTCCGGGGCTTGTGGGCTTGCCCCTTAAAAATATCTACATTTTTTTATTTTATCAACATTGAAAGGAATAATTGACAAAGAGCCACGGCGCGGCGCGCCAGAAAACGCCGAACCCCGGCGCAAGGGCCGGGGTTCGGGGTGGTACGACGGGGTACCAGCGAGGCTCAGCGGCCCTGGTAGGGGTCCGCCCCGGCCAGCTCACGTTGCATCATGCTGTCGCTGTAGGCGGTGCCGTAGCGGGCGCGGGACCAGGCATAGAGTGCCAGGCCGATCATCATCCAGCCGGCAAAGATTGCCCACTCGATGGCGGAGAGCGCCGAGGGGCTTCCCGGCAGGTACATGGCGGTCAGTCCCAGGGAGAGCAGCACCGCCAGGGCACCCACCAGCTTGCCCTGACGCACCTTGAAGGGCCGCGCCATCTCCGGTTCACGGCGACGCAGCACCACGAAGGAGAGCGAGACGAACAGGTAGGCGATGACGATCCCGAGCCCGCCGGCCACCACCAGCCACACCAGCGCCGGGCGACCGAAGAAGGGCGCGATGGCGGAGAGGATGCCCATCACCAGGATGGCGTTGGTGGGCGTGCGGTAGGTCGGGTGCAGCTTGCCCAGCCAGGCGGGCAGCATGCCCGAGTGCGCCAGGGCGTAGATGGCCCGGGAGCCGCCGATATAGAAGGCGTTCCAGCTGGTGATGATGCCGGCGATTCCCGCCAGGATCATCAGGTTGCCGGCCCAGGGCGCCTGGAAGGCCGCCTGCATGGCATCCGGCACGGCGAGCGAGCTCGCACCCAGCGCCTCGGGGTCGAGCATCAGCGAGGTACCCAGGATAATGAAGGCGTACCAGAACACCGCCAGGATCACCGAGATCATCAGCACCCGGCCGATCTCGCGGAACAGCAGGTTGATCTCCTCGGCGGCCTGGGGGATCACATCGAAGCCGACGAACATGAAGGGCACCATGATGATCACCATCATGATGCCGCCCATCACGCCCTCCTCGACGCTGAACAGCGGCTGCATGGTCGCGGTGCTGCCCTGGAAGAGGGCCCCGGTGATGAACAGGATGCCCACCGCCAGGATCAGCAGGGTCACCACCTTCTGCACCAGGGCGGCGGTGCGCACGCCGATGTAGTTGATCCACATCATGACCAGCGAGCCGGCCACGCCGACCGCCACCCAGGTCGCCTTCACCTCCCAGCCGGTAATGGTCCAGAGGTGCCCTATCGCGTAGTTTGGGAAGAGGTGCTCCACCACCGTGGGCAGCGCCACGGCCTCGAAGGCCACCACGCTGACATAGCCCAGGGTGATCGCCCAGGTGCACAGGAAGGAGGCAAAGTGCCCCATGGCGCGATAGCTGTAGACGTGCTCGCCGCCCACCTGGGGCATCGCCGAGGCCAGCTCGGCGTAGGTGAGGCCCACCAGCACGATGATCAGCCCACCGATCAGGAAGGCGGTGATCGCCCCGAGGCTGCCGGCAGACTGGATCCAGCTGCCGGTCAGCACGATCCAGCCCCAGCCGATCATGGCACCGAAGGCCAGGGCGAGGACATCCTTGCGGGCCAGCACACGCGACAGCTGACCCTGTGAGGTCGTGGCATCTTGAGTCATGAGATCCTCGATAGTTGTCTTTTTATCCCAATAACTTTGTTTTCACGTAACGTCGACAAAATAGGCAACCCGGGGACTGAAAGCAAGGATGTTTGATATTCTTGATGGTAAACATTCGTCGACGCCCACCCGAATCCCCGAAATTTCGGGACTTCAGGTAAAACAGTGATGCCTTTTATTCTCATTTAGTCGACAAGAATATTGCACGGCACTCCCCGCAGGCGGGAACCGACACTTGCCACGAAAGCAGCATGCAATCGACACTGGCAAAAACGTCGTCTAGCCGCCATAGTGTGGCTGTCGCAACCGCCCAATGGAGCATCATGAGCACGGCACGACAGTCCCGATCCGCGGAACTTCTTGACCCCCCGCGAAGCAGCCCTGACCTCGACGTCAGGGACCTGGAACAACGTACACGCCTCATGCGCATCGTGACCCGGCTGATCGCCGTGTCAGACCTCGGCAGCCGCGAGATCGCTCGCCGCGCCGGGCTGCCGATGCAGAAGATCAGCGACCTCCTCGCGGGGAAGCTGGAGCACCTCTCCATCGATGAGCTACGCCTCGTGCATCGCACCATCGAGCAGCAGGGGGCCACCCACTAGGCCACCCGGCCACAGCATCACGCAACGCGCCCCGAACAGCGAACGCCCTGCCCCTCCGGCAGGGCGTTTTTTGTCCTGCCTGCTCGCCGGAAAAATCCCGGATATTCATTGGCTTGCATACCATTATGTGAGTATTAAGGGTTTGCCAGCAATCTCTTGACCGACATCAAGGCCATATACCTTGGTCGCAGGTAGCCTCCCGGTATCAGATTTACCTCTTGAATGCGCGGAAGACCCCGCCCCACCCAGGCCACCGGAGGCGCCATGGACCCCATTCGCCGCACCCTTCTCGGCCAGCTGGCCCGCCTCAGCGCGGGCGCCGCCCTGATACCGCTCTCCAGCGTTGCCAGCGCCGGCATCAACCAGCAGCCACCCCGTCGAGAAGGCGATCCCAGCAAGCGCTACGGCATGCTCATCGACCTGCGCCAGTGCATCGGCTGCCAGGCCTGCACCGTGTCGTGCCATATCGAGAACGCCGCCCCACTGGGCAGCTTCCGCACCACCGTCTCCCAGTACGAGGTGGAGCATCAGGAGACCGGCGAGGTCGCCACCTTCATGCTGCCGCGCCTGTGCAACCACTGCGAGAACCCGCCCTGCGTGCCGGTGTGCCCGGTGGAGGCCACCTTCCAGCGCCAGGACGGCATCGTGGTGGTCGACAGCGACCGCTGCGTGGGCTGCGCCTACTGCGTCAACGCCTGCCCCTACGACGCCCGCTTCATCAACGAGCGCACCCAGACCGCCGACAAGTGCACCTTCTGCGCCCACCGGCTGGAAGCCGGCCTGCTGCCGGCCTGTGTGGAGAGCTGCGTGGGCGGCGCGCGGATCATCGGCGACATGCGTGATCCGGAGAGCCAGATCAGCCGCATGATCGCCGAGCACCGCGACGAGCTGATGGTGCTGCAGCCGGAGAAGAACACCCTGCCCCAGGTCTTCTACCTCGGCATGGACGAGCGCTTCGTGACTCGCCCCGATGCCGAGCCGGTCGCCCTGGAAGTCCTCGATCCCCACGGCCAGGAGATGGGCTATGAATTCCGCCATTGAGCTGCTCGCCCCGCGCTACGACATCGCCTGGTACCCCTGGGCGGTGCAGTACTTCTTCATGATCGCGCTCTCCTACGCCACCCTGTGGCTGGCCGCCCCGGCGCTGGTGTTCGGCAGGAAAGCCTGGCTGCCCACCGCACGCCTGGCGCTACTCGCCTGCCTGACCACCACCCTGGTGGCACCGGTGGCCCTGCTCGCCGACCTGCACCAGCCGCTGCGCTTCTGGCACTTCTATGCCTACGCCAACAGCCACTCCTGGATGTCCGTCGGCAGCCTGGTGCTGCCCCTCTACGTGGTGGGCGTGATCGTGCTGGCCTGGCTCGCCTGGCGTCCGGCGCTGCAGGCCCATCGCCAGGCCCCCGGGCTCAAGGGCTTCGTCGCCCGCTGGCTGTCGCTGGGCGACGCCCCTACCCCGCGCGCCCTGGTGGTGCTGGTGGGTCTGGGGACCCTGGCCCTCTCCACCGGCATCATGCTCTATACCGGCGCCGAGGTGGCCATCGTCAAGGCCCGCCCGCTGTGGCACACCGTCTGGCTTCCGCCGATGTTCGTGGCCACCGGCTTCATCGCCGCTACCGGCCTGATCCTGGTGCTCAACCGCGTGGCCGGTGAGCGCAGCACCACAGTCAGTCGGCAGATGCTCAAGGTGATGCTGGGGGCCTGTCTGGTGGCCGGACTCGTCGCCGGCAGCTGGTTCCTCGACGGCATCAACGCCAACGTCGGCTCCGTGGCCGCGGCAATGGAATCCGTGCGCGACAGCGCCGAGTGGCGCAGCACCGCCCTGTGGGGTGGCCTCACCGGCCTGGTCCTGTTCGGCGCCGTGCTCTACCTGCTCACTCGCCCCGCCTCACGCCGCCCGGCACTCTACGCCTGGGCCTGGGTATTCGGCCTGGTGGCCCTGCACGTCGGCTGGATGTTCCGCTGGGTGGTGCTGATGGACGTGCAGACCGTGGCCCGCCACAGCGCCGGCTTCCACCACTACGGCATCCCCGCCGGCTCGTCCGGCATCCTCGGCATCGTCGGAACCTTCGGCCTGTGGCTCGCCGCCATCCTGCTGATCGACCTCTTCGTGCCGTGGCGCCAGGCCGCCCAGGGCGGCAGCACCGCCGACGCCTCCCCCGCCGCCCCCGAACATCCTGACGTCGAAGGAGCCCTCCGTCATGGCTAAGTCACCCGACACCTCACGTCGCCGCTTCCTCAAGGGCGCCGCCGCCGCCGGCGGTGCCGCCACCTTCGCCGCCGGCTACTCCGACCCGCTGGTCAAGATGGCCAAGGGCGTCACCGGCAGCGCCGGCGAGAAGCCCGAGCACCGCATCCACGGCAACTCCCTTGCACCGGAGTACACCGTCGACCCCGAGAGCGGCGAGCTGACCCTCAACCCCGACCAGCGCGTGGCCTTCACCGTCTGCTACGGCTGCACCACCAAGTGCGGCGTGCGGGTGCGCGTCGACAACGCCACCGACCAGGTGCTGCGCGTCTCCGGCAACCCCTACAACCCGCTCTCCGCCGACGAGCACCTGCCCATGCGCACCCCGGTGGTCGAGGCCCTGCGCGGGCTGAGCGCCTATGGCGACCAGGGCCAGCAGAACCGCTCCACCGCCTGCGCCCGCGGCAACGCCATGATGGCGCAGATCGACAGTCCCTTCCGCGTCACCCACTGCCTCAAGCGGGTCGGCGGGCGCGGCAGCCGTGAGTGGGAGAAGGTGTCCTTCGAGCAGGTCATCGAGGAGATCTGCGAGGGCGGCGACCTGTTCGGCGAGGGCCATGTGGATGGCCTGCGCGCCATCCACGACGTCGATACCCCCATCGACCCGGAGAACCCCGAGTACGGCCCGAAGGCCAACCAGCTGATGGTGATGGAGGCCACCGACTACGGCCGCTCCGCGCTGCTCAAGCGCTTCGCCTTCAACGCCTTCGGCACCCGCAACTACGGCCACCACGGCTCCTACTGCGGCCTGGCCTATCGCATGGGCTCCGGCGCGGTAATGGACGACCTGGCCAAGAATGCCCACACCAAGCCGGACATCCAGAACGCCCACTTCATCCTCTACGTGGGCACCGCCCCCAGCCAGGCCGGCAACCCCTTCAAGCGCCAGGGCCGCCTGATCGCCCAGGCGCGCGCCAAGGGCAGCCTGGAGTATGTGGTGGTAGACCCGGGCCTCAACGCCTCGGCTTCCCACGCCGCCGACCACAACCGCTGGGTGCCGATCCGCCCGGGCACCGACAGCGCCCTGGCCATGGCCATGATCCAGTGGCTGCTCGACCACGAGGGCTACGCCAAGGCGTTCCTGGAGCTTCCCGGCCAGCCCGCCGCCGAGGCCGCCGGCGAGGCGACCCACACCAATGCCAGCCACCTGGTGATCACCGCCGAGGACCATCCGCGCCGTGGCCGCTTCCTGCGCACCAGCGACCTGGGCCTGGCCGAGGCGGACAGCGACGCCGACGTGCCCATGGTGGTGGCCGACGGCGAGCTGGCGAAGAGCACCGATGTCATGGCCGCCGAGCTGTTCGTCGACCGCGACGTCGAACTCGCCGGTTCCTCGCAAGGGCCTGGCGAGACCGTGCGGGTCAAGAGCAGCATGGTGCTGCTGCGCGAGTCCGCCAACGAATACACCCTGGCCGAGTATGCCGAGCACTGTGGCATCCCCGAGGCCACCATCGTCGACCTGGCCAGCCGCTTCGCCAGCCACGGCCGCCGCGCGGTAACCAACTCCCATGGCGGGATGATGTCCGGCAACGGCTTCTACGCCGCCTTCGGCATGCAGATGCTCAACGTGCTGGCCGGCAACCACAACCGCAAGGGCGGCAGCGCCGCTGGCGGCGGCCAGTTCAACGGCGTCGGCACCGGTCCCCGCTACGATCTGGCCAACTTCCCTGGCAAGCGCGGCCCCAAGGGGGTCTTCCTCTCCCGCTCGCGCTTCCCCTACGAGAAGTCCTCCGAGTACCAGCGCAAGGTGGCCGCCGGCGAGAACCCCTACCCCGCCCGCGCTCCCTGGCGCTCGCTGGCACCGCCCACCCTCACCGAGCACCTGCCCTCGGCGCTGGACGGCTACCCCTACCCGATCAAGGCCGTGATCGGCTGCATGGCCAACCCCATCTACGGCCAGGCGGGCCTGGAGGGGCTGATCGCCGACAAGCTCAAGGACCCGAAGCGCCTGGGGCTCTTCGTCGCTGTCGACGGCTTCCTCAACGAGACCAACCGCTACGCCGACTACATCGTGCCGGACTCGGTGATGTATGAGGTGTGGGGCTTCACCGGCGCCTGGAAAGGCAACCTGGGCAAGATGACCACCGCCTGCTGGCCGGTGGTGGAGCCGCGCCAGCAGAAGACCGAAGACGGCGAGCCGGTCTCCATGGAGAGCTTCTTCATCGCCACCGCCAAGCGCCTCGAGCTGCCGGGCTTCGGCGACGAGTCGATCCCCGACGCCGACGGCAACCTGCACCCGCTCAACCGTGCCGAGGACTTCTTCCTGCGCGCCGCCGCCAACGTGGCCATGCAGGGCGAGCCGCTGCCCGCGGCCGACGAGAGCGATATCGCCCACGCCGGCCTGGCCCCGCTGCTGCCCAGGCTTGCGCGCACCCTCAAGCCCGAGGAGCGCGGCCCGGTGGCCTACCTCTACGCCCGCGGCGGGCGCTTCGAGGACTTCAAGGACCATTTCAAGGGCGAGAACCTCACCAGCGCCTGGAAGCGTACCCTGTGCGTCTACAACGAGCAGGTGGGCACCAGCATCAACACTCAGTCCGGCGAGCCCAACCGTGGCGTGCCGCGCCATGCCCTGCCGCCGCTGGCCGACGGTCGCGCCATGCGTGAGGTGTTCACCGAGGAGGACTGGCCACTGCTGGCGTTCTCGTTCAAGTCCAACCTGATGAACTCCTACGCCATCGGCCTCGAGCGGCTGCGCATGATCAAGCCCTACAACCCGGTGATGATGCACCGCCAGGATGCCGAGCGCTTCGGCATCCAGCACGGCGATACCATCCGCATCGAGAGCCCCGGCGGCAGCGTGGTCGCCCTGGCACTGGTCGGCGAAGGCGTGATGCCCGGCGCACTGGGCATCGAGCACGGCTACGGCCACCGCGACCTGGGGGCCACCCCCCACGTGATCGACGGCGAGTCCCAGCCCGACCTCGAGTGGCTGCGCGCCGGCATCAACATCAACGACCTGGGCTTCAAGGACCCGACCCGCAGTATCGACGGCACCTGGCTCGAGCCCATCAGTGGCGCCGCCGTGCGCCAGGGCATGCCGATCCGGGTGACCCGCCTGGAGGCCTGAAGAGCGGCGCTTCGCCCCTCGAGGCGAAGCGCTTTTCCTGCCGATGGACACGACGCCCGGGCTATCCGATATCGGAAGCCCGGGCGTTTTTTTGCTATCATGGCGCTCCCCTCACACACAAGGATCACCCCATGCTTCGACGCCTGCCTCGCGCATTGGCGGCGGCGCTGCCGCTGATGTTCGTCTCCTCGCTTGCCGCTGCCAGCCCCTTCGTGTTCACCGCCATCCCCGACGAGGACGAGACACGCCTGAAGGAGCGCTTCCAGAAGGTCGCCGACTACCTCGCGGAGGAGCTCGAGGTCGAGGTGCGCTTCGTGCCGGTGAAGTCCTACGCCGCGGCGGTCACCGCCTTCCGCAATGACCAGGTGCAGCTGGCCTGGTTCGGCGGCCTCTCCGGCGTGCAGGCCCGCGAGCGCGTGCCCGGCTCCAGAGCCCTGGCCCAGGGCGTCGAGGACGCCGAGTTCCGGACCTACTTCATCGCCCACGAGAGCACCGGCCTGGAAGAGGGCGCGGGGCTGGTCGAGGCCATGCGCGACATGACCTTCACCTTCGGCTCCAAGGGCTCCACCTCGGGACGCCTGATGCCCGAGCACTACCTGCGCGAGGCCTTCGGCGAAGCGCCGGAAGAGGTCTTCTCGCGTGTCGGCTTCAGCGGCAACCACAGCCGTACCGCCTCGCTGGTCGCCTCCGGGGCCTACCAGCTCGGCGCCCTCAACTACACTGTGTGGGAAAACGAGCTCGAGGCCGGCAACCTCGATGCCGACAGCGTCAAGGTGGTATGGCAGACCCCGACCTACCCGGATTACCAGTGGACGATCCGCGGCGACGTCGACGAGCGCTTCGGCGAGGGCTTCGCCGACCGCGTCCAGCAGGCGCTGCTCGACATGGATGACCCCGAGCTGCTCGAGAGCTTCCCGCGCTCCGGCTTCATCCCGGTGGACAACGCCGACTACGAGATCATCCGTCAGGTCGGCCAGCAGCTCGACATCCTCGATTGATGACCGCCCTCGCCCTCACCGATGTGGTGGCCGATTACGGCGGGGCGCGCGTGATCGGCCCGCTCGACCTGACACTGGTGCGGGGCGAGCGGGTGGCCCTGGTGGGCAGGAGCGGCGCCGGCAAGTCGACGCTGCTGGGGGTCATGCAGCAGCGCTGGCGACACCACGGGGCCGCGCTGATGCCCCAGCAGCTGGGCCTGGTGCCCTCGCTGAGCGTGTTCCACAACGTCTACATGGGCGGGCTCGCCAGGCACCCCAGCTGGTACAACTTGGTCAGCCTGGCGCGCCCCTTCCGCCGCGATATCGAGGCCATCATGCCGCTGCTCGAGCGCTTCGGCATCGCCGACAAGTGCTGGACCGCGGTCGGCGAGCTGTCCGGCGGCCAGGGCCAGCGGGTCGCCGCCGCCCGGGCGATTCACCAGCGGGGGGACCTGCTGCTCGCCGACGAGCCGATCTCGGCCCTCGACGGCCCGCTTGCCGAGCGGGTACTGAGCGCGCTGGGCGAGGCCTACCCCACCGCGGTGCTGGCTATGCATGATGTGGAGCTGGCCCTGCGCTTCACCGACCGGGTCGTGGGCATCGTCGAGGGCAGGATCGCCCTGGACGAGGCGAGCCACAGGCTCAGCGCCCGGGACCTGCTGGTGCTCTACTGACATGTGGCACTCGGCAACCGTGCGCACCAGCCTGGGCTTCGTGGCGCTGGCCATCGCCTGCCTACTGCTGGCCGACTTCCAGATCAGCGCCCACGACCCCTGGGCGGAGCTGGGGCGACTGTTCCTGGGGCTGGCGCAGCCCGACTTCTCCGCCGTGGACTACCTCGGCGAGGCGATCGTGCGCACCCTGGCCTTCGCCTTCGTCGGCGTGGGGCTGGGGGCCGCGGCGGGGCTGCTGCTGGCGCTGGTGTTTCGCCATCGCGCGGTGCGCACCACCTGCGCCTTCATCCGCGCCATCCACGAGCTGTTCTGGGCGCTGATCTTCCTGCAGTTCTTCGGCCTGCACCCGCTGACCGGCGTGCTCGCCATCGCCATTCCCTATGCCGGCATCTTCGCCAAGGTCTATGCCGAGATCCTCGACGAGAGCGACCCACAGCCGGCGCAGGTGATCCCCCATGGCACCTGCGTGGTCTCGGCCCTCGCCTACACCCGCTTCAGCCAGGCCTGGCCGCACCTGGCGACCTACACCGCCTACCGGCTCGAGTGCGGCCTGCGCTCCAGCGCCGTGCTGGGCTTCGTGGGCATGCCCACCCTGGGCTTCTACCTGGAGTCCTCGTTCGCCCAGGGCCAGTACACCACGGTGGGGGCGCTGCTGCTGCTGTTCTATGCACTGATCGCCACCCTCAGGCTGTGGGCCCGCCCGCGCCTGCTGCCCTTCTACCTGCTGGCCGCCCCCTTCCTGCTCGGCGAGGGCCTGCCGATCCGCTGGCAGAGCGTCTCGCGCTTCTTCACAGAGGATATCGTTCCCGAGCCGCTGCGCCAGGGCGAGGGGGTCGCCGGGCTCATGCCCTGGCTGGGGGACCTGCTCGCCAACGAGGCGCTGCCGGGCATCTGGAATACCCTGCTGCTGACCCAGATCGCCCTGGTGGCGACCGGCCTGCTGACGCTCATGCTGTATCCGCTGGTGTCGCAGCATTTCACCGGGCGCCATCTCTCCGGCCGGGTGCGCGGTGCGCTGGGCCACGGCGTGCTGGTGATCCTGCGCTCGACCCCCGAGTACCTGCTGGCCTTCATCCTGCTGCAGCTGTGGGGCCCCTCGATGCTGCCGGCGGTGGTGGCACTGGCCATCCACAATGGTGGCATCATCGGCCATCTGGTGGGCCAGCGCAGCAACGAGATCATGCTGCGTGCCGATGCCCCGCGCGGCATCGAACGCTACGCCTTCGAGCTGACCCCACGGCTCTACGGTCCCTTCCTGGCCCTGCTCTTCTACCGCTGGGAGATCATCATGCGCGAGACCGCCATCCTCGGCATCCTCGGCATCGCCACCCTGGGCTTCTATGTCGACAGCGCCATCCAGGAGATCCGCTTCGACCGGGCCATGGTCCTGATCCTGATCACCGCCCTGCTTAATATCGGCGTGGATATCCTGGCACGCTATCTGCGCAATCGCCTGCGCCTGCGGCATACCGCCAGCTGCGAGCCCTGACCCCGCCCGACGCTACTCCTGTGAGTCGGTCACCGCCCCGGTGCTGGCCGAGCTGACCAGCCTCGCATACTTGGCCAGCACCCCGCGGGTATAGCGCGGCGCCGGCTGCTGCCAGGCGGCGCGGCGGCGCATCAGCTCCTCGTCGGAGAGGTCGACGTCGATGGTGTCGGCCTCGGCGTCGATGGTGATGCGGTCGCCGTCCTCCACCAGCGCCAGCGGGCCGCCGTCGAAGGCCTCCGGGGTCACGTGGCCGACCACGAAGCCGTGGCTGCCGCCGGAGAAGCGCCCGTCGGTGATCAGCGCCACCTCGCTGCCGAGCCCACGGCCCATGATCGCCGAGGTGGGGGTGAGCATCTCGCGCATGCCGGGCCCGCCGCGCGGCCCCTCGTAGCGGATCACCACCACGTCGCCGGCCACCACGGTGCCGTCGTTGATGCGCGCCTGGGCCTCCTCCTCGGAGCCGAACACCCTGGCGGAGCCTGCGAAGCGGGTGCCCTCCTTGCCGGTGATCTTGGCTACCGCTCCCTCGGGCGCCAGGTTGCCGAAGAGGATGCGCAGGTGGCTCTCCGCCTTGATGGGGGCATCCAGCGCCGCGATGATCGCCTGGTCGTCGGGATAGGGAGCGACGCTCGCCAGGTTCTCGGCCAGGGTCCTGCCGGTCACGGTGAGGCAGTCGCCGTGCAGCAGGCCGGCATCGAGCAGGATCTTCATCAGCGGCTGGATGCCGCCGATCGCCACCAGCTCGCTCATCATGTAGTGGCCGCTGGGGCGCAGGTCGGCCACCACCGGCACGCGGCGGCCGATGCGGGTGAAGTCCTCGAGGCTCAGCTCCACCCCGATGGTGCGGGCCATGCCGATCAGGTGCAGCACCGCGTTGGTGGAGCCACCCAGGGCGATCACCACGGTGATGGCGTTCTCGAAGGCCTTGCGGGTCATGATGTCCGAGGGCTTGAGGTCGCGTTCGAGCAGCTCGAGCACCGCGGCACCCGCCGCCTCGCAGTCCTCGCGCTTGTCGTTGGAGACGGCGTTCTGGGCGGAGCTTCCCGGCAGGCTCATGCCCAGCGCCTCGATGGCCGAGGCCATGGTGTTGGCGGTGTACATGCCGCCGCAGGAGCCGGGCCCGGGGATCGCCGTCTCCTCGATCTGCTTGAGCTCGATCAGGTCGATGTCGCCGCGGCTGTGGGCGCCCATGGCCTCGAACACCGAGACGATGTCGGTGTGGCCCTTGCCGGGCAGGATGGTGCCGCCGTAGACGAACACGCTGGGGCGGTCGAGGCGTGCCAGCCCCATCAGGCAGCCCGGCATGTTCTTGTCGCAGCCGCCGATGGCCACCAGGCCGTCGAAGCCCTCGCAGCCGGCCACCGTCTCGATGGAGTCGGCGATCACCTCCCGGGAGACCAGCGAGTACTTCATGCCCTCGGTGCCGTTGGCGATGCCGTCGGAGATGGTGATGGTGTTGAAGATCACCCCCTTGCCGCCGGCGGCATCCGCGCCGTCGCTGGCATGGCGGGCCAGCTCGTCGATATGGCTGTTGCAGGGAGTGAGGTTGCTCCAGGTGGAAGCGATGCCCACCTGAGGCTTCCTGAAGTCGGCGTCGGTGAAGCCCACCGCACGCAGCATGGCGCGGCTGGCCGCCTTGCCGGGGCCGTCCACCACCGGGGCGGAGTGGCGGCGGCGGGAATCTTTCGGGGTATCGCTCATGGCAGGGCTCCTGTGAAGATGACGTGACCCTCAGAGGGTGGACCGCAAGCCATGTGGCTGTCCATGGACGACCTGCCAACCTTGCCACATGATACGTGGACGGCTACTATTTATCGCATAATGCGATAGGGCAGCCGTTATGCATGTCATCACCCAGAAACGCATCTGGGAAGCCAAGCAGAAATGGCCCCAGGCCGCCTCTTCCCTGGATGCCTGGTATCGGCTAATCAAGTCGAGCGAACCCGGCAGCTTTGCCGAGATGAAGGCGCTGTTTCCTGCCACCGACAAGGTCGGCCGACAGCATGTCTTCGATATCGGTGGCAACAAGATTCGCCTCATCGCAGTGGTGCACTATCGATTCAAGAAGGTCTATATCCAGCACGTCCTCGACCATACCGAATACGACAGGGGCACCTGGAAGGAGTGAACATGACCAGCATCGTCCAACAGGCGGCCGCCCACTGGCGCTTCGTGGCCCCCCTGCTCAATGCCCCAGAATCGGAAGACGACTACGACGCCCTTGTCGCAGCGCTCGATGAGCTGCTGGAGCTGGTCGGAGACGACGAGGAGCACCCCCTGGCGAGCCTCGCCTCTCACATGGGTGACCTGATCGAGGAGTACGACGACGCCCATCGCCCGATCCCTGAGGTGAGGGGGGCCGACATGCTCCGCCACCTGATGCAGTGGCACGGCCTCGACCAGTCGAGCCTGCCGGAAGTCGGCACCCAATCGGTGATCTCGGAGATCCTGAACGGCAAGCGACGCCTGAACGTTCGCCAGATCAAGGCCCTGACCCAGCGCTTCGGGCTACCCGCCGACCTCTTTCTCGACTGAGGGAGCCCCCCTCTTCCCCGAAAGCAAAGCCCACCGCAAGCAACTCGGGCATGGCGACTGCTTCGCTCAGCGCGGCACCACGGCGTCATGGAAGGCGCGCTCCTTCGCCACCGTCTCGCGGAAGCACTCGGCCATGTGGTTGAAGGCAGAGTCATCGAGCATCTCCGCCTCTTCGTCCAGGCGGCGGCGCAGCCAGGCCACGAACTCCTGGAAGGCGGGGTTGTCGTGCAGGTCGATCCACTCCCCCATCAGCGGGTGCAGGTCGCCTGCACGCGTCACCCGCAGCGCCCACTCCAGGTAGACCCACTCGGTGACCACCAGCACCGCCAGGATTTCCGCATAGCCGCCGCGATCACCGGTCTCGCGCAGCAGCGCCTGGAAGGCCCGGGTCTCGGGCAGCCAGGCCGGCGCCTCGCGCGTCGAGGCCGACACCCCGAAGGCCTCGGAGGTGCGCTGGAAGGTGCTGTTCTCGTCGCTGGTCAGCATGCCCATGAACTGCCCCAGCACCACCCGGTCCGCCATGCACGGCGCCCGGCCGATGGCGAAGCCGATCAGCGCGGTGAAGGGATCCACGAAGCCGTAGTCCTGCGCCATGTAGGCGGCGAAGTCGGCACCGGCGAGGCGCCCCTCGGCCAGGGCGTCGAACAGCGGATGGTTCACGGTAGAAGACCAGTCGGGCTCGCTGATCTCGCGCAGCCAGTCGGTGAGGCGCGGCGCGTCCTGCTGCGCGGCCCAGGCGTTGAAATCGGCGCGGGTGTTCATCGGGCGTCTCCTTCGCGGGCGGGCTGGAACCTCGCGCCCGGACGCCACCAGGCGACCAACAGGCTGACGAGCGTCGAGCCGACCAGCGCCCCCAGGAAAGGCGGAAGCGTCGGGATGCTGCCGGGGAAGGTGGCCGCCAGCACGCCGGCGGCGAGGCTGCCCTGACTGAGCCAGCCCGGCACGATGGCCCCGAGCATGCCGGCCACGCCGCCGACCACCGCGGCCAGCGGCGACATGCGTCGCCACAGCCCCAGCAGCACCGGCACCACGATGGCCGCACACAGGAGATCCGCGATCAGGAAGAGGCGCAGCACCGAGAAGCCCTGCAGGGCCACCCAGACCACCGGCACCATCAGCGCCACCGTCACCAGGCGCGCGGCGCGCACCGAGAGCCCGCGCCGGCCGCTGCTGGCCACCGCCATGGAGGCGATGGCGTTCTGCAGGGTATCGACACTCGAGGCCACCAGGGTCACCGCCAGCACCAGCGCCGGCAGGCCCAGCCAGGCCGGCGCCGCGGAGAGCAGTGCGAAGAAGGGCATCGGCGGCTCGCCCAACGGCAGCGCGTGCATCGCCGCCAGCATGCCGAGCCCGCCGATCGCCATCACCACCAGCAGGCTGCTGGCGCCGCCCAGCAGCGCCCCGCGGCTCAGGGCGCGATCATCCTCGGCGGCCCAGATCCGCTGCCAGTACCCCTGGTGGAAGAGGTTGGCCGCAGTGACCGCGATCACCAGGGTCAGCGCCACGGAGAGCGCACTGCCGGCGGGAATGGCAGGCATCTTCGCCTCGGCGGGCATCGGTGGCAGCCACCACCAGGCCACGCCGCCCACCAGTACCAGCAGGGCCAGCAGCAGCCAGGCCTGCCAGCGATCGGTGGCGAGGCTCGCCCGCAGGCCGCCCAGCGTGGTGTAGACCAGGGTGACCACCGCCAGCCCCAGGATCACCAGCGCGGGCGGCACATCCGAGAGGATGGCGGCGATGGCGCCGATGGCGGTGAGCTCGGCGGCCAGGAAGAGCGCCATGTAGGCCACCGAGACGAAGGCCACCCAGCGGCGCACCCCGGCGCCGTAGCAGGCCTCGGCGAACTCGCCGATGCTGCGGCCTTGCGGCAGGTGGCGGCGGATCGCCGGGCCGTAGAGCCCCAGCACGATGAAGGGCAGAGAAGAGCCGATGGCATAGCCGGCCAGCGCCACCGGCCCCACGAAGGCGCCGATCTCCGGCGGCGCGAAGAGGATCCAGGCGCCCATGCCGGAGGCCAGGAACGACAGGCCGATGGCCTGGGCGCCCTGGGAATTGCGAGCGGTCACGTAGTCATCGAGGGGGCCATCGGCCCGGCGGGCCCGCAGGCCCAGGAAAGCAAAGCACAGCAGCGCCGCGCCGAGCACGGCAGACGTCAGGTAGGGCATGTCGCACTTCCTCCGCCGGTATTAACCGGATCAGGTTCCAGGGTCGGCGCATGGCCCTCTCAGCCCCCGCAGATGCGGCGGGACTCCCCTGGCGACAAGTGAATGAATTGTGAGGTCACGCCGCGCACAGCGGCAAGGCGTGACCGGAGGCATCATAGCGTCGCGCCGATCCGAGGACCACCCCGAAGCGGAGCGCCCGATGCCCTTCACCGAGGCCAGGAAAACTCACTGGCTCACCGGATCGAGAAATTACTCTCGTCAAAACAAGCAGGCAGAAACCACCGCTGAGGTCTGAGACAATAGCGAGCTAAAGACCCCCAACAGGAGAGAAACCATGTGGAAGCTTTGCTCAGTCAGCGTTCTCGCACTCGCCATTTCCGGGTGCAGCGGTGTTCCCTTCGTACCCTTTATCTGACGTCTGAGTGAACTGTCACCCGTTCACTTCTCTCGCGGCACCCGCCCCATCAGATAGAACTCCTCGTTGGGGGGCGTGCCGGTCAGGGTGACCAGCCGGTTGGAGAGGCCGAAGAAGGCGGCGATGGCGCCGATGTCCCAGATGTCGTCGCGGGTGAAGCCGGCGTCCGCCAGGCTGGTCTCCCATTCGTCGGTGAGTTCCCCCACCTCCAAGCTGCAGTGCATGGCGAAGTCGATCATGATGCGGTGGCGCTCGCTGATCGGTGCCGTGCGGTGGTTGACGGCCACCTGGTCGGCCAATAGCGGATCCTTGCTGTAGATGCGCACCAGGGCGCCGTGGGCCACCACGCAGTAGAGGCAGCGGTTGCGGGCACTGGTGGCCACAACGATCATTTCCTTCTCTGCCTTGGTGAGCGTGTCGGACTCCCGCTCCATCAGGGCGTCGTGATAGGCGAAGAAGGCGCGGAACTCGGCCGGGCGGTGGGCCAGCATCAGAAAGACGTTAGGCACGAAGCCGGCCTTCTCCTGCACCGCCAACATGGCGTCGCGGATGTCCTCGGGCAGGTCCTGGATCGATTCGGGTACGGGAAAGCGGCTGATAGGGGTGGTCATGTTGGCTCCTGATTGTGCTTGTTATAAGACTATTTCAGTTAACGTCAACGTCATATTGCTGTCCATACACCGACGGTCGAAAGAGGGTGACAAAAGCACGCGGCCCCGCCTCTCTCGAGGCGGGGCCGCGTTGTCACCGAGCGGGTGTGATCAGCTCAGCGAGATGGTGCTGTTGATGCCGCTGGAGACGTTCTCCGGCTCGAACCAGCGGGCGGTGACGGTCTTGGTCTGGGTCCAGAAGGCGATGGCCTGCTTGCCGTTGGGGCCCAGGTCACCGAGCTTGGAGGCGCGCGAACCGGTGAAGCTGAAGTAGGCGACCGGCACCGGGATCGGCACGTTGATACCGATCTGGCCGACGTCGATGTCGGTCTCGAAGCGGCGAGCCACCCAGCCGGAGTTGGTGAAGATGGAGGTACCGTTGCCGTTGGGGTTGGCGTTGATGAACTCGATCGCCTCGTCCAGAGTCTCGACGCTCACCACGCACAGCACCGGGCCGAAGATCTCCTCGCGGTAGATGGTCATCTCCGGGGTCACATCGGCGAACAGGGTGGGTCCGACGAAATTGCCGTCCGGGTAGCCCTCTACCTGGTAGCCGCGGCCGTCCACCAGCAGCTTGGCGCCCTCCTTCTCGCCGGCGGTGATCAGGCGCTCGACGCGCTCCTTGGCCTGGGGCGAGACCAGCGGGCCGAGGTCGGCGTCGGTCTGGGTGCCGGGGCCCACCTTCATGCTGCGGGTGCCCTCTACGATATCCTCCAGCCACTCGCGGGCCTCGCCCACCAGCACCACCACGGAGTTGGCCATGCAGCGCTGGCCGGCGGCGCCATAGGCGGAACCGAGCAGGTTGTTGATGGCCTGGCTGCGGTTGGCGTCGGGCATCACCACGCAGTGGTTCTTGGCACCCATCATCGACTGCATGCGCTTGCCGGCAGCGGCGGCGCGGTTGTAGAGCAGCGAGCCCACGTGGGTGGAGCCGATGAAGGAGAGCGCCTTGATGTCAGTGTGGTCGGCGATCTGGTTGGCGACGTCCGGACCGCCGTGGACCACGTTGAGCACACCGGCCGGGATGCCCGCCTCGTGGGCCAACTCGACCAGGCGCATGGTGGAGCTGGGATCCTGCTCGGAGGGCTTGAGCACGAAGGTGTTACCGGTGGCGATGGCCAGCGGGAACATGAAACAGGGCAGCATGATGGGGAAATTGAAGGCGGTGATGCCGGCACCCACGCCCAGCGGCTGGTGCATGGTGTAGACGTCCACCTCGTTGGCGACGTTCTCGGCCAGCTCACCCAGCTGCAGGGAAGTGATCGAGCAGGCGTGCTCCACCACTTCCAGGCCGCGACCCACCTCGCCAGCGGCGTCGGGCAGGGTCTTGCCGTGCTCCTCGGTGATCAGGGCGGCCAGCTCGTCGGTGTGCTCGCGAATCAGCGCCTGCAGCTTGAGCATGATGCGCATACGCTTGCCCAGCGGCACCTTGCGCCAGGTCTTGAAGGCTTCCTTGGAACTGGCCACGGCACGCTCGACTTCCTCGGGCGTACAGAACGGCACCCGGGCGACCACTTCCTGGGTAGCCGGATTGACCACGTCGCGCCACTCCTGGCTCTGGGACTGGACGTGCTGGCCGTCGATGTACATGGGGATTTCGCGGACTGACATGGGCGTACTCCTTGGATGCTGTCGCTGTCAGGGTGCTGGCTTGTTGTTGTGGAGCGCCGCGGCGCTCGCTGCCGTCACCCGACATTAGACTTTGTGTGTATAAAAACACGGAAGACTATGCAGACGAGTCTATCCAGAGGTCGCATGGCGTGACAACGGGTACTCGGGCACATTGCTTGTGCGCTGATGCACAACCACCGTCACCCCGGGAACACCCAACATGCTCGACTGGCACGACATCCAGATCTTCCTTGAAGTGGCCCGCAGCCAGCGGCTCACCGATGCCGCCCGTCGCCTGGGGCTGGACCACTCCACCCTCTCGCGGCGCACGCGGCGCTTCGAGCAGAAGCTCAACACCCAGCTCTTCGAGCGCAGCACCCACGGCTACCACCTCACCGAGGCCGGCCAGCAGTTGCTCGCCCACGCCGAGGAGATGGCTCGCCACGCCTTCGAGGCAGGCGAGAGCCTCTCCGACAAGGATCACCAGGTGAGCGGACAGATCCGCCTGGGGGTCACCGAGGGGTTCGGCACCTGGGTGATCGCCCCTCTGCTCTCGGCCTTCTGCGAGCGCCATCCCGGTGTCACCCTGGACCTGCTCGCCCTGCCCCGGGTGGTCAACCTGAGCCGCCACGAGGCGGACCTGGCCATCACCGTTGAGCGCCCGGTGAGCCCGGGCCTGGTGATCTCGCGGCTATGCGACTACCGGCTGCGCCTCTACGGCAGCCAGGGCTATCTCGACCGTCACGGGCGGCCGGCGCGCCTGGCCGAGCTGGGCGAACATCGCCTTGTCGGCTACGTCGACGACCTGATCTTCAGCCAACAGCTCAGCTACCTGGAGCCGCTGGTGGATCCCGCGGTGGTGGGCCGGCCGCCCCACTTCACCGTGCGCAGCACCAGTGTGACCACCCAGCAGGTGGCCTGCCGCCACGGCGCGGGGCTGGCCGTGCTGCCCTGCTTCATGGCCGAGACGGACACAGGGCTCGAGCGCGTACTGGCCGAGGAGGTCGCCGTCGACCGCCAGTTCTGGATAACCGCCCGCCAGGAGCAGCGCCGACTGGCCCGAGTGCGCCTGCTGTGGGACTTCCTGCGCGAGGCGCTGGAGACCAATCGCGCCTTCCTGATGGGCGAGGCGAAGGCGCTGGTGATCCCCGCGACCGGCGCCGACTGACGGCCTGCGAAGAGACGCCCCTCGCGGCAACGCTGAACCCGGCCATCGCCCCGGGGTGGAATGACGACAGAGGGACCGCTCGGGCTTGTTCCGGTCGGTCCCTTTTTCAGCCTTCGGCTGCGTGGCGGGCGTAGCAGCCCTGGCGCCGAACCACGATAAAGATTTGCTATCGCCAGGAGGTCCGCAAGCTCGACTTCGACGCGCTGATGAAGGACATGCATGCCCTGATGAACGACAGCCAGTCGTGGTGGCCGGCAGACTGGGGCCACTACGGCGGCCTGTTCATTCGCATGTCCTGGCACGCGGCGGGGACCTACCGTATCGCCGACGGCCGCGGTGGCGGCGGCACCGGCAACCAGCGCTTCGCACCGATCAACTCCTGGCCGGACAACGCGAGCCTCGACAAGGCGCGTCGCCTGCTGTGGCCAATCAAGAAGAAGTATGGCAACCAGATCAGCTGGGCCGACCTGATCATCCTGGCCGGCAACGTCGCCTATGAATCCATGGGCTTCAAGACCTTCGGCTTCTCCTTCGGCCGCGAGGACATCTGGCACCCCGAGAAGGACATCTACTGGGGCGCCGAGAAGGAGTGACTGGCTCCCTCCGACGAGCGCTACGCTGACGTCGACAAGCCCGACACCATGGAAAACCCGCTGGCCGCGGTGCAGATGGGCCTGATCTACGTGAACCCCGAGGGTGTCAACGGTCAGCCCGACCCGATCAAGACCGGCGAGCAGGTCCGCGAGACCTTCGCCCGCATGGCGATGAACGACGAGGAGACCGCGGCGCTGACCGTCGGCGGACACACCGTCGGCAAGTGTCACGGCAACGGCGATGCCGCCGCCCTGGGCCCGGAGCCCGAGGCCGCGGACGTCGAGGAGCAGGGCTTCGGCTGGACCAACCCCAACATGGGCGGCAAGGCCGCCAACGCGGTGACCTCCGGCATCGAGGGTGCCTGGACCAAGAACCCCACCCAGTTCGACATGGGCTACTTCGACGCCCTGCTCGATCATGAGTGGGAGCTCAAGAAGAGCCCCGCCGGTGCCTGGCAGTGGGAGCCGGTGGACATGAAGGAGGAGGACAAGCCGGTCGACGCCAGCGACCCCTCCAAGCGCCATAACCCGATCATGACCGACGCCGACATGGCGATGAAGATGCACCCTGACTACCGGAAGATCCTGGACAAGTTCCGCCAGGATCCCGAGTACTTCAAGGACTGCTTCGCCCGTGCCTGGTTCAAGCTGATCCACCGCGACATGGGGCCCAAGTCTCGCTACATCGGCCCGGACGCCCCGGATGAGGACATGATCTGGCAGGACCCGGTCCCCGCCGGCAGCACCGACTATTCCATCGAGGTGGTCAAGGAGAAGATCGCCGAGAGCGGCCTCTCCATCGGCGAGATGGTCAGCACCGCCTGGGACAGCGCGCGCACCTTCCGCGGCTCCGACATGCGCGGCGGCGCCAACGGCGCACGCATCCGCCTGGCCCCGCAGAAGGACTGGGAGGGCAACGAGCCGGCACGCCTGGCAAAAGTGCTCAAGGCCTACGAGAAGATCTCCGCCGAGACCGGTGCCAGCGTGGCCGACGTGATCGTGCTGGGCGGCAGCGTGGGCATCGAGCAGGCCGCGAAGGCCGCCGGCCACGACATCCTGGTGCCCTTCATCCCGGGTCGTGGTGATGCCAGCGACGAGATGACCGACGCCGACTCCTTCGAGCCGCTGGAGCCGCTGGCCGATGGCTTCCGCAACTGGCAGAAGAAGGATTACATCGTCAAGCCGGAGGAGATGCTGCTCGACCGCGCCCAGCTGATGGGCCTGACCGCCCCGAAGATGACCGTGCTGATCGGCGGCATGCGGGTGCTGGGTACCAACCACGGCGGCAGCAAGCACGGCGTGTTCACCGATCGCGAGGGTCAGCTGACCAACGACTTCTTCGTCAACCTGACCGACATGGCCTACGCCTGGAAGCCGGCCGGCAACGGCACCTACGAGATACGCGATCGCCAGAGCGATCAGGCCAAGTGGACCGCCAGCCGCATCGACCTGGTGTTCGGTTCCAACTCCATCCTGCGCTCCTACGCCGAGGTGTACGCCCAGGACGACAACGAGGCGAAGTTCGTGAAGGACTTCGTCAAGGCCTGGACCAAGGTGATGAACGCCGACCGCTTCGACGTCGAGAAGCTGCAGAAGTAAGGCCGCCTGCGCCGGGCAATCGCCCGGCCAGAATGCCGATAGAGAAATACCGGTACCGAGGTACCGAGACAGAGACGCCCGGGGAAACCCGGGCGTCTTTTTTGTTTACAGATGGCTGGCCACGATGGCTCAGGTCCCGCAGAAGGTCCGCAATACCCGTTCGGCGGCCGGCGCCGGCTCGGCGTACGCCTCGCATCCGGGCTGCTCGGTGAAGGGCTCGGCCAGCACCTCATGCAGGGCCTCGAAGGGGCCGAAGTCGTCATGCTCGGATGCCGCGGCGATGGCCCGCTCCACCTGGTGGTTGCGGGGAATATAGAGCGGGTTGAGCGCGTTCATGCGCGTGGCGACCTGCGCCGGTGACGCCTCTTCCGCACCCAGCCGCCCCCGCCAGCGCGGCAACCATTCACGCAGGGCCTGGCTGTCCTCGAACAATTCGAGGAGCGCGGGGGCATCCTCCTGCAGTGCCTCGCTCAGGCGACGAAATGCCAGGGTGAAGTCGGCGCGGCCGGCCGCGAGCGCCTCGAGGAAGGCCTCGGCCAGTGCGCGGTCACCCTCCTCTTCCCCTGCCAGCCCCAACTTGGCGCGCATCACTCCCAGCCACTCCGCCTCGTACCGTGTCTCATAGCGCTCGATCACCGCGGTGGCCTTCTCGATCGCCGCCTCCTGGTTGTCGTCGATCAGCGGGATCAGCGTCTCGGCGAAGCGTGCCAGGTTCCACTGGGCGATCCATGGCTGGTTGCGATAGGCGTAGCGCCCCTGCTCGTCGATGGAGCTGAATACCATGGTCGACGAGTAGGTCTCCATGAAGGCGCAGGGACCATAGTCGATGGTCTCGCCGGAAATCGCGCAGTTGTCGGTGTTCATCACGCCATGGATGAAGCCGAGCCCCATCCACTTCGCCACCAGCGCCGCCTGGCGTTCGGCCACCGCCTCCAGCAGGGCCAGGTAGCGCTCGCCCTCGGCCCCCTCGGCGAGTTCGGGCCCCAGAATGTGTGGATAGTGGCGCTCGATGGCCATATCGGCCAGGGTGCGTACCGCCGGCACGTCGTCGCTGGCGGCGAAGTACTGGAAGGTGCCGACGCGCAGGTGGCTCGAGGCCACCCGGGTCAGCACCGCGCCGGGTTCCGGCACCCGCCGAAACACCCGCTCGCCGCTGGTCACTGCGGCCAGTGCCCGGGTGGTGGGCACGCCGAGCCGGTGCATCGCCTCGCTGACCAGGTACTCGCGCAGCACCGGCCCCAGCGGCGCGCGCCCGTCGGCGCCCCGGGAGAAGGGTGTCATGCCGGCGCCCTTGAGCTGGATATCGCGCAGCCGTCCCTCGCGGTCGACCACCTCGCCGAGCAGCACGGCGCGGCCATCGCCCAGGCGCGGGTTGAAGTGACCGAACTGGTGGCCGGCGTAGGCCTGGGCGACGGGGTCGGCGCCCGGCGGCACGACGTTGCCGGAGAACCACTCGGCGGCACGCTGCTCATCGAAGGTCGTCAGGTCGAAGCCCAGCGCCTCCGCCAGCGGCCGGTTGAAGGCCACCAGCCGCGGCTCGGGCACCGGCACCGGGTCAAAGCGCAGATAGAAGCGCTCGGGCAGGCGGGCATAACGCAGGCTGAACTCGGGAAACATGGCGGCTCCGGTCGGCGGTTGGGGCGTGAATACCCGAGTATAACGCTCGGGATTTCGGCTTTCGACCTATTGCCGCCATAGCGGGTTCAGTCCGCAGCCATCGGTGCCAGCGCCTCGCGGATCAGCTCGGCCAGGCGCCGGGCCGGCTCGGGGGGG
>Ga0207831_100099_pt1 | contig 90754 bp, 76 predicted proteins | sample TtanPargueraPR_7_FD_187741 | JGI IMG/M metagenome (GOLD analysis project Ga0207831, IMG submission 187741) | Aerobic enrichment media microbial communities from Bioluminiscent Bay, La Parguera, Puerto Rico - Tt and M1 (2) (SPAdes) | ecosystem: Environmental > Aquatic > Marine > Unclassified ...
CCCGCCTGCAGGCGTTTCAGGGCCTCGCCACCGGTTTCCTCGTCGGGGACACCCTTCTGCCGGGCAATCACCACGATCTGGGGAAAATGCCGCCAGGCCGGATTGAGGGACTGCTGCGCAAGGCCTTCGGCAATGATTTGATCCGCCAGGTCCGGGGCGAACGCCAGTTGTTTCAACAGCGCCCGCATCTCTGCCGCCACAGCCGTCATGGCCAGCGGGGCATCATCGCTCTGCTGCAAGAGGGCGTCGAGTTCCGCCAGCGTCAGGCCCATTTCAAGGCCGTCGGCCAGGGACGCCACGGCAGTCTGATAGGTGGATGCGTCCATGTCGCGGCCATCCGGCAGGCGTTCGCTGACCTGGATCAGGCGCTCTAATCGCTCTTCCAGTGCCCGGGCGATGCGGGCCCCATCGATGCGCTTGGCAATGCCCTCATCGATGCGATCCCGGAAGGGCTGCAGTTCATATCCTTTTTGACGGGCCTCCGCCAGGACCGTAAGCGTGCGTGCCGCCGAAGCAGGATCAAAGCCGGCATCGTAGACCGTGGCCAAAACATGGCTGATGAGCGGTTCCGACAGGCCGGCATCATGGGCGTGCGCCAGGGCGTCGGTCACCATGGGGCGGGGCTCGGCCCATACGGCAGGTCCGCAAAAAAGGACCGACCCTAACAGGCCGGTCACAATGCACCCGAATATGTGTTTAGATTTGGTTTTGGCCATTGGCGGTTGCGTAGACGATGGAATTTGGCGTACCGAAACCGTTGTTGCGACGGAAGGCCGCCTGGGGATCGGGCACGATTTCCTGGCCATCCACCAGGAAGGCATATTCATAGCGGCCGGGGTCGACATCCACATGGAAAATCCACAGATTGCCCCGCTTTTCCGTTTTGACCTGCCCGTCGGGCATCCAACGGTTGAAGGTGCCGATCAGGGCCACTTGCCGGGCATGGGGATGCTCGAAGGTGAACGTCAGCGAGGCTTGCCGGGTGGTGACGGTTTCGGCCACCGGTTTCCGGGCGTTGTCCACGGATGTCAAACGGGGAATGACGGCCAGCAGCAGGAGGACCGCCAACGCCGGCGCCCACTTGATGGGAACAAATGTGACCGTATGCGGCTGGACCAGAAAGCGGCGCATCCGTGTTGCCCACCCAGGCTTTTTAGGGGTCAGGGACGCCATGATGCCGGGCCGCAGACTGGCCGGGGGCGACACTTCCGGCAAACCCCGCAGCCGTTCGGCCATACGATTGTGGTTTTCCTTTTCATTTCGATGGGTCATAGGTCGTCTCCCAATATGGCGCGCAGCTTTTCAAGCCCGCGATGAACCCGCATTTTGGCGCCGCTCACCGACAGGTTCAGCATTTCGGCAATCTCCTGCATGGAGCGCTCCTCCCGGTAGCGCAATACCACCGCTTCCCGGTAGTCGATGGGCAACTTCTCCAGGGCCATGAACAGGCTCTGGACCTCCTCGGTCAGGCGCGGATCCTCCGGCGCCGTATCCTGAAAGGTCCGTTCGGCGACATGGCCCGGATTGTCGTGAATCGAGGGCGGATGGCGTTTTTTGTAGCGCAGGTAATCCCGCCCCACATTCACGGCCAGCGCATACAGCCAGGAAAAAAAACTGCGGCCCAACTGAAACTGCTCCAGCTTGTCATACGCCTTGAGAAAAGCCTCCTGGGTCAGCTCGACGGCCTCATCCAGCGACCCTGTCGTCCGGTACATCAGGTTGAAAATCGGCTTTTCATATTTGGCCACCAGCGGTTCGAAAGCGTTGACCTCCCCGTCCAAAACCGCCGCTATAATCCGGGTTTCGTCCGTCATCGGCATTTGCCATCAGCATCGGGTGCATGACCGTCTGCCACTTACACACCTTCCTTATAAAGATATACGCGCATGGACACCGGCAGGTCACATTAAGTTGAGCGATCTCCCGGCGCTTGGCGTTGCGTCGCGAAATGACGACGGCAACCTGACAGTCCTGACCGTTTCAAACATTCCGTTTGAGGGTAAAAAAGTTGACGGCGGCATCCTCACGAAAACGTTTTTTCCCAACGACGACTTTTTCAGGCACATCGAACCAACTGATTTTTATACGGTTTGAGCTGATACGCCGGTTGCGTTCCATGATATAGCGCCGGATACTCCGGGCCCGGGCTTTGGCCAGGGCCTTGTTGTTTTTCTGGTAGGCCAGCACGTGCAACTCAAAACGCGTCTGCTTTTCAAAAACCCTGGCCAGAAAATCGAGCGTCTTACGGCTTTCCTTATCCAATTTGGCGGTCAGTGGTTCGAATCGGATTTTCCCAAGCGTGATCGAGCGGATCCCAATTAGATGATTGCGATAGTCGAACACCCCATACATGTTGAGATATTTGGCGGCCTGCCGGGCATGAGCGCCCTGGGGGTAGTTTTGCAGGTAAACGCGCCAGGACTGAATCTCTTCGGGCGTCCGTTTATAATGGCGGCAAATAAGGCCACGATTGAAAAGCGCCTGGGGTTCGTCAGGAACCTCGGCCAGCGCCTTGTTGTAATAGGTCAGCGCCCGCCTGTAATCTTTGGCCTCCAGGCGGTTGTGCCCCATGTATACCAGGGCCCCGACATGATCAGGATCCATCGCCAAAGCGGTTTGGTAGCTTTTGCGTTCGGCTTTGGGGTTGCCGTTGGCAGCATAGGCCACACCAAGCCAAAAGTGGGAATCCGCATGCCCGGGGTCCAGTTGAACCGCTTTCTTGAGGGCGATCAGTCCTTCACGGTTTTTGTCTTCCGCCAGGTAGCAACGGCCCAGGTAATAAAATGCTTTGGGATCGCTAGGATTCTCGAAGGTCTCTTGTTGAAAATGAACAATCCCATCCCGGTATTTCCGATTGTCCAGATAAAATTCGCCCATCGTATAGTTCTTGATGGAAACGAATTGATCCTGGGCAATTTCCGTGACGGCGCAGCCACTCGTGAGCAGTGTTATCAGAACAAGGATAAAAAGCAGCCTTCTTGACATGACAGCGTATTTCCATGAGGCGCTTCTATAAACGAACGGCAGAAGCGCTTCGGATAAGTTTAAATTTGGTAAAAGCTTTAACGATTATAATACCATACAAAGACTTGAGCGGCAAACAGGCAGCTCCTTCAGATCGGATTCCGATGGCGGGATCGCCAAAAGATAGTCCGAATATTTCACGCGATCGCAGGGTGAAATTTTTTCTGCCTGTTTGAAAATCGGTGGAGGTTGCCAACTGCCACCGGGAAATCACACCCCAAACAGCGTGTATACCATTGATATTTTGCAGTTATTCTATTGTGCAGAAAAATTAGGGAAATCGAAGGCAAACTGCAGCAGTTAGTATATACCGGCTTTTTGGAGCAGAGCGGCATTCTTCATTCCGTCCACACGGAACTTGAGGGATAATACTTTCTCAAAATCCTCAGCGGAGAAAGTTGGCTTTAATTGAAGGATTTTACGGGCCGCGGCCAGGGCCGCCTCCTCGCGTCCAAGTTTGTTGTTGTAATAGGTGATGCCCACCCAGGCCGCGATGTTGTCAGGATTCAGGGCAACTTTGGCCTTGAGACTGGCGATGGCGTTTTCATAATCCGATACCCTGCCGGGCGTCTCTTCCTCGATCATCGAGCGAGGGTCTGTCACCGACGCATCATCCAGCAAAAGATCCTTGCCCAATACGATGCCATCTTCTTCGATCTCGTCTACACCGGCGGCGGTTATGGCGTAGCCCCCCGTATCGATCATCGAAATCCACTTTTTTTCTTTCAAATACCAGATATGAAACGCAATGATTTTTTCCGGGAGGCCCACCACTTTTTCCATTTCCCAATTGCCCACCCCCGGGGTTTCCGGTGTATCCCGGCGGCGAATGTAAAGCAGGGACAAAATGGCTTTGCGAATTTGGCCATCGGTTCCCGCACCTTCGAAAGCAGCCATCTCGGAAAAGGCTTTGAATTCACGGTTGCGCGCCTTTTCATATTGGACATCGTAGGCGGCGCGCTTTTCGGAGTCGGCAAGGGTTTGGTAGGCCTTGGTCAGGATATTGAACTTATCGATATTGCCGGTGTCAGAATTGTCCGGATGGAACTTCTTGGCCAGCAGGCGATAAATTCGCTCGATCGTTTCCTGATCCGCATTCGGACTGACCTGGAGATACTCGTAATAGTCTTCGGGCAACGGTGTGTTCATGGGTTTCATCTTTCGGATGCGACAAATCCCTTCAATTTAAAATTCGAAGCGCGTCATTTAGATCATTTTGAGAGATCAAAATATACCAGGAATGACTCGATAGGGAACACGATTTGTATACGCCTGATATTCAGGCGACCTCAGCAAAAGGTTTTCTTCCGCAAAAATTCGCGCTAACAAAAACCCCCAGCAACAAATGTAGACAGCAAAATTCCACCATGAAGGCGCCGCTATAATAAAACCAAAGTGGGAAAGAAAATAGCCCGCATACATTGGGTGACGGACGAAAGCATATAGTCCTTTGATCTTTATACCGCGATTTGCCGGAACGATTCCAAAACTTCTAAACAGGCTTAGTTTGGCCCCAAGGTGTATCACCAAGCCCAAAAGCAATAATACTACGCCAAATTTCGGCATCCAAAGTTCTCCGGAATTTGTTACCAACAAGGGGGAGAGGGTACCCGCAAATGCAATGGACCATTCTGAGAAACGATTTGAAATGTGGGCAGCCGATTTCCTGATCAATGTCATAAAAACGACAATGCTCTCCGACACGATCAATAGTGCAAGATAAAAATTCAATTGCGAAAAACTATCCGGCCGCAGACGATTTATGAACCAGATGTAAAGCGATAATACAACGGCCTGCTCAATGAGGTCCAAATGGTTCCTTGATTTTTTGAATAGCCTGAGTGAATCCATAATCAAATCCCTCAAATTTTGGGAATTATCGAACGCTAAAATCTTATACACCATCATGGCAACACGTCCGACTGCCAACGAATGGTGCTTCTATCATAATCGATTCTATAGTCGATGCCTTTGAGAGCGTTCATGCCAAGAAGTCCGTCGAAGGCAGCGGCAGCGCTTTGCTTGTAATCGATAACGCCGGCAAGCACATCTTTCTGTTGGTAGGGGCCAAATAGGACCTCCTCCAATTCCACCAGATCCGCAGCAATCACGTGGCCTCCTGCCGTCGTGAATTGGGCGGTCTTTCCTTTGGGCAGCCGCAAACGTTTGACCGCCGCCTTGTAAAGGGTGATGATGGAGGCACCGGTATCCAGCAAAAGGTTCAGGTTCCGCGAGCGCCCCTTGTATTTGATCTGCACCGGCACAATGACATGCGGCCCCACGATGATAACGTCTGTTTCTGTTGATGCATCGACGGGTTGTTGATGGGATCGGTTAAAAGCGTCGATTTCTTTTTCCAATGCAGCGTTGTCGTGATAACCGAGGTAAAATTTCCCCTTTTCGGTTTCAAGATAGAGCCCGCTATCATCACGCCCGATTCGATACCATCCGGACTGACCGGGTTTGAAATAGGCCCGGTCCTCCTCGGGGATGTACCAGGCACCTTCGTGGTCCGTCTCGAAATAGACGCCGTTTTCATCCTCGAAAATGCGGAACTTTCCGTCGGCAAGCAACATGACGGGATAAGCCCAAATGGCCGTCAAAATAAGGGCAAACGTTATAGGACGAAAAAATTTCAACGCCCGCACCTAAGCCCGCTCTGATCTGTGGAATAAAAGCTTTGCGGCAGAAAAAAGAGCGAAAGCCGCTCCACATTGGTGGATAGAAAATGATCCGCCTCCAACGCGACTTGTTTGTATTGGGGTTCAGCAATTAGAAATAGGTGCCGGTTAGCCTCCTGAATGAGCCCGTTTAAGAATTCCACAAAGGGATGATAGCTCAAAGGACCTAAGAACGTCATAAACTGCTGGGAGTTTCGCGGGCAGACCGCCGAAAGGACGCGAATTTCAGCCTTACTACAAGGTTGCTTGCAGCTATTCAGGTTTATTATAGGGCAAAGGTTTGGCGTCTGGGGACATGCCTTCGTAATCTTCTCATCATAAATAAATAAAATGCGCGCGGATTGTTCTCTGGCAAGTTTACGTATAAATGGGAATCGGTTTTTTACCCAGTCCGTGTGATCAGCGTTCGCATGGTTCTTATCCGCCCGGAAGACCTGACGGCGGACAATACCCATTTTCTGGGTCATGGCATTGACCGTACCGAGGCTAAGCTCGGTAAGAAATAAATCTCGGATGGTGTCGCGAATAACCTTATTCGACCAAAGGACTTTCGATTGGTTCATGTCCCCGGGGGTCTTGGTCAAGATTATTTCTTCAATAATGCTTTGCTGATTAAAGGTCAGTTTGGACGGCCGGCCCGGTTCTTTAGCAGAACCATGCCCTTCCGATTCATTCTTTTTATATTCCGTATGCCAACGGCGAACGCTATTTGGTTGGCAACCCAGAACCTCGGCAACGTCATCGACGTTTTGCCACTCCTCCATCAATTTGCCGGCAAGATTGCGAACCCGTTGTCGCGTCATCAGGTTGATACTCTTCGTGGCCACAGCTTCCCTTTCAATCAAACGTCCGTATCAAAACATCTATGAATAAAGATCGTGGCTACGCGACGGTAATGGGCCTCTCCTTCGGCATCGCTTTATCTGAATGGGGTGTCTGGGACATATGGATAGGCTTTTTCACATCCTTGATACCCTGGGTAAAGTAGATCGTCGCAGCCCGTTTCAGGTTGTTTTTATTGATTTCAGCCGGTGTTCCTTCATAATGGCTAATGGATTCAATGATGGTGACAATATCGTTCGGGTAGCAGGCACGAAGCTCTTTGCCTGTAAAAAAGGTGCAGAGTTTCCTGAGCATCTCGGCGCTGCTGGGTTCGTGGGGTAAATTTTTGTTTTCCAGTATCCTGTGGAAAATGCGATCAAAATCTTCCGGCGTGACAGGTTCTACCAGTATTTTGTTCTGGATTCGTCTTAGAAAGGCCTCGTCCGCCAGATCGGAAGGATCGAGATTGGTGGAAAATACGACCGTCGTTTCAAACGGAATTTCAAACTTGGCCCCGTAGCTCAGGCTGAGATAATCCACGCGCCTGTCGAGCGGCACGATCCAGCGGTTGAGCAAGTATTCAGGCGTGAGAATCTGGCGGCCGAAGTCATCGATCACAAACATGCCGTTGTTGGCCTTCATCTGAAGCGGCGCGGCGTAGACCCCGGTACTCTTATCCATTTTGAGCTCCAGCATGTGGGACGTCAGTTCCCCGCCCACGATGACGCAGGGCCGGCGGCAGATCACCCAGCGGTCGTCCAGATCGTTTATACCGGTCTCCACGCGCTCATGATAAACGGGGTCGTAGACGACAATGATTTGGTTGTCGAACTCGACGGCGTAAGGCACGGCAATGACGTCCTCGTAGATGCGGGTAAGCCGCCGGACGATGCTGGTTTTGCCGTTCCCGGTGGAACCGTAAATGAAAATGGAGTTCTTGGAGATAAGGGCCGGTCCCAGCTGGTCCAGCAACTTATCCGTCAGCACCAATTCAGATAAAAGATCTTTCAAACTGGATCGATTGACGGATACCTGTCCTGTTTGGGCCATAACCGCTTTACGATAGTCATCCAATGCTACCGGCGCCGGACCGTTGTAGCGGCAGATATCATAGCTTTTGCGGGCAAATTCTTGCCCCTTGCCGGACAGCGTAAAGTTGTAGTCCTGGCCATCCATCCCCTTGACTTCGAAAAACTGCTCTTTGCGGAGTCGGTTGAAGATCTCCTGGACCAAAAAATAGGGAATCTTCAGGGCCTGGCTCAGCGCCTTTAGACTGGAAGTCCCCGATGTATACACGCGCCGCAGGACAAGGTCCTCCACCATGGCCTCGGGGATATTCAATTCTGAAAGGCTGTCGGGTTTTGGGGGAAATTGGTGGGCCGTTTTTTTTTGTAACAGATCGATTGCAGTATTCATGACATCCCTCAGTGTCTTTCAATTTTCCTTGAATTGACCTACGGTTAACCACAAAATTCTATCAAGATCCATCAGCTTTCTTTTAACGCGTCCCGGTGAGAAACGAGATCATTACCGATCAGGACAGTTATATCGGCATTGCCATCCCGGATCTCATCGACCTGTTGTAACTGTTGTCGGCCGGGTAATTTCTGCGACAGGCGGAAAGCTTCGTTCAAATTGCCTTTCGTGTAATAAATGCTGGTGTTGTTGTAGTTGAAATGATCCGCATTGGAGAGGTACATGATAACGACATTCGGTTCCTTCAAAAAATGCCCCACCTCTTTGGCCATATGGCGGACACCGTTGCCGTTGGAAACCTCGATTTTCACCCGCTCGAGGGCATAAGTATCCGCGTCCTCAATGCCTGAACTGAGCAAATCGCGGAGTTGGGACTCATCAAGAGGCTGCAGTCGATTAAGCAGCAGCGGTTTCTCAACGGCTGGGGATGCTGTGTTCGAAACCTTTCCGGAAGAAGCTTCGGCAACGATGTAAGGTTTTTCCGTCACTCCGGACGTCCCCTCGAAATCAGTGTCCGTGATAGCCACCACGGTGTCCGTGTTGTCAAAATTCTGCACCGGTACAGCCGGAACCGTGTAATAGCCGTCTTTATCGTAGCGGGATGAAAAGGATTGCGTCGAATCGGTTGTGGTTTTTGGGCCGACGGGATCGTCTGTATCGCGGGCGGCATGAATTTCAGCCATGCTGACCGCGGCGATTAGTTCCTTTTTCACCTGGCTGTTTTTCGGCTTCAACCGGGCCGCCTTCTTGTAGTAGGCTTCCGCTTTTTCATACTCGCCATCCCGATAGTAAACCCGGGCAACCTTTAAATGGGCCTTGGCTTCATCGTTGTTGGTATTAAAGGCGGCAATGGCCGCTGAATCATGACCGCTCTTTACATAAGCGGTCGCCAAATTGTTGCGGTAGCGGCTTTTTTCCGGGTTGAGGGCTAAGGCTTTTTGAAAACTCGCCACGGCCAGATCATACCGCCCTTGAAGCAGGTAGGAATAGCCCATGTTGTTGTGCACATAATCCAGATCGGAGTTCACGCTCAAGGCGGCCTCGTACGCGGCCAGGGCCTTGTCGAACTCACCGATCAGGTCGTAGGAAACCCCCAGGCGATTGTAGGCTTCCACATAGTTCGGTTTATTGGAAACGGCGGCCTGGAACTCATCGATGGCCCAGTCGTGCTTCTTCCTTTTTTGGAAATGACATCCCATCGTGTAGTGGGATTCAGCTGAGACCGGATTGGTTTCGATTTTTTTGTAAACCACGTTTCCTGCGAATTCGTTAGATGTTGCCGCACTGTATTCCTGGTTTACGAAAATGGCACACGAAGAAAGCAATACGACAATCGTGCCGGTTAGAATGACAACCATGATTGTGGAGGCAATGAATTTTCGCATGGCAAGATCCCTCGCAGTTCAATCTGATTTATGAAGATGTTTTTGTGTTGTTGGCAGCCTTCGAAATATGATCCTTGCTCAAGACCGGCCGCAGGAACTTCTCCGGCACCCAATTGTTCTTCCCCATATTTATCCAATTGAGTTTTATGGCATGAACCCGAATGCGGGTTCCTTCCGGCAACACACCCAGAATCTCGTCACCCAGCGAAGGGCCGCTGCGGATGCTGACAGGCGTAACTGCTACAAGGATCTTAGAGGTGTCAGATGGTGCCATTTCCATTTCTTCGGCCAATTTTTTACCATAAAGTGAATCTTCGGCCTGTCGATTAAGATCCGCCAAAATCGGCATAACCAAAAACAACGCCAGCGCCAATACAATGGCGGATGGCGGCAGTCCGCGATAGTTCAATTTCGACTGCTGGGTCTTACGGGTTTCGCCTAAGAGCATTTCGTTTTCGGCAGGACCTTTTGACGCACCGGCTGCGGTCTGCCGCAAGGATGCATAGACGAGAAGCAATTGCCATAGCAAAACCACCAGAACGCCTGTCTGAAACGCAATCATGTACACGGTCGTTACGAGTGATTTTGATTTCAGAAAGAGCAGTAACACCAAACCGGCGGTAGCTGCGACCAGGTGAAGTATTTTCGCGAGAGCCATCCCTTGCCGGGCCAGCGTCGCAATACCGAAGGCAAAACTCCAAACATAGAGGAAAAAGAGGATATTCCAGTTCCACACAAAAGGGGCCAAAGCCGCTACATCCAAGGTCCAGGGAGTCATCATCTGGACAATGAGATTGACGGCCAGCATGGGATTGAAAGAGTGGTATTTCATCAACAGGAAAACGGCATTCCGGGCTGGTTCCGCCGTGTCAGCAGCAGCGGCAAGGAGCCCGGTGGTCGCAACTTGAATGCCGTCCATTGACGAAACGCCAAGTGCCACAACCACAAACAGACCAAGCCATGATAACGCAACAAGTTTCTTGCTCTCGGCATTTCGGATGGCTTCAAAACAACGTATGCCGACGGCAATCGTCAAAAGGATTATCAGGAGGCTCATGGTGATTCCTAGCCAGTACGCGGTAAAAGAATCGAATACCGAGTTGCCGTTCACGACCTCAAGCAAACGTCCAGAAAACCAGACGAGGAGAAGAACCGGTATGACGACCCAGGCAGGCTTTTCAATAGTTTTAACGGCGCTGATAAGCATCTTGAGAAAACCGAGCCATTTTTCATTTTTGCTTTTTGTGCTTGCTTGTGGCGTATCCATTGGGAATCCTCTTTCGATTAGATTGACTCCGCCAGCCGAACATTTTGATTGATGCTATGGGACCATTCGGGCGACTTCCAGTTTTTTCAGATTTTCATGCGCCGTGTGGTAGAATTTGGGGCTGGCCTCGATGGCCTTGTTGAACATCTGTTCGGCTTTTTGATATTGCCCCTGGGACATGTAGATGCATCCCAGGTTGTTGTACGCCTCGGGAAGGCTGGCGCCTTGTTTGAAGACCTCGAAAGCGGCATCATAGCGACCGGCCTTCGCCAGGACAAGCCCCATATTGTTGTACACCTTCTCCTTGTCACCCCTGGCCCCCAGCGCTTTTTTGAATGCACTGATGGATTCGTCGTACCGCCCGGAAAGATAGAGAGAGACGCCCAGGTTGTTGTAGAGGTTGGCATCTTTGGGTCGAATCAGGATGGCCTCCGCATATTCTTTAGCGGCCCGGTCGTGCTCTTTCCGGAAATCGTAAATCTGGCCCAAATAATTGTGTGATCGCCACATTCTTGGCGACAGTTCCACGGCCTTGTATAAATGGGGCTGAGCATGTTCATATTCATACTGTCTAAAAAAAGCCGTCCCCAATCCTTCGTGAGCGGCGGCGTTGTCGGGATTGTTCTCAATGACTTTCTCGAAATAGGCAATTGCGTCTTTGTTCTGATCCGATACCAGGAATAGAAGGCCCTGTTTGTAATGAATGCGGCTGTTATCAGGTGATAGAGCCAATGCCTTTTCGTACTGGGCGAAAGCCATGCCGTAATTCTGCTGCCCGAAATAGTGATCGCCGGAGATTTCGTAATCCCGGCTCTTCATTTCCGGAAGTGGTTGGGATAAAGCGTCATCATCGGAATTTGAGCTATCCTTTCCCAACATGGCCTGCTGACCCTGATAATCCGCGGGTTTATCAAGAGCATGCATTCCGTAGGGCCCGCCGCCGGAAGTGGCGCAACCGGACACGCTGATGAGGATCAAAAGCACGACTGAAAAGGCGATGAATTGATTAATTATATGTGTTGCTGATTTCATAATATTTACCTCAACCTTTTCCCTTACACGCAATTATTGCATAAACATTCGCCAAGCCTGGATAGCTGCCGGCCCTATCGCTACGACGAAAAAGGACGGGAAAATGCACATCGCCAAAGGAAAGATGAGTTTGGTTCCGATCTTGGCCGCTATTTCCTCGGCCTTCTGATACCGTGTCGTTCGAAATGTTTCCGAGAATACACGTAGCGATTGGGCCACGCTGGTGCCGAAACGATCAGTCTGGAGGAGCATGGTCACCAGGCTGTTGACATCGTCGATGTCGGTTCTTTCGGCTAGGTTGCGAAGGGCTCTTCGGCGGGGTTTGCCGGCCCGCAGTTCGAGATTCATCAGCTTGAACTCCGCGCTCAAGTCCGGATGGGTCAATTCCAATTCCTTGCCAATCCGATTGAAAGAGGCATCGAGGCCCATGCCTGCTTCCACACAAACCACTAGCAGGTCGAGAGCATCGGGAAAGGCTTTTTCGATACGCTCCTTCCGTCCGCTCGTTTTGATACGCAGCCAGAAATCCGGCAATGTCATGCCCAACAGGACGAGGAAGGCCGTTCCTAGCAAAACGTATTTGGTAGCGAGGGACTGAAAAAGCACGGCCACCACGAGGAGAAAGGTCATCGGGAACGTGACCGCTAGAAATACTTTGGTTCCCCAAAAGACAGTGGCGACATTAGTGCCCTGATATCCGGCTCTGAGAAACTTCAGTTTGGTATCGAACGCCTTTTCCGAGTCCTTGGCTCTGAATTTCATACCAATGGCATTAAGAAAATTCAGCAAGGAACTGGACGGTGTCTCTGATAACGACAGGGATGCGGAATTGTCATCAAACACACCATATTCCTCGTCGTGAGCATTGAGCTTTTCGACCAAACGGCGCCGATAGGCCAACTGTTTGAAATACACCAGAAGTCCTAGTGCCAGCAGGCAAATGGTGACAAACAGAACGGTAGCTGCAATGAGTGGAATACTTGGATCCGAGAGTGTCATCGTCTATTTACCTCCCAAACTGTCATACGTCGACATCAATAATACGTCTGATAAAAAAGATACCCACAATCATCATAATGATCGAAATGGTTGAAATCGCTCTTCCCAAAGGATCCGCGATCAGGACCGTCATATATGTTGGATTGATTAAATATAGCGCTGCAAAAAGAAAGAATGGAAGCGCCACGAGAACCATCGCCGACAATTTGCCTTCGGCCGAAAGTACGTCTACCTTGCGCCTGAATTTAAACCGCTCTCTGATGAGATGAGCCAGGCTTTCCATGATTTCCGCCAGGTTGCCGCCGGTTTCCCGCTGAAGTATCACCGAGACCACGAAAAATTTCAGATCTAGGCAGTCCACTCGATTGGTTAGATTTTTCAGTGCATCGTCCACGCTCAATCCAAAATTGATTTCATCCAGCGTCTCATCGAATTCAGGTCCGATCGGGTCTTTGAATTCCTCAGAAACGAGTTTCATACCGCTGGTGAAGGCGTGGCCTGCCTTGAGCGCACGGGCAATCAGATCCAGCGCCTCGGGCAATTGCTTTTCGAATTTGGCCATGCGCTGCTTTTTCTTCATGAGAAGGTGCAAATAGGGCAAACTCATGCAACCGAAACCGATGGGAATCGACTGCCATATGTTCTTTAAAAAGATCCATCCGGCAAGGTAGCCGACCAGACCGAATGTCATACTGATCAGGATAAAAAAGCCAAGCGTATACTGCATGTTGGCCTGGTTGATGGTCATCTGAAGCCGACCGAGCCAGGGCAGCGCTGAGAGAATCTGGTTCAGGAACGGCACATCGCTTAATATCTGCTTTTTCAGGAGTGAAGGGTCACCTTCGTCCGCTGTATCATCATCCAAGCTTCGGCTGAGCCGTTTGCGAACGAGGGCGCGATCGGGATTCTGGTAGATGCGAAGCGCATGGAAGCCCAGTTCGATGATCAGCAGGGACATGACGAAAATCACGATGCCAAAAAAAATAACATTCATGCCGATTCTCCTTTCGCGCCTCAGACTTCGATCTGGTTGCTTGGATCGAAGAGATCTGCCGTGACGTTGAAGCCGACCATCTTGAAGCGATCAATAAACTTGGGGCGCACCCCTTCGAAAGCGAAGCGGCCCCTGACCTTGCCATCCGGCTTGATGCCAAGCTGTTTGAAAGAAAAGATGTTTTGGGTCGTGATGGTATCGCCCTCCATCCCAGTAATTTCCTGGAGGCTGATCAGTTTGCGGGAACCGTCGGTCAGCCGGGAAAGATGGATGACAACATCGATGGCGGAGCTGATGTAACGTCGCAAAAATTGACTGGGGATTTCGAAGTTGGCCATGGCCACCATGGTTTCCAGTCGCATAAGGGCGTCCCGCGGCGAGTTGGCGTGGATGGTGGTCAGGGAGCCGTCATGCCCCGTATTCATGGCCTGGAGCATGTCAAAGGCTTCCTTGCCGCGTACTTCGCCAACGATGATGCGGTCTGGTCGCATACGCAGGCTGTTGATCACCAGGTCCCTCTGGGTCACCTCGCCTTTGCCTTCGATATTCGGAGGCCGTGTTTCCAACCGCACGACGTGGCGCTGCTTCAGCTGCAGTTCAGCCGAATCTTCAATGGTGACGATGCGCTCCTCAGCCGGGATGAAACGTGAAAGAACGTTCAGAAAGGTTGTTTTACCGCTTCCTGTGCCGCCGGCAATCAGCACATTCAGCCTCGATTTGACGATTCCTTTTAGTATCTCGCCGATCTGGGGGGTCAGCGTCTGGAAGCCCAGAAGATCATCGAGTTCGAGCGGATCAACTGAAAACCGGCGAATGGAAAGCATAGGGCCGTCCAGCGCCAGGGGCGGAATGATAGCATTGACCCGGGAACCATCCGCCAGGCGGGCATCCACCATGGGTGAGGATTCATCGATTCGCCGGCCGACAGCCGAAACGATCTTGTCGATGATTTTCCTTAAGTGGGCCTCATCCTTGAAACGAACGTCGGTCGGCTCCAGCTTGCCGAAGCGCTCGACATAAACCTGGTGAAAACTGTTGACCAGGATGTCCGACACAGTGGGGTCCTGCAGCAGGGGCTCCAGAGGACCGAAGCCCATCACTTCGTCGATGATCTCGTTGTGCAGTTTTTCCTTTTCAACCGCATTGAGGGGCACGACGTTGGAATCGTCGTTAAGGATTTTATCCACCACGATGCGCAATTCTTTCTTGAGCACACTCGGTTCAAGCCTTTCAATCACCGACAGATCCACCTGATCGAGAAGACGATCATGAATCCGGCCCTTGAAATCATAGTACTCCTCGTTGAATTGAAGGTGCGCTTCACTGTTCCCAGATCCTTTGGACGATATTTGCATGGTATTCAAAACAACCCCCTTGTTATTACGAATCCGTTACCGACCGTTCCCTATTACCTATTATGAAAAAAGTCCCCATCGTTTTGGTTTCGCATCCTTTTGACTGTCGTCCAGAAAGGCATCGGCCAGGGAGGCCAGGTTTTTGGTGATGTTCGCCTTGGGTGACAGGGTGTGCAGCGGAATCCCCCGGTTGATGGCCGACATGGTCGTCTTATAATCATTGGGAATGTTCCAGAAGATTTCGGTTCGAACGCTTTCCTGGGCTTCCTGGAGCGTAAGATCGGACTTTTTCAGATAGCGATTGACGATCAAGCCCAACCGATCCTCACTGAACGCTTCCAGCCCGGCAAGGGATTTGAGAACATTCTTTGTGTTGGTCAAACAGGGCAGGCTTAAAAGCGTTATCAAAAGAATGTGTTGGGACATTTCGATCACCTTCATGGCCGGAGGGTTCAGTGCCTGGCCCCCGTCGACGATGATATAGTCGAAATTCGACTTCATCTCTCCCAACAGACGCTCCATGATATCGGCCGTTGCCGGAGGATGCCCGTTGAGGTAGCTCGGGGAAGGCAGGATGTGCAGGCCGCAGGCGTGTTTGGCCATGGCGTTCATGAGAAACGTCCGATCGAGGCGGTTCAGGTTACCGGCGATGTGGCCCCAGTGATATTTGGGTTTCACGGACAGGAAAAGCGGTATTTCGCCGAAGACCGTGTTGAGGTCCACCAAGGCTACCGAGCCCGCTTTCTTCAGGTCGGCCAGGATCATGGCCAGGTTCACGGCAATCGTGGTCGTTCCCACCCCGCCCTTGGCCCCCATGACATGGATGATGCGCCCATAGTGGCCCGTCTCATGATTGGCCGCCTGCTGCCGGCGCTTCACCAGGGCAGCCAAGGCGGATTGAATATCTTGGGCGTTCAGGGGCTGGGGAAAAAACTCCTTGATGCCGGCACGCATGGCCCTCAGCAGCAAATCCGTGTCCGGCTGCCGGGAAGTCACAAAGACTTCTCCCACGGCATTCGATTCGATCAAGGACTGGAGCAGCTTGAATTCTTCCGCAGGCGCATCACCCAACTCATAAATCAGAAGATCAGGACGCTCTTTTCGCTCTGATAGGATGAATTGCCCCAGCGACAGGGTAATCCTTTCCAGCTCTTTTTTGATGCCGGAATTTTTTGACTCTATTCGTATCGATATCTTCTGGTTCATGATTTCACTCCATTATCAACACTAAAAGGCCTGCTAAGCATGAATAGCTCATTCAACCAGAACAGGTATCCTGGCCAAAACGCCGAAATTATAGCCGCCGGTGCCGCCACGCGGTTCGTGATAACTGCAATCCGGACGAAAAAACATGGTTTTCTGGATGTCGCTGGCGGTCAAATCGCCTACGGATGTGTCATCGGCCGTGTGCAACTGGAAGGCATCTGTAAATTCCTGCCATGCTTCCTGACGCTGGGCGTCAGTCATGTCATCAATAGTCAAATCGGGATTGTCACTTAGGCCCGAATAGGTCCAGTTTTCCATTTCAAGGGGAATATCCTGCCAATGCGGATCGGTGCTCGACTGCTTGATCCACAGGACATCCAGGGTTACCACACCCACCAGTTCGGAGCAGGGTCCCGGATTGTTGCCAGGGCAGTCGATGACCGGCAGCGTGATTGTCCAGGGTTCGATCGGATAACCGCGATCGTCGGTCGCCAGGCCGGTCGCCGGATCCATCCAGCAGTCCCGCATTTGGTCATACACATTGTTCTGCATACCGCCGACCGTGCCCATGTCCGCACCAAAGATGAGCGATTCGGGGTTTCCGTCGGCGCAGATCAGGGGCCTCACCGTGGGCACCGAAGTGGTCTGGCAGGGTTCCTGGCTAAAATTGGTCCAGGCGGCCGTATTGTGGGTCGATCCGCCGCCGCTGTCGATCATTCGCCCGGTGGCACAGGAATAGGCCCCGGTTTCAGGATCCACGATGCTCTGGCGGCAGATGGCAATGGGCTGGTCCACATCTTCCGGGCGCAGGGATCCGGCAAAACCGATGTAGGCCACGGCATCCGTGTAGAGCTCGAAATCGTCATATCCAAAAATCCGGGCAAAAAAGGAGGCTGCCGGTGTGGCCTGTCGCCTGGCCACAACCCGAACGGCATTGATGAAATTCAGGTCGCCGTCCAGTTCTTCGGTGGTTCGATCAAGATCGACCGGAAACAGGGAATCGTTGGCAGTAAACGTATGGGTGGTAAAAGACCAGTGTCCCCGCTGAACATCGACGTTGGCGCCTGAATTTTGACCGTCGGACCAGTTTACGTCCACCGCGATCCAGCCCGTCTCTGCCAGGGCCCGGTTGTCGCGCGCCGCATCGTAGGCAATCTGATTGGCCCCGGGATTGACCGCCGAACCGTCGTTGTTGTAGAGGAACCGGGCACCGGCCAGAGCGCCGGCATCGGCGGCGTTCTGCAGTTCGTTCCTGACCACGTAGAGATGGGCCAGATCGATGGTTAACGCCACAATGCCCAAAAGTACGAACATCAGTATGGCCACCAGGGGAAGGGTGATGCCTTTCTGGTTCAACAAAACCGTTTTTTTATTGGTCTTTAAGCCGTATTTCATGGCACATTACCTCTATTCATTCCATTCGCATGACGGTTTCGGCCTGCAGGTTCAGGCTGTCGTTAATGTTGCCCCCCAGCAACGCCAGGACGTTCGAGAAGACCAGAAAGCGGAAGGGGTAGGTGACGTTCACCGTGAGCTGGTCACCGGCGGAATCCAGGGAGGGTGACCCGGCCCTGGATATGTTAATATTGACCGCCGAAGCGCTGTCGAACGATATGAGGTAGTCCTGGCAGTACTGCTGAACTGTTGCGATGATGGTGGCATTGTCCGGATGATTGGTTCCGGCGACGCTGTCGAAATCGTAGACAATGCCGGCCCGCGCACCCTCACGACTGGCATTGGTGAGCATGGCCTTGTCATAGAGAAGAACCCCGAATTCAATGATTCCGAAGAGGATCACGAAAAGAAGTGGCGCAATAATTGCAAATTCGGCCATTGACCCGCCGTTTTCATCCTCGATCATGCTATCCTTCCGGGCCGGTCGATAGATCAGACTGCGGGATGAACAGTTTGCGGTCATGCCGCTGCAGCCTGGGATATCTTCCCCATTCCTCGCGATCGTTTTCGATTGGGCGCCCTTCGTTGGACTGACGGATTTAGGATATGGGTTCGTCGATGTTGTCATGTCTCGAATTCCCTTATAGTACTTTGATCTTCATCCTGTTCTATTGCTTTACCGTTACGACCCCAAATTCAGTGGCCGCCTTCGGCTGGGCTTTTCCGCCGCTCTTGTAGGCTTTCATGTTGCTTTCGGAGGCATCGCCATCGAGCCCCTCCACCGGATCGATGTTTTTCCCGGCATCATGGTTGATGATCTGGTTGTGTTTAGCGGTTTCGTATGCCCGGCCCCAGTTTTTATCGAGCCGGGACTCGCCCATAAAAACATTTCGATTTTGTGAACAGCCCAGAAACGCCATCAAGACGATAGTGCCTGCGATAAGTTTGAATGTGTTGCTCAGCATTGCTTCCCCCTCATGTTTGGTCTGTAATCTTTATATTCGAAGGTTGTTAGGGTGTAGCGTGTCCAAATTCCCCATCCATATCGCCCTGAAGATTGTTTTCCTTTACCTTAGCCTGCCCTTCCATCAGCCCCAGGACATAGAACTCGGTGTCGTTGGGTTCGATATAATAGTCGGTGGGCAGCGGCTGCTTATCCCCATCGATGGGCTTCACCAGGTGGGGGGTGGCGATGATAATCAGCTCGGTTTCGTTCTTCTGGAAAGACCGGCTGCGGAACAGCGTTCCCAAGATAGGGATGTCACCTAGAAGCGGATATTTGCTCATGGCATCCCTGGCCGTATCGCGCAGCAGTCCGGCAATGGCAAAACTCTGTCCGTCGGCCAGTTCAATCACCGTCTCCGCTTTGCGCGTGTTGAGACCGGGCACCACGAAGCCTTCAAGTTGCACCGCATTGCTGAAATCCAGTTCAGAGACTTCGGGGGCTACCTTGATGTTGATTTTGCCGTCGTCCAGAACCGTGGGGGTAAAGGTCAAACCGACACCAAACGGTTTGTATTCGATGGCCACGGTGCCAAGCCCTTGAGGCACGGGCACCGGGAATTCTCCGCCGGCCAGGAAGTTGGCATTCTGTCCGCTCAATGCGATCAGCGTGGGTTCCGCCAGGACTTTGACCAGACCGTCGGCTTTGAGAGCGTCGACGAAACCGGTCCACGTCGTGTCATTGCTGCTGAACCTGAAAATGGAACTGACGGTCGGTGACACGAAGGTCCCAAAAGGCTCCGTCACGAAACCGGCACCGACATCGATCAAACCCGGTATGCTGATGTTGGCATCATCGGGATCCACCAGGGTCGTGAGGTTCCCCAACTGGTTGACGCCGAATTTGCCGCTATCGGTCAGGTAATTGAAGTTGACCCCCATGCGGCGCGCCAGGCTGCGCTGCATCTCAGCCACCCTCACTTCCAGCATGACCTGCTGCACGCCCCGCACCTCAACCAGATTGTTGATATTGCCTTCCGGGGCATAGGAGCGGGCCAGGGAGAGGGCCTGGGAAAGATTGGCGGCACTGGAGACCCGCCCGGAAAGGGTGATCGCCTGATGCGTTGCCGTTACCTTGAGGTCGCCTTCGTCCGGCAGAATTTCATTGAGTTTCTGTTTCAGCTGGGAAACATCGAAACCCACATCGAGATCGAAGATTTTGTAATTTCCCTTTTGGTGCCACAGGGTCATGTTGGTGACGCCGGCGCTTTTTCCCGTGACATAGATTTCATTGGGGGATATCAGGACGAAGTCGGCCACATCGGGATCGGCAATGGATATGCGCTTGACCGACTCCTTGCTCTTCAGCACCATGGATTTACCCACCAGCAGGTTGAGTCGTTTCACGACGTGCGTTTCTTCCGCCAGGGCTCCACCAGACCATAGGATGCACGTCAGGAAGAAGACCATGATCACAAGGATCGTCCCAGCAGACTTTGTTAGTTTTACTCCCGTTGACGGTAACATACCGATCGTTCTCCTCTCCAGGTTACATTTTGAATTTCTGCTTGCTGACCTTGTCGCCTTTGATCATTTCTACTGTCGTGCTGCGGGTTCGCGGCACCCACTTTTTAGTCGCTGACTTTGTTTTGGGCTTGGGCGGATCGCCCCGCAGAGATGCCAGCGTCTGCGGTATGGTCGCGCCCTTGGTCAGGACCGTTTCGGTATCCATCATATTGCGCAGGGCGAACTGCAGCTTGCCTTTGGTTGCGGCCAGGGAAAGCTTTTCAGCCTGCTCCGGGTCCACCTCAAGGGTATAGACGTCCACCGGGTTAGGCTTGCCTTCTTCGTTTTCTTCGACCTCGGTTCCAGCCGCCAGAACCTGCACATTGCTCAATACCAACTTGGTGGTTTCCTCCTTGTTGCGGGGATCTTTGAGCGTTACTAGAACATCAACCCTGTTGCCCGGCTGAATGAAACCCGATATACCGATGACCTTGTCGCCTTTCACGGCCACAGCGCGCATTCCTGATTGGATCACGGCTGATACGCCACCAGTCGTTACATTTTCTGGCGCCAGTCTGTACTCCAAAACAGGTTCGGTCATTTTGAGAGGCGTTACGACGACGCGTCCTACAAGCTTGGCAGGATCTGAAAAATGACCTTCCGGTAAGCTCTCTTTCATGTAGGGCACCGTCTTCAGCATTTCCTTTTTGAGCTTGGTGCCCCAGTTCAAATTCGCCGCAGCCACCACGACTTTCACCGCTTCGACCTTTTCGCCCGTCATTTCGACCACATCGGTCGGCATATTTTTCGACTGCAGCCAGTTGTACAGGAACAAACTGCCGCTTGTCGCGATGATCAGGGCCAAGGCGATTGGAATGAATGCTTTCCATCTACCCATGATGTTTTTCTCCTTCTTTTACTGATGAAGTTGTTTAAATGGCCTTATAATAATTGTTTAAAGACATCATACCCGTTGTATTCCATCGCCAGATAGCAAAAGGTTCCCACGGCAATGGGGATTGCGTAACGCAAAACCAGCCGTTTTTCTTCAGTGTCCGGAGGTATTAAAATCAGATTTTTTGTAAGCCAAAGTGTTTTGGTCGTTGCATACAAACGCTTGCCAAACGAGACGGCATTGCCTCTGTTCAGGGCAAAAAGAATAGCGCCGTAAACACCCCCGAAAAGAACCACCAGGATCGAGGCCATCAGTACACCTTTGGGTCCTATTATGGCGCCGACCGCCCCCATGAGCTTGGCGTCTCCTGCCCCCATACCGCCCATGAGGTAAGGGATAATGAACAGCCCTATCCCGGTTGCCATTCCTCCTGCACTGAACAAAAGTCCATCGACGCCGCCTGCCACAACATGGGCAATAAGTGCGAGGAGCATGGTCGGGTAGGTTACCCAGTTGGGTATTTTCAATCGGCGAATATCTTCAATCACCGCTATCCCCGTGGCGATGGCCAGCAATATAATCAAATATTCTTCCATGGTATGGTACTCTTTATCTTTGAAAATTTTTGACTATTTGTTTAGCCCTCTTCATGAACACTTTCCATGAAGAGGGCTAATGATCAGACGGCGAATTTTTATCCGTTGATTGCCGTAGTTACGTTGTCAATTGAAGTATCAATGGCCTGTCCCAGTAGAACAGCTGCTCCTGCTGCGACAATAACGACAAGGGCACCCATTACGGCGTATTCAGCAGTTTCAATTCCATCTTCGTCTTTCAGAAAGTTCCAAATCTTTTCCATTTCTTTTGTCTCCTCTTAAGATTGATATGGTGATTTAGTGAAACAAAACAATCAAAAGTAAAACCGATGCGCCTTACCACCCCCCTTCAAACAAGCATTGGTCATTCAAAAAAGGTAAACACCGAGCCCTGGCCAAGACCTGCGTCAGAAGATAAGAGTTCTTCTGTAAATCGTTGAAAGAGGGTATGAGCAAAGGATGTGCCAAAGAAAAAAGAGAAGAGAAGAGATAAACACTATTTTTGTGAAGGAAATTCCAAATACGATTAAAAATAAAAATTGGTCACAAAATATTTACAAAATGTAACAAGAAAAATTTGAGGGCAATTTCTATGAGAATCGGTTTCCCTAAAAAAACTTTAGGGGGACTCAAAATGGAGGGATTTTCAATTTGTTGGTCGATTTCAGCAGATGAACTTTAAAGGCATGGGCATGGATATGCGCAAATATTAGGTTTCCCAGCGATATTATTCACAATATAAATCTGCATCGAAGATGATTGTGGCCAATTGTGGCATAAGAACAAAAATACCCAAAATGTTTAAATAACAACAAGGCCATAAATATTTTTAAGGCCTGAGGATTTCACAAGATATAATTGGGCAATCTATTTCATACAAAATCTTTGACAATGATTTTTTGCCAAGTCATGGTTGGTATTTTTTACCATTTTTCTTCAATTTTTTTCAATTTAAAAAGATTTATCGATATTTATTCTATTAAATATCAAATAGATATATCGAAATCGGCCTCAGACTTCAATTATTTTTCAATTGAATCCGTTCCTTTTCGATTTATTGATGCGTCGGTTTGATTCATCTGAAATTTGGACAGACCAGCCCTTCATTATAGTTTAGCCGCTGAGGTCATCTATAAATGAGGTGAATCGCTGCTGTGTGAATTTTAAGCGATTTGCTAATACGAGCGGCGGGTGCTCAGTTGTTTGCAGCTTATCCCTGATATTTCACGCGTTCGAGATGTTCATTGGAGGACATCAGGTCTCCGTTGTACGAATGCTACCGTAAGGATCTGATAACACTGCCAATGAGCATCGCGGCGCGCCCGCAGGGTGAAATTTTGGCGATGATTTTGGGAATGGACTAAGGATACAAAGTGTCACCTGAAAATCATACCCCGAATAGCTTTTATGCTACTGAATCGTTGCATAAAATGTAGTGCTTAGAAAAAATCCATGAAATGTTCGGGTTAATCATTTGTCAGGGCGGGGTATTGCAGTGGAGCTGAACCAGATCCGCCGATGAAAACACCGTTCCCTTCCTCAGGGCTTCACAGCGGACGGCTTCAAGCAGTATTTTCGTCTCCGCATTCGACAGGGCCAGGCCGGCTTCCGCCATCACATGCTGCAAAACCTTCGATCCACTGTGACGACCGACCACCAGTTGCATCTTTTCACGGCCCACGACATCCGGACTGAAAGGCTGATACGTCCGGGGATCGTTCAGCAACGCGGCACAGTGAATGCCCGACTCGTGGCGAAACACCCCTTCGCCGGTGATGGGTTGGTCCACCGGTATGGCGCGTTTGGTGGCCTGGGACACGTACCGGCATAAGGGCAGGAGTTTGCGCGTGTCGATGGCGCCGGTACGATTTTCAAGCGTCCCCACCGCAACCGCAACCTGTTCCAGGGATGCATTGCCGGCCCGCTCGCCGATACCGTTGACCGTGACGCTGACCGCCTGTATGCCGGCTTCGATGGCGGCAATGGCATTGGCCGTAGCCATCCCGAGATCGTTGTGGCCATGGAATTCCAGGGCCGTTCGTCCGGCCACAGGCGTCAGCGCCTTAACCATTGCCGCCGTTTGCAGAGGGCGGGCCAGGCCGACCGTATCGGCAATACGAACGCGATGGGCCCCGCAGGACGCGGCCAGTGCCACAAAGGCCTGAAGAAATTCGGGCGCGGCCCGGAAAGCATCCTGGGCCCCCACGGAAACCAGCTGGAACCGTGACAATGACCAGGGCACCAACGCCCTGAGCTGCGCCAGCACCCATTCCCGGGGTTTGTCCATGGCCCGCATGAGGATGGGGGAAACCGGAAAACTGATGTGCACGCCGGCTGTTCCGCAGCGGGCCGCCAGCTCGATGTCGCGGGTCAGGGCCCGGCACCAGCAGGTGAGCAACACACCCAGATCCATTCCCGCAATGGCACGGATGTCGTCCCGCACCTTTTGTCCCATGGCCGGTGTGCCCACCTCCAATTCCGCCACGCCGACCTCGGCCAGGAGGTGGACGATAGCCATTTTGGTGGATCGATCAAACACGATGCCCGGCGCCTGTTCTCCATCCCGCAGGGTGGTGTCGATGATCCGCACATGACAACGATCATGCTTCATTTGAGCGTCCTTCATGCCATCTCCTGTTTTCAATCACATATGCCTTCGCAGGCAGATGAGCCGTGTCGGCACCCACCCCATCCGGTCGTAAAAATCAAGGGCGTTGAAATTGGTGCGATCCGCCAGCAGTTGCAGTCGGGTCAGGCCGCGTTCCTGCGCCCAGGCCATGACGCCGTTCATCAGGCGCCGGCCGACCCCGCAGCCGCGGTGGTCCTGGTGCACGACCACGTCTTCCACAAGGCCGACCGCCCCTCCTTCGGCCGTGGATACCAGGATCTGGATCGTGGCCATGGCAATCACCTCGGCCCCGCTTGCCGCCACCAGAATGCCGCGATGCTTGCCGCAGCCGTCCAGAAAACGGATCAGCCCCCTTCGCTGGCGTTCCGGATCGGGGGTAAAGTCCTCCTCTATGGCAAACAGTGCCTGCAGCAGGGCAACCATGGTTTCCAGATCGTCCTGCCCGGCGGATCGTATGGTCAGGGCCTTCGTGTCCATCGTCATCTCCGTTGCACCGGCAACTATCCCGAATATTTCATGAAATTTTTTCGCACAATAAAATTTATGTAAATATATCGATGTTATACGCGCTGTTCGCGGTTTGATTTTTCGGTAACAGTTTGTAACCTGCGTTGCTTCCCAAAAAAGCAGAAAAAATTTCACCCTGCGGGCGCGCCCGAGATACCCATCGGCTGCGTTATCAGGGGCTTGCGGTACAGGCGTACAGCAGCGCCCCTGATGCCTTGCCGATGAACATCTCGAACGCGTGAAATATCCGGGATAGGGCGTTAAAAACCATGGAATTTACCGGTTTGCGCCAAAAGGAATCATGTCTTCTCGGCCGGACTCACCGTACGGATGGAAGCAATTTTGTCCAAATCATAATAGGTATTGACGGTCGTCCCGTCGGTCTCGGTCAAACGCACAAATTTTTCATTGAGAAAGAGGACCGCCGCCTCGTACACCTTGCCCTCGTTGATCTGCAGCCGAAGTCCTTTGCGCAGTTGGCGCGACATGGTGCCGTGCAGCGGCATGGAGGCATATTCCAGTATCTTCTCCCAGGTTGCTTTCATAAGGCCTATCCTTTCTTCAAATATCCGTGTTAGGTTGCTGCCGCACCGCAAGCATCCCAGGGGACGTGCTGTTTGGCAAAGCCGACGATTTCACGGCCGGCGATCAATATCGCCTCAATGTCCAGGTCGCCGGGCGGTTGACGTCGCTCGGGCGTCAGGGAACACATGTCGTCAACCTTTTCGATACGCGTGATCATGCCGGCCAGGTCGGCATCCAACGGGCAGACCTCGGACAGCGCTGCCACCAGTCCGGTGAGGGTGTTGTCGGCGGGCATTTGCTGATGATACTGGCACACCCCGACCATGAGCTTTTCAATGGCCATGGCCGCCAGTTGAAAAATCACCTCGTTGCTGAACACCGACCGGCGTGTCATACCGTTGCTGGCGGTCTTCAAATATTGGCATCCGGCCACAATGTGATCGTGCCAACCGGTTATGGCTTGAAAATGCATGTCTTCCGGCCTCCGTTATGCGACCTTCGGTTTTCGTTTTCCTTGCGATCGTTCGCAAACCACCTCCGAATTTTTTCTGTCAGCGGATGAGAAACTCTTCGGCGGCTTCCCCATCTTCCAGGGCATCCAGGATTTCATCCACGGCATCTTCGCTTTCCACCTTGCCGTACCAGAGCCCCTGGGGGTGAATCACCATGACCGGCCCGTGGTCGCAGGCCTTCATGCAGCCCGTGCTGGTGATCTGGGCATCGAGACCCCGGTCGAGAATTTCATTCTCGATATACGGCAGCAGATCCACCGATCCTTTCTTGTGGCAGACGCCTTTGGCGTCCCCATCAGCGCGAAAACTGGCACAGACAAAAATGTGATACTCAGGTTTCTCCATCTCTCCTCCTCCGAACGGTTTTGTATTTCGTCCGATATCTGCGTTACGTTTCCTCCCTCGTCACTGCGGCGTACCATCCGTACGCCTCGCTCCTCGTGACTCACAAGCCTTGATCTCGAACGAAATACAAAACCGTTCGAGGTTGAATGGTAAAAAATCGACGGCTCAAAGTCGTTGCATGGTGTGCGTCAGCGGCGATAGATTTGAGTTTCGGGCAAGGCCGCAGTGCTTTCCGTATCCGGAGGCGTGGTTTCGACTACGTCGAGGATCACGAAGGTACGAGAGCACCACCCGGGACTGAAAGATATCGGCAGGACGCATCCCATCAGCCACACCCCATGCCACTACCCCCGCATGCACTGCCACAGGCGGTCAACGTCCGTTTGACCATGTGATTGAGGCTCTCGCCGGCAAACACCGCCCGCACGGCTTCTTCGATCAGCCCCTCGATCTCCATGACCCGGATGCCCGAAGCCGATAGCACTTTTTCGGGATTGGTCCCTACGCCGCTGACCAGCAGGGAGCTGCAATCCGACAGGGTTTCCGCCAGCGCCTGCCACCGTGCCAGGCCGCCGCCCCGGGGTGGGGTCGTGCGGACCTCCACCAGTTCGACCCGGCCCTGCGTCTCACCATAGATCATGAGCTTGGCGGCTTCCCCCAGATGCTGGTTCACCAGCATCCCTTCCATGCTGGCCACAGCCACGCGGGGACGCGGCGACACCCTTGCTGTCCGGGGTTTGCTCACATCCAATCGCTGACAGGCATTGAGGGTGTCCATCAACCCCCTATCCGTGGCTTCCCCCAAAAGGCCGACCGCGTCGGAGCGGCAGCGTGTGCAGTGCCGCATCTGCTTGACATGGCGGGCGCAGGCAGCGCGGATCGTCTCAACAACGTCTTTGCCCGGTTCGGGCAAATCCTCGAAATCGGAGCCCGCATTGGGGTAGTAGGGCATGGCATTGAACAGGTCCACACCCAGACCAGCCATGTGTTCGGCGACCCTTTCGATATGGTCGTCGTTGATTCCGGGTAAAATGATGCTGTTGACCTTGACCATGATCCCCCGGGCCTTGAGCAATCGAATCGCCGCCAACTGCTTTTCCAGGAGGGCGGCGGCCCCCTTTTCGGCAAGGACCACCCGTTTGTCCAGGCGCATCCAGGCGTAGATTTGGGCCCCGATGGCGGGATCCACGGCATTGACCGTTACGGTGACGTGACTCACCTTGAGCCGTGCCAGTTCGTCGACGTGCGCTGCCAGGTTGAGGCCGTTCGTGGCGACACACAGGATGACGTCCGGATACCGGGAGCGCACCCGGGACAAGGTCTCCAGGGTTTCCCTGGGGTTGGCGAACGGATCCCCCGGGCCAGCGATGCCCACGACGGAAATGTTCCCCTTTTGGGCAAAGACTTCCTCCAGATAAACCATGGCCTGCCCCGGCGAGAGCACGGCGCTGGTGACACCGGGACGCGTCTCGTTGACGCAGTCGAACTTGCGGTTGCAGAATTTGCACTGGATATTGCAGCGGGGCGCCACCGGCAGATGCACCCGCCCGAAGGATTTACAGGCACCGGGATTGAAACAGGGATGGTTGTCAAGATTCATGGTATGGCCCTCTCGGGTTAATCGTCATTTTCCAACGGAAGGCAACGTGTTTGCTAACCGTGTCGTTAACCTAATTTGGTGCCCAAAGGGCTTTGGAACGCCATTTGACGTGCGGGGCTTATCCCATTGTCCCGCGCCGAGCATCGGCGGGGCGGACGGGAAAAAGCGTGCGGACTGTCTGAACCCGCCGTAGCCCAAGCGAAGGCGGGTGAGTTTCCGCGTGCTCCGGCCGCTCCGACGACGCGCAGGGTTAAGCGGGGCACGGGCGTCTTCTTTTGGTTCGTTTTCTTCCACGTGGAAGAAAATGAACAGAAGTACACAAAGACAATCAGATGGAGTGCTTCCATTTAAGGATACCCTCACCTTAAACAAAGTAAAAAAATATTAATAGTAGGTATAGCCAACGGCATTCTTCTTCTGCTTCTCTTCGATCACCGTATTGGCAATACGGTCGAACAACTGCTGGGCCCCGCGGTAGCCCACATGCAGCAGACGGCTGCCGTCGACCCGGTCGTGCACCGGAAAGCCCACCCGGATCAGGGGCCGCTGCAACCGCCGCGACATGGTAAAGCCTTTGCTGTGTCCGATGAGAAGATCCACGTCGATTGCTTCCAGCGCTTTTTCGATGGTGACGAAATCCACGTCTTCCATCACCTGCATCTGGTCGTGATAGCGCTCCGGCACCACCTTGTGCACCGCCTGGGCGAACCGCCCTTTACCGCCGCCGGTGGCGCAAAGCACCGGCACAAGGCCCACCTCCCCGCAAAAACCCGCCAGGCCGGCGACCAAATCTTCTTCCCCGAACAGGGCGACTTTCACGCCGTTGAGATGTTTGTGGCCGTCCACCAGAGCATCCAGCAGACGCCCGCGCCGGGCCGTGTATTTTTCCGGGACCGGTTTTCCACTGATTTTGGACAGAACCTGGAAGAGCCGGTCGCTCTGGCCGATACCGATGGGCAGGCCCAGGCGGTGCAGCGGCACGTCAAAGCGCTCCTGGAGCCAGGTTCCGGCGGTCTTGGGTTCATCGGCCAGGACCAGGCCGCACTCGATGCTGGCTGCCGCACCGCCGGTAGCGCGCAATGCCGCCACCGGTGTGCCGCCCGGGGGAATACGGTGGTATTCGGTCCACAGGGGGCCATTCAATGTGTCGCTGTAATCGGGCACCAGGTTGCCGGCCAGGTCAAAATCCGCCAGGATGGTTTTCAGATGCCGCAGGTCCGCCGGCGAAACCATGCCCGGGAAGAGATTCACCGCCGGACGCTCATTTCGCGATGTCGCTTCGGCCAGGGTTTCCACCAGGGCGCGCACGGCCCCATGGAATCCCTGCATGTGGGTTCCCTGGTAGCTGGGGGTGGCCACATGGACCAGTGCCGGCAAATCTTCATCCGGATTTGCATCCCGATAGGCTTTGATGAACATGGGCACGTCGTCGCCGATGGTCTCCGACAGGCAGGTGGTGGCAATGCCGACCAGGTCCGGATGGTACTGCCGGCGGATGTTGTCCAGGGCCAGCTTGATGTTGGCCCCCCCGCCGAAAATGGCCGTCTTTTCCCCGAAATTGGAGCAGGCGATATCCATGGGCTCTTTGAAGTGGCTGATCATGTAGCGCCGGATGTAGGTGGAGCATCCCTGGGAGCCGTGCAGCAGGGGGACGCTGTTGGCAATGCCCTTGAAAACCAGGGCCGCCCCGAGGGGCGCGCACAGGTTGCAGGCATTCTGCGTGGCCGTGTAGGTTTCGGTCTTCCGCGCGGACTTCATCGAGCCACCTCCTTTTTGCTTTCAAGGACCGCCGCACGCGCCGGTGCGAACTGCCAGACCGGGCTGGTCACCGAGTTATGAACTTCACGGGCGAAATGCAGCATGCCTTCAAATCCGGCCAGCGGGATCTTGCGTTCGTGATTATGGTCGCAAAAACCGATGCCCATCTTGAAGGCGATGGGGCGTTCCTTGACGCCGCCGATGAACAGATCAGCCTTCTTCTCGATGATGTATTTGGACAATTCCAACGGATTGGCGTCATCCAGGATGACGGTGCCGTCGTCGCACATGTCCTGGAGGGTGGCGTAGTCGCTCTCATTACCGGTTTGCGACCCTACCAGCACCACGGTCATTCCCAGGTAGCGCAAGGCCTTGATAAGGGAAAACGCCTTGAAGGCGCCCCCCACGTAAATGGCGGCCCGCTTGCCGTACAGATCGCATTTGATGCGGTTGAGCTCGGGCATGATGGTCTCGACCTCGCGGCGCACGATCGCGCGGGTGCGCGCCATCACCTCGGGGGCTGCGTTGAAATGTTCGGCCACGTCGTACAAAGCCTTGGCCATGTCGTCGATGCCGAAATAGGACACCCGCATGTAGGGGGTGCCGTATTTTGCCTTCATCATCTCGGCCAGAAAGGTCAGCGCGCCGGAGCATTGCACGACATTGAGGGCCGCCCCGTGGCTGCGGGCCACCTGGTCCACCCGGCCGTCGCCGGTCATGATGGAGACCACCTGAACCCCCATCTGTTCGTAATATTTTTTGATGATCCAGGCCTCGCCGCCGATGTTGAATTCCCCCAGGATGTTGATGCTGACCGGGGCGATATCGGCGGTGGAACCGGTGCCCACCAGCTTGAAAAGCGCATCGCAGGCCGCTTTGTAGCCGTCCTTCTTGGTGCCCTTGAAACCTTCCGAGTGAACCGGAAGGACCGGTATGCCTTTTTCCTGCTCGACTTTCCGGCACACCGCGGCCACATCGTCGCCGATAATGCCGACGATGCAGGTGGCGTAGACAAACGCCGCCTTGGGTCGATACTGGTCGATCAATTCGCCCAACGCCGCCGCCAGCTTTTTCTCCCCGCCGAAGATGACATCCTTTTCGCGCAGGTCGGTGGAAAAGCTCATGCGGTGCAGTTCCGGCCCCGACGAGAGGGCGCCGCGGATATCCCAGGTGTAGGCCGCGCAGCCAATGGGGCCGTGGATCAGGTGCAAGGCATCGGCAATGGGATAGAGCACCACGCGGGAGCCGCAGAAAACACAGGCCCGCTGACTTACCGAACCGGCCAGGCTGTGCTTGCCGCAGTCCATCTCGAAGGGCTGGGTACCCTTCTGGTGAATTTGCGCCTGCCGGGCTTCGAGTATGGGAATGGAAGACATGAGGGCTCCTTTTCTGGATGCTGGTTCCGGTATCCTTGATGCGGGATTCTGGATGCACGGCATCACACGTTTGGATCAATGGTCGAACAAGCTGGCACCCGATCGAATCGTGGTCGAACGACGTTTGTAATGCGTTTTCCGAAACCCGGTTTCGGAAAACACATTACATGACCAGTTCCATGGTGATGTCATCCGCATCGCGATCCTTGCAGTCCAGGATGGCATCCAGCAGCTTCTCCATCAGGCGCAAGCCACCCCGATACCCCATGGTGGAGAAGTAGCTGTGCCCCAAACGGTCGTAGATGGGGAAACCGTGGCGTACCAGCGGAATGTCTTCGTCCTTGGCAATATACTTGGCGTAGGTATTCCCGATGATCAGGTCCACCGGATCGTTCTTGATCCACTGGTGAAAGAGATACATGTCGCCGGGCACCTTGATGTTCACCGCTTCGGGAACTTCGGCAACGGCCGCCTGCAGGGATTTGATGTACTTTTTCCCGGCCGGGCTGCCGGTGACGATATGGACCGGCCGCATGTCCAGCGATACCAGGAAGCGTGTCAGGGCCAGTACCTGGTCCGGATCGCCGACGATGGCTACCCGCTTGCCGTAAAGGTACTGGTGCCAGTCGGAAATACTGTCCACCAGCTGGCCGCGCTCCAGATTGAGGCCATCCGGAACGCTCACCCCGGCCATGCGGCGCAGGGTATCCACGAAGGCATCGGTGCCGTGCAGGCCGATGGGCAATCCCAGGATTTCGCAGGGCACCTTGCACTTGGCATCCAGGGCCCGCGCGGCCGGCATGGAGGCGATGCGCCCCAGGGCAATGGTACCCGTGCTGCTGCCGCTTTTTTTCAGCTCGTCGATGGTGACGCCTCCCTCCGGAAACATCTTATATTTCCCTGTCAAAGGGCCGTTGAGCACTTTGGAGGTATCCGGAAACATGATGGTCGCAATTCCCATGCTCTCGGCGATGCGCCTGATTTCGGCCATGTCCGACGGCTCCACGTAGCCCGGAATCAGGTTGATCGTTTTCGCTTTGCGTCCGTTGGATTCGGCGAAGTAATCCACCATGGCCTTGGTCGTACTCGCGAAGCCGGTCACATGCGACCCGACGTAGCTGGGGGTGTTGGCATGGAAGAGGAATTTCCCGTCGGGCACCTTGCCGTCCGCCATGGCCTTGGCGAAGATCTGGGGCACGTCGTCCCCGATTGTTTCGGACAGGCAGGTGGTGTGCACGGCGATGACATCCGGATTGTATACCGAAAAAATATTGTCGATGGCCTGCACCAGGTTGGCCTGGCCGCCAAACACCGATGCCCCTTCGGTAAAAGCGCTGGTGGCCGCCACGACCGGCTCTTTGAAGTGCCGCGTCAGGGCACTGCGATGGTAGGCGTAGCACCCCTGTGAGCCATGGCTGTGCGGCAGGCAGCCATGAACCCCCAGGGCCGCATACATGGCCCCGATGGGCTGGCAGGTTTTGGCCGGGTTGACCGTCAAAGCGCTGCGTTCTTTGATTTCAGTGGATGTATGTCTCAGTAGCATTTCTTTCTCCTTACTTCAGGGGATCAGGTTCAAACCGATCCTGAGGGTTCAAGGGTCCAAGGATCCGAGGGTCCAAGGGGGGCTGGAAATATCCGTTCTCGTAGGGGCAGTGATCCGGATTTTTACCCTTGACCCCTCGGCCCCTGTCGGTCACTCCCAGGCATAGGTGGCCGACAACTCGGGATGCTCCTGCCAGGGTGCGCGCATGTACTGCCACACCCGGCTGCTGACCATGCGATCGATTTCCCTGTAGAAATTGACCGCCCCCTTGAAGCCGGCGTAGGGCCCCCCGTAGTCGTAGCTGTGGAGCTGCTTCAGCGGAATGCCGTGTTTTTGAACGGTATATTTTTCCTTGATACCGGCGCAGAAGATATCCGGCTTGAATATCCTGATGAGCTGGTCGGTTTCATACTGACTCAGGTCGTCGATCACCATGGTGCCTTCGGGCATTTCCGGCATCATGCCGTCGTAGGCGCTGAATTGCAGCCCCTTGGCCTCCAACGCGACTTTTTGGGCGTCGCTGATGCGCGGATTATAGCGTTCCGGGTCCGGTGTGATTTCGAGTTCTTCGATGTTGCGACTGTCGGCGTCCACCTTGATGTCCGGCAGCACTTTGCGGCCCTCATAGTCATCGCGGTGACCGAATTCGTACCCGGCCGAAAGGGTCTTCATGCCCAATTCGGCAAACAGTTCCTGGTAGTGGTGGGCGCGGGAACCGCCCACGAACAGCATGGCCCGCTTGCCTTCGGTGCGGGGACGCACTTCGGCACAGGCCGCTTCGACGGCGGGCATCTCCTCGGCAATGACCGCCTCCACCCTTTCCGTAAGCTCTTTCTCATCGAAATATTGGGCAATTTTACGCAGGGATTTGGCCGTCGCCGCGGCACCGATAAAATTCACCTTGACCCAGGGCACCCCGAATTTGGTCTCCATCATTTCCGCCACATAGTTGATGGAGCGGTGGCACATGATCAGGTTCAGGTCGGCGGTGTGGGAATTGGCAAAGGCATCAATGCTGGAATTACCGCTGTAGGAAGAGACCAGGGTAATGCCGCAGCGTTCGAAGAGGCGCTCGATTTCAAAGGCGTCGCCGCCGATGTTATACTCGCCCAACAGGTTGATGCGGTACTTGCCGTCCTTGATGGTGTCGTCCAGACCCACCACATGTTTAAAAATCCCGTTATTGGCGATGTGATGCCCCGCACTCTGGCTGACGCCCTTGTAACCCTCACAGGAAAAGCCGAAAACATTGATGCCCAGCTTGGCCTTCATTTCACGACAGACCGCATGAACGTCATCGCCGATGAGGCCCACCGGACACGTCGAAAATACCGCAATCGCCTTGGGTTTGAAATTGTCATAGGCTTCCTGGATCGCCTGCTTGAGCTTTTTTTCCCCGCCGAAGATAATCTCCTCGTCCTGCATGTCCGTTGAAAAGCAGTAGGTCATGAAGTTGTGACCGTCGGCGGTGCTGTCCGGATCGGTCTGGTTGCGACGCGTCAGCCAGCTGTAGTAGCCGCAGCCGATAGGCCCGTGGGTGATATTGATGATATCCCGGGTCGGCCCCAGAACCACGCCCTTGCAGCCGGCATAACAGCATCCGCGCTGCCCCATGAGGCCCGGCACCGTGCGCACATTGGAGTTGATCACCGGTACTTTGCCGTCGGGTTCAACCTTGTTGATGACGATCTGTTTGGCGCGCTTGCGGGCCACCTTGGGAGGATATTTTGCCAGCAGCCTGGCTTTTACTTTCTCAGGATCCTGGCGATCCAGCTTGACATTTTCGGCCGGTTTTTTATTCGCGCCCATAGCCATGTCCATATCTCCTATCGAAAATCTGATTTTGAATTTGTCTTGATGGTCAGGTACAGCACTACATCAACCGTCATCCAGCGTATCTTCACCCCGCTCGCCGGTTCGCACCCGAATCGCCTCCGCGCAGGGCAGCACAAAAACCATTCCGTCACCTGATTTGCCCGTACGGTTGGTCTTGATGATGGTTTTCACGGCCTTCTCCACCAAATCGTCATTGACCACCATCAGTACAGCGCGTTTGGGTATCAATCGCTGACTCTGTCCGAGCTGGGCGATCGCTTCCTCGTAGCCATGTTCGGCGCCCTCGAGCAACTGGAGATCCACAATCCCTTTGCCACGCCCCAATGCATTCCGGGCCGTGATCGATCCCAAACCAGCGTCGGCCAGGGCGCGCTTGGTTTTGTTCATCATGTTCATTCGCACGATGGCGATCACCTCTTTCATATCGCCACCTCTTCTGTTTCGCCATCGGCTGATTCTTTGATGCCGGAGCTGATGGTGTACGCCTCTTCAACCGGCACGATGAATATCCGGCCATCGCCGAAGGCGCCTTTGTCACCCGTGCGGGCGGCCTTGATGATCGTTTGAACGGCAAATTCCTTGTCATTGTCTTTGACGACGGTCAGCAGCATTTCCTTCGGGATTTCATCATAGGTTATTTCACCGATTTTTATGCCGCGCTGCTTGCCACGCCCCACGACAGACATTTTGGTGACACCGGGGAAACCGGCTTCCATCAGGGCTGCCAGAACGTTGTCAACCTTTTCGGGACGAACGATGGATCGAATCATAATCATCTCTCTATTTCTCCTTTGATTCGGGATGACAGGATAGAAGCTATCTCAAAAAAGTTTTTTCGCCCGATATCGGCGTTGTGCCCTCGTCTCAAGTCCTCGACATACGACAGTATGCCTGTGGGTTGATTCTCGGCCACGCCTTGATCTCGAACGAAAACCCTAATTTTGAGATGGCTTATAGCGGCACTAGGCCGCGATACCATAATCGATGAGCAACTTCTCTAATTCTTCGATCTCGAGAGGTGTCGGGATCACCCGCATTTCATTGGTATCGATCTTCTTGGCCAACGCCCGGTATTCCGCTGCCTGGGAATGAGTGTCTTCGAATTCGATAACCGTCTTGCGGTTGATTTCAGCCTTCTGGACCATATTGTCACGGGGGACAAAATGAATCATCTGGGTTCCCAGCTTGTCGGCCAGGGCCTGGATCATTTCCATTTCGTTGTCCACTTTGCGGCTGTTGCAGATCAGCCCACCCAGGCGCACACCGCCGGCTTCGGCGAATTTGACGATCCCCTTGCAGATGTTGTTGGCGGCATACATGGCCATCATTTCGCCGGACACGACGATGTAGATCTCCTGGGCCTTGCCTTCACGAATGGGCATGGCAAAACCGCCGCAAACCACATCCCCCAATACGTCGTAAAAAACATAATCGAGGACCTCGCTGTCGGCATAGGCGCCTAATTGCTCCAGGAGGTTAATGGATGTGATAATGCCCCGGCCGGCGCAGCCCACACCCGGCTCGGGACCACCGGACTCCGTACACATGGTGCCGCCGAAGCCTTCTTTGCGGACATCTTCCAGCTCCACGTCCTCCCCCTCTTCCCTGAGGGTATCGAGAACCGTTTTTTGCGCAAGACCGCCCAGCAATAAACGGGTGGAGTCCGCCTTGGGATCGCATCCGACCACCATTACCTTTTTGCCCATTTCGGCCAGACCGGCGACCGTATTCTGGGTGGTGGTTGATTTTCCGATTCCGCCCTTGCCGTAAATTGCCACTTTTCTCATCTTTCCATTTCCTTTTGTCTGCCAGGGTTATGGTAGTTGTTCCAGCATTTGTTGCCCTGGGATAGAGCAATCGTCATGCCACCGCAGCCGGCAGAAAAGTAAAAGATCAAAAGCGCCATGAAATCATTATCGATTTTTCCCATAGGGGCATCGGGTCAGGTCTACTTCTTTTTCTCCGGGCAAGGGCGATCTACAATCATGTCGATTGCCCATCGACAATAGTGTAGATTCAGGTGGCAGGTTTGTAGATTGGGCCAAGGTAAGCGCGGGCGCACGGGCCTTTTTTGTTGGCACGGCTGCTTGAATCAGGACACCCATCGCACCGGACCGGTAGAATCTATCCTGGTCCACCAATAGAAATAGCAGGCTTGGGTCGATACGAAAAAATCAGGAAGGATTTGGGCGGAACGAACGCCTCAGGAGGCTCTGGACTGCAATTTCTTGTGCTCACGGATAATCTTGCCCAGGTTGTACTTCTTGACCCGGTAACCCATCTGGCGCAGGGTCAGCCCAATCTCCCGGGCGGCTTTCTGCTGGACCCAGTCGTTGCGGGACAACGAAGCCAGCAGGGTTTCTTTTTCCATGATCTCCAGCTGCGAATTGCCTGAATTCTCCACAAAAGGCAGGGGAGGGCAATTGTGTCCATTTATCAGATAATCCGGCAGCATCTGCGGTTCAATCTGAGCGGTTTCGGCCATAATGGCCACCCGCTCGATGAGATTTTCCAATTCGCGCACGTTGCCGGGCCAATCGTAGTTGGAAAGGATGGCCATGCTTTCTTCGGTAAATGTAAAACCGAAGCCATACTCCTGGGACGTTTTGGTGGTGAAGTAGTCGATCAACAGGGGCAGATCGGCTTTGCGCTCGCGCAATGGCGGTATGGCGATGGGGAACACATTTAAACGATAAAACAGGTCGGACCGAAAACGGCCTTCTGCTACCGCCAGGTTCAAATCCATGTTGGTGGCGGCCACAATGCGCACGTCCACTTTTCGCGTCCGCGTACTCCCCAGGCGTTCGAAATCGCGCTCCTGCAAAAAACGCAGGAGTTTGGCCTGCACGGGCAAGGGCAGCTCACCAATTTCATCCAGAAAAATCGTTCCGCTGTCTGCCTCCTCGAGCCGGCCCTTTTTCAGGCTGGTGGCACCGGTAAAGGCCCCTTTTTCATGCCCGAACAGTTCGGATTCAATGAGATTGTCCGGCAGGGAAGCACAATTGACTTTCGTGAACGGGTTCCGGCGGCGATGGCTCAGTTCATGGATGATCCGGGCGGTCAGGGTTTTTCCGGTACCCGACTCGCCCAGCAGGAGGACCGAAGCTTTGCTGGGGGCCACCTTGCGGATCATCTTGTTGAGAACCTGCATGGCCGGGCTGATGCCCACCGCGAAAAAATGGTTGTATTGCGCCGAAACTTCAGCCCGCAGGCTGCGGTTTTCAGTGATCAGATCCTCTTCCCGTCGCTCCACCTGGCGGTTGAGACTGACAAATTGAGCCATCAGGGCCGCAACAATGGTCAGGAACCGGATATCTTCCTTGAAATCCACTTCCGGACCGAAAAGCCGGTCGGCACTGAGCACACCGATGGGATCGTTGTTCAGAGTGATGGGCACGCCGATAAACGCCAAATTGTTTTTGTTCAGATTGCGCGCCTGGGTGCGGTTCAAGAACAATGGCTCCCGTCCGATATCCGGTACGGCAAAGGGCCGGGCTGTCTCGAAAATCGCACCGGTTATCCCTTCCCCGGGCGCGTATATCCCCCGCTTCTGCTCCATGGGGTCAAGGCCGTGGGAGGCGACAATCTTAAGGAGCCCCGTTTTGGGGTCACGCAACGTAACCGTGGCGCGATCCATGGCCAAATTCCGGGAGAGGTTTTCAAGAATGGATGACAAGGTCTGCCCCAAATCCAAAACTTTTCCGATTTCCCGGCTGATGGCGTAGAGCGCCTTTAACTCGATTTCGTAGATAGTGGATTCCATAAAACCTTGAAGTGACCTTCGCGTGATCCATACCCGCCAGACCGAACAGACCAACGGGCGGCTCGGGTATGCAGGGCAGTTAGCACTCAATATATCTTGACAGTTTATATCAACGTTCATGCCAAGCGAATCCGCCCATCGAACTTTTTTATAACCTACTGAAATAATGTTATATTAAATGATATGAAGAATCTGGCGGGCGCCGACTAAATAATACAATTATGTATTTTATTCTATATAGTGATACATTTATGTATTTATTGTCGATAGAAACGATATGATTGGCGTCAAGATCGGGAGGTATTAAGGGGGGCCACTGCCGGCTCGACTAGCAATGCCCCCCCCCCACGTGCATAGCAATTATTTGGAACGATACGAGTCCATGGCGATGTTTTGCGGCGCCCCTATGCGGCGATGGTATCGGCCTCGACCGCCGCACTCCGAATGTCCTCGCCTGCTGGCGCTGCTTGGCGCACCGCTTGCGCCAGATCGGCCAATGCCGCTCCGTCGATCACCTCGTCTTTCAGCAATTGCCGGGCGGTTTTGTCGAGCAATCCCTTATTCTCTCTCAGGATCGCCATGGCGACGGCATACTGCTCATCGATGATGCGCCGCACTTCCTCGTCGATCAGCCGGGCGGTCTCCTCGCTGTACGCACTGCCGGTATCCGGCATCGGACCAAGGAATTGGGCCGAACGTTTGGGCGCAAAATAGACCTGCCCCAGGCGCTCGCTCATGCCGTACTCCTTGACCATGCTGCTGGCCGTATCGGTTGCCCGGGATAGATCATTGTGGGCGCCGGTGGAAATGTCATTGAAGACGAGGGCTTCAGCGGCCCGGCCGCCCAGCAGCGTGGCGATCCGGTTGTTGAGTTCAGTCTTCCGCATCAGAAAGCGATCTTCAGTCGGAACCTGCATGGTATAGCCCAGGGCGGCAATCCCGCGCGGCACGATAGATATCTTCTGCACCGGATCGGTGCCGGGCAGGGCCATGGCCACGATGGCATGACCAAGCTCGTGATAGGCCACGATCTCTTTTTCTTCCGGATTGATCAACCGGTTTTTCTTTTCCAGACCGGCCACCACGCGTTCGACCGCTTCTTCGATCTCGGCCATCCCCAGGCGGCTTTTATCGCGTCGAACCGCCAGGAGCGCCGCTTCATTGACCAGGTTGGCCAGATCCGCGCCGACCATGCCGGACGTCATCCCGGCAATTTTTTCGGCATCGATGTCGCTCTCGGTCTCGACCCGGTCGATATAGATCTTCAGGATATCGGCACGCCCTTTTTTGTCCGGACGGTCCACGAGCACCTGGCGATCGAAACGGCCCGGCCGCAGCAAGGCCGGGTCCAGAATCTCCGGACGGTTGGTGGCCGCCATCAGGATCACGCCCACATTCGGGTCAAAACCGTCGAGTTCCACCAGCAACTGGTTCAAGGTCTGCTCGCGTTCGTCATGACCGCCGGCCATGCCGACCCCCCGGGCCTTGCCCAGGGCATCCAGCTCGTCGATAAAAATGATGCAGGGCGCCTTGGTCTTCGCCTCTTTAAAAAGGTCCCGCACACGGGCGGCCCCCAGGCCGACGAACATTTCGACGAATTCCGATCCGCTCAGACTGAAAAATGGCACGCCGCTTTCCCCGGCCACCGCCTTGGCCAGCAGGGTTTTACCCGTCCCGGGAGGCCCTACCAGCAAAATACCCCGGGGAATCTGCCCCCCGACGCGGGTATAACGTTCCGGCTCCTTGAGAAAAGAGGTCACCTCTTCAAGCTCCTGCTTGGCTTCGTCAACCCCGGCGGCATCCTTGAAGCGGAAGGGCACATCATCCTCCATATAAATCTTGGCCTTGTTCTTACCAACGGTCATGACCCCGGACTGCTGCTGGAAACGGCGCATCATGAAAAGCCAAATCCCAAAAAACAGGGCAATGGGGATGACCCAGGACATCAGCGTTCCCAGGAAATTGGACTCGATCCGGCCCGAGTATTGTACATTGTTTTCTTCCAGCAGCTGGGAAATATCCGGATCGACCCGCACCGTGCGGAACATATCCCCTTTCTCGGAACTGCCATCGGTCGGAACCATCCATCCCCGGATGTCGTTTTCGGAAATGGCGATTTCAGCCACCTGCCCTTCTTTCACCATTTTAATGAATTCGCTGTAGGGAATTGTCTTAACCATCAGGGCCGAAGCGATCAGGTTGTGCAGCAGCAAGACCGCCCAAACGCCCATGAGTACGTACCATATTGAAAAGCGATGTTGTTTTTTCATGGGGTGTCCTTTCATTCAAAGCGGCACAGCGTATGAGCATAGGTTTCACAAGGACTATCATCCGGCGCTCGATCGTATGGCCGCATCTAATCGTGCTTGGTTGCAAGTCGACATTTATTTAAACAAATATTAAACACAATGTTGACATATGCAAATCGCTTTTTTATTGTTGGATCATGGAAACCCTTTGCACCCATCCGATCCGATACGTGGCCGACCATACCGGATTGAAGCCTTATCTCATCCGGACGTGGGAGGAGCGGTATGGCGTTGTGCGTCCCCACCGCACCAGCGGCAACCGGCGGCTCTATTCGGATGACGATATCCGGCGGCTCAAATTGCTCAAACAGGCCGTTGATTGCGGCCACAACATATCCACGGTTGCGGAGCTGGATGATAAGGAGCTGATAGCCCTTGTGAAACGCGCCGCGCAGGACCGCTCCCGCCAGGCCCGGCAAGGCCCATCCGAACCCAGCGGATCACAGCCCCCCTCGCCAACCTCAGCCTGGCCGACCATCGAGCGCGCCCTGAACAGCATCGTTCAACTGGATGCGCCGGCGCTCGAAACCGTCCTGAGCGAAGCCGCCGTGGATCTGCCACGGCAGACGTTTGTGGTCGATATCGTTGTGCCTTTATTTGCGAGGATCGGAGATTTGTGGCGCACCGGCAAGCTGAAAACGGTCAGTGAGCACATGGCGTCGGTGACCGTACGGTCGATCCTCTGGGATATGCTGCGAACCGTGGAAAACGCCCAAGATGCCCCCCGTATCGTGGTGGCCACGCCCGCAGGGCACCGGCACGAAATCGGGGCGCTGACATCGGCGCTTGCGGCGGCGGAGTCCGGCTGGACCCCCCTTTACTTCGGCCCCAACCTTCCATCCGACGAGATCGCCTACGCCGTCAAAAAGTGCAACGCCAGGGCCCTGTCCTTGAGCCTCTGTCACAGTCTAAACGCAAGCCGGTTGTCTGTCGAGCTGGGTAAAATACGCCGCGCGGCGGGATCCGACCTCCCCATTTTCGTGGGCGGCCCCGGTGTGGCGGCCGCCGGAGCGGCATTGGAGAGGATTGCAGCGATGGTGTGCGACGACCTTCAAACCTTCCGCGATCGCCTTGAAATGCTGACCTGATGGGCGGGATTATTCCGACCGGCAACGCGTCCGGCTGCCGGTCGCCCGGGGGTTAGGAACCTGATTTGACCCCGTGAACCTCACGAAAGGCATTCCATTCATCCGTACTGATGATGCCGTCCTTGTCGGCATCGATCATGTCGAAACCTTTGCGCAGCTGTTCCTGATGCCTGGAACTGTATTCATCGAAGGTCAACTGGTTGTCCTGATTGGCATCCAGCTGGTCCATTTGCCATCCCGATGTCATACCGCCATAACCGTGATAGTGATGCCCGGCGATGGCTGCGGTGGTTGCAATCAGCGATAGACTGAACAGAGATATAATAAAAATTTTAGGGTCCATTATGGTCATCCCTTCTCATCAGCAGAGCCGATGTTTTATATTATGTTCAAATCATGTTTAGATAATAGAAATCCTGACCTGTTTGTCAATGGCAGGGGATTTTCCCAATTGGGAAGCGGTGGGATACGGCAACGGCCGGGCACCGCTGAAACGCCATCACGCAAGAGGCCTCAGGCAGGGCGGGAAGCGCCCGGGGAGAACGTTCCTTGTCGTTGCGCCCAACTAATTAGCCAACTTGTCCAGGGCCTGTTTCAACGCCAGCATGCCGCTGCGAATTTGGTCCCGGTCCGGAGCCGGGTCCCGGAACCACGTCCAGAGCCCCTTCGGCTCAGGGGCCTGGTCGGAAGCGATCAGCTTCCGAAGGACGATCCGGCGGTGGCCACTGTAGATGCAAAGCGATGGAATGCGAGGAAAGAGGGGTGCCGTCTTAACCCGCGTGATGGATTCTTTCGCCAGAAAATAGCGGTCCACAGGTGTTCCCACGGAAACCCCCTCCGGGGTGATGTCGACGCAATAGCCTTCCCGGCTGCGTTTGGCCATGAAATAGACCAGGCCGATCCAGGTCGGGAGGAGCAGCAAGGCCAACAGGCCCGCGACTTCCAGCGCAAGAGCGATGAAGAAAACCCCCGCTTCGATGCCGAGCTTGAGCATCGAGGGCGCTTGCAGGCTCGCCGTGGCCACACGCTCGATAATTCCCGGCGCCCAGACCTGAATCCCCCGGACAAAAAAGAGCACCTGGAGACCGACAATCAAAAAGACGCCCATGCGGGCGTAACGTCGGCGGGCAAAGAAAAAAGTCTGCCCGCGGAGGGATTCTTTCCATCTGGGACCACGGAAAGCGGAAAGGATATAATAGCGGATCCCCTCGAAGAGCGAATACATGACCGGGACCACCACCAGGGTCAACACGGTCGCAAAGCAGATGCCGAAAATGATCACCACCCCCAGCCCCTCCCACAACTCATCGGTGATGGTCAGGGTCAGAATGCCGCCCACCGTGGAGACGGTGGTGGAGATGATCGGCCGCAGGCGCTGCTGGCCGCCGGCCACGATGGCATCGAACATGTTCAGGCCGCCCTTGCGCATGCGGTTGATGCAATCCACGAGAACGATGGAGTCGTTGACCACGATCCCGCTCAACCCCACCAGGCCGATGAAACTCATGATGGAAAAATTATTGCCGGTGACATACAGGCCGACCATGGCGCCCACGATGGACAGGGGCAGGGCCGTCAGGATGGCAAACGGCTGGGCAAGGGAGTTGAACTGGGAAACCAGCAGGGTAAAAATCAATAGGGCGGCGACGATATAGGCCAGACGCAGGGATTCGAAGGACTCGGCGGTCTCCTCGAATTCGCCGGAATAATCGAAGGTATACCCCGGCGGCAATTCCAGATCGTCCAGTTGGCGCATCAGCTCCTGGGTGATCTCCACGGCGGAGCGCCCCCGATTGTTGGCCGATATCCGGACGATACGGCGCCGGTCCGAATGCCGGATGCTGTTGAGCCCTTCGTCTTGGTAATAGCCGGCAATGGTCGTCAGGGGCACCAGGCGGCCCGAATCGGACCGCACCTTGACCTTTTCCAACATGCGCGGACTGGTGCGGCACTCCGGGGCAAAGCGCAGCTTGAGGTCGTATTCCTTGGAGACATCCAGTTCGTCACGGTATTCGCGGATTTCCAGGCCTGCAGTGGCCCCCCGCAGGATCGTCGCCACGGACTCCAGCGGGATGCCCATGGCCGCCGCCCGCTTGCGGTCGATTTCCACCCGCAGTTCCGGCGCCGCATCGCTGAAATCGTCCTTGATGTCCACGACGCCCTCGATCCCTTCCATCACGGCCCTGACCCGGGCCGTTATACTGCGCAACACATGGATTTCAGGACCGACGATTTTCAGCAGAATGGGAGCGGCCGTGGGCGGTCCCCACTGGAGGGCCCGGAAACGGATATCCGCCCCGGGAATCGCCTGGAGAAAAGGCCGGATGCGCTCCTGGATTTCACGATGGGAGGCCCGCGCAAACTCTTTGCCATCTTTGAGCTCAACCGTAATCTCGGCGAAATTGCTGATGGTGCCGGTTCCGAAGGAATATTCGTAGGCGCTCTGGCCCCGCTGGCCCACCGTGGACACCACCTGGACCAACTCCGTCACATGGTCGTCCACAATGCTTTCAACCTCGCGGGCCACGGCATCGGTAATCGCCACTTCGGTTCCCCGCGGCGTTTCCACGGTGATGTAGATATAATCGAAATCGACATCCGGGAACATTTCGATCTTGACCAGCCCCCCGGCCACCAGACCGAGGGCACTCCCCAGACAGAGGAAAATCATGACAATCACGAGGAAGCGGTGGTTCAGCGCCCAGGAGACCCCGCGCACATAAATCCGTTTCAGCTGACGGAGATCTTCTTCCGGCCGCACGATGCGGCCGTCCTTGCGGGAGCGCTTCATGATCATGCTCAGGATCAGGGGGTTGGCCACCAGGGCCACCACCAGGGAGGCACAGAGGGCAATGGAAACCGTCTTGGGAAGAAACCCCATGTATTCGCCGGTGACCCCTGTCATGAGCAGCATGGGCAGAAAGGCCGCCATGGTGGTCAGGGTGGCGGAAATCACCGGCATGGCGATCTCCGAGGTACCCTCGATAACGGCCGTCACGCGATCTTTGCCCAACTGGTAATGGTGGTAGACGTTCTCCACCACGATAATGGCATTGTCCACGATCATGCCGATGCACAACACCAGGGAAAAGCGCACCATGTCGTTGTTGGACATGCCGAAGACTTTCAGGAACACGAAGGAAAGCATGAGCGACAGGGGGATCGACAGGGCCGTGATCATGGCATTGCGCAGGCCCATGGCGAAATAGAGCACGATGACGACGATGATCAGGCCAAATACCGCCGAGTTGTTCATCTGGTCGAAGCCCTGTTTGATATACTTGGCCTTCTCGGCGGTGACAGTGGCATGGACTCCGGCCGGAAAAGTTTTTTGCAAGTCTTCCAATTTGGCCTGGACCTTGCGAGAGGTCTCCAGGATATTGGCCCCGGCGCGTTTCTTGATGGCGATGGAGGCGGAGGCCACGCCATTCACCCGGGAGTAAGTCATATCCTCGGAATGGCCGTCGACCACCCGGGCCACATCTTTTAAAAAAACCACCCGGTCCCCATCGCGAATCAGGGGAACCTTGTTGTAGTCGTCGACGTTTTTGATCTCGGTGAGTGTCCGCAGGAGCAGGCGGCGGCCCTCGACATTTACTTGTCCGCCGGGAATGTTGATGTCCGAGCGTTTGACCGCCTGAAAGACATCCAGGAGCGTCAGCCCGTACTGGCTCAGACGGTCCGGATCGAGGTAGATCTGGATCTCGCGGATCAACCCGCCGGCCACTTCGGCGGCCAGGATCTCCGGCATCAGCTCGATCTCGTCGGCCACGTCTTCGGTAAGCCGGCGCAGTTGTACCGGGTCGATGTCACCCACCACCGAGGCGATCATGATGGGAATGTCGGAAAAGCTGACCTCGTTGACCTCCGGGTCTTCAGCCTCTTCAGGGAGATCCTTGCGGGCATCGGTGACTTTCTCCCGCACCTTCTGGAGGGAGCGCTCCAGGTCGGCCTCGGCTTCGAAATCGATAACGACCACGGAAACCCCTTCAGCCGAATTCGAGCGCATTTCATCCACATCTTTTAAATCGCTCAGGGCTTCTTCGATGGGGTTGGTGACCAGGCTTTCGATCTCGCTGGGGGAGGCTCCGGGATACAGGGTGACGACGATGGCCACCGGCGCGGAAATTTCCGGTTCGCCCTCCTTGGGCAGCGACTGATAGGCAAATGTTCCGGCGATGACAGGCAGAACAATCACAAGGAGCGCAAAAATCAGCCACCGGTTAAGGATATAATGAAAAATTTTCAAGACGCAACCACCGTAGAATATGCTTTAGCGCCAACAGTTCGCCTGCGCCGTTTTCTGCCCGGAATCTCCTTCTAAAGGCTGTCCGCAACCACCACCGGATCGCCCTCCTTGAGATACTGCCCCCCGGTCGTGACCAGCCGATCCCCCTCCGTGATGCCCGCCAGTATCATGACGGAAGAGCCATCGACCCGGCCCAGTTTCACCTCCCGGACGGCCGCCTGGCCGGCATCCGTCACGACAAAGACTTCTTTGCGGTTCTCGCGAAACAGGACACATCCCTGGGGAATCAGGATAGCGTCCCGGATCCGGTCGACGGTGATTTTGACGGTAGCCGTCAGGCCGGCCTTGAGGAGCAAATCCGGATTGGCCACGAGGATCTCGACTTCAAAGGTATTGGTCTGGGAATCGGCCTTGACCCCGATGCGGTCCACCTGGCCGGGGAATGTCCGATCCGGAAAGGCTTCGATCAGAACCGAAACGATATCGTCATGATCCAGATGAACGTAGTCCTGCTCATTGACATGAAGTTTCACGCGCATGGACATCATGTCGGCAATGGCCATCACCGGATCGCCGATATTGATATGTTGTCCCGCCTCCACCAGCCTACGGGCCACAAGACTGTCAAAGGGCGCATTGATTTCTGTTTTCGCAAGACGCCTCTGGTTGATATCCACCACGGCTTCAGCTTGCGATACCGCAGCCTGGGCGGCTTTGTAGTCGGCCTCGATTTTATCGAAATATTCCTGGGTGATCACTTTTTCGGGCAGCAGCTGTCCGGCCCGGAAGTGGGAATTTTTGGCGGCCGTATAGCGGGCCCGGGCGGCCGCCAAATTGGCACGGGATTCGTTCAGGGCCAGCCGGTAATCCGTGGGGTCGAGCGCCACAAGCGTCGTTCCGGCTGCCGCCGCATCGCCCGTATCCGCGCTGTAGGTTTCGACGATGCCGGACACTTCCGAAGACAGAACCACTTCACGGTTGGGAAACAGCCGCCCCACCGAACTGACCACCACCGGCAGATCGCGCCGGGCAACCACCATGGTTTTGACCGTACGAGGCGTCGCATGGGTGCGGGTCTCTTCCTTCGGGGGGCTGCATCCGGTCATTACAAGCACACCGGCCAGCACGCCCATCGTGAGCACCTTCATTTTCATGGGATAATCAGGCCTCCTGCTGCTGTGTATTGGAACGGCATCGATTTTCGCAAACCAAGAGGATTTCAACTTGAACACGGAACACTGAAAAAATGCTGACAACGGGATTGTCAGCATCGTTTCCCGCCACGAGACGGCAGTGACGGTCGGAATGGTAATATTCCTTATCAAATAACCTAAATGCTCTTCCGGAGCAAGGGCGTCGAAACCACCTGCCAACGATCCCCTCCCGGATTTGGCGATGCAAACATACAAAGGACGCCGCACAACGGGTAAAACGCGCTGTTTCGGCGTTGGAAACAGGGAAGGCCGCAAAAAAGGCAGCATTTGCTTTCCGATATGGCACGCTCATTGCGAAAACAAACGAATAAATTGGGTCCTATTGACACACAATTTACCCGATAACGTATCGTTATCATGCAATGAATAGGATCTCTGGACAGGATGTTTGCCGCCTGAAAGCGTCAATCATTTTGACGCTACGGCTACAATTTCGTCTACTTGATAGTCATCGCATGTGGAATGTCACCTGCCAACGCATGATAAGGATCGCAATCAAAAGATGGCCCTGATGAAGCAACTAGAAGAAATCGCTCGGGAAGATTTCCAGAAAAGCCCTTATTGGATGTTCTACTCCGGACACAACGGTGAATTTGATGTCGCGACGACCCTGATTTCCCAGGATCATCCCGCCTTCCACAAGCGAGCACCCCGTTTGATCAGCACCCGCTACGTATTAAACAATGGCCGCCTACTGGAGGGTTTCCTCCATGAAAAAGCCCCTCACTTTTACCGGCACACCCTCTTTGTGAGAAATACGGGCTTTGAGACCTGGTTCGGCTTTTTGCCGCCGTCCCGGGATTATATTCGCTGCATTTATGACATGCTCAATCTTGCCAAAGACGATGTATTTCCCATCCGGTGGGAATCATTCGGGAAGGAATATTCCGGTACCATCAATGGGTTTGGCTACTTGAGCAATGGGGTTAATACGGAAATCAGGTAAACCGCCTCGCCCCCGGGTTTGTAATCGCAAGGCAGCCCCCCCGGCACAGCCAGCACTGACTATGACCTATCTCAAAAGAAATCTAAGTGCCCCTGGCGGCGTTTCCAGCGTTGCTGGATACCACATCGTTTGAATCAAATAGCGGGGCTCAAAATGCTCACATACGGCGTGTATGCTCCGCTTTTTCACCGTCTCGCGTCTTGCCAGGAACCCTCATCTTTATTTTGAGATAGGTTATAGCCCACCCCTTTTCAGGAAGTCGTCAAAACCCGTCACCATGCCCGGAAAATTTCTTCAGCACGCCGGCCTTCTGCATGGCCGCCTTGAAGTGGGCTTGAAACGTCTTGTCGGTCAGGCTGGGCACCTTGTCCTGCAATTGAACCAGGGAGATCCGGTTGATGATTTCCTTGCGGCTGGTCGCAACCGTTACGATCCGGCCCTTGCGAATATCATCATAGGCCATATGGGATACAATGATACCCATACCCAAATCGTGCTTGATGCAGGCAATCACAGCCTGGAGACTGTCCACCGTCATGACAATCTTCGGATGGAGGGCTACTTTGCGGAAGTGGTGCCGGAACCAGCTGCGCAGCGCCATCGCATCAGGCTGATAGGATATAAACTCACCCGCAATGAGACGTTTGAAAGAGAAATCATTTCCCAGGGCGGATTCGCAGTAGTTCTTCGAACACGCCAGGACGACTTCTTCATCGATAATCGGTTCGATGCTGTAGATGCCAAGGTCGCCGTGGACCCTGCTTTGGGTCAAAAACACATCCACCAGGGCAAAATCCAGAGTGCCACGCCTCACCATGGACAAAAGCACCGAGGGATCGCCCAGCGTCAGGGAAAAAGTAACTTCAGGATATTTTTTCCGAAACGATGAAAAAATTCCCGGAAAAAAGGCTTTGCCAAATTCCGTCGGGGCCCCCACCCGCAATTGCCCTGACGGTTTGGTTCGGGCCTGGTTAATGGTTCGGAGACCCGCCTCAAGGTCATGTAAAAACGGATTGACGATCGCAAACAATCGATCCGCCTCGCCGGTGGGCACCAACTTCTTGTGCAGCCGCGTAAAAAGGGGGGTCTTGATTTCGACCTCCAGTTTTTTGAGCTGCTGACTAATCGCGGACGGTGTAATATTGGCCTGCCTTGCAGCAGCAACAACACTCCGCGTGGTATAGATGTCGTAGAAAATTTTCAGGCGATTGATATCTGGAAGCATTAGATAAACTTAACTTAAAATTTATTTTGTTTAAATTTACTAATACATCTTCCTGACATATAGTTCAAGCCAAGACATAAAGACCTCGCAGCGATCAACCGACGAACCAATAGGGGACAAACCATGGCTATGGATCAATCTTCATGGCGAAACAAAATGGCCTTTCTGTTCACTCCGGAAGATTCTTTTACCACCTCCGAGCAACAACGGGCCGCTCTTCTCTATCCGGCTTCCAAGCCGAATGTCTTTGGCCTTTTTAAATCGGTTTTCTGGATGGTCAATGCCATCGCCGCCGCTTTGCTGTTCGCCACCCACCTTTGATCTCTCCTTGATGTCAAGGTCTTCGCCTCCCGAGAGATATCGGCAGCCATAGCTCTTGACATCAACATATCCGGGCCCACCTTAGCGGCAGGACGGCCGCACGCCGCAACCACTGGGTATTATGGAGAGTCATCAAGACCATCGGCCGTGTCGGTCGTGCCCGCATTGCCGATATCGGAATGCCGATCAACACGTTCATCATTCCGGAAGTCCTGCGGCACAAAAAAACGCTTTAGATCATTGCTATTGGTGAAAAGCGCTGCTCATCAGGCGTGCTGTGGCGGCGTCCATCAACCGGCGGAAACAGAAGGAGGCCCCAACCATGAGAGTATTGATTGTATACTATTCGACCTACGGCCACGTTCACACCATGGCCGAAGCCATCGCGGAAGGCGTCGGCCGGATTGACGGCGCCGAGGCGGTTTTACGACGGGTGCCCGAAACCCTTCCCCCCGATGTGATCGAAAAGATGGGGGCTGTCGAGGCGCAGAAATCCCAGGCGCATGTCCCGGTTTGCACCGTGGACGAATTGGCAACGGCCGATGCGGTCATCTTCGGTACCCCGACCCGCTTCGGCAACATGTGCGGGCAGATGCGCCAGTTCCTGGATGCCACGGGGCAATTGTGGGCGCAAGGGGCCCTGGTGGGCAAAGTCGGCAGCGTCTTTACGAGCACGGCCACCCAGCACGGGGGCCAGGAATCCACCATCCTGTCCTTTCACATTTCACTCCTGCACCATGGTTTCGTTGTTGTCGGCCTGCCCTACACGTTTCAAGGGCAGATGCGAACCGACGAAATTACCGGCGGATCACCTTATGGGGCGTCCACCATTGCCGGAGGCTCCGGGGAACGAACGCCCAGTGCAAACGAACTGGAGGCCGCTCGTTTTCAGGGACGGCATGTGGCCGAAATTGCCGCCCGCCTGAAGGCGTAATCCGGCATGGGGCCCTCGCGCAAGTTAGCCGTTCGTAGCGGCTGGGGCATCGACGACAACAGGCCCGCCGGCAACGAAAGGCCGGCCAGATTTTCCAGATCGTAAAAAAGAAAGGATTCTTCCGATGAAATATGCTGTTGCGACAATCCTGATACTGGCCATGGCAGCCCCGGCGGGCGCCGGCGGCATGGCCGTTACCTACCAAGTCGAGGGGGCTTCTTATGAGGGCTACTATGTAAGCCCGTCAGCCGATGCCCCTCTGGTGCTGCTGATCCATGACTGGGACGGCTTGACCGACTACGAAGTCAAACGTGCCAACATGCTGGCGGCCAAAGGGTATGCCGTGTTTGCCGCCGATCTGTTCGGGGCCGGCGTGCGGCCCACCGAAGTCAAGGACAAGCGCCAGCACACCGGCGAGCTTTACAAAGACCGCGCCAAAATGCGGTCCCTTATAAAAGGCGCCCTGGACGCGGCCAATGCTAAGGGTGCCAATACCGCCAGCGCCGTTGTCATGGGGTACTGCTTCGGTGGCGCGGCGGTCCTTGAATTTGCCAGGTCCGGTGCCGACCTGAAAGGCTTCGTCTCCTTTCACGGCGGCCTCAAGACACCGGAAGGCCAAAGCTACGCCGATACGCAAGGGAAGGTGCTGATCCTGCACGGCACAGCCGACAAGAACATCACCATGGACCAGTTTGCCGCCCTGGCCAACGCGCTGGAACAACACGGTGTGGCGCACGAAATGATCACCTACGGCGGAGCGCCCCATGCTTTCACCGTCTTCGGCTCCGAACGCTACCGCAAGGATGCGGATGAAAAATCGTGGCAGCGCTTTCTATTTTTTCTTGAAGATACGCTGAAATAAGGCGGCTCTGAAAAACGTTCAAGATCAAGGCGTGCAAGGCCTGAGGAGTGCGGCGTACACCAGGTACGCCACAACGACGAAGGCCGCCGCAGAACGCCGATATTAAGCATTTTGCAAAGCCGCCTCAGCTGCGCCGGAACTGGACCAGCACCACGCCGCAAATCACCAGCAGCATGCCCGAAAAAAAGAGCAGCCCCAAATCCTGCTGGCGGTCCAACCAGCCCATCCCCACCAGGAAAGCGGTGATCAGGGCCGTTGTGGGCGGTTGGGCATTGGTGCAGACGGCCACCTCCACCGGCCCCAGATCGTGCAGCAGGACGTTCCAGAGCAGCATCATGATGACACTGGTGAATACCGCCAGCCAGGCCAGAGAAAGCCAGGCCGCCGCCGAAATAGCGGTAAAATCCATTGCGACCAGACCCGGCCCGGCAAGGGGCAGCATCATCAAGGCGCCGATAATCAGACTCCAGGCCGTCACCGCCCGGGGGTCATGTTTCTGGCAGGCGCGCCGCGCGGCCACTGTATAAATCACCCAACTCAAAACGGCGCCTAAAATCCAGAAATCACCTGTCCGGATACGGCGAAAGGTCTCGCCGCTTTCCCATGGACGCAAGATAACGATGACGCCGACCAGGGCCAGCCCCACGCCGAAAATCTTCGGCAGGGGCGGCATGCGCCTTTTCAGCAGGCTGTCCAGGAGAAGGACGCCCAGCGGTGTCAGGGCATACAGCAGGGCCGGATGACTGGGAACCGTATATTGCAGCCCCTTGATGAAGCAATACTGGTTGAACAGCACCAGCAGGAACCCGAACCAGCAAAGCTGCCCCCATTCCTTCAGATTAAACCGCGGTGGGGGAATAAAGGAACCGGTCAACAGCAAAAAGATCACGGCCGCCCCGGCCGCCCGCAGAAACGTCAAAACTTCGGGATTGTCAAAACCGATCGCTGCGGCCTTGCCGAAAAGATAGGTGGCCGACGCACACCCCACGTGCAGGGCCATCAGGCCATAGAGCAGCCCCCGGGGCAACGTTTCGTCAGCGATTTGGGGTGATCGATGGGACAAAGGATATTTCCTGAATCAAGTCTGGTCCGAATCCGGATATTTCACGCGTTCGTGATGTCCATTGGACGGCATCAGGGGCGCCGCTGTACTTCTGCTACCGCAAGCCCCTGATAACGCGGCCAATGGGCATCTCGGGCGCGCCCGTAGGGTAAAAATTATTCATAAAATGTTCGGGCTAACCGGCGGGTCGCAGAAATGCGTTGACACCCGGCTACGCCTCCGCGCGATCCCTTACCATGAGAATAACAGCAAGAATGATCAATCCGCTCCCCACATAGCCCGCCGGTGAAAAGAATTCGCCCCACCAGAAGAAGGCCACCACACCGGCGACCACCGGCTCCAGGGTCGCCGCAATGGCAGCGCGGCCGGCCTCGAGATATTTCAGGGCGGCATAGTGGCAATGGTAGGCCGTGAAGGTGCATAGCACGGCCAGGCTTGCCAGGGCCAGCCAGGCCGTCCAGGATTTCTCGGAAAATTCAAGCCAGGGTATCAGGCATAACGCCCCCATGGGGAGGATATAAAAAAAGACAGTGGCCGCCGAATATTTACCGCCGAAGTACTTGCCGAAAATATAGTAGAGGGAGTAGCAAAAACCGGCCACCAGGCCGTAGAAAATCGCAGTGGCCACTTGATCGGAATCCCCCCCGATCACATCGCCGGAGCCCAGGGATACCAGAGCCACACCGGCCAGTGTCGCCACCAGGGCCGTCATCTTGACCGTTGTCATCTTTTCCCGGAAGAAAAAAATAGCCATCAAGGCCACCCAGGCAGGCGCCGTATACAACAAGACGGACGCCAGGGCCGCACCGCCCTTCTGGACCGCCAACTGATAGGAACCGTAAAAAAGGAAAACACCGGTCAGGCTGAACAGCAGCAACACCGGCAGGTGGGCGACCGCCACTCGGACCTGGCGCTGCCAGATCGCCTGGGCGCCGAAACACAGCCAAGCCAGGACCGCCCGCCAGAACGCCACTTCCAGGGGAGCGACACCTTCCTGAAAGGCCAGTTTGGCAAAGGGGCCGATCAACCCCCAAAGGGCGGCGGCGGAAAGAATGTACACGTAGCCTTTCATTCCCTGATCTCCATCCGGATTGATTCATGGCGTCCATTTCTGGACAGGGGTGCGTTGCGGCCGCCCCGGTTGACAGTCAGCCGGGCCGCCCTTAGGTTGATCGCAGAAGCACAGGGGGCCGACCGCCCTTTGGGCGACCAGCCCGATAAATACGAACGCCGCTCCTCTTAGCATATCTTCCAAAGCGAGGCCAACACCATGCGAACTGCCAAACCGGGAAAACATATCATCGATTTAGCCCTGCTGAACCGGCTCAATGCCGAAGGCTGCCCCGCCTGCGGCCACAAGTTCACCCTGGGCGATCCGGTCGTGGAAGCCTGCGGCGCCTGGGAAGGCGGGCCGCGGCTGATCCATGAATCCGAAGCCATCTTCGACCGTGCAACCGCATCATATATTGAAAAACGCTGCTATGCCGCCAGGCGGGAACGCATTGTCTGATCCAAGGTCAAAAGCAGGGAGGGGACCCCATGGCGTCCCCCATCTTAAGTGGTAAATACCGCCAACAGCCCCTTGCGGGCATTCACGTTCTGGATCGTCACTTCAAGGACTTCCTCCGGTTTGAAGGACCGGCCGGTGATCAACGGCAGGTCGCACTCCACCATAAACGCCGTTAGCAGGACCTGATAGCTGTTGCGCCGCCGCTGGAGAACGACAGCTTCGGTTTTCTCTCCCACCAGGCCTTCCAGATAACGCAACAACCAGTAATGATGGCGGTGATGCTGGACCCGGGAAACCGCCGCCATGGGCTGCTCGAGCTGAACCATCAGGTTGTTGATATCCTCCGCCGTATAAGGGTCTTCCAGCCCCAGAACGGCACGGATCTGACGCTGGGCAATCAGATCGAAGTATTTCCGGATCGGGCTGGTGGCGGTAAGGTAGGCATCCAGGCCGAGACCGGAATGTTTTTCCGCCTTGGTGTCCAGAACAAAACGGTTCAGTCGCCGCCGTTGCATCCAGTTCTGGAAGAGGCTCCCCTCATTGCGTTTATAGAGACGCTCCTTGGGTTCCGGCTGGGAACGAAAAATGGCCGGCATGCCGTTGTCCCGCAGGAATCGGGCCATGATCCAGTTGGCCATGATCATGAATTCGGACACCAGCAGGCGGGCAGGACTTTCGCGATTCAAACGGCTGAGATTGACCGCGCCATTCTCATCGAGCCATACGTTCACGTCCGGCAGGGTAATCTGAACAGCCCCCTGGTCCAACCGAAAATCGCGAAATTTCTCGGCCACATGACGCAGGTTGACAATATCCGTTTCGTCATCGGCCGACAGGTTGACATCGTAATAGGTCCGCTGGTGGCGCACGCGGATGACACTGGCGCAGATGTCGTAAGACTGGATCACACCAAACGGGCTGACTTTGATAAAGGTCGAAATCGCCGGCCGTATCTCGCCGGCTTTGAGGCTACAGACCCCTTCCGCCAGGACAGGCGGCAGCATGGGAATACGATGGTCCGGCATGTAAATCGAACTCCCCCGGGACAAGGCCTCGCGATCGATGGCATCGCCTTTCCGGACATGGTGGGCCACGTCCACGATATGCACGCCGATGAGATAGCTATCCCCCAGATCCTGAATGCTCAGGGCGTCGTCGTAATCCAGGGTGGCCTGCCCATCGATGGTCATCAGGGGCAGATCGGTCAGGTCGCGCCGGGGGCCGCCGGCATCAAACAGGCGGGAGCGGGCCGCAACCCGATCCGCCTGGGCCAGTTCATCCGAGGCAAACGCGTCGGCAATGCCTTCGCGCACCAGTTCGATATTTTCGTCCCGGTCCATGATGCCCAACTGCACCAACTGCGCAAAGACATCATCCGGCCGATCGATACCGGCACCAGCGGCAATGGCGCGGCCAATGTCATGGGTCGGGCTGTCTTTTCCGAAAATACAATAGGATTTCAGAATGGCGGCGAATTCTTTGGCGTTGCTGCCGTTATTGGCGGCAGTCCGGGCCGCGGGGTCGGCCAGGGACCGACGCAGCCAGTCGCCGCCCTCCTGGATCAGCTTCCGGCGGCGGGCCGCCTCTTTTTCGCGGGCCAGCAGCTGTTCGACATGCGCCTCCGAATGGGGGAAAAATTCATCGTTTTTGAATTTGAAGTAGCGCCGGTTGTCGAAAAAAGCCCGGATCACAGCCGATTCATGGTCACTGGTGCTGTTTTCCGGGAAGCAAAAGGCGGTCATGGTTCCCAGGTCGATCCACTCCTGTTCCGTGTTGAGAACCTCCCAAAGCTCGCGAATATCGATTTCACGGGTCAAGGCATTGCGCCGGAGCGCCAGATGCTTGAGCATATCGACGATCCGGTCACGCCCCAGCGCCAGATCGAGCCGGGACGCACTCCGGTGGGAAAGACGGCTGGGCGAAATGCTGACCTCGCGGGCATTCTCGGTCAGCAGCCGCAGCCGCTGCTTTTTAACATCGAGGATCACAGCGCAGAGAATGCGCTGTTTATCGATATATTCGACGACAAAACCGGATTCCATAACCTTGCAAAATATCAATCCGCTGCTTCAAAGTCAATCCGCGATACCAACAGGGAGATAAATACTTTTATTGATTTCATGGGGTTTCCAAAGGATACCCCCCTTCCGGCCAGGGCCGCCGCCCGGCAGCCCTGGCCCGTAAATTGACCCCGGGCGCAAACAGTCTTAATCTAGTGATTCTGCACGCCGATAACCCCATTCTCAGGACAGTCCGATCTTAAAGGAATATGGTATCTTGAAGCCCCTGGATCTGATCAAACCCACCTTCATCGAAAACCGCACCCGCATCCTCATCGGCCTGATCAGCCTGATTATCGTCGATTTCCTGCAGCTGCTCATCCCCCGCATCATCAAAACCGCGGTAGACGAACTGGCCCTTTATGAGGCGTCGTGGTCTGGACTGCTGCGGCAGGCGCTTCTCATCGTGGTGGTGGGCCTCTTTATCGGGGGCTTTCGCTATGTGTGGCGACGCTGCCTCCTGGGCACGTCCCGGCGTGTGGAGGAAGCCCTGCGCAACCGCCTGTTTCGTCACCTGCAGACCCTCTCCGCCCGATTTTTCGACACTGCCTCCACCGGGGATCTCATGGCCCATGCCACCAACGATATCAACCAGGTGCGGATGGCCACCGGCATGGGCCTGGTGGCATTCAACGATGCCATCGTGCTGGGGGCGGCCGCCATTGGCTTCATGCTTTACATCAATGTGCAGCTGACCCTGCTGGTTCTCATCCCGGCGCCGCTGATCGTCCTGGGAACCCGTTTCTTCAGCCGTCAGATGCACGCCCGCTACCAGACCGTCCAACGCACCTTTGCCGAATTGACCGAAGTGGTCCGCGAACGGCTGGCCGGCATACGGGTGATCAAGGCTTATAATTGGCAAACGGCATCGGCCGACGCCGTGCGAACCGCTTCCGGAAACTACGTCCGGGAAAACATCGCCCTGGTGCGTGTTACCGGGGCCTTCATGCCCATGATGGTGCTGCTCACCCAATTGAGCATGGTTGTCGTGGTCGGAATAGGCGGACGCCAGGCCATCCTGCAGGAAATCACACCCGGTGACTTCGTGGCTTTTATCAGCTACCTGGGGCTGCTGACCTGGCCCATGATGGCCATGGGGTGGGTGACCAACCTGATCCAGCGCGGCAAGGCCTCCCTGGAGCGCCTGAACACGATTCTGGAAACCAGGCCCCTTGTCGCCAACCGGCCGGAAGCCAGCGCAAGCATTGCCCCCCCCTGCCGCCTCACCTTCCAGGGCGTGTCCTTTGCCTACGACAGCATGGCCCACGGGGCCGTTCAACCCGCCTTGCGGGACATCGACCTGACCGTATCGCCGGGGGAAACGGTGGGCATCGTGGGGCCACCCGGCGCTGGCAAGACAACCCTGCTGAACCTGATCCCCCGCCTGTACGACCCCGATGCGGGCCGGATCTCGGTCAACGGCACGGACCTGCGCGCCATGCAGCTGCAGACCCTGCGCGCCCTGGTCACCATCGTTCCCCAGGAACCCTTCCTGTTTGCCGGCACCATTCGGGACAACATCACCCTGGGCCGCACCGTGAAGACCGGCCATCTGGACGATGTCCTGGCCAAGGCCGCCCTGAGCCGCACCGTGAGCGCTTTTCCCCGCGGGCTGGACACCCTGGTGGGCGAAAAAGGCGTCGTCCTTTCCGGAGGCCAGAAGCAGCGCATCGCCCTGGCCCGGGCCCTGCTGGAAGACACGCCGCTTCTGCTCCTGGACGACCCCATCAGCCAGGTGGACATGGCCACCGGCCGCCGGTTGATCCGCACGCTGGAGGGGCTCCGGGGAAACCGGGCCCTGATCGTCGTCTCCCACCGGCTTTCAGCCCTGCGCCGGGCCGATCGGATCATCGTGCTCCAGCGCGGCCGCATCACCGCCGCCGGGGATCATGACCGTCTGATGGCGGACGGCGGCTATTATGCGGAAACCGTTCAGATGCAGGCCATAACGGAGGCCCTCGATGCAGCATGATATCGGCTATTTCGAAGAGGGGCAGCTGGACAAGCGGCGGGATCTGCGTCTGCTCGGCCGCCTGCTGCCCTTTCTGTCCCCCTACCGGGCCATGCTGACCGCCTCCATCGGCCTGGTCATGCTCATCACCGTCCTGGACCTGACCCTGCCCTATCTCACCAAAATGGCCATCGACCGCTATATCGTGCCGCAGCACACCACAACCGCTACCCGGGAAATCCGCTGGCTGATGCTGACCGATGACAATCCCGCCCTGCCGGCTATCCGGGCGCGGCATCCACAGATGCTGGTCAACCGGAATGGCGGATGGGCCATCACGTACCGCGATCTGGCCCGCCTGACCCCCGAGGAGCAGCGGCAACTGCGCGCCCCCCACTTGAGCGGCCTGGCGTGGATCGCCGCCGCCTACCTGTTGCTGATTTTGATGAACTTCCTATTTAATTTCATCCAGCGCGTGGCCATGGAAAAAGCCGGTCATCGGGTCATGCACGATCTGCGTCTGGCCATCTTCGCGCGCATGCAGGCCCTCTCCATGACGTTCTTCGCCCGCAATCCGGTCGGCCGCCTGGTGACCCGGGTCACCAATGACGTCCAAAACATGCACGAGCTTTTCACCTCGGTGCTCTCCATGCTTTTCAAGGACATCTTCCTCCTGCTGGGCATCGGCATCGTCCTGCTGACCATGAACTGGCGCCTGGCCCTGGCCGCTTTTGCCGTTCTGCCCCTGGTGGCCCTGGCCTCCTGGTGGTTCTCCCGCCGGGTACGCGATGTATTCCGGCTCCTGCGCGTCAAGGTCGCCGAAATCAACACCCTGTTCGCCGAGACCATCGGGGGCATTCGCGTCATCCAGGCCTTTCGGCGGGAGACCGACAACGAAAAACGGTTCCGCGGCCTGAATCACGAAAACTACCGGGCCGGCATGGAACAGATTCATATCCTGGCCATTTTTATGCCCCTGGTGGAAGTACTGGGGGTTGTCACCGTCGCCATCGTCATCCTGTATGGCGGCGACCGCATCCTGTCCGGCGAGATGACCCTGGGTATGCTCGTGGCCTTTATTTCCTATATGCGCATGTTTTTCCGGCCCATACGGGACCTTTCGGAAAAATACAACCTGCTCCAGAATGCCCTGGCTTCGGCGGAACGTATTTTCCTGGTCATGGACAGCCCGGAACGGCAGCCGCGCCCGGACCATCCCGGGCCATCCCACGCGACGTTCAGGGATGAACCGCTGACCCATATCGCTTTTGAAGGCGTTTCGTTCAGCTATATTTCCGGAGAACCGGTCCTGCGGGACATTTCCTTTGAGGTCCAGGCCGGCCGCACCGTGGCCCTGGTGGGCCCCACCGGATCCGGCAAAACCACCCTGACCCAGCTCCTGGGACGCTTCCATCTCCCCGGAGCCGGGATCATCCGCATCAACGGACGCGATATCCGCGCCTGGAATCCGGAGGCCCTGCGCCGCCGCATGGCCGTCGTCATGCAGGACCCCTTCCTGTTCTCCGGCTCGATTCGCGCCAATATCATTCCCGAGGGAGAGGACCTGTCGACCGACACTCTCCGGGAAATTCTGGCCGAGGCCAATTGCCTGGACATCGTCGATCGGCTACCCCAGGGGCTGGACACCCCCTTGAGCGAACGCGGGGCGTCCCTGTCCAGCGGCGAACGTCAGTTGCTGTCCATTGCCCGCGCTTTTGCCCGCCGACCCGACATTATCATCCTGGACGAGGCCACCTCCTACATCGATTCGGAAACCGAAAACCGTATTCAGGAAGCCCTGGGGCGCCTCACCACCGGCCGTACCACCTTCCTGGTGGCCCACCGCCTCTCCACCGTGGTGCAGGCGGATCAGATTCTCGTCCTGCACCACGGGAAAATCATCGAATCCGGTGGTCATGCCGACCTGATGGACCGGCAAGGATTTTACTACCGCCTGCAACGTCTCCAGGGCTAACACCCGCCTCACAAAATTCCGGGGAAGGCAATGCCCATGGCCCCATGATTTGCCCTTGCCAAAAACACACCATAATGCTACAAGATCGAAGTTCTTTTCGAATGGTTGCGCCCGGGGCACCCCGCCCTGGCGCCGCGCTGCATACACCCGACAGCCCTACCTGTTTTTCGAGGTTCATTTGGGGAACCGACGTTTCTTCGTCGGTTTCGTTGTCCGTTTCACCCCATAACTTAACTGAAGGAGGAAAGGATAAATGGCTTACGATGCGGTAAATATGGCAGACTGGCAAATCTCCGAAGCGGCAGAGAAGAACATGCCCACGCCTGATGAGTGGCGCGATAAGCTCGGACTGGAAAAAGAGGAAATGCTCCCCATGGGGCGCCTCGCCAAACTCGACTTCCTGAAAATCATCGATCGCCTGAAAAACAAACCCGACGGGAAATACATCGAAGTGACCGCCATCACGCCGACCCCCCTGGGGGAAGGTAAAAGCACCACCTCCTGCGGGCTCATGGAAGGTCTCGGGAAACGTGGTGTGAATGTCGGCGGCGCCCTGCGGCAGCCCTCCGGCGGCCCCACCATGAACGTCAAGGGTACGGCGGCCGGCGGCGGCAACTCGCTCCTGATCCCCATGACCGAATTCTCCCTGGGCCTCACCGGCGACATCAACGACATCATGAACGCCCACAACCTGGCCATGGTGGCGTTGACCTCCCGCATGCAGCACGAACGCAACTACAATGACGAACAGTTGGACCGCCTGACCAAAATGCGCCGGTTGGACATCGATCCCACCCGCGTCGAAATGGGCTGGATCATCGATTTCTGCGCCCAGGCCCTGCGCAACATCGTCATCGGTCTCGGTGGCCGCTATGACGGCTTTACCATGCAGTCCAAGTTCGGCATCGCCGTGGGTTCCGAATGTATGGCCATTCTGGCCGTGGCCAAAGACCTGGCCGACCTCAAAGAACGCCTGAACAATATCACCGTGGCCTTCGACAAGAGCGGCAAACCGGTCACCACCGGCGACCTCGAAGTCGGCAACGCCATGGCCGCCTTCATGCGCAATACCATCAACCCGACCCTCATGTGCACCGCCGAATACAACCCCTGCATGGTGCACGCCGGCCCGTTTGCCAACATCGCCGTGGGTCAGTCCTCCATCATCGCCGACCGCGTCGGCCTGAAACTGTTCGACTACCATGTCACCGAATCCGGCTTCGCCGCCGACATCGGTTTCGAGAAATTCTGGAACGTGAAGAGCCGCTTCTCCGGCCTGAAACCCCACGTCTCGGTCCTGACCTCCACCATCCGCGCCCTCAAGATGCACGGCGGCGGCCCCAAGGTCGTGGCCGGCAAGCCCATGCCCGACGAGTATACCAAGGAGAACGTGGCACTGGTGGAAAAAGGCTGCGAGAACATGGTCCACATGATTGGCGTCATCCGCAAGGCCGGCATCAATCCGGTGGTCTGCATCAACCGCTTCTACACCGATACGGATGCGGAATGCGCCGTGGTCCGCAAGGCCGCTGAAGCAGCCGGCGCCCGCTGCGCCGAGTCCAAGCACTGGGAAAAAGGCGGCGACGGGGCTCTGGAATTCGCCGATGCCGTCATCGATGCCTGCAACGACGAGAACGACTTCAAATTCCTGTATCCGCTGGAGATGAAGCTGCGCGACCGCGTTGAAACCATTGCCAAGGAAGTCTACGGCGCCGACGGCGTGGATTGGCAGCCCGAAGCTGAGGCCAAAGCCAAGATGCTCGAAGACGATCCCAAATACGCCGACTTCGCCACCATGATGGTGAAATCGCACCTGAGCCTGTCCCACGACCCGACCATCAAGGGTGTGCCCAAGGGCTGGCGCCTGCCGATCCGCGACGTGCTGATCTACTCCGGTGCCAAGTTCCTCTGCCCCTGCGCAGGCACCATCAGCCTGATGCCCGGCACAAGCTCCAACCCGGCCTTCCGCCGCGTGGACGTCGATCCGGAAACCGGCAAGGTTACCGGTCTGTTCTAAATACTAAAACGAACGTCGCATCCGCCCCGGCGGATGCGGCATCGCCCCTATCCGATGGCCCGGAATATTTCCGGGCCATTTTCTTTTGCCCTTGTGCCAATGGTTTGGTATGAAAACGCCGGTCCTCAGGTTGGAATGTAGCGTTTCAGCCAATGATGATAATTTTTTTTCGTTTTAATTGGTTTTAGGTTTTCCCCATTGTCCCGCGCCGAGCATCGGCGGGGCGGACGGGAAAAAGCACGCGGACTGTCTGAACCCGCCGTAGCCAAAGCGAAGGCGGGTGAGTTTCCGCGTGCTCCGGCCGCACCGACGACGCGCAGGGAAGTGCGAAGCACCGCGGGACACGGGCGTCTGAAGCCTGTCACGCCGTTTTCAGGAAAGGCGTGATTGGTTCGTTTTCTTCCACGTGGAAGAAAATGAACAGCAAAAAAAGATTCTCTGAAGATATAAATTGGAAACCGAACATCCCAAAAACCTTATATAAATTTTCAATGCCATGACCAACCGCGTACTGCTCATCAACCCCGCCTACCCCCTTTCGGAAACCCCCTCGCCCCCCCTGGGACTGGCCTATCTGGCCGGCGCCCTGGAGGCGGCCGGGGCGACTGTGGGTATTCTCGACCTGGTGGTTATGCCGAAAACCGCCGACACCATTGCCAAGGCCATCGAAACCTTCCGTCCGGATGCGGTGGGCGTCACCGCCGTCACCATGACCGCCGAAAGCGCCTTCGGGATCATCCGTGAAGTCAAACAGGCCGCGCCTGACGTGCTGACGATGATGGGCGGCCCCCATGCCACCTTCACAACCGCGGGAACCCTGGCGGCCGTACCTGAACTGGATGTCATCGTACGCGGGGAAGGCGAACAGACCCTCCTCGACCTCCTGGCGGAACGTCGCCGGCCCGGTCGCTGGACCACCATCCCGGGACTGGCCTTTCGCAATGGCGCCGGCATTCACGAGACTTCCTGGCGCAAGCCGGTTGACGACCTGAACGACCTGCCGGGGCCGGCCCGCCACGGCCTGCCCCTGGGGCGCTACCGTACCTTGGGCATGCCGGTCAGCGTCACCACCAGCCGGGGTTGCCCCTTTCAATGCGCCTTCTGCGTCGGGCGGCGCATGGTCGGGGCCCGGGTCCGCTATCGCAAGCCACTGCGGGTCGTCGATGAAATCGAAACCCTGGCGGCCCTCGGATTCCGGCAAATCAACGTGGCCGACGATCTTTTTACCGCCAACCCGCGGCACTGCAAGGCCATTTGTGACGACATCATTCGCCGGGGTCTGCATATCCGCTGGTCTTCTTTCGCCCGTGTGGATACGGTCTCGGTGGACCTGCTGACCCGCATGCGTGAAGCCGGATGCCATGCCGTCAGTTTCGGGATGGAGTCCGGCAATCAGGACATCCTGAAACGGGTGCGCAAAAAAATTACCCTGAAACAGGCCGAAACCGCCGTGGCCATGTGCCGTCAGGCCGGTATGGAGGCCCACGCTTCGTTCATCTTGGGCCTGCCCGGGGAAACGCCGGAAACCCTGGATCAGACCATGGCCTTTGCCCGACGTTTGCGGGACCAGGGTTTGTCCTACGGCTTTCACCTCCTGGCCCCTTTTCCGGGGACGGCCATCGGCGACCATCCGGAAGATTTCGACCTGCGGGTCCTGTCGCGGCATTGGCCCGACTATCATGCCAATCGTGCCATTTGTGAAACGCGGGATGTGGACCGGGAGCGGCTGGATGCCATGGCCGTGGACTGGGAAACCCAACTCAAGGACTATCTCGACGACATTGGCCGGCGCATGCAGACCGGGGACGCCCGTGAAGAAGAAATCCAGCAGATCCGCAACATGGAGCGCACCGTCATCCTCCACGAATTGATGATGGCCGGTGCCCTGGAAACGGCCGCACCGTTCAACGGCAACGACGCTTCCTCCGCGGCGGCCATGCAAAGTCTCACCCGTCAGGTCAGCCCCTGCCTGCCGGACTGGTCCGACGACAAAATCCATGACGCCCTAAACCATGCCCGGGACAAGGACGGCTTGCGCCGAACCATCCGGTCGGACGGGCGGACGTCCTGGCACTGGGTGGATTATCTGCCCGAAGCCCAGTGAGGATAAAAGGAGCATCCATGACAGGAGAAGGAAATCCGGCGCTGCAACTGGACCTGCGCCGGCATTGTATCGAAACCGCCATCCGGAAACGCTACGAAAAAGCCCTCAAGGCCTATTTCAAATCCGAAACCAACCGGGACAAGCTGGAAAAAGAAATTCAACTCCTCCTGCAAGCCCTGGAAACGCTTGATTTCCCGTCCCTGCGCAGCACCTATCGCCCACTGGCCGGCGCAAGCACAAGCCAAATCCGGTTATCAATGGATTCTACGGGACGGCTGACAATTCACGTCGACGACCAGCCCCTTCCGGATCTCCCCCAAAAATGAAACGCCGCCGGCAGCCGCACGGCCACCTGCAGCGTTCTATTTTTTATACCCTTATGAAAGCGTCAAGCTGAAAGGGGGGAGGTGTCGCTCAAAAGAATCTATATTTCTCTCAGCTTTCTTCAGCGAAAGCCGGAATCTTTTGATATCAAACGTTTAGAGATTCCGGATCGAGTTCGGAATGACAGATAGAACAGATTTTACGGTTCCATCAATGATAACAAGAAAAGCTTATATAAAAGTCAAAGTGCCCGATCAAAGGTGAGGATTTTTTGTTCTGATCAAGGCCGCACAAGGGGTTGCGGTGAGGCGTACTAATGTACGCCGCAGCCGCAAACCCCGCGGAGAACGCCGATCAGGGCAAAAAAGACCACTTTTGTTCGGGTGCTACCCCTTCTCACGCTCCTCGTCCCGAAGCACCCGCCGCAGCACCTTGCCCACGTTGGACACCGGGATTTCATCGCGGAATTCGATCAGTTTGGGGCGCTTGTAGCCGGCCATATTCTCCTTGCAGAACGCCAGAATTTCTTCCTCGGTGCAGCTCTCGCCCTCTTTCACCTTGATGAAGGCCTTGACCGTCTCGCCGCTCTTGGCATCCGGCACGCCCACAACCGCCACCAGTTCGACCTTGGGATGGGTAAACAGGATGTCCTCCACTTCCCGGGGATAGACATTGAACCCGCCCACCAGAATCATGTCCTTCTTGCGGTCCGTGATGATGATATAGCCGTCTTCGTCCACATGGCCGATATCGCCGGTCAGGAAATACCGTTGGCCGTCGATCTCCCGGAAGACCGCCTCGGTCTCCGCCGGTCTGTTCCAGTAGCCTTTCATCACCTGGGGACCGCAGATGGCCACCTCGCCGTCTTCGCCCCGGGGGACTTCCACTTCGCTGGATTCCACATTGAGAATTTTAATGTCGGTGCCGGGCACGGGAAAGCCGATGGAGCCGATCTTGCGGGTGTCCTGGAAGGTCGGATTGGAGGTGGCCACAGGGGCCGTCTCACTCAGGCCGTAGCCTTCGAAGATGACCGCACCGGTCTTGTCTTCGAATTGCTTGCAGACCTCCGGCGGCAACGGTGCACCGCCTGAGAAACACCCCATCAACGACGTCAAATCGTACTGGTCCAGCAAGGGATGGTTGGTAAAAGCCACAAAGATGGTCGGCACCGCCGGCATCAGGGTGGGACGCTGCTTCTGGACGATCTTGAGCACCTCGGTAAAGGGTGGGTCACCGGCCCGGGGATCCGGCACACAGATCAGGCGGCTGCCCGAACCACAGGCCGATAGCATGGCCACCGTCATGCCGAAACTGTGATACCAGGGTAAAACCCCGAGATAGCAATGATAACCGCCTTGGCGGATGCCTTCGCGCACGCCCGGCTTATCCGGGTATTCAAACTTGGCCCAGGTCTCCAAAGCCCTTAGGTCGTAAACAAAATTGGAGTGGGTCAGGGCGGCCCCCTTGGGCACCCCGGTGGTGCCCCCCGTATAGATGATGAGCGCCAGGTCCTCGGAGGGATCGATCTCAACCTTCGGGGGCTTCGGCTGGGCGCCGCGGACCACGTCGTCGAACATGAGGTGGCCGGGCGCATGGCTGTCGGCCTTGGGAATCTTGCCCAGCAGCCCCCCCAGAAACCCTTTCAGTGGCGGCAGGTAGGACTTCACGTTGCAGATCACCACCGTTTCCACCGCGGTATCCTGAACGGCCTTGACGGTCGTGGGGTAGAATTGGGGGTGGTCCATGCAGAAAAGGGCTTTGGCCCCGGCGTCATTGAGCTGATAATTGAGCTCGGTGGGCGTGTACAGCGGGTTGCAGGTCACGCAAACCGCCCCCGCTTTCAGGATCCCGAAATAGATGGCCGGATAATGGGGCAGGTTGGGAAGAAAAATCGCCACCCGATCCCCCTTGCGGATGCCTTGGGCATGGAGAAAATTGGCAATCCGGTCAGCCGTATCCTTGACCTGGGCAAAGGTGCGGGGGGCATCGTTGAAAACGGTGTAAGTCTGATTGGGATAGTCGCGGGCCGCTTCGTCCAGCAGGTCGAAAAGAGGCTGGTCATAATCGGCAATGTCGTGGGGAACACCTTCGGGCCAGTTGGGGGTGGACCAGGGGGCTGATGTCATAGGCTCCTCTCCTGTGGGTTGGGGTTGATGCCGGTGCGGTTGCACAAATTGCCAGCGGTTGGCGGCAAACCAGGCGGTACGGGGGTAGCGATGCGGTTTGACGACAACGGCGAAAAAGCGTCAACGGGTCGCCCGGAGGCGTGTCCTATGGCAGCAGGCAAAGGGAGCCTGGCCGGCCATTTTCACGAATTGCTAAACAGTAGAAAAGTAAAAAATTTTACGCTGAAAGCGCGGGAACTGTCAAGTGCAATACGCCCCCCGGCATGGCGGATAAAGGGGGGACGATGCCCGGCAGTCTAGTCATTCGGTGGTTGATCTTCCGTCATAGACCACGTGTCGGCATCGCGCCAGGCAGGGAAATTGCGGCGATAAGTTTCGAGGCCGGCGCCATCGATCGTCAGCGTGTGAACAGCTTCGCGATCCCCGGCGTGGTAGATCACCGCCCCCTGATAATCCACCGCCAGGGAGTCCCCCGCATAGGTCTGGCCATTGCCGTCCCGCCCCACACGATTGACGCCCAGGACATAGGCCTGGTTTTCGATGGCCCGGGCTTTGAGCAGTGCCGCCCAGTGGGCGGCACGGGCGGCCGGCCAGTTGGCCACGAAAATGGCGACATCATAACGACGGGCGACATTGCGGGTCCAGACGGGAAACCGAAGATCATAGCAGATAAAGGGGCGGACGCGCCATTCGCCGATGGACACGGTCAACGATGTCGTGCCGGCGGCATAGACCTTGTGCTCGCCGCTCATTCGAAAGAGGTGGCGTTTGTCGTAAGTGTAGATATGGCCTTCGGGCGACGCCCATACCAATCGATTGTACACATTGCCGTTTTCCCGGATCACGAGGCTTCCGGCCACATGGGCCGCCAGGCCGGATGCCGTCCGCTTCATCCAGGCCACCGAGGATCCTTCCATGGCCTCGGCGACATCGTCGCCGGCCATGGTGAATCCGGTGGTGAACATCTCCGGCAAAACCACCAGGTCGGTGGTCCCGGCGATTCCCGCCAGGGCGCGGTCGAAACGGGTCCGGTTGGTACGCGGGTCTTCCCAGGCCAGATCAGCCTGAACCAGTGTGATCTTCAGATGCGACATAATTTTTCGGCGGCTTCCCTCAAGGTGGCATCGTTTTTGGCAAACCAAAAGCGCAGGACACGATGGTCGTCGCCCCCATGGTAAAAAACCGATGGGGGAATCGCCGCCACACCGTGCCGGGTGGTCAACCGGCGTGCAAAGGCCATGTCGACCTCGTCCGTTATGGCCGCGTAGTCCAGCATCTGAAAATAGGTCCCCCGGCAGGACAGCGGCCGAAAACGGGACGGGCCGATCAGCTTCAGGAAAAAATCGTCAGGCCGACATCCGGTAATTTGCTGGGCAGTGTCATGCACGGATTTCCGGTTGATGGTTTCGCCGGGCGGACGCCATCAGGATTTGTTTTCCTTCCCCTGGGTCGCCGCCTGACGGATGGTTTCGTACACTTCCATCGGGCTGACCCCGTTTTTAGCGCCGATTTCCTTGAGCGTCAATTCCGGATCGACCTGCCAGCCGCCGGTCTGCAGGGCCTGGGTGACAGCGGCAACCGGCAGGTCGTAGGCACGGCAGAGGTCGGCCAGTTTCTTTTGCCCGGTTCCCGGCGGGGGATCGACCGGCATGGCCTTGGCCTCCGTCGACGGTGCCGTCGCCTGCATGATCTGGTAGATTTCCTGGGGCGAGCGGTTGCTCCGGGCGGCAATGGCCTGGAGGGTATCCCGGTCGCTGTCCAGCTGAATGCCGGCGGCCTTCAGGGCCGCCACCGCCGCCGGCAGTTCCAGGCCGGTGCGGCGGGCGAATTGGTCCAGTCGGGAAAGCTCCGCGTGCCCGTAAGGCGGCTCCCCGTACTTGGCGGACGCCGCATCCTTGAGATGGGCATTGAACACCAGCGGCCAGTCAAAGGGCGGCACGGCCGCCAGGGTCCCCACCAGAATGATCGTCGTGAGACTGAAGGCCGCATTGAATTCCGGGGTCCAGATTTTCAGGCGGCGGGTTTTGTCCTTCAGATAGGCCAGAATGGCCTTCCAGTTGTAATAGATGTGGAGCCCGATGGACACCAGGAAAAGCAACCCCATGTTGATGTGCACATCCCCCCACTGGGTCTTGTCCAGCCCCCACAGGGACCAGTTCGACCAGTAGGCCACCCGGCCGTGGGGTACGATGTAGAGCATGATGCTGGTCACCATCAACAGGATAAAAGACAGCAATGCGGTCAGGGACGTTGCTTTGCGCAATTTCATATCATCATTACCTTTCCGTCAAAAAAACAGCGGCCGGATGGCCGCTGTTTCCCTCATGAATTCGTCTTTCAGGCTGGCAGGCGTCAATCCTCCTTGAGCGAGAACCGCCAGGCACAGTACCATTCATCCGGGTGCGGGTCGGGCGGGCACCCGATGCATTCCGTTTCGATCCGCGGATCGAACGCCCGGGCAAAGTAGGCATACTCAACAAGTCCGGCGGACTTGCAGGGGTAATCCTCCAGCCCTTTGCGTTTACGGGCGACCTGGACCCGGCATTCATCCATCCGGAAAATAAACGCCCGGGGGCCGTCATCTTCAAAAGACTGGCGGTTGACGCGCCCATAGACCCTGAAGTTGAGCGCCTGTTTGAGCCCCTCCAGACCCGGCGCCAGGTCGTCCCCCAGAAAGCGGCGTATGGACCAGGCTTCGAAGGGTGAAAACTGGGACCAGCAGGAATCGTTGCAGCGTTTGGCATCGTTCATCCCATGATTGAATTCCACGGCCTGGAACCACACCCCGTCATTGGCCAGCCAGTTGATGGCCACATTGTCGAGCAGCGCCTCCAGGGTATCGGCCGGCAGATCCAGCAAAGGCTGGGGCAGGCCGTCCGTCACGTCGAATCCCAGGGTCTTTCCCAGGCGCTTCAGCTGGATGCCGAGACTGCGCTGGGAGGCTTCCGCCAGGACATCGTAGGCCAGATTCGCCGGCAGCTGGTGGCGCACTTCGCCATACCACATGGCATAATGCATCATCGTGCGGTGGAGGTAATCCATCACCAGACGCGCTTTGTCCTTATGAGCCAGATCGTCGATAGAAGTTACAGTTTCTGCAGTCATGGAGACGCCCCTTTCAGCATGCGGTTAACCATTTCAATTCGCGATATCGTCCCAATCGAAAGCGTGAAAACCATGCGCACACGGTTTCGTCGTATTCAGGAAGGCGCGGTCCCGATTCCCTTCTGTGCCTCTCAGAGGCAACTCAATCCTCCTGCAGCTCCACAAGATCGGCATAACAGTCCAGGGCTTCGGGATTTCGCAAGGCATCCTTGTTGGTCACCGGCTCGCCGTGGATGACTTTACGCACGGCCAGTTCCACCTTTTTCATGTTCAGGGTATAGGGCACGTCGGGCACGGCGATAATCTTGGCCGGGACATGCCGGGGCGAGGCATTGGCCCGAATGGTAGCGCGAATTGCCTGGCGCAGATCATCGTCGAGTTCCTGGCCGGGCGCCATCTGCACGAAAAGCACCACACGGGTGTCATTGTGCCACTGCTGCCCCACCACGACACAATCGGCGATGGCCTCGATCTGGTCCATCTGGCGATAGATCTCGGCCGTGCCGATACGCACGCCGCCGGGATTGAGGGTGGCGTCCGATCGCCCGAACATGACCACCCCGCCCCGCTCGGTCACGACAATGTAGTCGCCGTGCCGCCAGATCCCCGGGTACATGTCGAAGTAAGCATCGTGGTATTTCTGCATGTCCGGATCGTTCCAGAAATAGATCGGCATGGAGGGAAAGGGTGCGGTGCAGACCAGCTCCCCCTGGCGCCCCACCACCGGTTGTCCGGTTTCGTCGAACGCCGCCACTTTCATCCCCAGGCCCCGGCACTGCAACTCGCCGGAATAGACCGGCCCCATGGGGTTGCCCAGGGCAAAGCAGCCGTTCAGGTCCGTGCCCCCGGAAATGGAGGCCAGCTGGAGATCGGACTTGATATGATCGTAGACGAACTGGAAGCCCTCCTCGGACAGGGGGGAGCCGGTGGAGAGCACCGCCCGCAGGCGGCCCAGGTCGTAAGTTTCTCCGGGTTTGACGCCGGAGGCCTGCAGGGCGGCAATATAGCCCGCACTGGTGCCGAAAACCGTAATGCCCGCCTGTTCGGCCAGCTCCCACAAAGCGCCGGGATGGGGGTGAAAGGGGTTGCCGTCGAAAAGCACCAGGGTGGCCCCGGTGGACAACGCACAGGTCAGCCAGTTCCACATCATCCACCCGCAGGTGGTAAAATAGAAGATGGTGTCCTCCCGCGTCAGGCCGGTGTGCAGCACCAGTTCTTTCATCTGGTGCACCAGAATGCCGCCGGCACTCTGCACCATGCATTTGGGCAACCCGGTGGTGCCGGATGAGTACATGATGTAAAGCGGATGACCGAAGGGCAGCTGGGCGAAGTCCATCTCCGCGGCATCGCGCCCGTCAATGAACTGCTCCCACAACACCGCGTTGGGCACGGCACCGATATCCGGATCCTCCTCGGTGTAGGGCACCACCACCACGCGTTCGATGGAGGGCAGCTGCTTCAGGATGTCGGTAATCCGGCCCAGGCTGTCGATGGCCTTGCCTTTGAAAAAATAGCCGTTGGCCGTGAAGATCACCTTGGGCTGGATCTGGCCGAAGCGGTCCAGCACGCCCTTGATGCCGAAATCCGGAGAACAGGACGACCAAGTGGCCCCCAGGGAGGTAGCGGCCAGCATGGCAATAATGGTCTGGGGCATATTGGGCATGAACCCCACGATCCGGTCGCCGACGGTAACACCGCTGTCCCGCAGGGCGGATGCCACCCGGGAAACGGCCGCATACAGTTCGGCATAGGACAGCCGTTGCACGGGCAGGCTTTCCCCTTTGAAGATAATGGCGGCCCGGTCGTCCCGGTAGCGCAAAAGATTTTCGGCAAAATTGAGACGGGCTCCCGGGAACCAGCGGGCGCCGGGCATCTTCGTAGGGTCATCCACCACCTGATCATAGCCCCGGGAGGCCCGGATCTCCATGAAATCCCAGATGGAAGCCCAAAAATCAGGGATGGCGTCCACCGACCACTGGTAGAGATCCGGATAGGTTTCAAAGGCGTGACCATAACGCTGGTTCACGAACTGCATGTAGCGGTACATGTTGCTCTGCTGGATCTGAGCCTCCGTGGGTTGCCAAAGCAGCTTGTCCATGTGCTTCTCCTTGCCTGCCAACGCGTCGCATGCGACACGTGCAGGATGCTGTCCGGTGGCCTTGCCTGTCGTTCAGGAAGGCACCGGTGTATCCGCTTCACCCGAAAAAATTCTGGGGGCCTGACCCAAACCGCTGAACACGCGGAAAACATCCGGGCTAGTGGTCGTAAAGCACCGCCACAATCGTGGCCTGTCCGGTCTTGGCCGCAATCAGGTGGGGTGTGGTGGACAGATAATACACGCTGTCGCCCGGGTGCAGATCGAAGCTGTCATCCCCGATCTGCATGGCCACCGTGCCTTCCAGCACGTAGATGAACTCTTCCCCGTCGTGAACGGAAAGTTCCCCCGCGGGGTTCTCCTCCAACTGCACCATAAGGGCTTCCATGTGGCGCCCTTTGACTTCCGGCGCGAGGCTCTTGTAGGTATACAGTTTCTGGGCGCCGGAACGCCCGGTGGAGCGTGCCACCACCTTCTGCTCCTCCCGGCGGGTAATGGAATAAAGACGGTCGCCCACGCCGGATACCAGGCGGCCGAAGGCGCTTTCCAGCGCCTTGGACAACCGGATGGCGGTTCCCAACTGGGGGTAGACTTCCTTTTTTTCGATCTGGTCCAGCAGGGCCTCGTCGAAACCGGTCAGCTTGGACAAATCCTTCAGCGTAAGGCCCTTGGACTCCCGCAGCCGCCGCACGCGGTTACCGATTTCTTCCAGCCCTTCGGCCGCCGGGGCGTCGATTTGCCCCGTCAAATCTTCGAAATAGTCCACATTGATGTGGGGTTTTTCTTCCTTGGTCGTCATGAATCACTCCTTAATGATGATCGGTATCCGCCCTTGCCGGCATCTTACCCCCGGGAGCGCAGATGCTCCGGCAAAACCGCCTTTTGGTCCCAGTCAGCCGGCAGTTTCTGGCCCGGCGCCTCCTGGAAACGCTCCTTGACTTTTTTCAGGCCGGGGCGGGCGAACTGGGGATAGCCCTCTTTGAGGGTCCGCCCGTTGATAACCGCCTCGCTGCGCAGACGCTGGCCGACGGTCCGTTCGATCTGGCGCCCGAGCCACAATACCCGGTCCACATTATAGCCGTGTTCGATGCCCATTTCGTCGATTTGTACCAGAGTGTCCTCCAGGCAGACAAGTCCGACATAGCGGGGATCCTCGTAATAATATTCGCCCGTGCCCGGCACGGGGCAGTCGTCCAGGAAATTGGCCGGCTGGCCGCCCATACCGCCCAGAACCGCCTCGAAATGCGTGATTCCGGCCTGCAGGGCCGCCAGGACGGACGCCGCGGCCACGCGTTTGGTTTCATGAAAGTGGGCGATATGGACGCTGGTATCGGGGATTTCATCCAAAATCATGGAAAAATAGCGGTAGACGTCCGGCGCGGAGGCACTGCCGTCATGGTCGGCATGTTCGATGTCCGAGGCGCCGATTTCCAAAAACCGTTTGGTGAATTCCACCGCGTCCTGCAACTCGGTGGCCCCGGCAATGGGGCTGCCCCAGATCGTGCTGACCGTGCCGCACATCTTCATCCCGGCATCCCGGCATTTGCGGATGGAGCGTTCGCACTCCTTCCAATAGTCCGGCAGGGAGGTCCCCGAATTGGCGAAGTGATGCTCCTCTTCGGTGGAAACCATCATCAGGCAGCGATCCGGACCAATGCCCTTCTGCCGCAGTTCAATGGCCCGGTCCACCGATTTCTCGCGAATGGTCACAGCCGTGATGCAGATGTCGTCATAGTCGATCCCGCGTTTGGCGCACTTGCTGCGGAATCGGTCGCTGCGCAGGTAGCCCAGCACTTCTTCGGCATCACTGAACTGGGGCATGAGGTAGGGATTGCCCAGGTTGGTCACTTCGATGTTGCGACAGCCCGCAAAGATCATTTCCTCGGCATAAAAAATCTTGGCCCGGGTGGAAATGAATTTCTCCAGGTGCTGGAAACCGTCCCGCACCGTAATGTCGCCAATGGTCACCTTGCGCGGCATGCGCGGAAAAATCTTCCAGTAATCATGTTCGGTCATAAAAGCCTCCTAGCGTTAGGTATTGGGGGCATTGGCCGATCCCGGCAACATGCCCGTTGTCGGTTTAAGCAATTTAAAAGAAGGATTCGAGGGGCCAAGGGTTCGAGGGTCCAGGGGAACGGCCATAAACACCTGCCCGCTCGTAAGTGCTACCATTCGTCAAAACCGGAAATTCCCAAACGCCGGATCGCCAATTTCCTTCAGCAAACTGACTTCGAAGGCCATGGCCAGCCAGTCACGCATTTCGGCAAATTTCAGCACGCGATCGCTGAGCAGGCGCGCCCCGCAGTAAAAGGGATGGGCCTCGCCGTCGTACTTGTTGATCATTTTTTCGCTGAAGGCCTGTTTTTCCGCCTCGCTCATGGGGTTGCCCTTGGCCTCGCGCTTGCGCTCTTCGATGGACAGCAGCACACCGGCCGCACTGCGGCCGCTCATGACCGAGGTCCGGGACCGCATGGTGTGGAAGAGGAAATGGGGACGATAGGCCCGGCCGCACATACCGTAGTTGGCCGCGCCGTTGTCCGGACCGATCACCAGCTGGATGCGGGGAACCTGGGCGCAGGAAACCGCCCGCACCATGTCGGCCCCGTATTTGCCGATGCCCATGTGCTCCGATTCGGAGCCCACCATGTAACCCGGTGCATTCTGGACGAACAACAGGGGGATTTTCTCCTGGCTGCAGCGCACGATCCACTCGGTGGCCTTGCGGGCCGCCTCCACGAAGATGATCCCCACCCCGTTGGAGGCGATCACCCCCACCGGGAGGCCCTTGATGCGCATCTTCCCGGCCACGATATTATCTCCCCGACCCGGGGCGTAATCCCTTTTGTACTCCGAGAACATGCTGTCGTCGGCCAGGCATTGCAGGACGGCCCGCACGTCGATCCCCTGGTGGATCGCCGCCGGCAGCACATCGTAGATCTGCTCGATCGGTATGGCCGGCGGACGTTCTTCAAAACGCTGCACCCGGACCTGCTGGGGTTTTTCCAGACACAGGATTTCCCGCACCCGGGCGATGGCTTCTTCCTGGGAGGTGCAGAAGTGGTCGGCCCCACCGGAAATCTGGGTATGCACCCGGGCCCCGCCCAAGTCATCCGCCGAGATCACCTCACCGGTGGCCATCTTCACCAGCGGCGGCCCGCCCAGGAAACTATAAGCCTTCTGGTCGATCATGACCGACTGGCAGGCCATGAAAACGATATAGGCCCCGCCGGCGGTGTTGCCGCCGGTGCTCAGGGTGATCTGCTTGAGCCCCATGGCCGACATGCGGGCCATGTTGTAGAACATGGATCCGAAATGCTGGTCGTCCGGAAAAACCTCGGCCTGCATGGGCAGAAACGCCCCCCCGCTGTCCGCGATGTAGACGCAATTCAGTCCGCAGCGTTCGGCAATGGCCTGGGCGCGCATGTGCTTTTTGAGGGTAATGGGGAAATAGGTCCCGGCCTTGACCCGGCTGTCGTTGGCAAAAATCATGGTCCAGTTGTTGTAGATCTTCCCGATCCCGGTGACGACACCGCCGCAGGGCACATCGTCGACCCCCGGATACCCCATTCCGAACCCGGCGATGCGGCTCAGCTCATAGAAAGCGGTGCCCGGATCGATCAATTCGTTGATGAGATCCCGTACCGGCCGTTTGCCCTGCTTGACCAATCTGTCGATGGCTTTCTGCCCGCCAGGGTAGATGGCGGCACTGGCCTGCTGATCCAGCTTCTGTTCCTCATTCAACCAATACGTGCGATTATCGTTGGTCGCTGCGGTCGCCGTTGCAGTCATGATCCCTATTCTCCCCTGTATACCGGTTTGCGTTTTTCACGAAAGGCGGCCAGTCCCTCCAGGCGATCCTTGGTGGGTATCGTCACCCAGTAGGCATTGGATTCAATGGCCAGGCCGGTATGAAGATCGGTTTCCAGGCCGTGATTGATGGCGTATTTGGCCTGCTCGATGGCGATGGGGCCGGTTTGGCACATCTCGGCGGCCATGGCCCGGCAGGCCTCCAGCAATTGATCGGGCGCCGTGACCTGGTTGACCAGGCCGATGGCCAAGGCCTCTTCCGCAGGCACCCGGCGGCCGGTAAATATGAGCTCCTTGGCCTTGCCGCGGCCCACCAGACGCGGCAGGCGCTGGGTCCCCCCCGCGCCGGGAATGATCGCCAGGCGGGTTTCGGTAAGCCCCATGGAAGCGGTGTCCGCGGCAAGACGGATATCGCAGGCCAGGGCCAGTTCGGTCCCCCCGCCCAACGCCACCCCGTTCACCGCCGCGATCACCGGCTTGTTGAGATTTTCGATGCTGCTGAAAAGATCCCGGATGGTAAAAATGAATTCCTTGACCTGCAAAGGCGTCAGCGTGGCCCGTTCCTTGAGATCCGCCCCGGCGCAGAAGGCTTTCTCCCCCGCCCCGGTGATGATCACAACCCGGATTTCGGGTTGAAAGCGGATGCCGTCGATCTCGGTCTTGAGCGCCCGCAGCAGGTCGAAATTGAATGAATTCATGACCTGCGGGCGATTGAGGGTCAGTGTCACCACACCGTCTTGTTCGTCTTTAAGCAATACCGCGTCCGCCATCTCTCCTCCTCTGGCTGCCGTGCCGCCCGCGGCCGGGCGGTCATCAGCAGCCGATGTAGCGTGAAATCACCAGTCGCTGCACTTCCGAAGTCCCCTCGCCGATGTCCAGAAGCTTCTGATCGCGATAAAACCGCTCGACATTGTACTCTTTCATCAAACCATAGCCCCCGTGAATCTGGACGGCGTGGTTGGCCACCCGCCCCATCAGTTCCGAGCAGTACAGCTTGGCCATGGCCGCTTCTTTGGCAAAGGCCCGTTTATGGTCCCGCAGCCAGCAGGCCTTGTAGAGCAGGTTGCGACCGCACTCGATTTCCATGGCGCAATCCGCTAGTTTGAAGGCCACGGCCTGGAATTTGGAAATGGGTTGACCGAACTGCTCCCGTGAATTGGCGTATTTCAGGGCCACGTCATAGGCGCCCTGGGCACCGCCCAGACCCATGGCCCCGATGGAGAGGCGGCCGCCGTCCAGGGTCTGGAGCATCTGGTGGAACCCGTCGCCGATATTGCCCAGCACACTGGCAGCCGGCACGCGCACATCGTCGAAATAGAGTTCGGCCGTATTCGAAGCCCGCCACATCATCTTACGGTGCATTTCCACGGCCTTGAACCCCGGGGTGCCGTGCTCCACCAGAAAGCAGGTGTATTCCGGCCGGCCGTTGGACCGTGTACCGGTGATGGCCTGCACCGTAACCCCCAGGGACATTTCACTGGCGGCGTTGGTGATAAAAATCTTCGAACCGTTCAAGACCCATTCGTTGCCGTCTTTGACCGCTGTCGTCTTGCTGCCGCCCGCGTCGCTGCCGGCCGTCGGTTCGGTCAGCCCGAAGCCCCATAGCCCTTCGCCCCGGCACAGGGGGGGCAGGTATTTCTTCTTCTGCTCTTCCGTTCCGAAATAGTAAATCGGGCCGATGCCGAGGGAGTTGCCGGCGGCGATGGTGGCCGCCTGGGATCCGTCAATCCGGGCGATTTCCTCCACGGCGATGATATAGGCGATGTAATCCATCTGCTGGCCTTCGTAGGCCTCGGAGACAATCATCCCGAAAAGCCCGATTTCGCCCATCTTGCGGGTCAGTTCGGATGAGAAGGCCTCCTTTTCGTCGAGTTCCAGGGCAACCGGTGCGATCTCTTTTTCGGCAAAAAGGCGTACCTCCTTGCGGATCATCTCCTGCTCGCGCGTTAAATCGAAGTCCACCACGACCTCCTTTGCATTTCACAAGCGTTGATTCATCTGAAAACGCCGGTCGGCCCGACCCTGGGGCTAGCAGCCGGGTTTCGGCGTTATTCCTGGAAATTGGCCTTTTTGGAGCCCTCGCAAAACAAAGGTTTCATAAATGTCGGCGATCGCGTCCACCGCCATGCGTCCTTCCGGGTTGTACCAGATGGCCCCGGCATTGCAGAGGGTCAGGATGGCATAGGAAAGAATCTTGACATCTACCGGAACAAACACCCCGGTCTCGCATCCTTCCCGGATGATCTGCTGAAAAATTTGTTCGTACTCGTCGCGCTTGGCCACGATTTCACGATAATGGGCGGCGGTCAGCCCCCGCAATTCGCTGTTGGCGATAAAGGTTTCTTTCTGGCGATGGAGATGAAAGCGCACATGGCTGTGCACGGCCGCCCGCATGCGCGCCTCGATGTCGTCCCGGCCGTCCAGATTGCCGCGCAGGTAACCGGTCAGTTCGTCCATGGTCACCTTTTGGATATGAAAAAGAATATTTTCCTTGCTGGCGTAGTGATAGTAGATGCTGGCTTTCTGGATGCCGCACTGGCCGGCGATCTCGCTCACGCTGGTGGCAAAATAGCCCTTCTGGTGAAACAACTCGATGGCCACACGGGTGATTTTATCTTTCATGGAAGGCATGCCAAACTCCAGATAAGAGAGCATATACCCGAATCCTACCTACCGGACGGTAGGCAGTGACATACCCTTTAGCCGTGATCCCCCACCCTTGTCAAGTCGAAATTCACACGCCGGGGATAGGGTTCAAAACCCTAGTGGGAAAAGTTTTAACGGGTTGGTGACATCTTCGTCGCTTGAAAAGAGGCCATTTTCGGGTGGGGCGTCCGGCCCTTTTGACAATGCCGCCGTCAGCGCCCTGACCACCTTCGGATCGAATCGCGAACCGGCACCACCCTGCAGCCGTGCCAGGGCGTCGGCCGGCCGGTGGCGGGGCATGTGCGGCCGGCCGGCAAGCATGGTCTCCAGCGCATCGCAGGCCGCCAGGATGCGGGCCCCCATGGGGATGGCATCTTCCCGCAATCCGTCGGGATACCCGGATCCGTCGTAGCGCTCGTGGTGGTGCCGGATCATCGGAATCAGGTCGCCCAGAAAAACCAGGGGCTCCAGGATGCGGGCACCGATCACCGGATGAAGACGGACCTCGCCCATTTCCTTGGCGCTGAGCCGTCCCAGCCGGGCCAGGATTTTGTCGGTCATGCCGATTTTGCCGATGTCGTGCAACAGGCCGGCATGATAGAGTTGTTCCGCGGCCCGCGTCGACAGTCCCATTTCCAGAGCGGTCAGGCGGGCGTAGGCCCCCACGTTGAGGGAGTGGCCGTGGGTGACCGGATCCTTGGCTTCCAGCGCCGTTACCAGCCCCTCCACGGTCCGGCGGAAGGTGTCCAGCATGTTCTCGTCGTAGCGGCGGGAGCGGTGCAGGGAAATGGCGCCCTGCTCCCCCAGCACCTTGAGAAGATCCATATCCTGACGAGTCAGGCGATAAGGAGCACTGAAATAAACCGCCAGGATGCCCCGGATGCGGTCGTCGATGCCGAAGACCAGGCCCGCCACCGTCCGCACATGCTGTTTGCCCAGGCCTTGCAGATCCCGGATGCGGTCATCGGCAGCGACATCTTCGATCAGAATGACACCGCCGGGGGTCGAGTCGAAGATGCGGAGCAGCGCCGCACAGTCCACCCCTGCCAGACTGCGATAACTGAACCCGTGGGAAATTTTCGCCTCGATCCGCATGGCGTCCATATCGACGATCCAGTAGATGCATCCGGCCGCCGCCAGAAGTTCCGTGATCTGGCGCACGATTCCCTGCAGAATGGCGGCCGTATCGTTGCCGCGATGGACGGCCTGGCTGACGTTTTGGAAGGCCTTCAGATAACGGTCCGGGACCAGATGGTTGCGAATGGCCTGGGCCCCCTGCTCCCCCATGGCCGTTAAAAAGGCTAAATCTTCCGCGGAGGGGGTGATCCTGCCGTTGAAATGCAGCCGCAGCACCATGTGGCAGTCGGGCACAACCGCAAAGGGCAGTTCGATAATCGCGGCAATGCCTTCCTGCACCGCCGCTTCGGGGTACTGAACCCGTACATCGGTTTCAATGTCCTGAATGACGAGCGGACCTTCAGCGTATATCTTTCGCAGGGACTGCTGGACGGTCACCTTGCCTTTGGCCAGGTAGCGGGCACTCAACCCGGCCGCCGCCCGCAGCCGCAATTCGTCTTCGGGCAGCTGCAACACCCGCAGGGTGCCGCCCTTGGCATGGCATATATCCGTCGCGGCGGCGACGATCCGTTGCAGGAAATCTTCCAGATCCGCTGTGTGTCGGGCGGCCCGGGCAATTTCTGCCAATATTTGAAAAGGGTGACGGGTGTGATCGATCATGCAGGCGCGATCCCTTCCGGAAATCCGGCCGGTGGGTATCAGGTCCAGAGATAGAGAAAGCAGCCGATATAGAAAACAGTGGCCACGGCGCACAACATCATCTTCGGCCGGGAAAGACTTGCCGCGGCCTGGACGGCAACATATCCCACGGCCAGGGCATAGGCCACCATCGCCAGGGCGATGATCTGGATGACGGTGTCGCTCGCTCCCACCTGGATCATCGCCACCAAGGGCGCCAGCGGCCAGAGGGCCGCCGCCGCGATGCCGAGATTGAGGTAAGGCGGCATGAAATGCGGACACCCGCCCAGGGCGCGGCAGAACACCCAGATAAACAGGGCGGTGGCCCCCTGCAGCAGAAAAGCCACCGAAACCCCCACCATGACGACGAGCACACCGTTGATATGACCGTCGGCAACGCCGCTGCGGGCCAGCACCTCGCTGCTGAAATGCAGTGAGGCGAACCCGTAGATCAGGCCCAATACCGCGACGTTGATGACGCTGTAGCGCAGGGAGCGGCCGCGTTCCATCATCTCGGTATAAATCCGGCCGTCCAGGCGCATCACGCGATTGAGGTCATTGACATAGGCCATCCGCCGTCCTTTCTTGGTCCCGCACCGTCTATATAAGGAAGGGGAGGTGGCCGCCTCCCCTTCCCGGCGCGGAACGCTGGGTATGGATCAATAGGTTGCCGGCGGGTGTTGGCCGCGCCGGCTTATCGTTCTCAAGCCCAAGGCTGCATGCCCCAGACCATGATGGCCAGGCAGGCCGCCGCGGTCACCAGGGGCCAGGTAATGCCATTGTAGCGGGCTTCCTCGTAGTGTTCACCCCAGCCGTGAATGCGGTCGATGACCTTTTTGTCTTCCAGCGTGGGCGCAAAGGCCGCCAGCGCCGAAATCCGGTTGAACACGATGGACAGAAGGATGAACATGGCAAAACTCAACGGCACGGTCACCATGCCGCCGGACATCCCCAATGCCGCCACCAGCCCCTTGCCCACACAGATGCTGGGCAGCACGTGGGGGGAGATGACGATAAACAGAATGCCGCATACAATCGAGGAAACCATCAGGGCCAGTTTGTTGGCTTCTTTCCACCAGACCCCCAGCAGAATGGCCGGCGTGGCCGTGGTGGCCAAAAGTCCGAAGGCCCACAGAATGCTCGTGACCAGGAACTTGGGCGGTTTGAAAGCCAGCAGGATAGCCACGACGCCGCCCATGGCAAGGGCCACGTAACCCCATTTGATTTTCTTCTGGGATTCCATTTCCGGAGCGATGATACCCAGCAGATCGTTGCCGATCAACCCGGCAATGGCCATCAGGTTGCCGCCGATGGTGGACAGACCGGCCGCCAGGGCCCCGCCCATGACAAAGGCCGCCACCAGGGCCGGATTGTAGAAGACATTCAAAATCAGCACCGTCTGGTCGGGCTTCACGATTTCGCGCCCGGTGGCCGCCGTAAAGAAATTACCGGCGAATCCGGCCGTGTAGGTGCCGGCAAAGAGCAGCCCCAGAAAAATAACGAACCATACCACGGCCCAGCGAGCGTTCTTCACACTCGAAGAGGTGAACACGCGCATGGCCAGGTGGGGCAGGGCCACCGGCCCGAGGGTAAAGGCCGGTATCAGGGCGAAATACCAGCGGTAGTCGTATTTCATGTCGAAAAAGGTCGGAATCTTCTCCAGCATGCTGGGCACCATGTCGCCGTAGGCCAGGGGGGGGAACCACCAGCCCGAGGAACCCATGGCTTTCATGATGGCCCCCATGGGCACCACCATGGCAATGGTCATGACCACCATCTGGAAAGCCGCGTTGTAGGAAGCGCCGTACATGCCGCCCATGGTGATAAATCCTACCGTGGCGAGGCCCGCCACGATCAGGGCGGTGTTGTAGGGCACGCCGAAAAGCAATTCGAAGGCCCGCCCCAGCCCGATCATCTGGCCCAGGGCATACATGATCATGATCAGGGTCATCCAGCAGACGATGACGACGGTCGACGGCTTGCCGTAGCGGGCCTTGATAAAGGTGGCCGGCGTAAAGGCTTTCATCCGCCGCAGACTGGTACCATACAGCAGGGTCAGCAGCGGAATGGAAATGGCCCATTGGATCCACAGATAGACAAAGGGCACCTGAAGTTTCTGAATCAGGGCGATCACCCCCAGGAAGGTGGCCAGGCTGGCCCAGGTGGCCGCCATGCCCAAGCCGTTGGTGACCGGCCCGATGGAAAACCCGGCAGCATAAAAATCCGCGTCGCTGGCGGTTTTACGGCTGGCCCACCAGCCGACGTAATAAAAGATGGCAAACAGGGCGATCACGACCCCGATTCCCAGCCAGATGTTGCTCAGTGCGTATTCAGCAGGCATATGCGTTTCCCTCCTCAGTCGGTTACGACCACTTTTTTATTGGATTCTTCCTCAGCGAAGGCCTCCATCTCGTCGTCGAATTTGTTGCAGACCAGCGTCATGACCAGGCAGACCACGGCCATACCGAACCAGCCCAGCAGGATGGGAAGGATATATTGGGTGGGAAACCCCCAGAAGGTGCCTTGCTGCAAACTGGGAAAAAGCACGAAAAACGATGCCGAATGGCCCATGAGCATGAGCAGGGCCGAAAAAATGATTGTCAGCCAAATCTCTTTTTTGTATAATTTTTCTTTCATCCTCTCGAACTCCTTTGCCGTTTGAGGGGTTACCTACGGCAGACACCGGTCGCGGCCAAACTTCCGGTGTCTGCCGTTCCTTTTTCAGGGGGGGATAGGCCTAACCCTTGCCCCATTCATGGTCCCGCAGCTCGATCCGGCGGATCTTGCCGCTGACCGTTTTGGGCAGAGCTTCCACAAAGTCGATCTTGCGGGGATACTTGTAGGGGGCGGTGACCTTCTTGACGTGGTCCTGGAGTTCCTTGACCAGGTTGTCGTCACCCGTATAACCCGGCGCCAGGATGACAAAGGCCTTGACCACTTCCCCGCGGGTCTCGTCCGGGCTGGAAACCACGGCCGATTCGGCCACGGCCGGGTGCTCGATCAGGGCACTTTCCACCTCGAAAGGACCGATACGATAACCGGACGTCAAGATGACATCGTCGGCCCGGCCCACGAACCAGAAGTAGCCCTCCTCATCCACGTAGGCCCGATCACCGGTCAGGTACCAGCCGTTGCGGTAAACCGAGGCCGTGCGATCCGGTTCTTTCCAGTACTCCTTGAAAAGGCCCACCGGACGCTCCGGCTCGACCCGCACCGCAATATCGCCTTCCGTATTGGGCGGCAGGGTGTTGCCCTCATCGTCGATCACCTGCAGATCAATGCCGGGGGTGGGTTTGCCCATGGAGCCGAACTTGGGCTCGATGCAGGGGAAGCTGCCGCACAAGCACACAGTCTCGGTCTGGCCATAGCCGTCGCGGATCGTGCAGCCCGTGGCGTTTTTCCAGACATCGATGATCTCCGGATTCAAGGGCTCGCCCGCTCCGACGCAGTGACGCAGATGGGGGAATTTGTACTGGCTCAGGTCCTGCAACACCAGCATGCGGTAGATGGTGGGCGCGCCGCACATGGTGGTCACAGGATACTGGCTCAACAGTTCCAACGTTTTCTGGGGGTCGAAACGGTCGGTGTGGTGGATAAACTGGGCCGCCCCCATGTTCCAGGGACCGAAGTAGCTGCTCCAGGCCGCCTTGGCCCACCCGGTGTCGCTCACGTTCCAGTGCATGTCGTCTTCCCGCAGGTCCAGCCAGTATTTCCCGGTCACCTGGTGGCCGATGGGGTAGGAGGCATGGGTGTGCAGCGCCATTTTGGGAAACCCGGTGGTGCCGGAAGTGAAATAGACGATGCAGTTGTCGTCGCTGCGGGTCTTGGCCGTCTCGAATTCCGCCGAGGCCTTGTCCACGGCATCGGTGTAGTAAAGCCAGCCGTCGCGAGGTTCGGTAATCACGATGCGACTCTTGATGGTGGGGCAATCATCCGCCACGTCATCAAACCGGGCGGCAATTTCAGGATTGGTGATGATGCAGGCCGCTTCGGCCTTGTTGGCGCGAAATTGGATATCCTTGGCGGTCAACTGGGTGGTTCCGGGTGCCACCATGGCCCCCATACGAATGCAGGCCGTAAAGATCTCCCACCATTCGATGTTGCGGGGCAGGATCACCAGAACGACATCATCCTTTTGGACACCCTGGTCGGCCAGCACATTGGCCAGTCGTTTGGAGGCCAGGCTCAGGTCCCGAAAGGTTTTACGCATCTCGTTGCCATCGTCATCGACCCAGAGCATGGCCAGTTTCTCCGGATCTTCAGCCCACTTGTCGATGACGGCGCCGGCAAAGTTGTAATATTCCGGCACCTCCCACTTAAACGCAGCGTATTCCTTGCCGTAGTCGGTCATGTTCATTGTGCTTGCTGTGCTCATTCCTTTTACATGCCTCCCTTTCATGGATAAGGTCGGTGCTTGGCGGCGAGCCCATCAGCCGGCAGAACCACCGACCTGGTAAAATTAATCAACCCAATTTAATGAATGTCATTTAGTTTTAAAAACGCTCTCTGGCAATCGGCCGTCGACCGATTTTTCTGTCGGATATCAAACTGACAACTTGATAGGAATTGGGATTAGAAGGGGTAGGTTCTGAACCTACAAGGCGTTTCAGGGAGCGTCCAGCTGGCCGGTACGGGCCCAGTGAACGGCGTGGCGCAGGAGTTCGTTGGCGTTTTTGAGGTGCAGCTTGACTTTGATCCGCTCCCGGTGGGTGCCGATGGTCTTGACACTCAGGTTGAGCTTGTCCGCTATTTCCCGGGTGCTCAGTCCCTGACCGATCATACTGAAAACTTCCAGTTCCCGGTCGGTCAAACGTTCCATGGAAATCTGTTCCCGGCCCTGGCGCGGCAGAGAAAGGTTGGCCAGGATGTGCTCCTTCATGGGTTCGTTGAGGTAAATCTTGCCGGCCAGCACCTGGCGGGCGGCGGTCACGACCAACTCCATGGCCTCCTGCTTCATGATATAACCGCGTGCACCGGCATGCAGGGCCCGCTCGGCATAGAGGAATTCATCGTGCAGGGACAGGATCAGCACCGGCATCGCCTTGTAATGACGTTTGATGCGTTTGGTCAGTTCGATGCCGTCCCCGTCTTCGAGGGTAATATCGGCAATCACCAGGTCCGGTTGCAGGCGGGTGATTTCCTGCCAGGCCCGGCCGGCATCCTGGGCCTCGCCGCATACGACCATGTCGGGCTCCTGGTTGATGAGTTCACGCAGTCCCAGACGAAAAATGGGATGGTCCTCCACCACCAGAATCTGTTTTTTGGCATTCGTCATACCGGCTCCCGCCTATTTATAAATAGTGCCCATCCATAAATGGCATCTTTCGGCCCCTGGCGGCGTTCTCGCTCGTTTTCAATCCTCGAAATAGCGGACTATTCCTCCGGTTTAAAACGCGCTCGGGCCTTGCCAGGAACCAAAACCTACCATTTATGGACGGAAACTAGATAACGACCCGCTAAGATTTGGCCACCGACGCATCCAGAACGACTTGCACCAGGGTTCCCTCGCCCCGGCCGGATCGAACGTCCAGCGTAGCATTGATCATTTTGGCACGAAACCCCATGATGCGTAAACCCATACCGTCGCTTTTCTGGTCCTGCGCCATGCCGCAGCCGTCGTCATCGATGGACAACAGGATGCGCCCGTTGGCCTCCAGCAGCTGGATCACGATATTGCGGGCCTTGCCGTGGCGGATGGCATTGTTGACTGCTTCCTGGACGATGTAGAAAAGGTGGGTGGCGGTTTTGTTGTCATGAATGATCACGTCCGAACCCGCGCTGAAGCGGCAATGGACGCCAAAATAGGATTCGGTCTTTATCGCCAGGTCCTGGAGGGAAAACTCCAGCCCGTGGTCCACCAGATAGACCGGGCACAGGCCCCGGGCCATCCCGCGGGTCTTGACGATGGCATCCTTGATCAAATCGGTGATCTGCTCGCACAGTGTCGCCGCGGCCACGGCTTCCGGGCATTCCTGACGCAGGCGCCCATGCAGGACCTTGGCCAATCCTTCGATCCCGATCAGGTGGGGACATAGATCGTCATGCAGGTCCTGGCCGATTTTCTGGCGTTCCTGGTCGCCGATATCCATCAGCTGCTTCTGCAGCCGCTTGAGTTCCGACACATCCCGGTGAATGATGACGCTGCCGGCCAGTTTCCCGCCCAGGTCCCGATAGACCGCCCCCCGCACACTGACGTCCACCAGTTGACCATCCTTGGTCAACCGGCGGGTCTCGACACTGGGCAGGGTTTTCCCGGCGGCAATCTTGGCCAGCCCCTTGCGGGTTTCCTTCCAGGTGTCCGGAGGCACGAAATGATCCATCTTCCGGCCCAGGCATTCGGACTGGTCCCAGCCGAAAACACGGGTGAAGGCAGGGTTCAGATAGGTCACCAGGCCGTCCATGTCGTAGACCACGATCGGATCCGGTGCCGCCTCCATCACCGAACGGTAGCGTCCCTCGCTGATGCGCAGGGCATCCTCGGCCTGGCGGCGTTCGGCAATCTCCGCTTCCAGGTTGCGGTTGTAGTCTTCAAGCCGTTCCATGAAGTAGTTGAAATAATCAGCCAGGTGGCCGACTTCGTCACGGGAGGGTTTCACGACCCGGACCGAAAAATCGCCCGCCGCCCCTTTTTTAAACCGATCCAGCAGATCCCGCAGCGGATTGGTAATGGACATGGCCATCAGGAACGACATGGGCAGAAGGAGAAGCAGCGACGCCAGGGCGGAAAACAGAAGAACCTTGTTCAATGTATTCAGGGGCCGGTAAAATTCATCCACATAGCTGGAACTGGCCACGATCCAGTCATATTCGGGAATGGCGTTGAAAAGCACCAGCTTCCGGCGCGGCCGGTGCTCCCCGGGGTTCTTCCAGTCGTAGATGATCTTGCCGTTCTTCTCCGCCAGCATACGGCGCAGGGGTTCCCGGGGAAAATCGTCTTCGGTAAAGATGTTGATGCCCGACAGTTTGGGGTGGATGATGATATTCCCCCGGCCGTCGGTCACGAAAGAATAGCCGGTCTGGCCGAACTGCAGCGCCAGGACGCTGTCACGGAAATCATCCACATTGACCAGGGTGTGGAATTCATCCCGATAGGATGAGACGTCGATGATCCAGTCCCAGGGCTCGAAATAGGTCATATAGAGGGCCTTGGGCCGCGGTTTTGCGTCACCGGGGTTCTGCCACTCGTATTCCAGGTAGCCCTCCTTGTAGGCCACCATGTCCTGCACGAAGGCATAACCGGAAATATCGACACCGACCCAGGAGGGTTGGGGATGAATCACCATCACGCCCTGGCTGTTGACACAGGCGATATAGCCGGTGGTGCCGATTTTCTGGCTCAGCAGGAGGGCGGCGGCCATCTCTTTGGCCTGGTCTTCGGTCATGTCCCCCGCACGGTAACGGTCATAGAAATACTGCACCATGGCCCGGTTGTTTTCGGCCGCGGCCCGCAGATGGTTCTTGATGGATACGGAAACCGATGTCCGCACCATGTTCAGAAGCGCCGCCGTGGAGTTTTTCAACTCGCTTTCGATGTTGGTTTCGACGGTCTTCCGCAGGATGGAAAAGGCCACCACCCCGCTCAGGACAATCACCAGTACAAACACACTGGAATAGCTGTAGAGCAGCTTGTGGCGGATGGGCAAATTCTTGAAAGCGGGCAACAGACGCATAACATCATCTCTTCGGGTTGGGACCGCCGTGGTCGGTGATCATGAAAAAAAATTCATCCAGAACAAGCCGTAACGCTTGGCCACGAGTTTCTGCATCCGGCTCACGCCATGGAGGGCGTCTTTCAGCAGATTGCGCTCGGCTCGGGACAGGGTCGCCGGGTCGATATAGTGGTCCGGGCGTTGGCCCTGCCGCACCTTGGCCAGATTCGTCCGCGTACTCAAAAGCACCAGGGTTTCGAAACAGGTGCGGAAAAAGTCGGCATCCTCGGGGTCGAGCACCCCGCGCTCGGCAAGGGTCGCCAGGCGCTCAAGGGATGATGCCGCCGTCACCCGGTTGTTGACCGCCAGAACGCGCAGGCCGTTGACGATATGCACCAGCCCGGCGGTTTTGAGGTTCAGCCGGTTTTTGTGCGGGCCGCGTTTCTCGGTGGAGATCGTTCCCAGAAAGGACACCGGTGGTGCGGACTGCTGACCGTCACGGACGAGCAGGTGGCTGGCGCTGCCGGAGGCCTCGAAGGCGGCGAATATCTGGTCGCGCACCCTGTGGCCGAGTGCGCGGCGCCCCCAGACGGTCCGGAAGTCGAGCAAAATCGTCAGTTGACGCGTGTCCTCCGGATCGGGTGAGGCCACCCAGTGCGCCACCGCCCGGTTCCAGTCTTCCAGAGAACGGCGCCATTGCGGATTGGAGGCCATGACGCCGCCCGGACAGCGGGCAAACCCGCACGCCTCCATGGCCTCAACGGCCACCGCGGCCAGGCGTTCAAAATACCGGGCGGCCCCCCCGGCCGCATCCGGCGGCGGCGTATCATAGATCAGGGCGTTGTCCTGGTCCGTGCGAATGACCTGCTCCCGGCGGGCGGCGCTGCCCATATTGATCCAGCAGTAGTCCACCGGCGGTCCGCCCCGCCCTTCCTGCCGAAGCTGCTCCTCACTCAATTGGAGGACCCGGCGGTTGACCCGCTCGTAGAGGTTCGACATGATGCCGAGCATTTCGGGCACCCCGGCGTTTTCAGCCAAAAGCGCCGGCAGCATCTCATCCGCCTCGCGGCTGACGGCGGCCAGCGAGGCCAGTGAGGCCTGGGCATCAATTTTCTCGGCCAGCATGAGGGCCCCGGCGCTGTATAATTTGACCAGGTCCGTCCGGCTCACCACCCCGATCGGCACACCCCGCTCCACCACCACCAGCCGGCGGACACCGCGGCGGGTCATGCAGGAGAGGGCCCGGGCCGCCGAAGAAGCGGGCGCAATGGTTATGACCCGGCAATCCATGGCGTCCGCCGCCGTTTCCTTGCGGACGGAGGCCCCTTTACGGATGAAATGGCAATGCAAGACATCGCGGGCCGACAAAATGCCGGCCGCCCGGCCATCGGGTTCCAGCACCACCAGGGAGCCAAAGCTGCTCTCCGCCAGAAGGCGGGCCGCATGCGCCAGGGAATCCTGTCGGCCGCAGCTCGCGATGGGGCTCGACATGATCTCGCTGACCTGCCGGCGGAACAGCAGGGCCCCGGACGGCGTTACCGGCGTCCGGGGACGATCCGCCACCAGGCCCTCATAGAGAAGCCGCATGCGCTCGGCCAAAAGGGTATTGAAAAACCCGGAAAACTCGGGAAAACGGTAGATGAGGTCTTCCAGTGCCAAACGATCAAGGGAAAGGCAGACGGTGTCCCCGCGAGCCCGCGCTGTTCCGGGGTAGAACGCTTGAGACAGCACCACCGTTTCTCCGAAAAAATCATAGCGGCGCCGGACCCCCACGACGGTTTGCGGCTGGTCCTCGGCGGCCACCAGGAGTTCGACCAATCCGTCGGCGACGATAAAAAGCCTGTCCTGGCTGGCCTCCCCCTGCCGAAAAATGGTTTCCCCGTCCGCATAGGCATGCCGTTCCAGTCCGGCCGCCACCTTGTCGAGCACCTCCGGCGCCAGTATTTCAAATGGGTCCGTCCGTGTCAGGATTTCCAGATTGGTGATCGCCACGGCCTCTCCTCAGGCTTCTTCGTTCAGAGCTGCAAAACGGCCCATGGGGTGGAAGAGCCCCTCGAATCGTCCTCGCCGATGCGGCAATGCTTTCCGCAAAGCGGAGACCCCCAGGTCCCCATTGATGAGGGCCTATACTTGGTTTGAGCGTGTCACATTTTGGTTTTCCCCGGCGATTACCGTATACCAGACATGCAGGGGCAACAAACAGTTTTTCCTATTTAGTGTCCGTCCATAAATGGTAGATTTTGGTTCCTGGCAAGGCCCGAGCGCGTTTTCCCGCTCCGCGGGATATTATCCCGCTGCTCGGGACTTCCCGTCTGATCGATTCCGGTCGGTGGGTGTAAACCGGAGGAATAGCCCGCTATTTCGAGGATTGAAAACGATCGCGAACGCCGCCAGGGGCCGAAAGATGCCTTTTATGGATGGACACAATTTACGCATCAAAAAGTTACCCATACGCAACGCTCGCGGGCCGGTCAAACCGATGCAGGCTATTTTTCACAATAAATCCGGCATGAAAAAAATGATTGACAACCATCGGCCGGAGGATGTATTTCCGACTGAGCGCTCGTTCAGTTTTCCCCCTGGACAACGAAAGGATCATGTCAGTGGGTATCGCGCCCCGGCCAAACGCACAGCATATCCCCACCCAGGTCAAGAACCAGGACTTGGTGGAGCGTCGACGGCGCCAGATCGTGGATGCGGCGGTCGAGCTCTTCATCCAGAACGGATTCCACAAGACCACCACCCGCCAGATCGCCAGAAATGCCGGCTTTTCCATCGGCTCCCTCTATGAATACGTGGCCTCCAAAGAAGACATCCTCTATCTGGTCTGCGATGCCATTCATGCCGAAATGGAGCGCGGCATGGCGGATGCCATGCAGCGGGAGGCGCAACAGGGCAATCCGCTGGCCGAGGTGGTCCGGGCTTATCTGCTGGTCTGCGATCGTATGAACGACCACATCCTGCTGATTTACCAGGAGACCCAGTCCCTGCCCCACAAATGGCGCCGGGTGGTCCTGGAAAACGAAGTGCGCATTACCGGATTGTTTACCCGCGCCCTGACCCAGCTCATGGCCGACGGCAAAATACCGCTGCTTTCCGAAGCCGCCATGGATCTCATTGCCCACAATATTGCCGTAATCGGTCATATGTGGACGTTCCGCCGCTGGTTTCTGTCCCGGCACTACACCATCGAAACCTATATCGAACACCAGACGGCCTTTATCCTGAACATGTGTCACACGGAGGAACCCGCCCCGGCGGGAAAACCCGTCCGTGGTAATCCATAATCCACCATCAACACCAAACGAACACGAGGAACCCACCATGGAATTTGAGCTCAACCGAACACAGCAGGAGATTCAGAAAGCCGTTAAGGATTTCACCAAGGGCGAATTTGACAAGGACCTGGCCCTGGAGTTGGAGGAGGCCCACGAGTTTCCCACCAAGATT
>Ga0207831_100105_pt1 | contig 79959 bp, 60 predicted proteins | sample TtanPargueraPR_7_FD_187741 | JGI IMG/M metagenome (GOLD analysis project Ga0207831, IMG submission 187741) | Aerobic enrichment media microbial communities from Bioluminiscent Bay, La Parguera, Puerto Rico - Tt and M1 (2) (SPAdes) | ecosystem: Environmental > Aquatic > Marine > Unclassified ...
CCATGATGGCCTTTTGAGTATCCTGGTCCCCACTCTGCCATTTGATGTAGACACGCACACCGCCGATCAGGCCCACTACTGCTCCGATGGCTATGATCAGATTAGCCACCGGATCCACATAGGAATTTACTTCCGTGGTGGCCTGATCGATTCCGGCTGAACTTTGTGCCATAACGTTATACACTCCCAAAACCAGCATGGCTATAGCTGCCATGCCCCTGCGATAAATCGCCTGCATTTGCTTTCTCATAATTTTTTGTGATTAAATGTTATTATTGATATTGAATCCCGGGAAGCAGCTTTTCCAGTTTTCCTGTTACTTCGTTTAGCAGGTAATCGATATGAATTCCTTCATCCGGTCTGTTTTCTTCATAGACACTTACCTCCAGGGGAACAGAACTCTCGGAGATAGAAGAAATCAGTTTGGATGGGAAATCTGAGGAAGTAACGAATATTGGTTCTAATCCATCCGAAAAGGACATTTTTGTGGGGTGATCTTCTTCAAATAAGCTACTTTGTTCATTTAAGGATCTATACCATGCCACCAGAAGTACCATAGCATACCAGGCGAGCAAAAGCAGAATTAAAAACTGAATAAATTCTTTCCAGGTGATTTCATTTAAGCCAAACATTTGCGTTAAGTTTTAAGTTTTTCTTATTCCGGATTGCCCCTATTACAGGCCAATCCGTTCATGCAAATGTCAACTACTTCAGAAAAGAAAATTCACAAGGTATTCCCAACTTGGGTGTTTTATATCGTTAAATAAATTCCTTCTATATCATAGATTTTAAGGGAAATTGAATGGTTTGGGATTTATCGAGGATGAAACAATCAAAACATCCATAGAAAACAGGCTGTTTTAATTTTATTTGATCAAATAAAATATTCCCCAAAAGAAGAGAAAAAAAGAAAAAAAAGAGAAGAAAGCCCGGGGGCTGCCATCCGTGGATAAACGGCAAGGCTGTCCCCAACCAGTCAAACTTCTGTTTTTAACTTTTAAACCAATAACCGGGACATTTATTTAGCCTTGCGGTTTAACCTGCCAGGGCCATAGCGGAGGATGGCGATCTTTGGGCGTCTTTTTTTTGTTTTCAACCTTTTAAAAATTAATAACAGTAAAATTACCTTAGTGTGCGGGCTAAAGGAAAGTGCAGGACTGGAGTAAAATGGAAGGATGGCTCTTTCCGTGCGGTGCCCCTAAGGATCTTTTCACTGTAACGGCAAAACCAACGACCGATTCCCGTGAGTGAGCGAACGGGTTTAGGGAGTGTTGAAGCCGGTCAGGGGAATGTTCCGGGGCACGGGAAAATACCACGAATAACCTGTAAAATAGTAATGAGGGCAGGATTAGGGCAAGTGCAGGAATGCAGGGAAGTATTGTGAAAGGGGCTGGCGAGACTGGAACCTGATTCAGGATTTTTGTAACAGGCAGAAAGGTGGGCGGCCAAAAATCCGGGACAGGTGAAAGGAAACTACGGGAAGGAATTGAGCAAAACGAAACGGAGTTCCGGCTCTTGCCGCGGGGTGCAATGAGGCTTTTTATTCCGGGATATCATCAGGAGAGCGAAATACGACGGATCATATGAAGAGCTGGTTCAGCACACCGGAATGATGGGCCGATGCACAGGAATTACCCAATAGAAATTGCAGGGATGAATTAAATGTGAAATGCTTTGGCCATCAAGTCCTGTTCACTGTTGGAGATGCCAATATGCTTTGCCATTTTACGCCAGTTCTTTACCGAAGTGGTGACTTCTTCAATAATCCGGTCCATTTGCTTGTTTTCCAAACGGAAAAACGGTCCTACACTTTTAGCCAGCTCATAATTCAGGGCATTGTTATCCATGTCAATATTCAAGGCCAGACCATCTTTATCTATCGAGGGATTGATATCATAAGCCGGTGACAATACCCACCCTTTTTCAGTTAAAAGAAAACCGTGGTTACGCAAGTGATCATCCGTGTTCGAAATGGCGATATTGAATACAATCCTTCGCCATAATTGCTCCAGATTCTCGTTTATACGGGTACCGTGGTTCTGAATAAATTCGGCCATCTCAAGGTAACTTGCAGGATTATCCCTGATCGTATCTTCGTTATTTCCGGTCATGGTCATAGCAGAGGCAAAATGAATCCGCTGTTCCTGTTCCCGGTCAAAACGTTTGGTAAAAAAGGTATTGTACTTTCCTGCAACTTTACTGATCCTGCATTCCGACATAACAACCCCGGCTTTTAAAGCCAGTTGCCAGGACAGGTATTCCCAGGCTGCTTTATCTATCGTATCATTTTTAGCCGGAAACTTGGCAATCCATAGGTTATGATCTTTATCCAGTATGTTGGCTTTGGGTCTGGCTCCTCCCAGTGATGAACCCGGTGCAATTAGTATGGCCAGCCATTTCTTTACCGCATCGTTGCTGGTCTCGTTTTCAATATTACTTGCGGCTTCCTGCAGCTCAGCAACCGAAGACCAGGGCGGTGTTGGGGACAGTACGTTGTTATCAAGAAAAGGTCCGTTGGGATCGGTTTTAAAGCGCAAAGCTCCCATACGACTTTCATCCAGCACACCGAGTAAATAATCCACTTCATACAACGTTTTTGCCCGCTCCCCTTTTTCAGCAGCTTCCTGTGCTGCACGCCTTTTCATCAATGTTCTTCCCCAGGTATCCGGCATGCTGTCCAGAAACAGGCCAAAATTTTCCTTGTTATTCGGGAATTGCGGACCGCCATAAAACTGAATATCCGGATCCAGCAAACGGTATTCCGCCGATTTTAGCCAGGCAGCAGCATATTCAAAACTAAATGCTTTTCTTCCCTTGGCTGCATGGGCAGAAAGGATCCCTATCAATTGAGGATCCGAAAGCCCTTTCCAGTGGGCGTACACGTATATATCTGTTTTTGCTTTTGCCATATTTTCAAGCTCTTTATTCGTGAAGGAGATTTACAATAAATCCAGATCCTGTAATTTTCTGCCCAAAGTATCGTCGGCAGCCAGTTTCAGAAAATCATCCTGCAAACCTAAAACTCTTAGCACGTTAAAATAAGCGCCCATCGATACTTTCGGATTCCCTTTTTCTATCTGGTAAAGGGTTGTTCTGTCAATATCTGCACGCTCTGCTACCTGAACCGTTGTCAGCTTTCTCCTTTTACGAGCCAGCTTTATATTTTCGCCCAGATGTTCCATTATCTGCAGGTGTTTTGGAAAGATAATATTTTTCTTTGGCCTCATAATGTTGATTATTTTCCACAAATATAAATATTTAGTTGATAATATTCAATATTTCAAATTCTCTTATCTTCGCTGCCCTTGCTAAAAGCCATCAGATTAAACATGGCTCGCATCCGGCTACGAACACGATTACCATAACGCTGCTCAATTTCAGATGCTGATAAATTGGTGGTAATATGTGTCATCACTTTTTCCGAGATAAACAAATCATACCGGCTGAGAAGAATCTCTCCCATCACATCACATTCATTCCCAAAGTGTTTCTGTACCTGTTCAATTCCAAGGTCATCAAAACAATAATTGGGTGATCGCAATTTGGTATTTTTGACTTCGGATTCTGGAGCATAACGTTTTATCACTTTAAAACCGTCACTCTCAAATTCAAAACTAATTTTACGTGTTGATTTTATCCGATACTTTTTATCGGGAGGAAAGAAATAACGAATGAGCATCATAATCGATGTTTTTCCGCATCCAACCGGCCCTGTTAGCAGAATCCCTTTATTCAGATCCAGGTTTCGTTTCTTCGCTGTTTCCTTGTCTCCAATGGCATAAATCAGGAGATCATGAATCAATGGATGATCAAGCGGATCGATATAAAAGTGCGAACCAAAGATTTGTTTCCCCTGGTCTTCCAACCAGTTTCTGCTTTCGGTAAAATTAAACCGGAACATCCCATCTTTAAACTGAGCAATTTCTTTATAAGGGTTCCGAATAGTCTTTGTCGTTGTTGATGTGGAAGCGTCCTGTGGATTTCTTTTGCTTTCCATTTTTAACGTTTTTATGGTGATCCTGTTTAGTACTGTTTGTTCTGTTTGTATTGTTTTCTTCCTTATATACCGTCGCACTTCCGGTCGCAGTTCTGGTATCACTTCCGGTCGCAGTTCCTGTATTACTTCTCGTCGCACTTCCGGTATCAGTTCTCGTCGCAGTTCCGGTATCAAAAGTGATACAGGAAACTTTCCAACCGGTATACAGGTTTCCCGAGGAGGTATAGTCAATATAGCCCCAATCCCGAAGCTGTTTTATACATTTTGCATAGGTGTTGGTAGAACCGATATGCGCCAAAAGCATTACCTCTTCCCTTAGAATAGGAAAAGGATTCCGAAAACGGTTTCTATTCCATAGCTGAAACAGTGCGAAATAAAGACTGATATGAAATGGCGTGATCCTGTTATCATCAGCAAACCGTTCAAATAAAGCGGTTTGATGTTTGATATAGTTCATTTCCTGCGTCCAAACTCAAAGCGGTTTTGGACTCTGTTTTCCATCATCATTTTTTGGATCTCTTCACTGTCATAAAAGATTACTCCTCCTATTTTTGTGTAGGCCAGTGTACCATTCACACGCAGGTTTTGAAGCGTTCCCGGTGAGATCCCCAGCAGCTTTCTGACTTCGTAGGATTTTAACCATTTTTTGGTGGGTTGCCCGTGATGGGCTGCGAAGAGCTGTTTGATTTCTTTGATCAGATCGAGTTTGAATTCCCGAAGATCATCGGTGGTTACAATTTCTGTTGGCATAACTGTTCAATTTTAAATTGTTCATTCTAAATACAACCAAATTTGCAACTCCGAAATTTTAGATGTTATCAAGTTATTGTCAGCTTGGGGAATTATTATTGTTTACCAAATTTCAATAAAAAACGACAATCTGTTTATTTTCAGATGTTTTGATCAATTTGTTGTTGAAGTACTGATTGCAGATGACCGATAAATTTGGTCTGTTCAATTTTTCGCTGCTGAATTTCAATATAATAGCGATAAACATCCTTTGATATTTCAACATTAAAGAGCTGTCCGATCAGATTTCCCAACTCTTTGATCGTAATATTACCATTATTGACAGCCTTTGAAAAATAGAGCGCATAAATCAATTCCACTAAATCAATTTTATTGGCTGTCCAGGTAAACTGGCTCACCTGTTGAAAATTATAATTTCCCTCGGTACTTTCAAGTTTAAAAATTTCATGATATAAGTACTTCAACAACATTTCATTGGCACGTATCACTGAAAAATTATAATCTTGCCAGGTATTAAATTCCTGATCCATTAGATAGTACTCTCCTCTCAGTTCAATTGGAATCTCTTCCGTATCTCGTACAAAGTACAAACGGTCCAAATAGGTAAAGCCACTATGATAATATTTAACTGTCTCGATATGTTCCTCCATGTACCCCTGAACTTCTTCCAGCTTCTCCTTTAGGAATCGCTTCATTCCCTGTGTTCCCTGAGAGGAACGGTAACTTTCCAGTTCCAGAAGTTTTTGATAATACAGAAGATAGCTAAAAACAACTGGTTTTGTCTCCTTAAAAAAATGAATTTCTGATTGTACGTCCGGAAAGCCATGAATGGTCATCATCTTCTTCAACTCAACCAGGGCGATTCTGCACCGTTTGATCGCCAGCTTTGCAGTGGTAAGCATACAATCAGAAGCCTTCGCTATTTGCTTCAGACTTTCCTCCAGGTCGGTAATAACATTAGCATAGTGTTCCATACACAATAACAATGAATGATTTAAAACGAAAAAAATTCCAATCATCTCCCTGGAAATGATTGGATAAAACGGGGTTTTAACCAACTTGGCGTTGGATGAGAAGAGCATCAAAAATAAATAGGTGTTTATTTGTGTTTAGGGAGTAACGATCTATTGATTATCGGCACTAAGAATAACAATTGATATATAATTCAGGAGAAGCATTTACAAAAGACCTTCATAAACTCTCATTCACGAACAGTATCAATTTCATATTATCAATTTCAGCCGCCATTAACTTTTACTGAGTACGAGCTCTTATGTATCACAATTACCAAAGGCTAATATTAAAAAAAGAATTTAAATCCTGCTGGTTCAAACGATTTGCAAAATCATTGTCTACACCCACTTTTCCAGTTTGTAAAAATGGTCATCTTCATTTTTCCACGTTGGCGCGATTGTGAGATTTATCTGACGCAGAGCTCCAGTTATGGTATGATATATCATTCATATCAACCACTTTAATATTCATTTGAATGACATATCATTCATTTCATTCATTATACTTTTATGATTTGTTCCTCAGAAACGAGATGATTAGCCAACCGGGGAGGGATTCAATTCTGCCGAATTATACACCGATAGCAAATCGGAGGGGATTAACCTAAAGGAACCAACTGTCTTGAAAACCATATACTCCTACAATACAACTGATATAAAACTACTTACCATTGTTAACATGAGTAGGATTTGTAACTAATTTGGCATATTCATCAAAATCTTCTTTGAGTCTTTTTACTGGTAAGCTTCGAAGAAGCTGAACACTTTTAAGGTGACAGTGCTTGTATTTCCTTTTACCGCATATACATGTCTCATTTCTTCCCGGAAGACTATTTGACAGAATCTTATGCAAAATATTATGAGCAAGTGTATCAGACTCAATTTTTAATTCTTCAATATAAAACTGTTTAACTCCATCAAAGTGATGTTTATATTCTCCAGCTGCATATTCTCCACTTTCTTTTTTATAGATTTGATTTGCAAAATAAGTGTATACTTTGTTCTTAATAAACTCAAAAATATTAAAACCTCGTTTTTCATATAGAAGCAGCTTATGCTCAATATCAATACAACAAATACCCGAATTATCAATATGCCAATTAATATTTCGATCTATATGATTGCTTGTTTCTTTCACAATAGGCACACAGTAAGGATATGAGTTTGGGATGTATATTGCGATGGTAAAGGTTTTCCAGAAATCTCCAACGCTATCGCAAATATCTATATCTCCTGTAATCATCCATATATTTCCGTCTCTTCCTTTTTTCAAAGTCAGTTTAGGAAATACATGGATCACTTTTTTAAAGTCACGTTTAAGAAAATTTTCTTTTGCCATTGAAGTACGGCTTGTTTTGAGAAGCAATTGGCCTTAGGTTTTCAATATTCTTATTTGTAGAAGTCGATCCTTTAATACTAATTCCACCCCGAAAATCAGTCACGATGAAAGGTTGCATTTTAAGAAATCTCAACCAAGCCAAGTCATACTGAGTGTAAAAGAACTTATCGCTTGGAATACGATAAATGTACCTATCGGATTCGTCGCCCGTTCTTTTTGAGACAGGTTGCATTAATTCTTGAAATTGAAGATTTGTATAGGTTTTAATATTGTCACCAACTACAATTCCATTACTTTCTGCAGAAGCTTGCATTTTGCTGGCTAGACTTGTGTGCAAACTACATGTTGTTACTTCGCTAATCTCACCAATGCCGGCCATTGACCAGATAACATCTTCTGTTTTACCAAAATCAATTCCAATTCTTGTGAAAATTTTATCGATATCTTGTTCCTCAAACAACTTTTTAAGGTCATTTTTAACAAAGTATGTAAAAACACTCGTGCTTTGCAGGGCTCTTAAAATCGACTCTTCGGGTGTAATATTTTTCCCTCCAAAATATACAAATAGGCCATCACCTTGTAAGCGATGAATGTATCCTCCAAAAACCAAACAGGTGTGTATTGCTGCCCGTTGAATAGTCGTGTTGATAATCAATACCGTTTCGGCGTCATACTTAGAGAAAAGTTGGGTTGAGCCCTTAATATCTATAAACACTGATACGATGTAATGATTTTCTATCTTATCTGTTCCCTTTAAATAAGCAAAATCCGGGTGTAATCCCAGCTTTTGATTAAAGTTCGGTACCAAACCAACTTCACGTGCAAGGTTATTAAGGCCTGGTAATAATTGCATCTGCGGTACTTGAGCATTAAAGTCAGCGTAACTATACGCTTTATAAAAAGAGTCCTTTGATTCGCTCAAATTTGAAAGACGCGATCGTGATTTTCTGTCTGCTGAAATTGCAGTTTTAATAGTATTTAAATAGTCATCGTATATTTTCATAGCTTATTTTTTAAAATTTAATAGAATGAATAGAAATAGTGGTAGCATTGACACGAACATTATCGTGTAAAAAATTGAAGCAATGCGCAACCGCTTAAACTTTCTTCTTAGCCCTAAAGCGAGATTGTGCACCTGCATTTTCAAATCTTTCAACTCCTCCTCTGTTTCAATGTTTTCAGATTCATCTGAAAATACTTCGAACTCTTTGTTTGCAATTGAATTGAAATAGTATAAGGAAGATTTCTCTCTCGACAAATATGGTATTGATGCAATAATAACGATTAATAATGCCGAAAAAGCAAGTCCTCCGGGGATTAGAACTAAAGGCCAAATCATATCGGGACACTTGCTATGTTCCACTAGATAAGGATAGATTGCTATTAATCCACCAATAACGAAAGTGCCCAAGCCGAGCAGAACATTACTTTTGTTGTTCACATTGTCGTAGAAGTGGTCAAACCTATTGATACAAAACTTAAGTCGTTCTTTTTCCATACGTCTAACCTTTTGGAGGATAAGGGTCATTTCCATAACTATTCTTATCACGAATTCTACCGTCAGGCCGGTGAATAACCATCTCAGATTTCTGGTTCTTTGCGATTTCTCTGGCTTTTTCTATCGCCTCACTTTGAGTTTCCGCCGTTTTGGTAACCTTACTGTTACCGGCGCCTCTTACTCCCCATTTCCCGTTGTGGGGGACAACATGCTGGTTTTTTCCCATCTTAATTGAATTAAAATTAAACATATATTTCTCCCTCTTCACCTATAAAAGGCGATTGAACATTAAGGGTATCGCAATTGTTTTGGGAAAGAGGCACCGGCTATAAAAGAAATTTCTATATTTGATGCCTCATTTGGAAAATTCCAGAGTTTAATTACTCTGAGCCGTAGGAAGCTTTTTTCCAAACCCAAAGTCGCTGCGTAGGCGACTTTTATTTTTTATCTTCTGTTTTATCTATATGCCATAATCAAGCCATTGTTAAATATTGTTACGAAATGTTAATTTGTCAGCTATTTGCTCGTTATCAACTGACTTATTAACTGACAGGCTGTCGCTTGTCATATTATCTAATAATCTATATACCTCTCCACAAATCATTCAGCTATTTCTCTGTCGTTCAAATTCCTGCAAAGCCTCAGGTATTTTCGAATAGGGGAAATGAACTCCGGTTACTCCTTCTGCTATCTGTTTTAATAGCGTTTCTGCCCGTTCCATTGCATCAGATTCTCCTTTTAATAATTCCTCAAACCAGGCCTTCTTCTCCAAAAATGATTTTCTTTTTTCATAATCCGGCAGGTACTTTTTTAATTCCTGTTCAACATGATAACAATCCGGGAATTCACGAGTCGTATAGATAAAATGCAGCAAGAACCAAAGTTCAATCGCAGGCATCGTTTCGCAAATGAGTACCTTCTTCTTCTTACCATATTTTTGCATGAATTTCTCAAACTGCTTCTGTTTTCCCTGAGAAATAATGGTATCAAAATCCGTCAGATAAGTAACCTGGTCGTATCCTTCGGACAGGAGACCATCAATAATGCCTCCGGCTTTTTCGATACCCACATCGGCAAATAATGAAGGACTAACTTTATATCTATATCCTTTATATTCTTTTAAATGTTGCAGGTACCATTGCTCTGTTATACCATCTCCAAGCACCGCATAACGTTTTCGAAGATTCCATTTCTTTCCGATGTTTCTCATAGGCTACAATTCAGGAATCCCCCCAAACTTCCCAATTTTATATGCATTAAAAAACGACAACTCTTTTCTAAAATTAAAATTAGCCAGGGAGTAGAGATCCGTTGCTCCATTCTCGCCTTTCTCGGTAAACCAGATAGCATCTTTACGAAGTATATCCTTTTCGTTTAATAATGACATATTATGAGTAGTAAAAAGTAACTGTGCCTGTTTCGACTTCTGCAAAAATTCCTTTAGGAAGTGAATTACCAACAAAGGGTGCAAAGCAGATCCAATCTCGTCAATCGGTAAAAAAGCGTTCTTTTTTATTGCCTGAAAAAATGGTGCTGCCAGGCTATAATAGCGAAGTGTACCTTGCGATTGCCGATGCTCTGTCATGTTAAAAAACTCCTCTTTTCCATCATTAACCACACGATGAGTAAAAAAAGTCTCATCAAAATGAACTGCTTTTTCCCTTTTTATCATTGCGCGTTCTTCATCCGAAATTGGCATTGTTTCCAAAACATTCAAAAGTTCTTCAGGAACCTTCCGCATTCGATCTTCAAATAAAACATCGGTGATATTAAAGTCTGCTTCCTTCAAAAAACGAAGTGCAAGCATCTTCATGTCCACATTATCTTTAATAGCATTACCACAATAACTGGTTAAATCCATGTATGGGTCTATACTATTCAGAAACTGACTTCCAATCCACTCCATAACCGAATCCAATTCACTAATGGAGAGATTCACCTGTTTATACGCTGAAAATACGGATGCATTTTTAAGCGTCTTTAACTGAATAGCTTCAACTGCCTGATTCGATATTTTAATCTTCGATCCAAACTCTACGATTGAGACTTTTTTATCAGCATTGTAATATCGATTGAATACTGCTGCAGGCTGACTTCCCGGATATACAAATAGTTTTTCCTCTAAAACGATATTTTTATCTACAACCAATTGGTACCGGTGTTTTTTACCTGCAACGTAGAAAAGCAATTCAAACCGTCCGGGGTGATTAGAAGTTTCTGCAAAATTAAACGGTTCGAAAAGAGTCCCTCCTTCTTTTTCATCAGGAATACGTTCAATAAAACGATTCAGGAACTCGAAGGTATTTATTAAATTACTCTTACCGGAAGCATTGGCTCCATACACCATAGCCATTTTTAAAATCCTGGTACCATCAGGCATTTCGGCTACATAATAATCTTCAAGTGCTTTATCGGAGGTTGCCTCAAAACTAAAAACAGTTTCATTTTTAAATGAAAGGAAATTCTGAATTTTAAGCTCAAGTATCATCTCTATTTTGATTTATTGCAATTATTTTACAAAAATACGAAATAAAAACAAGTAAAACAATTCTCTTTACGGATATTGCACAATATTTGCACTAAGTGAAAATAGAATAATTAAAATTAGATTTTTTAAACGCTACTGTTTTCTTTTTATACCTTTTGAAAAATTAATCCGTAGCTTAGTTTTTTCCATTTCGTTTAATCTGCTCCTCTGTTGTAGTATTGGCTTTAATTCCAGAAAAAATTTCGGGATAGACTTATAATTGCCATGCGGCATTTAATAGTACAACTGATAAAAATTGAATAAATCCAACCGAAATAACTTCATCAAGAACTTTCCAAGAAATCATGAAGAAGAATTCCAAACTTCATCAAGAAGATTTTCTTAAAAGATCAAGACGATTTCCGGAAAAGACCTTGATGAGTTCTGCAAAGCAACAGCAACCTCCCAACAAACTGCCGGGAGGTTGTGGTACTATAACAGAAAGCGGGCACTACCGGGCTACAAAGGTTGCTTTCGACAGGGCCTCTTTCATCTGTTTGCCGGGTCGGAAACGGATGTTGACCGATGTAATTTTATCGGCCGTACATTCTGCTTCGGTATCCGTGCCGGTGCAGTTGAATGTTAGCTGAAACGAGCCCCAGTCGCCCATTTGCACCGAGTAGCCATCGAGCAGGGCATTCTGGATCACCGCTTGCAGCTCATCCACTACCAGGGCCGCTTCACCACGGCTTAAGGTGGTGTTTTTACTCAATGCTTCGGCAATCTCCTTTTCTGTTTTTTGTTCCACGCGGTTGGGTACCAGGTACCATTTCCGGTCGGCTTGTGGGTTGCGTGGGTTCACCCGTTGAATTTTTGAATATAATATCGACATAATTTGTTGTTTTTAAATTGATATAAATCTCCCCGTTCCGCCGGGCCCACCCCAAAAAACCAGGCAATACCTCCCCTCCTCTGTTCGAAACCAAACAGCGGGAAGCGGCAAAATCAGTATCCCGAAAATTGATGGGGTAAAGCCGCAGGTGCGGCACCGTGGAGTAAAATTTGAAAAAAAATAATTAATTATCCCTTGCGCAGGACTTCTCCCGGCAAGGGCCCGGCCGCAGGTTCTCCGCTTGTAACAAACAGGTACCGTGGAAGCACCCGCCAAAACTGTAACAAGCGGAAATTGGGTTTTAAAAAGTAATACATGGAAATAAGTATTTTAGTCCGGTTGGATAACTGGAATAATTCTGATTATTTGATGGCTACATACAAAAGAGTGTCTACAGGAGGGTGAACATAACCGGACTGGCACTGTAGCCTGACCCGATTAGCTCCTTGTTAGTGTTAGTACGAGGACAAGGGGCAGACGGAAGAATTTATTAATCGGGCGCCTAAGTTTTTAAGGTCGGCAAAAAAAGCGGTGCAGGCAGACAAACTCTTTTGCAATTTTTGGGTTCTGTGTTGGCTTGTGTGAATTGCAAATGTGCTTGGCTGGTGCGGTAGCTATTTATACTAATGGTTGCATTGTCCATTTTATATCAGCTAATTTTGTTTTATGAAGGATTGTGTGCCAAACATCTGTTGTATGTTTAACCGCGTTACTTAAAACTTGAGTAGAAACTTCAGTTATTGCTAATTCGTCCTTTGTTCTATATATGTTTTCAAGCTTTAAGAAAATGTTTTCATATGCGTCATTTGCAATATTCCAAAAATACTTCTCAGATAAATCTACAAGCTTTGGCTTCGAAAATTTCAAGTAAGATTTATTTTGAAAACGATAAATATCTCTCTCCACTTTATTATGAAACCTGGACAAAGTCGGATAACCAACTTTTTTTAAATCAATTTTATGCCCAACATGTACAGGAGTGCATAAATCGGCTATATGATGACATGCTATTCCTAAAAACATTCCAAGATTTTCAAGAAATTCAACTTCGTTATACGCGCCTTCCAAATCTCCATTTAAATAGTCCTTTATAAATGATATGCTGCCTTTTGCATGGTCAGATGCCCTAGTAACGCATCCATGATTTTTGCTTTCAGTGCTATCAATCCAACAACGATGAACAAGTTGTTTTGTTTTAGAACTGGCTAATTCAGGCTCCCACATTATTCTGAACTCATCTGATAGGGTTGCACCGGATTCAATACCTCCCCATCTAGGATAAAGAGTATGTCTTTCCTTTTGATTAAGACAAGCTAATGAGAGGTTTGCAACTAATACGTGAGTTTGGCCAATCATAATGTGGTTATGGGTTAATTTTGTGGAAGAGATGCTTCTGCTGCAACTACACTTTGATTATCAACATAGCTTTCTAGTGGCTTGACACTTTCCACGTCAAAATCTTCTTGTGTTAAATCAGAATGTAAACGTTTGTTTTGGAGAATTGTCAATATATCTTCTAAGCTTTCTTCAGTAATTACAATTTGTCCATTTTGAAAATCTACTCCCCATTTTTTTATGTCATTTACTTCTTTGAATCGATTCAAAAAATCCTGGTCTTTGTAATATCCTAAGTTTTTAATTGTTGCTATCTTTCTTAAATAACGCTGATTATTCCCAACCTTATTAGTCAAAATATCAAGGTTCACAAACAAATTCTCTTGCTGCACCTCCTCATAAAACTCATCCGCTTTAGCCAGCATACCTTCTCGGAAGTTCATACCTGTTTCAAAGGCTTTTTTTGACAAAATGAATAATAAATCATCGTAATAGATAAAATCAATTGAATTCGAAATACTGAATACGTTATCTTCCTCCAAATCAACAAACATATTTTCTTTATAAAGTAGAGGAATATACCCCTTATCTTTTTTCATTTTCCAATTCTCAGGAATACGTTTAAATGCAATTACTTTCACTCCTTCATCATCACGCAGAATGATAATGTAAGATTTCGCTTTTACTAAATCTTCAACATTGTCAATTACATCTTCTTCCGGATTTATAGTTCCGAGAACTTCAATAACTTTTTCAAAATCAGTATTCACTGATTCAATAGCTCTTATCTGGTCTTCTTCCGGTTCAGGGCAATCAAAAGTATATTCTTCAATACTATTTGAGCTTTCAACCTTTCTCAAAACAATATTTTTTAAACGGTTTTCAAGCTTTTCATCTATTTGAACGTACTTTACATTGTAGTGTGAAACTCTTTGTCTTTTGTACTCCCGAACAATTGCAAGTGAAACAAAGCAATTTTGTAAGTCCAGCTCTTTGAGGCTTCTAAATTTACTCCTAATTGTCATTATTTGTTACTTTTTCGATTGTCATATATAAAAATCGGGTTAAGCTTCTTATGTAATATTTTTCCCCAGCTTTTGGTTCGTGTTTGCTCAATACAATCCGATAATCATCTTTTCCATCAAATTCATAATCTAAGTCATATAAGTTATAACCTGCAAGCAATAAGATTGGATTAAGGAAAACTGATTTACTTTTTATTGTTAGGAATAGCATTAATAACAAGAAGATGCTAAGTGAAATTACATCTTCCATTTTTGCAAGGTCAAAACCAAAAAAGGAAACGATATATGGAATTGTATAGTTAATTAAATCGGCTGATCGATTTTTAACCGATTTAACTTTTACTGGCATATTGCCTCTTTTTAAAGACTTAACTGTTAAGAACAAGAGGATTATACTCAATACTGCAAAACCAAGCAGAATGGATATTGCTAAAGGATGTTTAAAATAGTTTAAACACTTGAAGTCCCAATCTTTAACGGCCAATATCAATATCAAAGGTGAATATGCACTTATGAATAATAATATGGATGTAAAAATTCTTGGTTTCATATTCTTAGTCTTTTAAGTCTGGGAAACGTCCAAATAACTTACCGCTCAAAGAATGATTGACACTACAGTAATATGTCGCTTATCATACGTAATTTATTAATTTACTGGCAATTGAATCTGAGAAATATCAAACTTCGATACCTTTTCTTTTATCTTTATAACAGTCTCTGCACTATTACCTATATAATAGTCCTTTAAAAGCTGAATAACTCGATAATGATTTTGTTGTGTTGTAAAAATATTCCAATCACTATTACTCATAAAAATAAAATTTGTATTTGCTCTTGTTTCAATTGCACCTTGATACCTAATTTTCTTTTCTGAAAATATTCTATTGCTTAATGAAGCATTTTTTCTTCTGTCAATTAAAACAAGATTACCCAATCGGTGTAACCATTCAGCATGTTCTTCCCTATCAATTTCCCATGACGTGTCTTCAATTTTACGAGGTATCAAATGCTCCACAGATGAATTAAATTTGTTAAACTGTAAGGTTGTATTAAAACTTCCGAGTAATAAGTCTAGTTTTAACAACAAATATCTCGTTTTATTAATGCGTGTACCTGCATAATTTCCCCATGTTTCGGTATCTAACATTTTAAACAACTCATTTACATCTAAAGCAGTTGCTGCTTTTTCATCTTGATAGTCATACTTTAAATACTCACTTTCTAGAAAATTATCTGCTGCCGTTTCTATGGATGCATTGTCAAAATTATCTCCTCTAAATTCATTCATTTTACGCAACAAAATGAAAACTCTAGTTTGAGATGTACGTTTGCCAGTTAACCATGGTATTGATAACAAATTATCAAGTTTTATTAGAAAATCAATTATCCTATATTCACCAAAACATTCTCGGTAATACATCAAAGGAGTCATGTATTGGTTGCCAAATACAGATGTCAGGATTAAATTTAAATTAGAAAATAGACATCCAGTAGATTTAGATGTAATACTACCATTTGTTATTGCTTCATAATGGTTTACATATTTTTCAACGAATTCAAAAGTGGATATTCCCTTCTTTAGCATGTTTCTTTTCCACATGAACTCAAAAGCTTTAGGTAAACTCTGGTTGTCATCACTTCTATATTTCATGTTTATAAAAACTAACGACCAAAGAAAATCATCGAAACTTGAAAATGGTTCCCCAATGTTATCCTCAAAACTTGCCCATTTCTCAGCATATTTTTTTCGTTCCTTGTCATCAGAAATAGTACGTAGGTTTTGTGCTCTAAGAATATCACTCACTTGTAATTGGAGCCCTCTACTATTAAGTACTGTGAACAAATTATATGCATCGTCTAAATTATTTGGTGTTGCTAAATACAAGATTAATACCTTTGAAGAAAGGTATTGAAAAAACTGTTGAATAAAGTCTTGAAAGTCTTCCTCATTGCCTTTGGTTTTTTCGATTCCACGCCACCAACTTCTCATTGCCGTAATGGCAGCTGCCATGTTTTGAACTGATTTTGAGGATTTTTTAGATTCACTAATTCTTACTAGGTCCTCCTTTTGCGAAGTGCCATCCTCCTTTAGCAAATAAGTGTCTAAAAATTCCTTGTCATCACGAATTTCAAAAAGAATTCTGTTCCTTTCAGGTACGCCATCATAAACATCCTCTTCTTGCCTCAATCTGGTAAGAACCTTTTTCTTCAATTTTTTGTCATTTGATATATCTCGAATTACTCCGTGAAGAAGGAAAAGAGTTATAAAGCGTTGTTGACCGTCAAGAATGTCCTGATATATATACTGCATCCCAGATTTGGTCTCTTTTTTCGTATTCCAGATCATACATCCAAGGAAATATTCTTTATTGTCATCATTGTCAATCGCCGATGTCAAATCGTCTAAAAGAGCTGTTACCTGATCATTTCCCCAAACATAAGGCCTTTGATACTCTGGGATATTATAGAAGCATTCAGGAGCGAAAATGTCTTTTATATACCTTTTCCCAGTATCCAAATTGTAATTGTCCATAAATAAATATTTTTTAGATTAACATCATTGATTTGTTCTTTTTAAAATTGCAGCTAACTTATTTTGCCCCTGTTTTGCCCCCAACAAGCTGGTTATCCTCTCTTATCTGATTGGGTCATCCGTCCATTTTGGGTGTATAACCTTACTAAATGCGTAAATCTTATATTCGGGCGCATAATCAAAGCATTATGGTTTTTATTCGGAGTTTAAAGTTAGCATAATAAAGAATTAAAACAATACTGGGTTAACAGTGAGGACCGGAGCTGTATGCAGAGATTAGTACTGCTACCGGCCGGGGCGCTTGCTCTCATCATGGAGGAGTTGCACGTTGGAAAACAAAACAGCAAAAATCAGTCAATGTAGTTTATGACTAATTGTATGGCGTAGTAGATTACACGGCAATTGCTTTTCAAACCACTAAACAATTTGAGCGGGCTACAAACCTTGATATTTACCACATCGTCTACTATCGATTATAAAAATGTTGGGACTAGTTTTCATTATTTCCAAATATGTCATTATTAATAGATTCAGGTGATATTTTAAATTCTTCAAAAATCGCATACACACTTTTATCTGAAATTTCTTTATAAATCTCAGTTGTAATTGGAATACATTGTTTTTTATAATGTTCAGTTTCCAACCCTGAAAATTCTTTTACTAAAGCAGAAACTGTATTTACACAAAATCTCACACATTCAGTGGTTCCTAATTCCACATGCCAAGGACAACCAACATTTTCAGGTTTCGGATAAGAGACTTTAATGTTTCTTAATTGCTTTAATGCTTTGTCTGGTCCTTCATGAAGACTATGTTTATAATGAATGATATTATTTCGAGTCTGAATAATTGTCTGAAAATTAGCAAAAACATGAGTGGAATTATCAAATGTCCTTCCAAACAGGAATTTGGGAAACATTAGAGTTTTTGTTTTCAAATCCCATTTTTCTGCTTCAGAACTGATCTCGAATAAGAGGTTTCTGTTATAATCATATTTTACTAAGTCAGAAAAAAACATTTCATTCAAAATTGATTCCCACACAGCAACGGCTAAGGGAAAAGCAGTTATTCCTTGTTGCGTGCTAACGTGTATTTTATTTCTACTGACGTTTTTACTTAGTCCATCCTTTAACTCAGTAAAATAAATATTTCTAAGATTTTGAAATAATATATTTGAGAGTGGACTACTTGCTCTAAATTTAGGTTTTCTATTGTTCATTAATTTGACTTATCCTTTTGATTCCGTTCGAACGTTATTAAAATTGAGCCCAATGATTTGTACAAGTTGCATCGCGGATTTCGGAGAGCGTTCCTGTCCGCCAACTGGCGGACACGGAATTGCAAAACGAGAATTGGAGCGAAGCGGAAATCGGCCTAAAGCCAATCCGCACTTGGTGTACCGCAAACCCGCCCTGCAATATGTACATTATAACCAGTTTTTTATATCAATTTTTACAATTTTCTCCCTTCCATAACCATTAACCTCCTTACAATGAACAGTCAGAATGCCATTCTTTTCAAGAGTTAGATAGTGTTTAATCTTCTCTGTCCCCTCTGGGCTTGGCTGTATTTTATCCAAAGAGAACTGAGAAATTGTTGTCTTAATATAGTCGTTCTTTTGAATGTTTACTTGTAAAGATTCTGCTCCTGGAGAAGTAGTTCTTCCTCCTTTTACTACAGAAAAGGGAAGATTCACAAATGCGGGAATTGCCATCGAATAACCATTTTTATACAAAATTCCTATCTCAAATGGACACACTTCAAATGATTCACTATTGTATTTTCTTACAATCTCTTTTCTCGCTTCAAGAATGTCTTGTTGTTTTGTATTAATTCTTAAAAGCTCTGTGTAAATCTTTGCAACTGCTAAATCATTACCTTTTTTCTGTTCACTTTTAGCTTGGAATTCGTAGTCAGTTAACAAATAGTCGTTTGAAGTAACTGATGCATTAATGTTTTGAGTTGTTAAAATATTCTCGATTTTTTCATGGCTATCTAGTATTTTTTCAAATTCTTCAACGTAGCCATTTACAATTTCTTTGTCAGAAAGAATTACCACATTTTCCCAATTTCTATTTTCAGCGTAATATGTCCAATTATATGACCCAGTTATAACAAATGAATTGTCAACGATGCAAAATTTGTGATGCACCATATTTTCATTTCTAGAGAAATAGAAATTTCCGTTCAAATCAATTAGCTTCTGAAAATCAACACCCTCTCTTTTATTATTTATTCTGTCATTTAAAACGATTAAGTCAACTTTAAAATTCGGATTTTTTAGTTTTTCGATTATAGCATTAAAAATATCATGATTTGTAAACCAAGTAACAGCAATTTTTAAACTGAATTCTGCTTTTAAAATTGAAGAGATTATTTCTGATTCTATGTTGTTAAATAATTGCATTCAGTTTCATTTAAAATTGGTTATAACGTTGGTACATGTTGTCAGTACTGAATTCTGCGAGCATTCCTAACCGCCAGTTGGCTGAGACGGACCTGCGAAACGAGAATCCAGCGAACGACACACCACGACCCCCGCAATGCAATTTACAATTGTTGTGTGCCGTTTTTATTTCACTTTATATCTGTTTGTAAACTAAATATCCCTTCCTTTTAAGGAAATCTATACATTCTTTTTCATTTATATTTTCACCTGTCTCACCTATAGAAACATCTTCAATAGACTTTAAATCAAAGTCTGGCTTTTCTTTTTTTATCCTTGTAATGAAATCTCGAATCTCATCTTTAGTAGCTTTTCTAATCTTCTCTGCGTGAAACCCGTAAAGTTCGTAAGTGTCCTCAGAATATAGTTTTGCATTACTATTATTAATAGTTCTAAAGTGATAGTTTAAGATATATCTTCCGTTTTCATCTTTAAAGAAATCTTTGACTAAATAAATGCATTTTAGATATCTAACAATGTCATATTGTTTTAAATCAATAACGTTATATTCCATCAGCTATTTATTGAGGTTTAAATGTTTCCAATTACAATCCCAATGAAGGATTTCTCCTTCAAATAGAATTTTATTCAATAGTGACAAGTATTTTAACGATTTTGAAATTCCTCCTGTGTGTTTTGGTTCTAACGCGATTGTAAATCCGTCAGTTCTTTGAAAAAGCCACTGCATAAAATCACTGTCAATTGAGAATATTTCTTCTATTTCTTTTTTTCTCATATAAGTGAATTTATGTTTGTCATTAGATGTCGAGTTCTCAATCGTAAAATAATCAAGGTCTATGTCTAAGTATATATTTGAAATTTTACTGTTAACTAATTGCTCAAATAGTTTGTCTTTGTTTTGGAACTTTCTAATTGTATGTTTCTTCCCTTGGAAATCAATAATTTCTTCATCATCCCAGTCCGCAAAATGATTTTGTTTACAAACAACCCAAATATCATTTAGTTGATTCAAGTAGGTTGCAGCTAAGATATGGTCGTCATTTAATGAATTGAGTCTAGCCCAAACAAAAAATGAGATTTCAAATTTGTTCTTTAAATCAAGATTTTCAAGCTCACTTTTTATTGTTTCACATGGGTATGCTAAATCCTGATGCCAGTCAAAAGTTATTAAATCTGGTACTATTTTAAAATCTTTCTTTAGATTCCATTTTAACCAATAATAAAACGCAAACCTATGTTCATTAAAAAGGGCTAACTCAATTGATTTACTTAAATTTCCCGATGGATGACTCAAAATCTGATATTCAGAATTTGCCGGTGTTGAATTACTATATTCATTTCTTGGTTTAATTTCTATCATGCTACGAAGCTCTTTTTAATTGGTTTTAACGATGGTGATACGAGGTCGTGGCAGTCAGACACAGACAAGGTTGAACCGAGCCATACCCAGCCATATGTTATACCACGTGTTAACGTCTGGTTTTTATACTGGTAATTTTAATTTGTCAAACAATATCTGATTTCTTTTTTTAGCATCTAGTAATAGTTTGTCGTAAGAAATGATTTCGAAATATGCATTATATTCTTTTCTATATCCAAAATATCCTTGTCCATCAAATGTTTCAGTAAAGTCATGGCGTTTTGCAAGTGTCTTTATTTTTTTAGTTAAGTCACAAATAATGTAGCAATAAAAAGGTACTTCTTTGATATTAAAAAGTCTTGAATCTTTCAAAGTACGTTTATCATTTTTAATATTATCTATGTAATTTAGAACTTGGTCAATTGGATTCTCTTCGTCCAAATCATACGACTCACGCATGGGGCGTTTTAGTTCGATAATTACAACCGATTGAAACTTTGCTTGCGTTTCGGAAAACGCAAATTTATTGTCAAAGTATTCGTTAAAGCTGATTATATCAGGTCTATCTTTGCTTTCTGCATTTATAATTTTCAGATTTTTGAATGGCTTATCTGATGCTAAATACTGGTGATAAGCTAATCTTTCATCTATTAACCATAAATTATGGTCTTCATAACTTATATCGTCAGAGGTACAATGCAATGGAAATATTAACCTGTGAATTGTTTCCTCTTTCGCAAATTGTCCAAGTTTGTTTCCGCGAATATGTTTGTTTAAAATATCAATAACTGTTTTTCTATGGAAAATATACTTTGAAAGTGACATGCTTCCAACATCTACAACTTTCTCCAAGTAGTCATTGTAGTTTTGTTGATATTCTTCAAAGTCTTTAACAGTCTTAATTTTCTTAAATATTTTCCGTCCTTCTCTTTTTACATCCAATTCTAAACTATGCTGTAATCTAAATAGTTCTAATTCAAGTTTGCTATCTGAAAGTATTGGAAGCTTTTCAATTTCACTTATTCGATATTTTAATAATGACCTATATTGTGGAGCTTTATTGTAAACATATCTTTTAATCTTGTCGACCTTGTTTGCTCGGATTTCGTTTAAATATTTTTTAACTCCAGTTTCAATTTTGGGTATTAATTTGGATTTAAGTTCTTCTTCTGAAATATATTCTTGATACATTTCATTCGATTCGGGAAAATTAAAATTTGTCCTTTCAGAGTTTACAACCTCATTTAAATATTCACTGCTCAGGTAGGCTTTTAAATAAAATTCTTCTTCTCCTGATTTTAACCTTTTATTTAGCTCCGGAATGTCATCTTTCAACGGCTTTGAAATAACTTCTCTGTCATTTGCGCAATAATGAATTGCACTTGATGTTGTTATGTTGAAGATTTTAAACAAATCCAGATTGAAAATATGTTTTTTCACGGGGAACTCTAGCGATTCAATTTTTCTAACATCTTTCTTATAAATATCATTGATGACAATCTTCTTTTTGTTGTTAGCGTCATTTATAATAATTAAGGGACAGTTTTCTTTTATTAAATATGACAAGCAGTGATGCATTATTTTATCAGATAAATCTTCAATTGATTTGGGGCATGCCAGTTGGTATTCTGGAAGAAAATCTCTCAGTTTAACAATTGTTTTTCTTTCTGGATTTTCAAGTGATTCCAATTTGTGATTTACGATTCCATTCTCAACTAGTTTGAAATCAAATGTTCTGTGTTTGAAAGTTCCATTATGTCTATATGAACTTTCAATCGATACGGATTTAAATGCTTTTAACCAAATAAAACGACCAACGCCTTTTCCACCCAAATTTAATTTATGAGTTGATTCAGAGGTTCCAAAAGATTTATAGTTTGAGTCATTAAATCCGATTCCATTATCCACAATAGTGAAAGATTTAATTGGACGTAAATCTTCAATCCCCAAATCCATTATTTTATCTGTTTCATCTCTTACTATGTCTACCTCAATAATGCCTTTCTCAATTCCACTATACAATGTTGAATGAATTGAATTTATTATTGCCTCAAGTAAGGGCATTAAAGATTGTGTATAAAATAATCTTGTTCTTGTTACTTTTCCAATTAGGTCAAATTCCATTTTGTTAGTTTTTTTCGATTTTAAGTTTGGCATCAACTACTATATATCATCACCAAGTGATGTTATATTCATTATATCATTTATTGCAGTACTGTTATCCGCCCATAATGGAGGTACAACAGCACTTACTATGGTTAAGAAATTTTCTATTGTTATTTCAAGGGTACGTATTCAACGGCTAAGGTTTTTATTCGGAGTCTAAAGTTAGCATAATAATAAAAGAAAACAACACTTGTTAATTGATAGACATCCTGTTGTGTGTGATCCTTGAAAAATATCTGGAAAAGCTGTGATTCCAATCAGAAATACCAATCGTTAACTGATTCAATCAAAATCAAAGAATTCACTGAGCGTTATTCCAATCATCTTGCAGAATTTTTGGATGGTGTAGATGGAAACTCCCCTCGAAGTGTTTGTACTTTCCCACCTACTTAAAATTTGTCGATCGATATCATGCTTTTGGGTAAACTCAGACTGAGTAAGACCAGTTCTGGATCTGAGAAATTTAATCCTTTCTGCAATTTTGTTCTTGAGAATTATATCTTCTTCGGTTAGCTTACCCATACCGCAATTTTGTAATTATCAAAATTTTTATTGTAAGCCACTTGGATTACAAAATATTTTTCATACTTTTGATCCTAATTAATAAGATTGTAGCTCTTCAAATGATAAGACATTAGAAGCTATTGTTTAGAATCTCGACTTGAAAACTGGTAATTTTTATGTACACGAGATCATAAGCAAAAAAGGCTCACGACCTAGGCGTGGGCTCGCTTATCGTGTACAAGGTATACCAGTACCTCAAGTCGGTAAGTTGAGTCCGCGCCCTTTTTCATTTAATTTCAGGCGTTATAACCTCTGCTTTCCGGCTTACATTCTGCTTGTCACAAGCATGATGCTGCGTAAATACACTTATATCATAAAACAAAACTGCCTATGACAAAATAATCAGAGAACAACGTAAGCCCGCTACAACAGTTTGGCGACGTGTAGCAGGCTTGGTCGTTAATTAATTCTAACCATCAATTAACATCGAAATTTATGAAAAACTTTCCACTCAAGGAAAATCATGCCTCTGTGTGTCTGATTTTCCGGAAATGCTTTGACCATTTTGCGATTCCTCAAATAGCAATAAACAAGCTAGGGAAACGGCAAAAACTATACTGTTTTGCATCTACACTTTCCTACATGAGTTTGGTATTTTTCTTCAGCCGGCACCATAGCCTGTACCAAAACAAAATTAAATCACCCGAGTGAGGAATGACTTCCATTAAGAGCTCGTGAAACGGCAAATCTTCACGACTCAACTACCAATCCTTTCATTTTAGGATTCAACTTTTATTTACCCAATCTTAAAATAAATTTTATGCAAAATTTTAAAGGCTATTCCTCTGTATTAGTATATCCCGTGCCCAAAATCGTAAAAGGCATGGGCAGAACGCTTAAGCTATTCTTCATGTTTTGTATTCCCATTCTATTGTTCTCCGGCCACACCTACGCACAAACCATTAACGTAAGTGGGCGTGTAACGGATCAGAATAAACAGCCGCTCCCCGGAGTTAATGTAGTACTAAAAGAATCACCGTCAGTTGGTACGATTACCGAATCCAACGGGCGTTATTTCCTAAAAAACGTGCCTTCAGGCGCAGTACTTTCATTTTCCTTTATCGGTTTTAAAACCCTGGAAATTCCTGTAAACGGACGTTCACTGGTGGATGTCCAGCTGCAGGAAGACATTACCACACTCTCTGAAGTAACCATTAATGCAGGTTATTACACGGTAAAAGACCAGGAGCGTACCGGAAGCATTGCCCGGGTAAGATCAAAAGAACTGGAAAACCAACCGGTTAAAAATGTCCTTTCCTCGGTGCAGGGGCGCATGGCAGGAGTTAATATTACTCAAAGCAGCGGTGTTCCCGGAAGTGGCTACAACGTTCAGATCCGCGGAACAAACAGTTTGAGAAGAGTCGGCAATTACCCCATGTATATTATTGACGGTGTACCGGTAAGTGCTCAAACTACCTCCACCTATTCAACCGGAATATTCCCTTATACGGAAACAAATCCACTCTCGGCCATTAATCCCAACGACATTGAAAGCATCGAGGTACTGAAAGATGCTGATGCAACAGCCATTTATGGATCGCGGGGTGCCAATGGCGTGATATTAATTACTACCAAAACAGGTAAAGCACTTCATAAAACCGTATTTAGCTTAAACAGCAGCTACGGAGTAAGCCGGGTTGCCCGACACATGAATATGATGAACACAGAGCAGTACCTGAACATGCGCCGACAGGCTTACGCCAACGACGGAATTACCGATTATCCGGCCAACGCATATGATGTAAACGGCACCTGGGACGAAACCCGTTATACCGACTGGCAGGAAGAGCTAATCGGTGGAACAGCTACCAACTCCATGGTTCAGCTCTCACTGAAAGGAGGCAATGAAACAACCAGTTTCCTGATAAGCGGTAGTCACAACCGGCAAACGACAGTGTTCTCGGATGACTTCCTGTATAAGACGACCAATCTTTCCGGTAATCTGAGCCACCAATCTGCTGACAAGCGGCTGACTTTGACTGCTTCCGGACTGTTTTCTGATCAATCCAACAACGTGATCTATGAAGATATTACTAAACAGGCATTCCAGCTTAGCCCTAATGCTCCGGCGTTGTACCGGGAGGATGGCAGCCTCAACTGGGAAAACAATACCTTTAACAACCCACTGGCAGCCTATGAAAGCACCTACAATAACGAAAGTAAAACCTTCAACCTCAACCTGAATATTAGCTATGAACTGCTGCCTTCGTTATTTGTGAAATTGAATGGCGGAAGCAATTACCAGTTTTTTAATGAAATTGCCTTACGCCCAAATACCATGTACAATCCGGCCTACGGAATTACACCGGCAAGTTCCTTAGCTTTAAAAAGTCAGAATCAACGTTTTTCGTACCTGCTGGAGCCACAGTTAAACTACCGTCATACGTTTGACAACCATAAGTTGAATATTTTAATAGGTGGCACCTATCAGCAAACAGAAAATACCAAATCAGGCCTGATGGGATATGGCTTTCAGAGCAATGCGCTGATCACCAATCTGGCAGCTGCAAGCACGGTAGCTATCACTGATGATTCGGGGACAGATTACAAATATGCCGCGGTATTCGGGCGAATCAACTATCAATACAAAGGCCGTTATATTCTGAACTTAACGGGTCGTCGCGATGGTTCCAGCCGTTTTGGCCCTGACAACCGTTTTGCCAATTTCGGAGCTGTGGGTGCGGCATGGCTTTTCAGTAAAGAAAACTTTATGAGCAGTATTTCGTGGCTAAGCTTCGGAAAACTCCGGGGAAGCTATGGAATTACCGGCAGTGACCTGATTGGCGACTACCAGCATTTGGATACTTACACGGTAAACAGTACCATTTATGGTGGCAATACCAGTATGTATCCATCCCGCTTGCACAATCCTTACTTTAGCTGGGAAAAAACTACCAAGCTGGAATTCGCCCTTGATCTGGCCTTCCTGGATAACCGATTGGAGCTGAATACCTCCTGGTATCGGAACCGTTCGGGCAACCAGCTGGTTGGTATTCCTTTGCCTGCCACCACCGGATTTAGCAGCATCCAGGCCAACCTTCCTGCTACAGTGGAAAACAAGGGACTGGAGCTGGAACTCAATACCACGCCTGTAAGTAAAGGCCATTTTCAGTGGAACAGTAATTTTAACATCAGCTTCCCATCCAATAAGCTGCTGGATTTTCCCGGACTGGAAGGCTCGACCTATGCCAACCAGTATGTCGTCGGCTATCCCACTTCAATCGTGAAAGTTTACAACTACGAGGGCATAGATCCCGAAACCGGCAATTATGTTTTTACCGATTACAATAATGACGGTGCTATTACATCACCCGACGACAACCAGGTAATCGAAGATCTTGCGATAAAATACTTTGGTGGCTGGTCGAATCAGCTTACTTACAAACAATGGGACTTTTCGTTTTTGTTTCAGTTTGTCAATCAACGGCAGAAGAATTACATCAGCTCCATGATCAGGCCGGGCGCTATGTTCAACCAACCTGTTGAAGTGCTGGATGTGTGGTCAACGGATAATCCGAATGGCCGGTTTATGCCCTATTCTTCGGGAACGGATGCATTAAAAAACAACTTACACGGATATTTTAGCAGAAGTACAGCCGGTATTGGCGACGCTTCTTTTATCCGTCTGAAAAATATCCAGTTGAGCTACCGGCTGCCAATAAATTCGTTCGCAGAAGATGTTCTTTTTTACGTTCAGGGCCAAAACCTGTGGACGCTAACCGATTATTTTGGTGTAGATCCGGAGTTTACTTTATCAGGCTTTTTGCCTCCATTAAAAACATGGGCCTTTGGCGTTCAGCTTAACTTTTAAAACATAAACACTATTACAGTTTCAGGATGGTGAGCCGAAAAGCAACATGTTTATACCATAGAATTGAATAAATCATATTAAAAATAAAAGAATGAAACGAGGCCCGAGGTTTCGGGACGAGTTCCATCTTATACCTTAGAAAACAAACAATTTTAATAAGATGAAAAAAATATATATCATATACTTACTGGGGGCGCTACTTATGGCCTCTTGCGAGAATTTGATTGAAGTGGATGATCCCACCAATCAACTGGGTACCTCCCAGGTTTTTGAAGATACCAGAACTGCGAATGCCGCTCTGACCGGCTTGTATGCCAGTCTGCGGGACCGGTCGGTACTAACGGGAGGCAGCTATATTGGCATTGGCCCTTTGCTGGCTTCTTATGCTGATGATCTGGATTGTTATTACTACGATCAGAATGGCGTGGCTGACATTAGCCGAAACCTGCAGCAGGAAACCAACTCAACCATTGAAAATATCTGGAAAACAACTTATCAGCAAATTTACTATGCTAATGCCATTATGTATGGGGTTCAGCATTCAACAGCCCTGCCGGATGAAGACAAAAATATCCTGCGGGGAGAAGCCCTATTGTTACGCTCCCTGTTGTATTATTATTTACAGGAGCTTTTTGGTGATGTCCCGTACACCGCCAGTACTGATTATGAATACAACCGCAATCTGAGTAAAACGGAAGGCAGTGACCTATTAAATCAATTAGTGACAGACCTGACCACAGCTATTGCATTTTTAGATGAAGACTACCGCAACGCGGAACGCATTTATCCAAACCGCAAGGTTGCGGAATTGCTGCTGGCCCGAATCTATCTGATCCAGGAAGAATGGATGCTTGCGGAACAGACAGCAAGCAATATATTACAGTCGCCCTTGTATGCGTTTCAGAATGATATCCAGGAGGTCTTTCATAAATCCGGCAGCCATATTCTTTGGCAACTAAAACCAAAGAACAACGGAGATGCCACCTCTGAAGCTATCTTTTATTATTTTACTGATGCTGCTCCCAACTCCTATGCGCTTACAGAAGATTTGGTGAACACCTTCTCCGATGATGACCTGCGTAAGCAGTCATGGATGACCCGGGTCAGCTTCAATGACGAGTTTTGGTACCGACCGGATAAGTACAAGAACCTGGCCGGGACCAACACCAATGAATACTCCATTGTCTTCCGTCTTGCAGAGGTTTATTTTATTATGGCCGAATCGCTGATCAAACAGAACCGGATTGATGAAGCTTTGCCGTATTTAAATGCCACAAGGGAGAGAGCCGGATTAACTGTTTTTACCTCTTTATCCGGAGATGCTATTCTCACGGAATTACTGGCTGAAAAGCGCCGTGAGTTCTTTACCGGGTTTGGACACCGTTTTTTCGACCTGAAACGCCTGGGTAAACTGGACGAGTTACTCGCTACAAAACCCAACTGGGAAGATTATAAAAGCGTTTGGCCCTTGCCTCAAAACGAAATGTTGTTAAATACCAATTTATACCCTCAAAATTCAAACTATTAATTATGAAATCTTCAAGTATCATTTTCTTGGTATTCCAGTGTCTGTTGCTTGCAACAGGCCTGGAATTATCCGCGCAAACCCATCAGGACGAGATGGAAAAACTGGCTGCCAGCCAATATCGTCTAACCGTACTAAAAATGAGCGACAACGGAAGGTGGCTCACCGCCTGGAAAACGTATGACGATAACCGGGATACGCTTTTGATCTTTGACAGTCAGGTTCCCGAAAAACCTGTTGATTACCGGATCAAAGTACGAGATATTACTTTCATGGGTGCCAATTATATGCTGATGAAAAGTGGCAACCGTGCCGAGCTTATAAACCCGGAAAAGCAAACAAGCATTAGTTTCATAAATGTAAAACGTTTTCAGACACTGAATAGCTACGATCAGTTTGTTTTGCATTACAATGACGAAAACAACAATCGGCTCGAACTTCGTCATGAAAACGGAGACCTTATTACTCAGGTCGCCCGGGTAAGCAGTTTCCATATCTCAGAAGATGATCATATCTATGCGGTGGTGGAAACTGAAAACAACGAGTTCGAAGTATTACGAATCCGAAATCAGTCAACTGAACACATTTATCACTCACCTCACAAGATCTCGTCTCTGACGATTGATCCCGGTGCACAGGGTATCATGATTCATGAGAAATCCGCGGACGGCTCCTTAGCGGAGCTTCGCTACCTTGATCTGAAAACAAAAAACACCTGGTTGTTAAATGAGCAGTTGTCCCTGCCTTTTCAACGCGCGTTTACGGACGTAATTGGTGAGGGTGGTGTTTATTACGTGCGTCTGTGGGTCAACCGGGAGAAAGAGAGCACTTCACTTGTCGATATATGGTATGGAAATGACAAACGTTTGGTAGACAAATTCATTCAGTCCCCTCTGGAGAACTACTATGTTTGGGAACCGAAAAAGAAGAAGCTTGAACAGGTGGGAAACAAGCAACTAAATAATAGTGTATTCCCTGGCAATGAACGTTATTTTCTTTGTTTTGATCGTTCATATTTGGAGGATTACACAAAAACAGCTGCTCCGATACTTTTATTCCGCTTCGACAAGCTAAAAAACACTTACACAATGGTCGATACCCTATCCTCCCCTTTGTACACTTCTCCGAATGGACAATATGTTCTTTACTTAAAAAACAAGACCTGGAAGGTTTATCACATGGCTTCGGGCAACATGGAAACAATTGCCAACAGCCTGCTGAAAACTCCTTATTTTATTGACGATGGTCAATCCATCCTCTTTGACGGGGATGACGGTCTGTGGAACTTTGATCCGGAAGAAAACAAGTTGTCGAAATATGTAAATTTTGAAGGAGTTCGTGTGACAATCCTTAACAACTCTACAGAACCGAAACCTGCAAGTATTCGCGTTTACGAGAAAACTGTCGATCCCCAAAAGCCCCTGATTCTTGAGTTATTTGATTCGAATAAAAATGAAAGTTCTTTCGTCCTGTGGGATAATGGAAAATGCAAAACGATCATTCCAAAAACTACCAACTACATCCAAAAGCTGATGTACAACAAGTCATTTACCTCTTTTTCGTGGCTGGAAGAGAATTATAACCTGCCACCACGGATCGTTTATAAGGAGCTGGGCAAAAAGGAATGGTCTTTCAACCAAACAATTCAGCAGGATCCCGATATCCTGTCCCTGAAACAGGAGATTATTTCGTATACCAATAGCGATGGAGTTCCGCTTAAAGGTATTTTATATTATCCATTGAATTTTGACCGTTCAAAACAATATCCCATGGTCGTACATATTTACCGGGTTCAAAGGAAAAAGATGGTTAACAGGTACCCTGTACTGACATATTACGAAGGAGATGGATTTAACCTGAGATTGCTTTTGGAAAATGGCTATTTTGTTTATTTTCCGGATATTGTTTACGGTGACAAAGGTACAGGTTTGTCGGCTTTGGATTGTGTGGAACGGTCACTGGATGCTTTATCTTCCAATCGCTTAATTGACCACAACAAGATCGGGCTAATTGGGTTCTCGCATGGCGGGTATGAAGCCAATTTTATAGCCACACATTCCAACCGTTTTGCAGCCTATGTTGCCGGGGCCGGAAACAGTGATATTGTCCGGTCTTATTTCTCATTCAATTACAATTATTTTAGTCCATTTTACTGGCAATACGAAAATGGTCAGTACGAGCTGAATAAAAGTTTTAGCGATGATAAGGACTTGTATTTTAAGAATAATCCGATTCATTATGTGGATCAGGTTAATGCTCCTGTTCTGTTATGGACCGGCATGAAGGACCAGAATATTTACTGGGAACAAACCATGCAGTTTTATATCGGACTAAAGCGGAACAACAAAAAGGTAGTAGCCCTTTTTTATCCCAATGAAGCGCACGCCCTTCAATCACCTGACGAAAACCGGGACTTGGTTTCGCGGATTCTGGAATGGTTTAATTACTTTCTTAAAGGAGAGGAAAATGCCGGATGGATTGATACAGAAATAAAGGGGGATGCCGGTTAGCATCCCCTCAGTTTAAAGGGCCTACGGTTCATACAATGGAATGACACAACTGGTTCCACTTAACCTCGAGAGGTTGTGGGACTGGTTGCTGGCGTCCGTCCATGTGCAAAATTGCACCCCAGTGGGACTACAGTCACTTCTTTTCTCAATACACTGGCCATTTTCCAAAAGATAACCGGACTCCATGGTACTGTCAGAAGCTTTTGCGTTATTGCTTGCAAAAGCAGCACCAACTCCCATCATTATGATGAGAGCCGGAAGATAAAGACTTTTGAACTTTTTCATTTTTCTGTAATTTAAATTTATTGCCTACTCTGTTTCAGGTTTTTCGGCTTCCCCTGCCGCAAAATCCCGCATCAACGCCTGCGCAAAACGGTAACGCACAATTTCACTTCCACACAAAACAAACAGGTAGTTATCTGTGGCTAACATCCCGGACAGCTTGGTTTTCCCGCGGTCATTTACATACAAACTGCCCAGGTATTCTTGTTGGTTGGTTCGATACAAATCAATAACAGATGTCTTCTGCCATAACTCTCTTGACTCAAATTTCCCCATCAGGTTCGATACGTTAAACAGCACATTCTGGTGAACCACTGATGTTTTATTCACCTTCAAGGGGGGAGCGTTCATTTTATGTCTCCCATCAGAAAAGGAATATACCTGTACTTGTGCCTGAGATATATTGTCAATGGTATGTAGCTTCCGCAATAAAATTAAATCCTGGTTCATGATCAGGAATTGGTTGCGGTAGGTATAGATATAAATAAGTTCGCCGGTTTGGTCGTCCTGAAGGAACTGCCCGTCGGTATCGAACATTCCATCCACCTGTTTTTCAAGTAAGGATTCAAATAGTGTTATTTTCGGGTGTTGTTCCAGTTGAAGCAATCCCAATACCTGTGTTTTGCTTTGGCTGCTTTGAGCTCTAAAAGCCATATTGACTGAGTCTATTACTTGTAGTTTGGAAAAATAACAGTCATCTATACTGATCGTATAAGCCAAGGTATCATCCAACAGCCCCCGGTAAATAACCGGTACCGTTCCATCGAAAAGATAGAAATAAGGAGGTTTGACCTGTACCTGGATAAAACGAAACGAGTGTTTTTCATCGTCCAGTTGTAGTTTTACGGTCTCCATTCTTGTAAGAGCAGTATCTATGCTGGTAAGCACTAAAGGTGCTGTTAGATTTCCCAGGTAGATTTTCCCATCGGCTATGCCGACAAAATAATAGGAGTTCACACCCAGATCAAATGCCTTTTCATCGCGGATGGGATGCTGGCCAAACCGGCGAATAAAGTTATTTTCTTTTTTTATGATATGTTCAGATGACAAAAAGAGCCCAACAACAACACCAACTGCCAGTAAGGACGGGAACGTCGTTTTCAAGAGGACAATGCGTCTTCGTGTATGCTTCTCTTTTTCTGAAAGTACAATGGCAAAAAGAGCCATTATGACGAAAGCAATATTAAAAATCATGTGCTCGGTCCAGTTCATTTTTTCAATGATACCCCCACAGGAACAGGGAACAAAATCGCTGTAATTCAAAATCAGGTAGATATAAACTGTGAAGGCGACCATTAGAAATAATGATGCATACAGGCCAATGAGCCGGGTGTTTTTCTGCATCAACAGCAGTGACAAAACCAACTCCAGTACTATTACAGCCGGTGCAATCAAACCGGCATAGGCGCTAAGCAATGGCGACTGTGCTAATTGAACCGTGAATGTTTCATAGTCCAGCAATTTGCTGAATCCGGCATATACAAAAAGCAGGATATACAAATAGGAGGTAACCGGAACGAGAAAGGAAAAGTGTTTTGTCTGGAGCTTTTTCATAGCTTTAATTGTTGTTATAGAAGTTCGTACTCAGGAGGACATAATCCGTAAAACAGTTGACTACTTTGTTGTGAATGCATTCCTGCTTTTAAAGGAAATAGTAAGGGCCACTTTTGGGCATGAACACATTTTCAAAGATACAGGTGTGCCGAACCAATTCCCTGAACCTGAATTAATAAGTGTAGTAATTCGGATTAAGAAAGTTCTTAAGACTATGAAAAGGAACTACCAAAAAAAACAGCATGCGAAAAGGGAATTATTGCAATTTTTCATCAATTAAGTTGGAGTCAATGCTGCCGAACAATCAGGGATGTCCTTTTTCCCGAAGCATTTTGCTCAGCGTCTGCGGGGCTATATTCAAATAGGAAGCTATGATTTCTTTTGACACTTTTAATTCGATACCGGGATGAGTTGTCAATAAATGCAGGTATCTCTCCCAGGGCGAGTTCACCGCCAGTTGTCGGGATCGTTGGGCAAAATAATATACATACTGAAGCGAAATACAACGTTCAAAAACACTAGCCTCCGGGAAGGCATGATATATTTCCTGAAGATGGCGATAGGATATGGAAAGTAATAAACTTCCCGGCATCACTTCAATATTAACATCTGAAGTCTTACGCTGGAAGAAACTCACAGGATCACACACTATACTCTGCTCCTTCCAGAGTATCGAGGTCAGGTCTCTACCGGAATGATCATCAAAATAGAAACAACGGGCAAGCCCTTTTTCCACAAAATACATATAATCTGAAGTGTGCCCGGCATTAAGCAACAATGACCGGTACCTGTGCTCGGTTACAGTCAGCCGATCGTTAATTGCTGCTACAAGTGCATCCACATAAGACCGTTCTGTAAGCTTTTTAGGCAAGGGCCTCATTTTAAAAATAACGTCATATAAGCTGTGTTCTTCCATAGTTAACGTTTTAGGAGTTCAGATTAAAACAATAAGGTTTAAATGTCTCCTCCAAAAGGAGTTATTGTAATTTCTATGAGTACACCATGTGGTTCAAGTAAGGGGGCTCAAATCTTTAATTGTATGCTTATTAAAGTTTCTCGAGATCTGATTGGCATATATCAATAAATACCGAGTGGCTAATGGCTTTCAGGCGAATACCAAACCGGCTTTTATTTCGTCGTTTTACCAGAATTCCTTCATGACCTTTTAACGGACCGGATACGATTCGGACGTGCTCTCCCCCGGAGAATTGATTCTCTACTGTAATCTCAATCCCCATTCCCAACATTTTTCGTATTGCTTCTACCTCCTTTTCAGTTATTGTGGATGGTTTACCGGCAAAAGAAACAAAGTTTACTACCTGAGATATTCTTCGAATGGTATATATTTCATGGTGATAGGTAAAGACAAATAAGTAATTGGGGAATAACGGGAACCAGATCTTTTTTCGTTGTCTGTTTTTCCATTGTCTCGTTTCATGGATTGCAGGACAGAAGACTTCATATCCGTCATTAGCAAGTATCTGGGTTGCAATTCTTTCATTGCGCGGGCGAAGATAAAAAACATGCCAGGCTCTTTTCACAAAAGAACGATGTTCTTCCTTATTAATAATTTTGTTTGTCATTGCCAGGTGCTCTATGGTTAATATTACTACATCTCTCTCTGGTATAATCATTACAAGCAAGGAGAAAACGCCCTTTAATCTCGTCCTCTAATTGAAGTCCCTTTGTTATTATTTAAAAGGTATGCTACACTCAGGTTGACTATTTTTTACATTCTTCAGGTCTTGCTTTACTAAATGATTGGTCTGCGAATGCCGGGAAACATCAAATTTATTATAAGGCTATCTATAGTTAAGGTGCATGCCAAAGGCAGGTCACTTAGCACGAATAAAACGGGCAAAACGTCCATTTTTATACCTACCATACGGTATGTAAATATATAGAAAAATTATACAAACAAAAAAATGAGTATCTCCAACAGATGATAATTTATACCATAAAAAAGGTTTGTTTTGCTGGATTTATCAACCTTTTTAAGTAAGTTTGTTAGTAACAGATCATCAATATCATGACAACTAAAGAACGAATCACTGAAGAAGCTTTTAAATTATTCCTGAATAACAATTATGAAAAAGTTAGTATTTCCGATATAGAGGCAGCGGTTGGTAAAACAAGAGGGGCAATATTCTATTTTTTCAAAAATAAAGAAGAAATATTTAACGAGGTAGTAGATACCTACCTGATTAAAACGCAGGATTCTTCTGTGAAATTCAAATTCGAAGACAATATTTCTCTTGAACAGTTTATAAAGCTATATATCAGTGGGATAAATACCACTATGTCAAAGATGTTATCCATTTCTGTAGTCAATATTTACAAGCATTATTTTTCCCTGTATCTCCAGGCAGCTCGAATCTATCCCAACTTTTCTGAGATTATGACACGTAACTCAATTGAGGAGATCAACATGTGGGAAGAAGTGATATCCAGGGCAATTCAGAAAAAAGAAATAAAGGCAGTAGATACCAAACATTATGCGACTCTTTTTCGAAGTTGTTTTCTGGGTCTCGCATTCGATAGATGCCTTTTATATGGGCTAAATACAGAAGAATTATTTACGCTTTATCAAACCATTTACCAGCAAATAAAATTAAAATCCTAACTCATTCATAACAATTGTATGTAAATTTTGCTTACTTTTACATACCAACCATTATAATTTATTGTTATGAATAAAAATGTTTACATCTCATCCGTCAGCAAGTTTTTACCCAATTCACCCGTCGAAAATGAAGATATGGAACAATATCTGGGCTTAATTAGTGAAAAACCGTCAAGAGTAAGGCGTATTGTATAGAAACAAAATGGAATAAAATCCAGGTACTATGCTTTGGACAAAAAGGGCAAAATTACCCATACTAATGCAGAGTTGGCATTCCGTTCCATAAAGAAATTATTTACTGATGAGAAAATTCCGGAGGATATTGATGTATTGGCATGTGCCACTGGTAATCCTGATCAGTTGTTACCATCCCATGCATCCATGGTTCATGGCCTAATGAAAAACAGGCCAATGGAATTGTATTCAGCATCCGGAGTATGTCTCACTTGCCTGCAAGCTTTTAAAACGGCCTATCTGTCCGTATTATCTGGAGTCTCTTCTAAGGCAGTCTGTTCAACTTCGGAGCTCGCTTCACCTACACTGTTATCAAAAAACTATGAAGAAGAGTATGAACATTGTTCGAAGGTAGGAAAGGATCCATATATGGCATTTGAAAAGGATTTTCTGCGCTTTATGCTTAGTGATGGTGCCAGTTCGGTATTACTCTCTGACAAAAAGAACGATAATGGAATTTCATTCAAAGTTGAATGGGTTGAAATGACTTCCTATGCCAATGAACTTCCAACCTGTATGTTTATGGGAGCAGAACTTCGTGAAGATGGAGAACTCACCAGCTGGAAGGAATTTGAAAGCCGGGAACTTATCAATCGTTCAGTAATGACCGTTAAGCAGGATATCCGCTTGCTTAAACCTAACATTATTCGTTATTGGGTAGATCATCTTGAATATTGCCTGGAAAAATTTAACCTTAATCCGACAAATGTGGACTATGTGATTCCTCACGTTTCATCTATGTTCTTTTATGGGAAGCTTGCCGAGGAAATAGAAGCAAGAGGTTTAGATTTAGGGACGAACAAATGGTTTACCAATCTTACTGAAATTGGAAATATCGCATCTGCTTCAATTTTTGCTGCATTGGATGATCTATGCAAAACAGAAAAGCTAAAAGTAGATGATACGGTTTTACTGCTGGTGCCGGAAAGTGGACGTTTTTCATATGGAACGGTTTTGTTGACTGTGAAATGAACTAAATACTTTATAACAAGAAAAAGTAGTATTTTATTTTCAGTTTTATAAAAGATGGGAAGGATGTCATTGGAAGCTGGCATACAATTGTCTCAGTTTGTTGTGTTTCAAAAGGAAACTTTCTAAATAGGTAAAATCGCGCTTAATCAAGCTCCTTGATTCATAGAATGGAGAGTAAAAATCCACTAAGTTAAATATTTACCTCATGCCACCGACCACCATACTGACATCCTTTTTTTCGATTTTACTTGTCGAAAAGTTAGTCGTTAAATACGTTGTGACTCTTCAAGGAATAAACGATCGTAACAGCAAAGCAGAATCTCTCCATCACATTCACTTCCAAAATAATTTTAAATCGGATCAATTTCAAGGTTAATATTATATTACGTGCATGTAATCGAAACTAAAAGGATCAGATTCAGCTCTTTAATCACATTTACAAATAATCTTAGTCCTATCACCAATTACGTAATCAGACCACTCTTCTCGATACCCAATTCCAGGCCACGCAATTCAGCTTGTCCTCTTAGCAAACCGATGGCCGAATAGCCCGGATTTGTCTTTTTCTTTAAATCGTCGAGAATGGTGTGCCCATGGTCTGCTCGCATCGGAATTTGCTCATCGTGGCGATGCATGGCATTCCGTTTTCGTTGTTCTTTCAACACCGCAACAATTACACTGTACATGTCCACGTCTCCGCGAAGATGGCTGGCTTCATGAAAGCTCCCGTCATTATCTCGCTGTGTACTACGAAGATGTAAGAAATTAATTTTATCGCCCAGTCTGGCAACAATGCCGGGAATATCATTATCTGCACGAACCCCCAACGAGCCGGTACAAACACATAGTCCGTTATAAATTGAGTCAACAATATTAACAATGTACTGCAAATCGTTTTCTGTACTTACAACGCGCGGAAGGCCAAAAAGTGGAATTGGCGGATCATCCGGATGAATAGCCAGACGAACACCTGCTTCAATGGCAACCGGAACGATTTGCTCCAGAAAATATTTCAGATTCTTTCGGTATTGCGTTGAGTCTATTGAACTGTATTCTTCCAGACGTTTTCTGAAGTCATCCAACGAATAGCCTTCCTGTCCTCCGGGTAACCCGGCGATGATATTCTTCTGAAGAACGTATTGTGCCTCAGAACTCATCGACTCAAACCGAACTTTAGCAGCCTCGATTTGCTCTTTGGTGTAGCTGGCTTCCGCTCCACTACGGTTTAAAATATACAAATCGAAGGCAATAAAATCGATCATATTAAATTCCAATGCTCTTGCTCCGTCTTCCAGCTCCAATTCAAGGTTTGTGCGGGTCCAGTCAACTACAGGCATCCAGTTATAAGTTACAACAGGTATACCTGCTTTCCCAACATTACGGATTGATTCTTTATATTTCTCAATCCATTTATCGCGGGTTGGCTTTCCCTGTTTTATATCTTCGTGCACCGGAATACTTTCAATCACACTCCATGTCAGTCCCCTTCGCTTTGGCGGCTGAACACTATTATCTATCTCAATAAATTTTTTCCGTTCAGCAATGGCTTCTTCGGGCCATGTTTCGCCAATTGGTATTTCATGAAGTGCTGTGACAATACCTGTTGCACCTGCTTGTCTGATATCCGTTAAAGTTACCGGATCTGTAGGTCCGTACCACCTCCATGTTTGTTCCATTCCCATAACAATTCTGTTTTCTAATTTTTGTTTAAAATTCAACTGTCGGATTCTTCTGACTACTTTAATTTATCGCCCATTTTTTTAGCTATTAAACCAGATGCAAAGTTTGGAGATAATCGATACAGAAAATCCATCATGCGGGCATCTTTACCCAATAAAATTCGTGAGCGATTACGTTCCATTCCATCCAGAATTTGCCTGGCAGCGTCGTTGGCTCCTAAAATCTTTTGGGCTTGTTTTTTATTTTTCTCATTGACCTCCACTTTCAAGCCTGAATTTGCCATAATATTTGTATTCACGGCCCCCGGAAAAACAACGGTTACCTGCACACCGGTATCACGTAGCTCGCCGCGCAATGATTCCGTCATCAATTTTACGGCGGCTTTTGCGGCTCCGTAAATTCCTTGTCCCGGCACAGGTAGAAAACCGCCCATACTCGACAAGTTTACAATATGTGCTTCCGGTTTTTTAAGAAATTGGGGTAAAAATGCACGCACCAAATTAAGCGTACCGTAGAAATTGACCGCCATCACGCGGTTGATATCCTTGTCTGACAAATCGCCTACCTTAACGAAAGGTTGAATGATTCCGGCATTATTAATAATTCCATCTATTTCTAACTTATCAGGTTTTACGGCAAACTCCCAAACTTTTTCTGAATCTGTGATATCCAAAATCACAGGTTTTATTTTATCCGGAGCCAAAGCCGCTGTCTTATCCAGGTTTTCCGGGTTAATATCAACCGCAACCACTTCTCCTCCACGGCGAATAATCTCTGCCACTAATTGCCGCCCTATGCCACCTCCGGCACCTGTTACAATTATTCTTTTTCCACTAATCTTCATCATTCAAATGTTTTAAATTACCTGTCGGTAGCATTTACTCTTGTTGATTTACCATCGTACCGTCCAGCCAGTTTACAGGAACAGTGATTGGCATCTTTCTCTTTCATCAACAACTCTACAGAAAACCAACCCGATTTAAAACTAACTACCATACCGTCATCGGTTAGTTCTGCCTCTTTAATTTCAACTTCGCCATCTTTTTCAGACGTAACTGTTCCGGTTAATTTGTAGTCCTCTTGTTTCAAATCTACAACCAATTTCGAATCACCTCCAGGCGTTCCTTTAATTGTAACATTCCACTTTCCAATGAAATAATCAGTTTCGGTACCACTTGCAAAACCAACAAATGTTAGCGAAACCAGGAATAATAAAGTATAAATTCTTTTCATCTTTTATTTTTTAGAACGGAGGTAACAAAGTTTTCGGACTTCGTTACCTCCAGTTTTGTTTATGAATTCTTATGCAAACATTTCTTTTCGATCGAAATTTACAGGGTGAACATGATGTTATTTTACTCCTTCTCCAAGCGAAGATCGTACTTGATAATCCCAATTTTTTGAGGTTCGCTGCTATCGTCAAAAACTGTTAGTTTTATTTCATTCGGGTCTCTTCGGTTTGGCTTCGTCTCCGCAGTCCCCTCCCGAACAGCTTCACAAGCGTTAATTAGGTACGCAATTACTTTATCCGAAAGCGGATCTCCGTTTGAAATAAGAATCTTATCAAAACGACCATCTACATCCGATGCAAAATTTTTCAGGCTTTTCTCAAAAGTGGCCAGTCCAACATCGCCCTTCATTAACGAAACAGAATTAGACACTCCTTCTCCTGTAATCAGTAATCTTTGATTCGTCACCAGGTAAGCCATGTTTCCTTGTGTATGCCCTTTTACGTGATAAGCAATTACTTTTGTGCCCCCGATGTCGAAAGTATCTCCGTCATGTATAGCAATAAACTGGTCAGCGGATTTGTTTGGTGGAAAGTCTTCCAGTTTAAACAAATCCCAGGTTTCTTGCGAAGCAAAATAAGGCCGGTTCGAATCCATACGTTTTGATAATGGCTGGCCGCCATCTTTTTCGTACCATTCAATATCTTTTTGATGCATGTACACCTTCTCGAAATCACCGGCACCACCGGTACCTCCCAAATGATAATGCGTTACAAGCACAACAACTGGCTTATCGGTTAGCGTTTCCACAAAAGCCTTTAGGTTCCCAACTCCAATTCCGGCATCAATAAGCACCGCTTTTTCGCTACCTTCTATAAGGTAAACGTAAGCCGCCCGGTCGGAACATTGTATCTGCGTTACACCATCGGCTACTGGCTTTGCATGAAAAATAGTATCGTTGTACCTGTCCGATGTTTCTGTAGGTGTCCACTCAGCTCCATTCACCAATTGTGAAATTACGCAGACCAAAAACAATGCTCCCAATACTGCCAAATACTGATAATTTTTTTTCGTTTTAAAGTTCATAAGTTCTCAATCTTTAATTAATGACAACAACGCTCATGATCAGTATTTTTTCGGGATTTCAATATCCTTTTTGGCTTCTTCAATTAGCGGATCCCAGTCAAAAGTACGTACACGGTTCATCCAAACTGGATTAACATAATTCTCTTCGGCCAGGGATGCATAGGTTTTGTAAACATCAAATGCTTCTGTTAACTCTGCAATAGAAGCTTCCTGATATTTTTTGTCTTCAGTATTTTGATAAAGTGCCAGGTTTGTAGCCGCCTTAATTTTTAGCGAGTAGTACTTCCCTAACATTGCCATCAGTTTAATGTCGGTCAAAGTACGCTTCAATTCCGGATCATCCGTACCCTGCAATTCGTTCTGCAACTCCATGGCTTTTTCCGAATTCTGACGCAATATCTCAGCCACCTGGAAAGGTGTTTTAAGATCAGTGGTATCACCAGCTTCTTTCATTTTCAGATAGTCGTAAATAGACTGGTACCCCGATAATGGATGCGGATCTGAATTGATAAAACGTTTCACATCGTGGAATCCTTTTTTGTTCCGGGCTGCACGAGGCTCACTCATACATCCTTCGATATACCATTGCATATCGTGACCAAAGAAGTGAAATCCGGTTGTTACCGGGTAGGTCATAGAGGCTGCTTGCCATGCTGTTAACAGTTTTTCTCCATCGATTTCGGGGAATCGGTTTTGCAAGATTTGAGCCATTCTTTCATTCGAAAAATCAGGATCATAACCTAACCTACCCCATAACATCCATGAGAACCAATGCCTTTTAATTTCAACCGTTCCTGATACAGCCGGATCTTTACTGATAAAATCGCGTCCCCAGACCCATCCGTCAGATCCCATATAATATCCACGGGTAACATCATCAGGAAGGTTTTGAATAAACTCGCGAACAAAATTCGGAGCTCCCCACCGGAACATATAGTTATCATCGTTTCGTAATGTCCAAATGGTTTCCATTCCTGCAGGCTTAATGTCCTTAACAAAATCCTCATGGAAATTATGCTTTGTACTACTGTAAGAGTGTGCTCCGGAATATTTGTAACTGAAGATAAGATCTATATTCTCGTTTTCCAATACCGGGCCAAAGCTGGCTTTCACTTCTTCGGCTTTTGTCCAATGCTGACGATGAATTAAGGTAAATTTCCGGTCAGGCATTTCTGCAGCAGCATCCAACATTCCTTGTCCATAGGTTTCAAAGGCCCAGTTCTCAGCGCCAATCGGATCGTGCGGATCCATATTTTCGCCAGTTGTTAATCCGAACCCGCTCAAATCAGGATAAGCCCTAAACATAGCGGCAACACTCTTTCTGAAGTAATCTTTGGTTACTTCGTTATTTTGGTCGTCAGTTATACCATATTTTCCATCAATACCATAGTCATAAATATTCCAGTTTAGAATATAAAAATTGATATTTCTGTCCTTTGCATATTTCATTACGCTACGCCAGAACTCCATCTTTTCGTCCATTGTGATTTCAACCACAACCTCCGTAGAATCCAGCACCTCTGGACCACCGAAATCCTGGCCTTTCAGTGTGTAATAATCCTTTAATTTTCCGGTAGATCTTATTACATTATCCAATGCAATATCTTCGTAACCAGGCGTGCGAACCATTGACGGGAAACAATTCAGGCTCCAAATAGAAATGAAGTTATAGCGGTCTTTGGCAAGGGCATCGATATACTCTTTCCAAAAATCCATATCCCACATTACAGGTATGTTCTGTTGTCCTGCATCCCCCATCTGAGTATAAGTAGGTGTTCTGGCATCCAGTGGGATATTTAGCTTAGTGCCCCGCATTTTTGTATATGGATTTTGGGTAACTTCTTGTACATTTTTCAATCCGTACACTTGAATTTGTTCAGCCAACTCAAGCCCGCCATACATGACACCCGAGCTACTTGTAGCAATTATTTGGATCTTTTTGCCATCTTTTTCCAAACTAAAACCCTCTTCCTCAATACCATCCTTGTCCAACTGTAGACTAAACACGATATCAGCATCTACATTTTTAGTTAGTTGAAGTTTTATTCCCTTTTCAGTTAATGCTTCCTTGATATTGTCTACTGCAAACTGAATTTTAGGATCGGCCTGACCAATATTTAAAGTTACCTTTTGGGTTGCCGAGGCACACCCAAATAGCACTACAAACATCAATGCAACGCTTGTTTTGAAGTTCAAAAAAATAGAAAACTTGTTTTTCATAATAGTTAATTTTATTGGTACTTAAAATCTACAGTTAATAAAAGACCAGCTTTTTAGGCATGGTTTAATTAGAAAAAAATCTGTGTCTGCAGAATAAACTGCCATTTGGTTTCTGAAACAACATTTTGTTCTCCAACCATGGCATAAATTGGCCTGCTCGATCCCTGAAAAGTCCATTTAATGTTATGACCACGTTGCAGAATATTTATCCCAAAATCAAACTGAGTAGAAGCTTCATCCAGCGCTTCAAAATTTTTGTAGGTAAATGCACCAAATGGCTGTATTTGAGCCTTTATAATTGACTTTGGGAAAAGGTAACCCAGCTCTCCTCTTACTATACTTCCGGTACCAACTTCCCATTCACTGTTTCCGGTTCCTTGTGCGATAGCCAACTCACTATCCATCGTCGATACATTCATTCTGCCAGCTGCCCTTAAGTAATTTTCACCAAAATCGTAGTTGAAGTAGCCTAAATATGAAGTCATAGCACCGCCGTTCTTTAAGGGTAAATCAATGAATAAATCTGTTGAAAGAAGAAAGATATCCGAAACGTCAGGAGTCATCTGGTCTGTTTGGGCAAACATTGCATCTGGATGATAATAAAAACCGGCTCCGAAATTAACGATTCTGGCACGCCCCAGATTATTCATTGTCATATGTAACGCCTGACCTTCGTTATCCAAAAATTGCCAACTGAGATATCCTTTGTAAGCCCACTTATCATCTTTTCGCGCTGTTGGTTTTGGCGAAATTGCAGATTCAGTTCCCGTTAAAAAAGGTTTGGCAATCGACAACCGGTAATTTAGTTTTGAAACAGTACCTTTAGCATACACCCCCAACTGTCTTCCAAACCGATCCCAAATACCAGCAATGGGATAAGTAAACACCGGATTATCTAAAACAAGTCGTTTTGGAGCGCTACTGTTATTGTAACGCGAAATACCGTTCCATGTACTCAACCCAAATCCAAGCTGTAATTTATTCTTATCCACAATAAACTCGGTTTGAGCGTTATATAACGACATTTGAGGTTTTTCTGATTGATTAAATGTAAGACCATCCGACCCAATCTCGGTATACATATATACCTTATCCATCAGATAAGTGTAAAATATCAAACGACTTCGCCTTATTCCAATATCGAAGTCACTCGATTCTTCCAAACCATTAATATCCGGATTGTTTTGAATCAACCTTGTCCAAACCTGGTTCAACATTGCAAATCCCATATAAGATGTGCTGTCTTCAGACAAGTAAAACCGTAGCCTGGGTTGCGACAACTCACTCTGTGCAATCAAATTTTTCCCACTTATACTTACCAATACTATAGCAAGTATGATTCTCATCCTAAATCCGTTTCCAATCATATCAATTTTCAATTTCTAGTTTTCAAAAATTAAGAGACGTCTGCTTGCTGACAACACTTAATCCCTTGTTCTTCTTCTATTTCTTTTTTTGCGGAGACGAGACGAACTCACCCCGCTCTATGTTTTTTACCGGTTACTCATTTTAAGGTAAATGAACGTTTAGGTCTAAAATCACTCCTCATTAAGAAGGACTGCCCGATTTAACTCGTTCATGATAACTTCCGGTGACATGGCCTTATTCACCTTCTCGACCTCAATCTCCTTTTTAACTTCAAAGGTCTTTTCCAATCTAAAGTCCTTACTTGACGCGCCAATGTGGATTTGATACGTCCCAGGCTCTGCAATCCACATAGAACGCTCTGCATCAAAAGAAGCCAAGTCCATTTTATTAAGTGTAAACTTGATGGTTTCTATCTCTCCCGGTTGAAGCAATACAGTTTTTGCGTACTTTTTCAGTTCATAAGCGGGTTTTTCCAATTTGCCATCAGGTGCTGACAGGTACAATTGAACAATTTCTTTACCAGCGGTTTCGCCCGCATTTTTTACACTTAGTGAAATATCAATTGCTTCTGTAAATTTCTGGCTACTCAATTTCAGATCGTCATATTTAAAATCGGTATAACTCAATCCATAACCAAATGGAAAGGCCTCTTCAACATTAAATGAACTATAATACCGATAACCGACATAGACACCTTCGTTGTAAACGGAGGTCGGTTGACCAGCTGTTTCGGTTCCGGGGAAACTTGTAGCCGAAGGAACATCGCTATAGCTAATTGGAAAGGTCATTGGCAACTTTCCGGATGGGTTAGTTTTCCCCATAATAATATCAGCTAAGGCATCACCTGCAACCTGACCAGGTTGCCATGCAATTAAAATTGCATCGGCCAAATCACGCCAACTAGCCGTTTCGATAACACTACCAATGTTAAGCACTACGATTACCTTTTTTCCCTTTTTATGAAAAGCTTCGCTGATGTTTGTTAAATTTTGTAACTCTGTTTCAGAAAGCTTAAAATCGTATTCAGTTTCCCGATCTTTGCCTTCTTCAGAGTTTCGACGAATGGTAACCATTGCCAAATCTGCATTTTGAGCAGTTTCCTTGGCCAGCCTGTTATCAATCTGCAATTCCGGAGCTCGTTTTATCCTTCCCCTGATCCGATCTATAAATCTGGTTCTTGGTGTATTCTTGTTGATATAACCGTTGTAAACATCAGCTAACTGTTTGTTTAAATTAAACCCGGCCTCTTCTAATCCGGCGGAAAAAGCCTTTGTTTCCGGTGCATTCATAACAAACCCACTACCTGCACCTCCGGCATTAGTCACATAAGAACCATTTCCGAATAATGCAATACTATTTTCACGATCGACAATCGGTAGAATCTGATTCTCATTTTTAAGCAATACCATACCATCAGTAGCAACTTCTCGTGCAACATCAGCATTCTTCTTCAAATCAGGCTTATTGGAGTATGGATAATTCTGAAACGTAGGTGATTTCAGGATCAGGTTCAGGATATTCTCTACCCGTTTGTCCAAAACTTCTTCACTTAATTTCCCTTCTTCAACCGCTTTTATGATCTCTTTTGATTGGTGTGGGCCGGGCATAATTAAGTCAAGTCCGGCATTCATTTGCCCGGCAGCATCAGCCTTCACTCCCCAGTCTGTCATGACCAGTCCCTTATATCCCCAATCTTCCCGAAGAACGGCATCCAGCAAATCGCGGTTGGCAGTGCAGGGCTTTCCATTCACTAAATTATAGGCAGCCATTATTGTCCAGGGGTCAGATTCTTTTACAGCAATCTCAAAGCCCCTGAGGTATATTTCACGAAGGGCACGTGTTCCAATTATCGCATCAACATTTTTGCGATTTGTTTCCTGGTTGTTTGCAACAAAATGTTTCAGAGATACACCAACACCCTTCGACTGGACACCACGAATCATTGCTGCCCCCATCTTTCCGGACAATAATGGATCTTCAGAGAAATATTCAAAGTTTCTTCCGTTCAGCGGATTACGCTGAATGTTGACCGCTGGAGCTAAAAGTATGTCTACACCGTATTCCGCAACTTCGTTTCCGTAGCTCTGCCCGAGCTTATAAACCAACTCATCATCCCAGGTTGATGCAACGGAAGTTGCCACAGGAAAAGCCGTACTATAATATGCATTCTCTGTATCTCCAGGTCGTCTCAAAGCCAGGCTCACTCCGGCCGGTCCGTCAGCCATTACGATTGAAGGGATTCCCAAGCGGGGAATGGCCAGTGTCCATCCTGCGCCTTTGCTGGCGGGCGGATCCACAGTGTATGCCAGGGTGCCTTCCTCGGGTTGAAAAGGATTCCTCTGTGCCCCAATCATTGAACTTGACTTAATGCCGGGACCTACCACCAGGCAAGCCTTTTCCTCAAGGCTCATTGCGGCAATAACCTCTTTTACTAGCGCTTTGCCTAATTGTGGAGTTTTTGAGGAAGCTTCCTGTGCATGTGCGCTAAAGGAAATAATTCCTGCAATTAGAAGGATGTTAATTCGTTTTCTCATATTCTTGATGTTTTATTTACTTTAATCTTCAGGAAGAAGGCATACAACACTTCTTAACAATCTCATATAATGACCTTTAAAGTTTCAAGCTATTATCACCTTCTTTTAAATCATACTCTTTCCCATTCCAAACAAATTGGGCTCGCGTACCTTTTGGAATGACAATATTGGCTTTCAGCTTATTTCGAACACGGGTATAATGGACTTTTACCATTCCATTTGGATGGGGCATTTCCCCTCCAATTTCCTGTAAATTCCCGAGATGTGGCTCTATTCTGATCTCCGAAAATCCGGGTGCATTGCTATCAATTCCCAGAACCGTTCTGAAAAATTCAATATTTGGACTGGCGCCCCAGGCATGGCAATCTGAACGAGCTTTTTCGACACCTGAGTCTTCTGCCCAGGTCGTTAATCCTAGTTTTATATTTTCCTTCCAAATGCCTAGCCAATCCATATACTGGTCGCCATAACCTGCTTTAGTAAGCGCTTGGTGTAAATAATATTTGAAATAGATGGAAGCGGGCGCTAAAGTAGAGTCAGCTAGCAATTGTTCACCAATCTTTACAGCCTCCTCTCCGCTGGCAACATTGGTAAGGATTGCCAATGCATTGGTATGCTGAGAGAATAAGTCCTTTTCCGAATTATCAGCATACAACTGTTTGGTTTCGTCCCAGTAATTTTCGTTGATTGTTTTTTGAAGTTGTGCTGCCTTCCGGGTGTAGATGGCTGACATCTCACTTAATCCCAAGGTTTGTTCCAACTCAGCCGCGGCCTGGTAAGCCATTAACAGCTGTAAATCTATCAATGCAGAACATCCGTCATCCCCGGCTTTCCGAACTCCCAAAGGCCAACTTCGAACGGATACCCAATCTGTGAAATTCCACCACGGTAAGTCCTTCAACCGACCGTCTGCCTGTTGATATTCCGTAAAATATTGCAGTACCTGCCTGATGCCAGCCAACTTACTTTTCGCAAAAACGAGGTCACTCCCATACATCATATAGTCGTGAACAACGCTTACATACCACAGCGAAAATGGCGTAATATACTGCGGCATTGATGACGGATAACGACTCATCGTAATCCCTTCCGGCTGGCGCGAGTAATCAATCTGGTTGATCAAATTTTTCACCAGTCGGTCATCACCTGTATTGTACAAGGAAATCATTGCCTGAATGCGGCTATCGCCGATATACTGCAATAATTCGTAATAAGGACAATCCATGTAGGTTTCGTAGGCACACAAACGTGCCGTACGCCAACCAATATCAAAAACATCCTTCAGCTCCTGATTATCGGTATTCAGATGAGCCTTCAACTCAAACGGGTATGCTGTATAGGTTCCGTAAACGTCATTTAAAACCAGCGGTTGATCTTGCGTCTGTATTTTCAGCTGAATATACCGGTAGGTTCTAAATGAAAGCGTTGTAAATTCCTGATTATCGTTACCATTCGAGATGATGCTATCCTTTTTCCCGATGAAAATTTTCCCATCAATCTCGTTGCGATTCCCTTTGTGAGGGTATTTCGTAAAAAGCGCCTCGGCATATTCCACACTAATGGCGCTTCTTTTTCCTTTACTAAAATTCAATGTGAAGTATGCATTGGTCAGTTCCTCCTGATCCAGTACCAGGGAACACGATGTATTGGCAGGAATTGTAACCGCTGTTTTCACCTTCGGGAAAGTTTCAGGAACTTTAATCCCTTCCGCTTTTCGAAGCGTTTGAATACGCTGAGGGGTCAGTTCCATCTGGGGCAGCGACGATGAGACCAACATCCAGTCATTTGGTCGCCCATAACCCAATTTGTTTTTAGGCATGCCATTGCCCAAACTCACAGCGTTGAGCCATGCACTATCGTCAAACGACAAACTTTTCCAGCCCATAACCGACTGATTCATATCAACAAACTCACCCGGTCCGGCAAAAAAAGCGGTATTCATTTTAACAGGAACAGGAGCATATCCCTTATCCTGATAGCATTTCCATTCGTCACCTGAGTTTACAAAGTTTTGCTCGCGACTACCTCCATTTAAAATAAAAGCTGTTTGTGCCGAGATATTTGCCAGTGGTCTATCTTCTCCTTCGTTCCAGACTTGAGCAGCAATCACGTTTTGACCAACTTGTAAATAAGGAGCTAAATCAACGGTTTCGAAATTCCAGTGCAACAAATCGCCTCTTGCCGGTCCGGCCGAAACCAGGATTTCATTCACATATAATTTGTATCGGTTGTCTGCCGAAACATGTACAGGGAACTCTTTGGGCGTCTCTTTAAGGTCAAAAGCTCTACGGAAATAATAAACCCCGTATCCCGTTTGATCAGCCTCCGATACCGAAATCCATTTGGCACGCCATTGCTTTTGGAGAATTCCGGCATCAATTTCCTGAGACATTGATGAAATAGGCAGCGTACAACCAAGCAAAAATATTAATGCAATAATCGCCCTGTATTGGGATTTATTTGGTTTTAAATGTAATGTCATCATCTTTTGTATTTTTTATTCACCGATATGGCTTAGTTTATCATCAATAAGTATTGAATTTTGTATTAACGCTCACCTGTTTTCATTCTCTCTATTTGAAACTCCCTTTATGGGAGCAAGAATAGAATCCCAATTTTTAGAGACCTAGGTTATCTCACTTATAAATTATATGTTAAACTTCATTGCTATTTATTTTTATTATTCGACTACAACCCGCACCCTATCCAAATTCTGGATGCGTGCAAACGAACTTTCGGTATTTCCTTCGCGTTGTGAGGCCACTCTCACTGTAGGGAAATAGGTTCCTGGTTTCAAGAATCTGTAAGTGCGTTGGATTTCCAATTCTTCTTGCAGTGGTGATTCCAATTTTTCGGATAAAGGATAAGTTCCTTCGCCTTCAAAATCCCACTCAACAGAAACTATCTTACCTGTTTCTGCGGGCACCTGAATTGCAACCTTAAAATCGACTTCTTCTCCAACTTTCACGATTGCTTTGACTGTATCGTTGGCCAGGATGGATAATGTCGGTTGAATTCCTTTTCGTTCGTTCGCTGACTCCGGTACAATAACCTGCCCGTCAACAATGCTGTAGTTGCTTGTTTGTGGCGGATAAATGCCGTCTTCAACCCAGACACTTAAATCGCGCAACGCCTGCTGAAGTACCCCTAAATAACTAACTGTATGTGTTGGATAATGCTGTTTTGTAAAATCTCCGTGATTGGCACGGTCGGTGTACCACAGCACAAAATGATCATCGGTTTTGTCTCCCCAATATGCCTTCACCTTATCCCGGTACCAATCGGCCTGCCACGGAAATGCTTCCGTATCCCACAGGTTTTCCAGCACAATCATCTTTCCTTCAAACTTTCCTGTTGGCACAGCACCTGCGGCACCGCTCGTGAAGATCGGACCGAGTATAATATTACGCTGCGGATATATTGGTGTATCGTTGTAATCGCGGAACATATCCCATACTTTATATTCCGATCCGGGCACCTGGTGACGGTGATAGGTCTGCGCCGCCAGAAAATTGGAATTATCAACCACCTCTTCGTCACCAACTTTTACGCGCGCCAACTTTCTTTTTGAGGCCACTTCGCCCAGAACAACCACATCTCCTTCAATACTTCGTACCGCAAAATCTTTTCCTTCGGCACGGCCACTTAGCATGCTAACTTCACCACCCAGAAACTGCACTTTACGAGGAGCTGTTTCCAACTGAAAAGCAACAGGCAATTCATCACCTTTATCATCGAGTGCCTTCCAGGCAGCGTCGGCACTTCCTCGTGCCTGACCAGGCATACTTTCAATTCCCAGTCCCATAGCAACTGCATCAGCAGCGTAGATCAATCTTTTAATTTTTGATTGATGCTGAAGTCGTCCTTCAACTAATGATTTTGGAGGGTTATATCCTAAGTAACCTTCTTTTTCCCAAAAGTCTTTAAAATAAGATTTGTCGGCCATCAGCATTCCGCCATATAGCGCATTAAAAGCATGGATACCCATTGTTTTATAAGCTACCCAAGCCTGAGGCGGAAATCCCATCTTTGTCACTTCTGCTAATGCTTCACGCTCTTCGAGGTTAAGTCCTTCGTACATATTGCCACTTCCGCCCGGCTCCAAGGCATCAACAATCTGTGGAAACTTTTTTTGCAACACACGCATAGCGTGCATACGAACGGTAAACACATTGGGAATAGCCATGGGTGAACCAACAACAAAAGGCACAACACCATCCCAAATACCAGTTGTATTTTCAAAACCTCCGATAGTTCGGTAGGCTCCGCCACTTCCTCCAAAGGCATAACCATAAGCCCGGTGATCGCCATACATTTCAGCAGCCAGTTCGCGCGAATACATAGCACAAATGGCATTAGCACCATAAGCTCCAAGGATTTTATCGCCGCCACCTAGAGGATTTCCATCTTGTCCGCCGCCATTGGTTTCGATAAAGTAGGCGCCACTTTCGATGGAAAATCCGATTTTATCCTCTTCGCCAACTGCTCCCTGCGATAAATTTTCGCTATCGGGCACAGGGGTGATGTACTGAAAGAAACGACCTTCATATTGTTCTTTCGGAGGGAAATAAAATGAAAAACGTGTATCGCGGCCTTCGAACCCACCATGTACATAGCGATGCCGTACGGGCTCATCGCGCCACTCGTTTATATCGATGAAAGGCTTATTGAACAATGAGTCTTTTACCTGAACCAGCGGATCTTGTTGCCCAGAAGCAGTCTTTTCATTTTTGTCAGCAGTGCTGCATGCTCCCAGCAAAAGGAGGACAACCACAGCAATTTGATATTTTCTAACTCTCATAATTTTAGTTTTAATTTCGTTCCAATAGCCTATTTATTCAGCTCCTTCAACCATTCCAATTCCTTATACACTTCATCCATATGATATTTCCAATGGAACTCTTTATCGTAATTTTTCTGTTGCGTGTCTGAGTAAGAATAACCTAAATGATGCATCAAAGGCATGGGATCGTAAACCTTTTCGGTTACTGCTACAAGCTGCTCCCAGTCTTTGGTGGCCGCTTCCAGCCATTTTACAGACTGTTCGTGATAGGTTCTATCTTTCGATGTCTTAAATTTCTGATAATAGAAAGCTGCGCGAAGTTTGTTGGCTAAATATAAGCCGATATACGACCAAGCTTTAATGTCGGATGCCTCATATAGCAGATCTACATTTTGACCGATTCTTTTCTCATCCAGTTCAGAAACCTCTGCAAGGGCTTGGTTAGAGAAGTTCTCCACAGAATCAGCTAATTCTAACGGACTTACCATTCCGGCAACGTGTTCCTCTCCGTCTCTTATAAAATCTCTTACACCAACCCAAGATGATTCCAGAGGACGCTGGCGAGCCAGAGTTTTTAAAGGGATTACTCCCATATCTTCTGTAACCAACTTGGCGAAACCTTCTGAATAGAGGGTAAAATCCCAGGTAGCATCCATATAGGAAGCAACAGCTAGAGGAACCCGGCTTGCATTCTTTTGAGCAGCAAAGAGCTGACTTCCGTTTTTAGGAAAACGATGTGTAAATTCATTTTTGAAAAAGGAATCCGGAGTTGTTGGGTTATACAGTAACCGTCCCCACATCTTGTAATACATCCACTGCCTTTCAAAGGCGTATTTATTACTTGTCCCGGGTAACGAAGTAATGTAGTCTTTTGCAGGAATATATGATTCTGAGCCTAAAAAGTACCCGTTGACATAAGGATGTAAATTCTTTTCAATATGTTCCCTAATAAATTCCGGCTGGCCCCAACGCAACACAAAAAAGTCTTCGTTGCGAACTGTCAAGGCCATAAAATAACTTTCCGGTGTTGGATTCCAATAGGCATCAGAAAGCTCTCCGCCGTGCACTTTAACCAACTTAGGTGTTGCGTGGCCATGCGACCAGTTGAATTTAAACGGTACGATTACTTTTCCTTCCGAAAATTGATTAAAGGCGTCAATCGTTTTTCTTGACCGCTCTGCTGTAGTTCTTAATTTATCGCCGCGGCCGGGCGAACTATTACTTCGGTAAATAAACTTGACTTTCCTTGAGGCCATTTTCATACCTTCCAGATAAGTGTCTTCGATCCACTGTTCTTTTTCATCAGCAGACATTCCTTGCATGGCTTCCGACAAAGAAGTACCAATTCCCGTAAGATTTGGGTAAGTATCGATTACTGTTTTTATTGTTTCGCGGGTATAATCCTTGACAATCTCCGAAGTATCCGTTTCCTCCGTGTTATATTCGTTATTCAAGCTATGCAGTGCTACCTGATGAGTTCTTGCAAATTCTTTAGAAACGTGAATATTCCACGTCACCAAATAGGTTTCAATGCCCCTGTCTTTGGCCATTTTAAACAGACCGTGCCAGAAATTTTGCCAATCTGCCAACTTTGCATCAGTTAATCCGCATGCTTCAGGATACTTCTCGGTTTTAACCATGTAAGCGAAAGGGTGCAGGCTCCACAATGTCAGTTTATTAAACCTGTTTTCCACCATCATATCCAAAAATGATTCCCAGAAATTCAAATCTCGGCACACGTCCTTGTGAATATCCAATGCCTTACCGTTTCGATACGACCGCCAAGGCAAATTAAATTTAAGAGCACGAAAATCAACCGCGGGAGTAATGCTCCTTTCTTCGAGTTTTGTATTTCCCTGCTCAGCCTGATCTTTAATATCCAATAAGCCATACATGGCTCCAACCGCCGAGCCGGCATATAGTTCCAGCCGTTTATCGGCTATAGAAATTTTAAATGTTTCTGGTCCAAATTGCAGGGAATCTATTTTGATTTGTACATTGTAATCCGGATCTACTTCACCGGATACGATTTTTATTGCAAAGGATTTTTGCAATTGTTCAATTCCATACTTTACTTCAGTTGATAAACTCTGGGGATTTTCAAAATGTATTTGAAGTTCCTTAATCCCGGTACTGTATACAGAAAAAGTTAACAAGATCAGGAAAAGACTGCAAAATGTAAATTTCATAAGCTAAGTTTATTTCAGATTCCAAAAATCATTCATTTCCTCTTTAGGTCTCCCCTTAAAACATCCCAGAATACGGTTATTATTATATCCCGGGATGTTATCAAATCAACTAACTCTAACTAACCAAAAACTTAATATATCGTCTCGTTATCTTTTTTATTCTTACTTTGAGATACTACCGCTTACTCTTACCGGATCGTTTAAGCTGCTTTCTTTATTCCATGCATCGCGCAAAAAGTAGGCTACAGGTTTGGGCCTTCTATCGCGTGTAAAAACTCCCATCTGGTTATATCCGGAAAGCCGAACTATTGACTGGACAGTTTTTATATCAGCAAAATTTGAAACCTGAATACCGCTGACAAAAGATTTTTCTGAAGCCATTTTAAAGTACTGGTCAAGTAAATTTATTTGATATTCGTTCGTAAATAATTCCGGTTCCAAGGCAGTAAATCCCAAAACTGAAGTAGCTCCAACTCCTACCAACATGCAGGGTTTATTAAATTTTGCATGTAAAGCCTCCAGTTCTTCACTTACTACCTTTACGCCTAATTCTATTTCTCCGTTTTCGGTATAAAACCCATTATAACGTTCCAAACATATTACGTCAACCAAATCATACCACTCTGATGGACCTGTTGAGTTACCCTGATAAGTTACCAGGCGCGTAGGATCAAGTTCTCTTGTTTTTTGAAAATATTGAGCGAACAATTCGTAAGCAATACTTTTACTTTCGTCTCCTACGGGTCTTCTGCTTACCTCATCAGGCTCGTTAGCAATATTCCACATAATTACACTGGGATGATTTTTATCTCTTAAAATCATTTCGAGTAAATACTGGTTGCGCAATTTTGACGTTTTTTGGATTTTTGCCGTATCGTTGGTGCTGAAAATCCCCACCGCAGGTGAATCTGCAATAATTAAAATTCCTTTATGGTCGGCCGCATCATAAAACTCTTTGTCGTGAGGGAAACCCGATGTACGAACCGAATTTGCGCCACTCCATTTTATTAATTCAATATCTTTTACAACCACCGGCAACACCGTTCCGCCACCCCACACGGGGAAATCTACCTGTTTATTAAGCCCCTTCAAGATAATTGGCTTCTTATTTAGTAAGATGTGATCGTTATCAACCGAAATGGTGCGAACACCAACTTTCGTTGTATAACGGTCAACGGTATTCTTGTCTTCAAGAATTACAGAAAGTTCGTATAATTCGGGACTCTCTGGCGACCACAATTTTACATCCGGAATTTCAATCTCTACCTCAGCCACTCCTTTTTTAAACTGAATTTTCGATTCAATTTCCGTATCCTGACCTTTCACTATCAATTTACCTTTTTTCAGGTCGCCTACCTGTTCAACAGTTATATTAAGTTTTCCTGTTGTTCCTTCAAAATCGGTAACAACAGTAATATCTTTAATATAAGCTTCCTCCGGAACCGAGTACAGGTAAACTGCCCGATTCAGTCCGGCATAAGGGAAATAATCGTAATTGGTGATAGCAGTACTGCTAAATCCGCCAGAAACCATTCGTCCATCTTCGAAAATATTCTCTAACTGAACCGAGATACGGTTTGGCTGATCCCAATTGATCATTGAAGTAATATCGAAAGCAAAAGGAACATGCGCGCCTTCGTGTCGGCCAACGGCTTTCCCGTTTACCCATACTTTTGCGCCAAAAGAAGCATCGTTAAAACGAATAAAAATGCGTTCTCCTTTCCACGATGAAGGAACAAAACTTTCGGTTTCGTACCATGCCCAGTCGCGGTAATCGCGTAAATCGGCAAACTGCTCATTCCAGCTTCCCGGAACGGCTACAGAACGGCTTTCGGTTAAGCCATTAAACCATCCTTCATTTTCGCCCTGATTTTGCGGATCGGTTTTAAATTTCCAGATTCCGGCCAGTTTTTTTACATTCCGAACATCATTCTGCTGCGGATACAGCGCAATATTTTTGGGCTCGGCAACCTTAAACTGCTGCCCAAAAGTTTGTAACCCGGTTAATAACAGAAACAGATATATGATTGATTTTTTCATTGCTATTTTCTTACTTGATTATTGTGCGCTTAAAAAACTACTCTTTGGCCTCCTTATTCCAGCGCGAACGCAAGTAATGAGCTGCCATTTTGGGTTTACGGTCGCGTGTAAATACGCCTTTAAGGTTATAACCTCCGAAGCGCATAACGGCCTGGCTGGTTTTAAAATCGGCAAAATTCCAGATGTGCATTCCGGTTACAAATGGCTTTGAAGCTGCCACATCCAGGTACGCTTTAATAAATTCAACCTGAAATTCTTCGGTAAACATTTCGGGTTGAACAGCATGCATTCCGGCATAAGTATCGGCTCCAAACTCGGTAACCATACACGGCTTTTTAAATTTGCGATGAAGCCTGTCCAGTTCGGTGCTAATTACATCCGATCCGGTTTCAATATCGCCGGGAGTTGTATACCAACCCCAGTAACGGTTTATGGCAATAACATCAGTTAACTCAAACCAATCGGTTGGCCCCATCATCACGCCAACATACATTACCAAACGTGTTGGGTCCAATTCTTTGGCCAGGGTAAAATTCTCGGCAAAAGCATCGTAGGCTTTTTGTTTTTCTTCTTTGGTTTTTCGTGGGCCGCCAAAAGTTCCTAGTTTGGCTTTATCACTTGGCTCGTTGGCAACACACCACATTATTACGGATGGATGATTTTTATCGCGGTAAATTAATTCTGTAATATACTGTCGGCATATTTCCTGGCGTTGTTCCAACTCCAGCGAGTCGCCACCAAAAATAAGACCGACCCCTGGTGTTTCGCCAATAACCATAAAACCTTCGCGGTCGGCCATATCGTAGAATTCTTCATCGTAAGGATAATGCGTTGTTCTAAAAGAATTGGCTCCTGTCCACTTCATCAGTTCAAAGTCTTTTACCATGACCGGAAGTGCAGTTCCGCGACCAACCAAAGGAAAATCTTCATGTTTTCCGAAACCTTTCAGAAATACCGGCTTTCCGTTTAGCAGAATGCTGTTTTCGTTGGTTGAAACGGTTCGTATTCCGGTATGCAAATCGTATTCGTCTATTACTTTTCCGTTGTCTAGCAACTCTACTTTTACATCGTATAATGCAGGATTCTCAGGCGACCAAAGCTGTACGTTAGGAACATCAATAGTTACGTTGGCAGTTCCGTTCGAGAATTGAAGCGATTGGGTTAATTTCTCGCCATAACCCGATATAGTAATTTTGCCGGATTGAGCTTTTCCTTTTTGCTCAACAATTGCATTTACTTTTCCGGTTGATCCTTCAAAATCGGTTCTTAAAGTAACATCATGAATATAGGCCTGTTTTGGTAACGAATACAAAACAACCGGACGATTTAGCCCCGAGTAAGGGAAAAAGTCGTAGTTGGCATTTGGGAAATTACCAAACGAACTTCCCGGCACATTACCGGTTGGCACACGCCCCGGAGAGAGTTTATTTTCAACTTTTATTGAAATCCGATTGGGTTGATTCCATTTAATATGAGCGCTTAAATCGAACGCAAAAGGTACGTGACATCCTTCGTGGTACCCCACCGGTTCTCCATTTACCCAAACTTTAGCTGTGTAAGTAGCATCATCTACCCGAATGTAAATATGCTCGTTTTTCCAGGCTTCGGGAATATAAGTCTCGGTTTCGTACCACACCCAATCCAGGTAATCGCGCATATCGGTAAACTGTTCGTTCCAGCTTCCCGGAACAGCAATTGTGCGACTTTTTGTTATTCCATTATACCATTTTTCTGATTCTCCGATATTCTTTTCATCTTTTTTAAACTTCCAGATACCAGATAAATCGAGCACATTCCGGTAACTGTTTTGTATGGGCTTTAATGCAATATCTTTGGGTTTTGCATTTGCAAACTCTGCTCCTGAGGCAACTACCTGCCACCCCACCAAAACACATGCAATGATTAATTTTAATTTCATAAGATGATTTTTGCTTTTTATTTTATTTTTCTTGTTTATCAACCATGTTCTTATCGCTTTTTAATCGCTTCCGCTATTTTTTGCCTTACTGAAATTATGGCAATAGTAATCCAAGGTGCTATTCAATTACGAATGGCAATCTGAATCCTATCTCAGTTTATTTCAAAAAAACAATAGGGCAAAACTTAAAAGAACCGGGGAACAAATGTTGGAATAAACAAATAAAAGTCAGGCGGACAAACATACGTCCACCTGACTTTACAAAACCACTATTCTTCTTCTACTACTCGGGTTCCATAGGCATCAAACATATCCATCATAGAACCTTCCGTCTCATTTTCATCAATTTTTTCCAGGTACAAATACACATCGTATCCGCTTGCAACAAAATATACTGTTACTTCACTTGCCGATTCTTCAACACGTGTAATTTTTGTTGGTTCGTTTCCTGGCGACTGAAAAGTACCTGTTAGGTTACCATCTTCGCCCCTTTTCAAAATCAGGGTATTATGAGCATCACCACTTGGAGTTCCTTCTACCAGAACATCCCATTTCCCTACAAAATAATCTTTCTCACTCTGAGCATTTACGTTCATGTTGGCCAATACCATCATCAAACCAGCTACAAAAATCATCATTACCTTTTTCATAATTCTATTGTTTAACTAATTACTATTTGATTAAAACTTAAAGTCGATTGTTAATTCGTATTGACGTGGACGAATTGCAGAGGCAACTACGCCTGTTCCGGCAACCGGCTCCTGTGTCATTTGCATTGCATTCACAAGGTCTCCTTTAATTCCTCGTTGGTCAAGGAAGTTCGTTACTTTAAACTGGATAACAACATTACGGCTCATGGTATAGTCTAAACCGCCAAAGCTTTCCCACCACGGGCTATATTCGATCGTGTTTAATGCATTTCCATATTGTTTTCCAAAATAGCGAAGACTAACCCACGCTTTTAATTTTCCTTTGTACAACTTATAACTTGGATCGATTTCGAGCAACACTTTTGATAAACCAGTTACTTGTTTTTCTGAGTAATCGTAAGTTCCTTCAGAACCAGGTACTGTCATTCCGTACAAGGTTGTAGGCTCGAATGCATAATCAATACTGTAGTTCTTATATTTTGGATCTTGTAAAGTCACCAAAAAGTGAATATCAAAATTCTTAAATGGTTTTGCCATAATATCGGTTGTCCATCCTAAAGTTTGAATGTCGTAATATTCTGGTCCAAAATCATTTCGAACTGCAGGAGCTAAAGGATGATCTACTGGATTGTAGAAAGTTGTTTCATTTGCGCTTACATTTGTTTTTTCAATGGCTGTCACTTTCGAAACAATATTCAGTTTACTTCCAATATTATAGTAGAAACCACCACCGTATTTTGTTACAACACTTTCAATCTCGCCTTGCTCGGTAGTTCTTGGGTAAGGATTACCTTCTGCAGCAATAGGAGTTCCGTCCGGACCACGAAGATAGTCCCAGGTCATTTCCCATGCCGAATTATAACTTGCATCTGCCAGGAAACCAAAGTCGCTGGTAAATTTGTAAACCAGGTTACTAATTCCAACCATGTTGAATTTGTTATTCATGTCGGCTTCCAAAAGATCTCCACTTATTATTTCATTTGATGAATTGTACTGATCGTGAACAGTACTAAAATTTTGATGCTCCACTCGTGCACCCAAACTTAAATCAATACGTGAACCAACTGAAAAATCATCAGAAAAATATACCGCTGTTTTGCTCCATTGATCATCCGTAAGTTTTCCGTTTGAACTACCTAACATTGCTGCAGCCGACTCAACTGTACCATCAAAATAGTTAATTGCACCCGTTGCACGGTTTTTTGCGTAAATTCGAGGATTAGCTTCAACTGTCATATAATAAGATCCGGCTAAACTCTCAAATACCCGATGGTAGTTTTGATATTGTAATCCGGCTCTCAGCCTGTGATTCCCGGCGTTTTTAGTAAACTCAAAACGAGTATTAAACATGTTACATTCGCTCTGAGGTATTAACTGATTAATGGTGTATTGCGAACCAATACCATCGTTGGCTTCCGGATCGATTAAGGTGCTAATTGGAAAAATAACCGACATTGGGCTATTCATATCCTGGTATAATGCCGAGTAATCCAAATTCCAGCCATTATCGAATTTATGATCACCTACAAGATACAAATTGTGCGATATTGAACGATTGTGTTTATCGTCATCTAAATCGGCCACTCCAACATTTCCATAAGCATCTTTGTATGGAATTAAGCCAGATCCGGGGATGTAAGAATCTTTTCCCAGATCAAAATTATCCAGCTCCGAAAATTCACCTTCTCCTTCGTAACGAAGCGGAACATAGTTCGACATTACTAAACGTGCATCGACATATTTATATAATATCTTCACCTGGCCTTTTTTATAATCTTTTTGTAAGCCAACTTTAAACATTGTGGTATTGTCGTACCAATCGGTAAACTGGTAATTAATACCATTTCCTCTATCAAAGTTTTTATACGCACTAAACATATAACCCCAGCCATTTTTATTTAGCGGTCCGGTTAAAGTCATATCATAGCGTGATGTTCCATTGCTTGATAGTCCAATTGTTGCGTAACCTTTAAATCTTCTCGAAGCATCTCTTGTAAATGACCGAACAGGGTTACCAACTTTTCCGTAAAGCAAGGCTCCTTCTTCGAACGAAAGCATACCCATTCTGGATAAACTGTTATCGTTTCTCCATGCAGCCATCGGGTTGGTTGGAAAAAAGTAATACACAACCGGAACTCCATTTTCTGCAATAATTAGATCTCCACGAAATGGCAAACCAATGTTAACCGTACGTGGGCCCGTTGAATTTTCTGCATTCAACATTACATTACGATTATTTTCCTCTTTTTGGTTTAAAGGAATAACAACCTCAACAGAATCGCTCTCGTTTTGAGCCAAGAGGTTGTTTACGAAAGATGTACACATAAGTGCTACAAAACACAATAATAACTTTTTCATTCGTCTAAGTTTGATTATTTATAAAAATTCAAAATTTTGTCTGTTGTTTCAGTTTCAAAATCTGTAATCAAAACTATGGAACGGCAAAAGCTAAAATGTGCGAATTTTGTTTCCTAGATTAACTATACGTGCTGATAATCCATAAAAACGCGTTCGCTTTTTCTAGGCCATTCTAGATGTGATACTTACAATTAAATTATTAATGTTTTAGTGAAGGACGACAAAACCATTTATTTGAGCCAAATGGTTTAAAGCGTGAATGGTGGAATTATAAAAACGGGTAAATTGGGAAGATTTCAACAGCAAAAAAGCTATCTTTCCTCACTTTCCGAAACAAAAATATTAATATATCTCTTCTTGGGAATGGTTTTTACAAAATACGAATCTACATCCTGATAATTTCTTATTTAATTAACAATAGATATATTAACCATTGTAAGGACGCACGGAGCAGAGAACAGATATAATTATCTGTACGCATAGCAAAATAACAGAAAAGGCCCCCTACTGCAAAACCATAGGGTGATATGCGCTTAATATATTAATTCCCCCGCCCTTGTTCGTCTTCAGTCTTTCCCGGCACATTCTGACCAGCGTCAGTCGCTCCTGATTAACGCCAGCTAAATATATCGTCCCGTGAGGAAAGTGGTTCAAAACTGATGATTGTTCCGGCTGAAAATTAGTACCGTTTCATTAAATAACAGTATCTAAAGATACACCTGAATGAAATTCAAAAACTGACCTTCAGAAAAAAAAGTTATTAATAAGGACCACCTACGAGCCATTTTTTCACATTTATTAACAGCATGAATTTGATTCACAAACCTTCTTTATAAAATGAAAATATCCCTATATTCTTCTCTCTTTCTGCATCCTACATTATCCGAACGTTTTTTACCACAACACACGAACGTCATTTTTATTCGGGATTAATTAAGCAAACACTTTCAGATTCAATCATAGCTATGTTTGAATAAAAAAATATGTTACGAAGAATAAACCTAATCAAGCTGGTATTGCTCATTTTTGTACTGAATGCTACAGCACAGGAAGAACAAAAGATGAACATCAATCAGCTTTTGCATTTTGCCCGGGAAAATAACTACGATTTAAGAGCGGCAAAATTGAATAAAACCCAAAGCGAGTTTAAGCTTAAAGAAACAAAGGCAAATGGTCTTCCGAAAGTGGATGCAGAAATCGACTATAAAGACTATTTAAAAAAGGCTTCCATTATTTTACCCGGATCGTTAACAGGGGTTGAAGGAGCTCCGGATATTATAACTCAGATGGGACGAAAACACAACCTTGATGCTTCCGTCCAGTATTCTCAGCTGTTATTCTCGCTAAAATACATCAATTCGGTTAAGGTAAACGAGAAAGTTATTGAGATAAGAGAACTGGAAACAGAGAAATCGGAAGAAGAACTCATTCAGCTGCTGTATTCTGAATACTATAATTTACTGGGAGTTTATAAAAGTCTGGAAATTATCGAAAGTAATATGGAGTCGCTCGAGTTAAACCGCAGCAAAGTAGCGGCAATGGTAGACGAGGGACTTGCTTTACAAACCGACCTGGATAAGATTGACATTAGTTATTCGAACCTCCAGGCAAGTAAAGAGAAAGTACTTTCCGGAATCAATGTTCAAACCAATAATATACGCTTTATTATAGGTATGAATCCTGATACAGAACTGGTTGTAGACACCACCGGTTTTAACCAATTATTTAGCGACGAACTGTTGATGGAAAAATATGCCATTGATGAATTTGATGCCAATAAACTGATTGAAGTAGCACTGCTGAATAAAAATTTAGAACTAAACAATTCGCAGATTAAGCTGGCAGAAGCTGAAAACACTCCTACTGTTGCCTTATACGGTAGCTATATGTACCAGGCTATGCGAGATGAATTCAATTTATTCGACACAAGTGAAGACTGGTTTAATGTAAATGTGATAGGCGTAAAAGCTACCATTCCTATTTTTTCAGGATTTGGAAATAAGGCTAAAATCAGTCAGGCTAAAATCGATCAGTCAATAACGCAAGACAAACTCAACAAAGCACAACAAGGACTAAATCTTCAGTATCAGAACAATTTAATGACCTACCAAACAAGCATTAAAAACTGCCGCATTCAGCAACGAAATGTTGAATTGGCTGAAAAAGTAAAAAAACAAGAAGAAGTGAAATATGGAGAAGGAATTGGCACCCTAACCGATTACCTGTTAGCCGAAAGAGAGCAACGGAATGCACAATTAAATTATGCGCAAAACCTGCTCGATATGAAGAAGGCTGAAATAGACCTGTTAAAAGCCAAAGGAATGTTAAAAGCATTTATTGAGGAATAAGACAGTAGTAGCTAGTAAACAACTCAAAAACTGATAAAACAGAAAATTTAAAATCTATAAAATAGTAACAATGAAAAATATAATCAAAACAATACTTTACATCTCGGGTGCTGTCGCAATCGGAGTATTGGTATTTCTTCAACTCAAACACAACAAGGAAACCACGGCAAAAATAACTGAAATGGCCAGTATTCAGGGCAGTTTCTACCCTGTACGAACATTAACTGTACAAGCCGAAAAACTCACTACAAACTATTCAGTCAATGGTTTTCTTAAATCAGAAACCGACTTAACCGTCATATCCGAGACTCAGGGAACCATAAAAGCGGTGTACAAAGAGAAAGGAGACTACATAAAGGCAGGAGAAGTTATTGCAAAGGTTGACGATGAATTACTTGCAGCCCAACTTGCAGCTGCTAAAGCGGCCTATCAGCAACTGGAGAAAGAGGTGAACCGTTTTACGAGGTTGCAGGCACAAAATGCAGTAACAAGTCAGAAACTGGAGGAAATAAAGCTGAATTTCGAGTCGGCCGAAGCTAAATACATCTCGGCTAAACGCCAGCTGGAAGACACCAAAATTAAAGCCCCGGTAAGCGGTTTTATTGAAAATGATTTTATTGAAGTAGGCCAGTTTATTGGCGGCGGTTCTAAAGTCTGTAATATTATAGATGCCGGCAAATTAAAACTCAACATCGCCATTTCGGAACAAAATTACCGGTACATTCAACTGGGCCAGCCTATTGATATTTCCTCGTCAATATTCCCCGACCAAAAGTTTGAGGGAAAAATTACCTACATAGGAAAAAAAGCTGATGCAGGAAACAAATTTGATGTTGAAGTGAACATTATAAACGATACTAAAAACCTGTTGAAAGCAGGAATGTTTGTAACTGCATCCATTCAACAAGAGCAAAATGCTGCCGGCATTTATATTCCGCGTAAGGCAATTAACGGTTCGCTAAAAGATGCTTCGGTTTATATAGTTGAAAACGGAGAAGCCGCACTTCGCGAAGTAGTTACCGGTGATATCATTGAAAATCAAGTGGAAATAATTAGTGGTATAGCTCCAGGCGATGAAGTTATTACAGAAGGTAATTACAGCATTTACGAAGGTGCAAAAGTAAAAGTAATGAACTAAGCAAAACCGGACGATTAAAAGAAACAAACAATGAAACTTGTAAGTTTATCCATAAAAAGAAGTACCGTCCCTATTGTGTTGTTCACAATATTGATTTTACTGGGGCTTTTTTCAGCGACAAAAATAAAATATGCGTTGATGCCTGAAATTACCACAGCAACAGTGGTAGTTACAACCGTTTATCCGGGAGCAGGCCCCAACGAAGTACAGCAATCAGTAACTATTCCTATTGAAGATGCAGTAGCATCGTTAACCGGAATTGAAGAGATTATGTCAACGTCGATTGAGAACCTGTCAATCGTAACGCTTTCTTTGGCCCTTGATGCCGATATAGATGTATCCGTTCAGGAGGCAACGCAAAAAATCAACAGTATACTTGCCGACCTGCCATCGGAAATCAGAACTCCATCCATCGAAAAATTTGATTTAAGTGCCCTGCCAATTTTTATTGCCGGGGTGAGTTCGAACCTCTCGGAAACCGAATTTTTCCAACTGGTTGACGACCGGATAAAACCGGAGCTGGCCAGTATAAAAGGAGTATCACGTGTTGACTTAATTGGAGGTTTAGAGCGCGAAGTAAAGATTATGCTTGATCCTCAAAAGTTAAAAGCCAACAAACTCAATCTGCTTGAGGTAACTAAAATGATTGAGTATGCCAATATGGAACTGCCAACCGGAAAACTGAAAACCCGAAGCAGTGAAATGACGATCCGCTTGTCAGGAAAGATCCGAACAGTTGCAGAGTTAAAAGAAATAATCGTTGGCGGTTCTGCCAATGGTAATATCATTCGCCTTGGCGACATTGCCGATGTGTACGATGGTATTAGTGATCCTGAAAAAATAACCCGTATTGATGGCGTTGAAACCATTGGTATTGAAATTAGTAAACAAAAGGATGCTAACTCGGTTGAAGTTGCCGAGCTTGTACGTCAAAAGTTTACTGAGCTTGAATCGACCTACCAAAAAGAGAATGTTAAATTCAAAACCGCCGATGATCAATCGCGTTTTACCATTGCGGCCGCCGACGCTGTAATGCACGACCTCGTTCTGGCCATCATCCTGGTTTCGTTAATTATGCTTGTCTTTTTAGGAAGTATGCGAAATTCTATTTTCGTTTTGGTGGCTATTCCAACTTCGCTGGTGTCAACATTTACGGCCATGTATTTATTCGGGTTTTCGTTCGACCTCATCAGTTTAACATCGCTTTCGCTGGTGGTTGGATCACTGGTTGACGATGCTATTGTTGTTATCGAGAACATCTACCGCCACATGGAAATGGGGAAAAACCGGATTCAGGCATCGTATCATGCGGTAAAAGAACTTGGAATGACCGTTACTGCCATTACGCTGGTATTGGTGGCAGTATTCCTTCCAATTGCATTTGTAACTGGAATTGTGGGAGATATCCTTCGCGAATATGCCGTTACCATTGTGGTTTCAATGCTACTCAGTTTGCTGGTTTCGTTTACACTGGTGCCGTGGATGACATCAAAATGGGCCAAACTTTCTACTCCAAAAGACAATCTGCTGGGAAAATTATTAAAGCTGTTTGAAAAAGGAATTGATCGTTTTAACTCGCTTATACATGGGGCAATGCTTTGGGCATTAAAGCACAAAACCATTACAATAATTGCATCTTTAGTTATTTTCTTTGCCAGTTTTATGCTGTTTCCAGCGGGCTATATCGGTGCCGAATTTGTATCAGCCGGCGACCGCGGATCATTCATATTACGACTGGAATACCCTCATGATATTAGTTTGGCCGAGAACAACCGCACTACGCGTCAGGTAGAGGAATACCTGATGAGCCAACCCGAAGTAGACATGGTTTATTCAACGGTTGGTAAAAAATCGGGAACCATTTCTACTACTGCCACTCCGTATTACAGCGAGATTGCAGTGAATATGATTCCTTTGGATCAACGTAATGTATCGTCGAACATTTTTGCGCGAAGAGTTCGTGCCGAACTGGAAGAGCAGATTATCGGGGCCAAAATTAAAGCGGTTGCAGTAAACATTATGGGTAACGAAAATGTCCCTTTAAAATACTATGTTGTCGGTCACGATATCGACAGTGTGCTCGCTTATTCGCAAACAGCATTACAAACCATGCAATCTATTGAAGGAACAGTTGAAACAGAATTAAGTGTTGACAAATCGAATCCGGAATACACCATTGATGTGGACCGTGATAAAATGACCAAACTGGGATTGAGCCTGGCAAGTGTAGGCGGTGTACTTAGAACATCGTTTGCCGGAAACACCGACAACAAACTACGCGATGGCGAAGATGAATTCGATATTAATATTCAGTTGAACGAAGCCGACAGACGATCGAAAGCCGATTTGGAAAATATTTCATTTGTTTCGATGAGTACCGGAGAGCTAATTAAGTTATCGCAATTTGCTACTGTGTCTGAAAGTACCGGACCATCGCGCCTTGAACGTTATAACCGTTCCCCTTCTGTTACTTTAAACAGCCAGGTAATTGGGGTGTCGCAAGGTACCGTTCAAACTCAATTTACCGATAAATTAAGCGAGATAAAATCACCTGGATCAACAAAGGTTACCACATCAAAACAAACCAAATTAATGGCAGAATCGTTCGCTGATCTGGGACTGGCATTTTTAGCCGCAATTATTTCGGTGTACCTCATTATGGTGGTATTGTACAATAGCTGGGCCGATCCGTTTATCGTTATGTTCTCCATTCCATTATCAATAACCGGAGCAATCTGGGCTTTGGCATTAACCAATTTAACCATGAATATTTTCTCCATTTTGGGTATTGTAATGCTGGTAGGGCTGGTGGCAAAAAATGCCATTCTGATTGTGGATTTTGCCAACGAATTAATGAGCCAGGGCAAAGAACTGGTCAGCTCCATTTCGGAGGCGGTTAAATTACGTTTCAGGCCTATTTTGATGACGAACGTTTCGATGATTATTGGATTGATACCACTGGCTTTATCGCAAAGTGAGGGTGCCGAATGGAAAAACAGTATTGGATGGTCATTGATTGGAGGATTAACCGTGTCAATGATCCTGTCGATGATTATCGTTCCTGTTGTGTATTACATGGTAAAAAGATTACAACAAAAATTGGGAGTTACGTCTAAACCTGAAATTGTTTTTGAAGAAAGTTAGTTAGTTAGTTAGTTAGTTAGTTAGTATAAATAGAAATGAGTAAAAGGTTGTCCGTTAGGCTTGATAGGTATCGAGACGCGGACAACCATTTTTTATTGAACAGATTATTGAAATAATGAGATTTATACAAAAGAAAATGAGATTACCACTTCTTTTAACTGTAATCGGGGTACTTAGTTCAGTACACTCAAATGCAGGAAATTTAAATAAAGAATCAGAACAAAAAGATTCTTTAAGAACGGTTTACATGAGAGGTCTTGCATTAAAACACCCTGCTCTAAGACAGATACAGTTTTCAAATGAATTTATTCCTTACCGCAAGGTGGAGTCGAGCCATAACGGGACTGATTTTATTAAAGGTGACGCTCAGATTATACGAAACTCATTTCAATTCAGAATCCCACTTTTAAGCTGGAAAAAAACTCGATAAGCACAACTGTTGCCATTCTAAATCAATTTGTTGATCTGTCTCATATCGAAAATTTCAATGATGAGATAAATGTTGATGGTGAGAGTATTTCGAAAACAACGCTAAACATGGCCGCAAACTTTAGCAGAAGAGGAGAACTGTTTGGTAAACCGGCTACTTACAGCCTACAGTTTACCAACCTTTTTAGCCCCGATTTTTCACAAAGTCAGTTTTCATTTTCAGGAGTTACCATGCTTACATTAAAAGAAACGGAAACATCGCGCTTTGGCCTTGGGGCGGCGCTGGTACTCCGTCGTACCTCAAAAATGCCTTTATTTTTTCTGGTTAACTACAACAAAACTTTTAAAAATAACTGGCAACTCAACGCCAACCTCCCCTACAGGTTAGCTATACGAAAAGAATTTTCACAAAAAAACTCGCTTTCGTTTATCAACGAAATGAGCGGAACAATGGCATTCTATAAAATCAATGATAAATACTTCCCGGGGAGCTCGCGATACTCTACATCCGAAATTAAATCGGGACTAACCTTTGAACATCGTATTGGTCAAAACCTGGTGTTCTCTGTTTCTTCGGGTGCCATGTATACCATTGCCTCAAAAATGAGAGAAAAAAATAAATACTGGGACAACAGTTTCTATTTAAAAAATGAGAGTTCGCTCGATGCTTATCTGAACGTAAGTCTGTCTGTCCTGGCTTTCTAATATTATATATTTCAAGCTTTCAAAGCTTTAACAACATAAAAGCCGATGCTTTGCATCTCTATTTTAAAATCTCTATTCTTACAGAAATTATCATAGATTTGTAGAATGGAGTCGGCAGTAATTTATATAGGAATATCACAATCGATCTTTGCAGCTGTATTAATGTTCATAAAAAGGCCATTAAATATAGCAGATAAAATTCTGGGATTTTGGCTAATAACAATCGCCTTACTTTTTATTGAGAACGCATTTAAATTGAAGGCAGGAATATCTCACGAAGTAAGTTTATGGCCAATATCCATTAACTTACTTCTCTCCTATCCTCCTTTTCTTTTTTTATATGCTAAATACATAACCAACCAATACACCAAATTTAAACAAAAAGACCTGTTATATTTTTCACCATCCTTTATCAGTTTTATTCTCGTGTCGGTACAATACGATCCATCCATTTCCAACCTGTCTGAATTCGCTTTTTATTATAACAAGTTATATATTACAAGACGCATACTGGGCTTATCTATGGTCGTTTTTTTATGGCTTTATACGATAGGTGCAGTACGAATAATTTCTTTTTACAAGAAGCAAATTAGCAACACCTATTCGTTTGACTCGCACAAAATTAGTCTAACATGGCTTTTTATTCTAGTTATTTCCATTTTTATCTATTTCCATGTAATGCTTGTTGCTTCCCGTTATGATGAAAAGTTTTTTATACTTGAACATTTGGAAGTATTTAGAAGTGGAGCACTCCTCATATTTGTTTATATCGCCAGTTTATGGGGATTTAAACAGCGCCAATTAATTTCAATCAGTAAGCCGGCTGGTCTTACCAAAGCTGTTCAATTTAAAAAATCAGATCCTGACAGATATCAAAAGTCTGGATTAAAGAACGATCAGGCTGAGGAGTATCTGAACAAACTTGTGAATTACATGAATGAGTCTGAAGCATGGAAAGACAATGAATTATCGGTAGCCAAACTCTCGGAACATACGGGGATAGCAAAGCATTATATTACCCAGGTATTGAATGAAAATCTAAAAAAGAATTTTTACACTTTTGTGAATGAATACCGGACAGAGTATGCAAAAGAGTTGATTGAGTCGAAACAACACGAAGCATGGTCGTTTGTTGCTATCGCCTATGAAAGTGGTTTTAATTCGAAAACTGCTTTTAACAGCTTTTTCAAGAAGTACACAAGCATGACACCTACTGAATATAAGAATCAGGTTTCAAAAAGTTCAAAATAATATGTATTATTCAAAAAGTCGGTTTTAAACAAAATTTGATTATCTATTAAGTCTGCCAATTCGATAATTACAGTTATCAAAAAAAACATAAATGATTCTTGTTTTCTCTCTACACTTAAACCTCCCTTTAAAATGTCATACCTGCATTAAAAAGTCATCTCACAATTTTATTGGTTTCGAAATTCTTTCAAATATTCTGTAGGGCTTTTGTGATAGTACTTCTTAAAACTTTTGGAAAAATAAGAAGGCGCAGAAAAACCAACCTGGTATGCGATTTGAGCGAGGTTCGCATCCGTCACTTTCATTAAATGAACAGCCTTTTTCAAGCGAAATAATGTAATAAATTCTACAGGAGAATAGTTCGTTAATGCTTTTACTTTGCGATATAACTGAATCCTCGACATGCCTAATTCGTTACTCAAAAAGTCAACACTTAATTCGGAATTTTCGATGTGTTTTTCGATTTGTTCTTCCAGTTTATCAATAAATGATTTTTCGGGTTTGATACTGTCGATTATTTTTTCATCCTTGTCATCAACGGAGCCAAACAATGACTTCAATTGCTTCCTCCCTTCAATTAAGTTGCGAATACGAACGCTAAGCATTTCAAAATTAACTGGTTTGGAGATGTAATCGTCTGCACCACTCTCAAATCCTATTATTCGTTTCTCATCTTGATCGTTTGCTGTGAGTAGAATTACCGGGATATGACTGGTTGACAACTCTTTCTTTAAATGTCTACACATTTCAACGCCATCAATTCCGGGCATCATAACATCGCTTATAATCAGGTCGGGAACATAACGCACCGCTTTCCTAATCCCTTCTATTCCGTCGCGGGCTTCAAGAACGGCATATTTCTCTTTCAACAGCGATTTCAGGTACGAACGTATTCCGGGATGGTCATCAACCAGTAAAACGGTGGTTTTTCCCTCATCATATTCATCATCAAAAGAATATGAATCTTCACTCCCGATGATTTGAGTAATAATGTCCTGTGCCTCATTTCCCTTTGTGGATGTGAAAGTTTCAGAAGAATTATCTAAATCGTCTCTTACAATACTTTCCTCTTGTTTTTCCGGGATAGAAAAAGTGAAACAAACAAAACCATCGGGATTGGTAACCTCAATCTTTCCACCATGTAAATCAATGTACCCTTTTACGAGCGCCAACCCTATTCCTGAGCCACCGGCTTTAGAACCAGCCTGGTAAAAACGGTCGAAAATTTCTTTGATATTACTTCCCTGAATAGGTTTTCCCGAATTTATTACCTGCACTTTTACAAAAGCCTTTTCATCAATCATTTCCCTTTCAATTAGCACTTTTATTGTACCTTTCTCAGGTGTAAATTTGAATGCATTAGATAATAAGTTGGTATAAATCCGTTCCATCTTCTCTATATCAAAATCGATAATAAAATCGTATTCAGACATAGCTTCCATCCTGAAATCAATTTGTTTATGTTTTGCCACCTCCGCAAAAAGTCCGTTCCAATCTTCAAAATACTTTTTTAAATCAGCTGAAACAGGCAAAAAATCGTGCTTGCCCAGTTCATATTTTCTGAAATCGATTATCTGCTCAATAAGTTTTAAGAGAATGGAAATATTTTTTTGCGCTACTTGAAGTAACTCCTTTTGCTCTCCTGTCAGGTTTTTATTTTTCGATAAATAATCGACGGGACCAGAAATCAAGGTTAGTGGTGTTCTGAACTCGTGGGAGATATTGGTGTAAAACCGCAATCGCTCTTGGGTAACTTTTTCAAGTTCGTCAGATAAACGCTTTAGTTCAATATTTTGTGCCGATATTGCTTCTTTCTGCTGTTCAAGGTTATGGTTCGATATCTTCAGCCGTTTGAATGACCATAAATTCATACCAAACAAAAATGCAACAAGAGTTAGTAATACAAGACTAACAAATAGCAAAATCTGTTGGTCGCGATACCTTCCGTTCAGCATTTCAAGCATCTCCTTCGATTTTGTTATGTCTTCCTGTAAAGCATTAATGTTCTGGAATTGTATCCTTGTAATATCCACATTTGAATAGTCAATAAGGGTGGTCGGCAATAAATTATTTTTTTGAAATGCCTGGTTGTGTAAAATTTTTGCCGCTGTTTGAATGGCTTCTTTTCCGCCAGTAGGATAAATTAAAGTAGCTGAAATAATCCCCTTTTTTACAAGTTCTATCCCCCCTCCTTCATTAGGTAAGCCATCCACTCCTACAATAAGGATATCCCTGTCTGGAAAATTCTTCCGAACAATCTTTGAGGCTGCTTCTGCCATAAAATCGGTATGCGAGAAAATTGCTTTTACAGAAGGATATTTTTTCAATATAAGACTCAAACTATCGTTAACCAGTTCATTGCTCCACTTTGCACGAATTTTATAAACGTTATCAATGTTTGGGAATTTATCAATTGCATTACTAAAGCCATTCATCCGTTCAAGTGCAGGTGACGAACTTAGAATTCCCAATAATTCAATTACCTGTCCCTCATTGTTCAGTATATTGGCGATATAAACTCCAGCCGTATTACCAATATCAAAGTTGTTACCACCGATGTAGGCTGTATATTTGGGCGAATTTATTTTTCTATCAATAAGAATTACAGGGATTCCTGAATCATAAACCTTTTCTACAACAGGAAGAAGTGCGTCAATTTCATTAGGAGCTATTATTATTAGGTCAATACCTTTTTTAACCAACTCATCGATTTGTTGAATTTGCAAAAGGGTACTGTCTTCAGCCTGCCGTTTGATGAGCTCCATATCATCATGAAACATGAGCTCCCGTTCCATTTCTGCTTCCATATTCTCTCGCCAGTCACCGGCAGAACATTGAGAAAAACCAATTAGGAATTTTTCTTTTGCCTGAATGAAGAAAGGAGAAAGACAAATTAATATTATTAATAAAAAATGACGCATTCCTTAAAAGATATAAACATTTAAAATTAATAAATTGAATCAAGAAAAAGCAAAAAGGCCGGATGGAAACCACCAGGCCTTTTAATACAAAAACTAAACTATGGATCTGACATATATGGTAATCACCAAATTGATGACAAATTACTGATGGTTCCACTTAATAATTCAACGTCGCCCTTTTCCGAGAATAAACTTACAGATGTAAATTTTTCTGAAGAGAACAACCGTTCTGTCATGCTAACTAAACCATCAACAGCAAATAATTCAACTGAGGATTCATCCATGATGAGTTTTAAATCCAGCGACGGGGAATTCACAACATAAGGGGCATAATGAATACCTGCAAATTCCTGGTTCGGACTGTCCCAGCCACAGTTACTCCTGTCAATAAAAAAGAGTTTATTCAAGTTATCGTAGCCAATTTTTAGCGATTCATTTTTTTCATTTGATAAAATAATCCCGAAACGTTCACCAAAATTCATTGCTGTATTGTTTACGGTATTGAAGTTCAAGTCTATTTCCATCGGAAACTGAGGTGTTGTTTGTATTTCTTGTATTCCTGAAATTTTTGAGCCGGTGATTTTATCTATTCCTGATTTTAGCAAATCCATTTCTTTTACCGGCGACGAAACCAGTAGATAGTCGTTATAGATTTCTGTCAATTCCAGGGTTCTCGGAAGGGTAAAAGCCCCTCTCCATCCCGATGTCGGAATCTCATTTGCATATTGCCAGTTATTCATCCAGCCAATTAAAATTCTTCTGCCATCCTCATCCGGGATATCCGACCAGGTCACGCCTGCGTAATTATCTTTGCCATAATCGAGCCATTTGGTTTTTTCTCCGTGCGGTTCAAAAACATGTCCGTCAAAATCACCTACAAAGTATTGTGTAGCCGATCCCCCATTGGGGCCACCAGGATTGATACTAACCAGTAATACCCATTTTGTTTCATCTGTACCTTCAATTTGCAAAGGGAATAGATCGGGGCATTCCCACACGCCGCCATGCGCTCCAATACCGGTTCCAAATTCACTTTCCAGAGTCCAGTCGATTAAATTTGGCGAAGAATAGAAATTGATATGGTCAAGCACTGCAAGGGTCATAATCCATTTCCCACTTTCCGGGTGCCAACTCACTTTTGGGTCGCGAAAGTCTCGAATTCCGGGATTAGGCAAAACCGGGTTATTTTCATATTTCGTCCAGGTACACCCTTTGTCAAGGCTGTATGCAATTCCCTGGTACTGAAACTTATCAGTTCCGGTACTTTCCAACTCCCGGTTGTGATAGGTAAAAATAGCGACCATGGGTGGAATCCCGTTTTTTCCTAAACCCGATGTGTTTTCCCAGTCGATAACAGCACTTCCTGAGAATATCCATCCCAAACTGTCGGGATACAGCGCTATTGGGAGCTGTTCCCAGTGAATGAGGTCTTTACTTACCGCATGTCCCCAGTGCATTGGCCCCCAAACAGTACTATCGGGGTTATGTTGATAGAACAAATGGTATTCGCCTTCGTAGTACACCATCCCATTCGGATCATTCGCCCACATTTCTTCAAGCGAAAAATGAATTTGCGGGCGGTATTGTTCATTGTATTTTTCTTGTTGTTTATCTACTGATGGCTTGCAGCCATTAAAAATAAAAACTACCAGTAGGAGCTTATAAAATGTCTTCATAATTATTCATTTACTTTTATAAATTGTTGGGTTGATATTTCGTTATCATTCAAAACATAAAGTACGTAGTACCCTGTTTCTAAATCGCTTATATCGAGTTCAGATGGTGAACCGTCGGGAAATATTGTTTTTTCTTTCAGGGTTTGTCCTAAAAGATTTATGACTTTTGCAGTGGCAATTTTATTGGTTCCTCCGGGGCTCAACGTAAAGTGTAATTTGTCGTTGGCCGGATTAGGATATACTTCAATTAATTTTTTATTCTCTCTTCTATCAAGTATACCTGTGCCCAGGTCTTTTTCCCAAATTGATTTGAGCTCCCAACCATTAAATGACTGTAGTACAGAAGGTGAATTCATAGAAAACAATTCTATGCCTTTTTGATAATAGGGGTTGGGAAACATCAAAGAAGTTATTACCACATCGCCTTCGTTAACAAAAACTTCGAGCGACAGTTGGTCAACAAAAACATGAAAGCTGATTTTGTTTTCTTTGAGCTGAACTGGAGCAGTTACCACCCTTGGAAATTTGCTGTTAAAGTTCACATATCCGCTTTGGGTACGGTCGATAAAAACATTTGAAGTTTTAGCGTCGTATCCCAGAACCATTTTATTGGTACTTGACACACAAAGATTGAAGCCAACTTTCTGGTCGCTTCCCTGCGTTACTTCATAAACCGCTTCAAACTCGTACGTATTTTTCTGCGGTTTAAACTCCGATAATTCAGTCGTCCCATCTACTGGTTTGTTTGTAATCGCTATTTCTTCCTTTCTTAACTTTTGCAGCTCCTCAATTGGCTTTTGAATGATTTTATATCCTTGCGAAGTACTTACCAACTCTATTTCGCGGGGAAGCGACTCTGCGGTACTTCCTCCCCATGAGGTAGGAATGCTGTTGGCATAATCCCAATTATTCATCCAACCAAGCCAAATGGTGCGGTCGTCATTTGCATCGTAATTCCTGTAAGTTCTGACAGCATAAAAATCAGGACCGTAATCAATCCAGTACGCATGTTCGTATCGCTGGTCGGTGAGAATATCTGAGAACATAATGTGGTCGATATTAATATGCCCCCAACCACCTGTATGAGTATCAACAATCTGTATAGTCGCGGTTTCACCGATGTGTCCACTGACATCCCAACCGTACCATTTTAACTGTTCCGAGTTATCGCCTGTTGCTGTTTTCACGATTTCACCATTTATGAGCAGGTTAATACATGTCTGGTTGGGATGGTTACCTCCTGAAATCAAAAAATTGATGAAGTTCTTGGTGATGGTAAAACCTGGGGAAGTTAGCTTCCCTGTTGTTACGTCGCCGCTCTTGTATGAATTTACCAGGTAATTTCCCAAATATCCTGAAACATCCATTTGATCAGGCAGCGTTCCATTTGCGGGACCAGTTCCAAAGGCGCTTCCTTCGGTTGTCCATGTTCCGTAGTCAGAACCTTCAAAATCTGTGAACAATTCACCATCGATTCCGGTACCATTTTTTAAATAAGCCAGAGTTGTAGCGTCAGGAGTGAAATCGTTTCCATCAAAATCGCCAACCCAGTATTGCCCGCGATTAGGGCCCATTCCACAAATCATAACCCACTTTTTATTATCAGGATTTTCATCTAACGGAAGTTGAAAAAGGTCGGGGACTTCCCAGGCACCTGTTCGTGCGCCAAGTGGCCCGAAAGACGATTGTTTTGTCCAGTTTTTCAAATCAGAAGAACTGTAAATTTCTATACGATGTTCGCCTGGCCGTGTAATAGCCATAGCCCAACGGTTAAGTTGCGTATCCCAAAATACTGACGGGTCTCTGAAATCGTTTGATGTGGAAGGGATTACAGGATTATCGTTGTAATATTTGAAGTATTTAAAATCGGGCGAAGTGCTCGATGAGATTCCTTGTGCTTCAATCCCTGTTGTTTTATTGTGTATAGTATAAATCGCCACAGCCACGGTGTCTTCGTCAGTTCCAAACCCGGCAGTGTTTGCCGTATCTACAACTACCGACCCAGTGTAGTAATCGAAAGATGAACTCCCTCCCTGCATAGGCCATGGATACTCTGCCCAATAAACCAAATCCTCGGAAACAGCGTGTCCCCACCAAAAAAGGTGATACAGACTGTCGAATTTTATAGTTCCGTCCGGATCGCCAATCCAGCCACTTTTAGGAGAAAAATGGAATTGCGGACGGTATTGCTCGCTGTAATCCTGTGCGGTTGACACATAACTACCAGCCAGAAATAAGGCGAATGCAATAAATGCTATCATTTTTCTATTCATAATCATTTTTATCGTATTACTGATTTCTGAATGGGAGTGATTTTAAAATGCTGAATAAATGCATTATCTGAGCTTCCATTAATTGAGATAGAATTATACTTATACTTACTAAAGAATAATGCTGTCATTACCTTTTCACCACCGTTAATTAATATTTCTAACGAGGATTGATCGACAATTAAATCCAATACAATTTCCCCTTCCGATGGTTGTATCTCGCATTTAATCTCCTTTTTAAATAATTGATCGAAATCCGACATGCCACAATCACTTCTATCAATACTCAAAGTTGAAGTTACTTTATCATACCTTATAAATATTGATTCGAGTCCATTTCCGGTTTTAATTTCAAAATCATTAATATTTTCTATTTCAATTTCTGCCCAATAACTTCCATATTCTACAATGGAATTATTTTCCAGTTCGATACTTTTTTGCGGTGTATCAATAATGAGGGCATCATCATCACTCATTAAATTATTCAATTCTGCTACCGGTTCAAAAGCTAATACGTATTTATCATTCTTCTGAATTAATTTAAGTTCAAGGGGTATGGTCATTTCACCACGCCATCCTTCAGTTGGTGTAGCTACTGCATAAACCCAGTTACTCATCCACCCCAGAAAAATTCTTCTTCCATCCGAGTCCGGGATATTACTCCAGGTTACTCCGGCATAGTTATCAAAGCCATTATCCACCCAATTGATTTCATTAGTTTCAGAAGAGAAAGTAGTACCATCGAAACTGCCAATAAAATATTGTGTGGCGCTTCCCCCATTTGGCCCACCAGGATTTATACTCACCAGGAGTACCCACTTAATTTCATCGCTCCCTTCAACTTGTAAGGGAAATAAATCAGGACATTCCCAAACACCGCCCTGTGCACCTATTCCTGCTCCAAATTCACTTTCTAGACTCCATTCAATTAAATTAGGTGATGAATAAAAGCTTACATGATCAAGAACAGCCAAGGACATAATCCATTTTTGAGTTGGTTCATGCCAAATCACCTTAGGATCACGAAAGTCAACAATTCCGGGATTCTCTAACACGGGATTTCCTTCGTATTTGGTCCACGTTTCTCCCTTGTCTGTACTATATGCCAGACTCTGGGTTTGTAAACCATTACTGCTTTTATGATGCGTGAAAATAGCTACCAACGGATCATTATCGTTTGATTTAAATCCTGCTGTGTTATTTTTATCCACTACTGCACTTCCCGAAAAAATATACCCCAAATCATCGGGATAAAGTGCTATTCCTTTATCTTCCCAATGGAATAAATCGTTACTTACCGTATGCGCCCAATGCATTGGCCCCCAGTTGGTACCATCAGGATAATATTGATAAAAAAGATGATAGACTCCATCATAATATACCATCCCGTTAGGATCATTCATCCAGTTTTCTTGTGGTGAATAATGAAACAATGGCCTGAGATTGCGATGTTTTAAAACCGGCTTTGGTTCCACATCAGCGGTATCGTCTTTTGAACAAGAAATTATTGAAAATAAGACCAGAAAATATATTATGCACGATAATCTCATAGCAGATAATGATATTTAAAGGCAGGGATAGAATCCCTGCCTTTATTTAATTAGTTTTTCTGAGATAAATAGCTTAATGAATTCTTTGTAATCAAATTAATATTATTCTGATAAGCATTCACTCCATCAGGATTAATATCTCCTTGGCTATTCTGATTAAATTCAAATCCACCAATACCTTGATAAATTGCTTTTCCGCTGAAGGAATCAGTAGGTAAAAGTTCCAGGACACCAGCCATATAGTAATCGCGTATACCACCCCAAACACCAAGATAATTAACGTTGTTGGATGTTGTAAAAGCCGTATAGGCGTTTTCATCAGCATTACCATATCCATGATATTGAGCAATGTCAACCATTACATAATTATGGTCTTCTCTATAACCTGCACCTATAACTGGCACCCATTTGTAACCGTCGTCATCTGTACTAAATGAAATACCTTTATATATCGGATGAGTTGTCATATCGTGCGTACCAATGCTGGCACCAATGCTCCATACATCATTATTCTCAAAACCAAGACCATCGCCAATCACCATGTTGTAGGTATTAGTTAATCGTCCCATTGTCCAGAAATAACCACACGCATAACCATTAAATAAAAGGTTTCCGCCGTTTTGATAATACTCTTTCATTTTATTTAAAACAGTTGCATCATGTGCAATTGCGGGTAAATCGCGTTCTGAATCATTATACCACCAAAGAACCCTGAAATCATTCAAATCAACCTCTCCGTTCTTTATGGCATCGAAGCTGATATACTTACCATTATCATAATTAGCAAAGAACCATTCTGCAGCAGCTTGTTGATCGTCTTCCGTTATTCCGGCAGCATTAGCTGCTGTTCCAAGGAAGCCAATAAAAAATTGTTCTGTAACAGAAATTGTGTAAACACTGTAAACATCTCCGTTCACGATGGTAAAATCGATTGGATTAGAAAAATCCATATTAGAGGTAATAGCAGGAGTAATAACAGCTCCTTCAGGTAGCACAATCGAGGGACTTATATTGCTAAGATCAATATCACTTCCACTTTCAATGGTTACAGTAATGGTCTTATTTTTTTCATCAATTTTACCTTCAGTCCCGTCAACTGAAAAACTCTGTATTTTGACATCTGCATCTAAGTTCAGCGGACTTGTGTAATCCTCTTCGCAGGAAGAAAATAATCCGGCTGAAAAAGTTACCAGTATCGTATATATCAAATATTTTTTCATTTTGTTTTTCTTTAAATGTTTTAACTGTTACCAACCGTGGTTTTGCTGATACAAACCTTTACTAAAATCAATTTGATTTTGAGGAATCGCAAAATACTCATGCTTCCCTTCTGTAAATTGACCATCTTTCAGGTATTCTCGTTTGGTTTTTTCTTCAGCAAAATAGTTGTTGATATAATCTCCGGCTATTCCCCAACGCACCAGATCATAGAATCGAACGCCTTCCATAGCAAATTCAAGCCTTCTTTCCCAACGCAAAGCCTGACGCGCAAATTCCTGAGTCCAGTCACAGTTTACACCAGGTTTGTAGATGTCCATTTTGTAGTTTGAACTTGGCGTGCCATCGTTCATTTTCAACATGGCTGTGCTATTGTTTGCACGTTGACGAATCTCAT